>Ga0105106_10004385_pt1 | contig 10091 bp, 10 predicted proteins | sample PPLLaktember2015_5_FD_79109 | JGI IMG/M metagenome (GOLD analysis project Ga0105106, IMG submission 79109) | Freshwater sediment microbial communities from Prairie Pothole Lake near Jamestown, North Dakota, USA - PPLs Lake P8 Core (1) Depth... | ecosystem: Environmental > Aquatic > Freshwater >... | reverse complement strand
TCCAGCGCCAAGCTCCCCGTGTAGATGGCCATCCCGACGACCGCGTCCACGTGCATCGCGTGCAGCGCGTCGATCTCCGCGCGCGTGGTGATGCCGCCGGCCGCGGTCACCCGCCGCGCGGTGGCCTCGCGCACCGCGCGGATGGCGTCCATGTCGGTCCCCTGCATCAGGCCCTCCCTGTCCACGTGCGTGTAGAGGAACTCGTCGCACCAGGCCTCGAGGGCGTGCACGGCGCTCACCGGGCCGATGGGCAGCGCCGTCTTCCAGCCGTGGATGACCACGCGGCCCGCCTTCGAGTCCACCGCGGCGATGACGTGCCGGGGGCCGATGGTGTCGGCCAGCGCGCGGGCGAAGTCGTGGTTGATGACGACCGTGGGGTCGGCGGCGGCGTCGGCCGCGGACCACTGGCCCGGCCCTCGGAAGAGTGCGGACCCGGCGATGACTGCCTGTGCGCCCGCGGCCAGCAACTCCTCCGCGCGGCCCACGGTGCGCACGCCGCCACCCACGCGACAGGGCAGGCGGGCGGCGATGCGGCGGACCAGCGCGTGGTTGTTCCCGCGCGACATCGCGGCGTCGAGGTCGATGAGCTGGACCTTGGGAAAGGCCGCGAACTTCTCGATCCACGCATCTACATCATCGCTGGCGAGGGCGAGCTTCTCACCCTGGACGAGCTGGACGATGCGCCCGTGTTGCAGGTCGATGGAAGGGATCAGCATGGTTCTCAGGTTCTCCTGCGTTCGCTGCCAAACGGACCGGGATGCCTCGCGCTGACAGGAATTCCTTCAAGGCCTCGACGCTGTGCTCGTTGAAGTGGAAGATCGAGGCGGCGAGGGCGGCGTCGGCCAGGCCCTCGGCGAAAACCTCGGCGAAATGCTCGAAGGTTCCCGCTCCGCCCGAGGCGATGACGGGGATGTTCACGGCGGAGGAGACAGCGGCGGTGAGCTCGCAGTCGAAACCGCTTTTCGTCCCGTCGCGATCGATGGAGGTGAGCAGGATCTCGCCGGCACCCCGGTCCGCGGACTCGCGCGCCCAGTCCACTGCGCCGCGCGGGGTCTCGGCCTGGCCGCTCCGCACGTACACCGCGAAGCGCCCATCCTGGCGCCTGGCGTCGATGGCCACGACCACGGCCTGGCTGCCGTAGCGGCTTGCCAGCGTGGTGATGAGCGAGGGATTCTGCAGCGCCGCCGTGTTCAGGCTCACCTTGTCGGCCCCCGCCTCGATGGCCGCCGCCGCATCGTCCTCGGTGCGGATGCCGCCACCGACGCAGAGCGGCAGGAAGATCTCGTGGGCCACGGCGGCAATGGTGTTCGCGCGTGCCTGGCGGGATTCAAGCGTGGCCGTGACGTCGAGGATGACGATCTCGTCGATGCCCTCGACGTTGTAGCGCCGCGCGAGCTCGGCGGGATCGCCAGCCTCGCGCAGGCCCTCGAAGTTGATGCCCTTGACGACGCGCCCGTCGCGAACGTCGAGGCAGGCAATGATGCGTTTGGACAACATGGCTGTCACACTGAACCCAGCCAATTGCGCAGGATTCTCAAGCCGGCATTGCCGGACTTCTCGGGGTGGAACTGCACGCCCGAGACGAGGCCGTCCTCGACCGCGGCCGAGAAGGCCACGCCGTAGGTGGTGATGGCGGCCGTGGCCGGAACCACCGGGGCCGCGTAGGAGTGCGTGAAGTACACCTGCGTCCCCTCCGGAATGCCGTCGAACAACCGCGTTGGCCTGGGGAACGACAGGGAGTTCCAGCCGACGTGCGGCACTTTCAGAACCTGACGGGGGCCGGGGGAATCATCCCCGAGGCGCGAGCACACACCAGGAATCACGCCGAGCCCTGGGACGCCCGGCGCTTCCGTCGACCCCTCGAACAGCCACTGCAGGCCCACGCAGATGCCCAGCAGCGGCACCGAACGAGCGAGGGCGGCGTGGATGGCTTCGCGCCATGGCGCATCGAGGGCCGCGGTCGAGTCGAAGTGGCCGACGCCTGGAACGATGACGCCGCTCGCGCGGGCCAACTCCGACGGCTCGGCAGGTGTCCAGAACTCCGCGCCGATGAAGGCCAACGCTTTCCGTACCGACGTCAGGTTGCCGGCGCCGTAGTCCACGAGCGCGATCACAGCAGGCCCTTGGTACTCGGCAGCATCCTGGCGAGCCGCTTGTCCTTCGCGCACGCCACGCGCAGCGCGCGGCCGAAGGCCTTGAAGCACGCCTCGATCTTGTGGTGGTTCGAGCGGCCGTAGAGCACCTTCACGTGCACGTTGGCGCGCGCGCCCATCGCGAAGCCTTCGAAGAAGTCGTGCACCAGCTCGGTCTGCAGATCGCCGACGAGGCGGACCTTCACCCCGGTGTCGACCACGGTGTGCGGGCGGCCGCTGAGGTCGATGGCCGCCACCGCCAGCGTCTCGTCCATCGGCATCACGAAGTAGCCCGCGCGGTTGATGCCGCGCTTGTCGCCCAGCGCCTTCGCCACGGCCTCACCGAAGGCAATGCCGACGTCTTCCACCGTGTGGTGCTGGTCCACGTCGAGATCGCCCGTGGCCTTCACCTTCAGGTCGAACCCGCCGTGACGGGCCACCAGGTCGAGCATGTGGTCCAGGAAGCGGATGCCCGTGCTGTTGTCGAACGTGCCGGTGCCGTCCACGTTCAGCGCGAAGCGGATCTGCGTCTCCGCCGTGCGCCGGTCGATTACCGCGCGGCGCATGCGGCCTCCAGGGCGTCCACGGCGTGTTGCGTGTGCTCGACCACCCCCGCGGTGATGCGGATGCAGTTCGGGCACGACGGATCCGCCGTGCGGTCGCGGACGAAGACGCCTCGCGCCTGCATGCCGGTGACAATCTCCTTCGCCCGCGCGCCGCCATCCACCAGCACGAAGCTCGAGGCGCTCGTCCAGTAGCGCAGCCCGAGCCTCTGGCAGGCGGCGTAGATGAGCGCCTTCGACTGCCGCGCCTGGTCCAGGTACCACGGCCGGAACTCCGTGTCGGCGATGGCGGCCCGAAGGGCCTCGATGGCCACCACGTTCAGGTTGAAGAGCGGCATCGCGCGCCGCACGGGGTCGAGCACGGCAGGCGAGGCGACGAGCACGCCCACGCGCATGCCCGCGAGGCCGTACGCCTTCGAGAAGGTGCGGCCCACCATGACGTTCGGGTAGTCGGCCGCTTCGGCGAGGAAGTTCTCGTCCATGAAGTCGTGGTACGCCTCGTCTACGAACACCACCGCGTGCCCCGCCTCGCGTGCCACGCGGCGGATGGCTTCGAGGGGAATCGGCTGGCCCGTCGGGTTGTTCGGGTTGTTCACGTAGACGATGCGCGTGTGCGGCGTGACGGCCCGGAGCACGGCATCCACGGGGAACGAGAAGTCCGGCGTGGGCGCCACCGACACGACGCGCGCGCCCATCGCCTTCGCCCCATGGAGATACGGCTCGAAGGTGGGGAGTGCGACCACGACCTCTGCCACGCCCGACGGCGCGACATCCGGGGCGCCGAGCTCCACGAGCGCATGCGGTGCCCGCGGCAGCAGGAACGCGATCGACGCCAGCAGGATGCCCTCGTCCAGGCCGTTGGTGAGGACCAGCCGCTCGGCAGCCACGCCGAGATACGCCGCCGTCTCGATCACGGCGCGCGTGAAGTCCGGATAGAGCGCCAGCCGCTCGGCGGTGAAGCCGCGGACGGCCTCCACCACTTTCGGCGAGCAGCCGCCGGTGTTCTCGTTCTGGTGCAGTCGCAGCCCGGGCCCGAGATCGGGCGCGCCCTGAATCGTGGTCATCGCTGGGTCCTCGACGGTCTTGAGGTCTTGGGGTCCTGGGGTCTTGAGGTCCTGGGGGCCTGGGGTCTTGGGGTCTTGAGGTCTTGCGGCCTTGAGGTTCCGGACTGACGCATTGGGGGCTTTCGACTCCCGACTCCCGACCTGTCCCGAGCGCCGTCGAGGGACTCCCGACTCCCGACTCGCTCTTCAACCGACCGCGCGTGCCCTTCGAGCCCTTCCGCGCGCGCGAGCGTGGTGATGGTCCTGGCGATGCTGCGCAGCCCTCGCTCCGACGCGCGTTGCACCGACACCAGCTTCACGAAGTCCGCCGCGTTCAGCCCGCCACGGAACCGGGCCGCGCCGGCCGTCGGCAGCACGTGGTTCGATCCGATGGCGTAGTCGCCGGCCACCTGCGCCGTCCAGGGCCCGACGAAGATGGCGCCCGCGTTCACCATCCGCGCAGCCACTTCGTTGGTTTCCACGACCAGGTGTTCGGAGGCGGCCTCGTTGGCGAGGGCCACGGCGTCGTTCATCGAGCTCGCCACGATGATGCCGCCGTGCTTCCAGAGCGACGCGGCCGCGGGCCCCTCGACTGGCATCTGCAGCGCCACCTCGCGCGCGACGGCCTCGGCCACGCGCCGGCTCGTCGTGATGCACACGGCCCGCGCGTCCGGGTCGTGCTCGGCCTGCGCGATGAGGTCGGCGGCGACCCACGATGCTGGCGTCTTCGCGGCGACGATCAGCACCTCAGTGGGCCCGGCGTAGAAGTCGATGGAGCAATCTGCGGTGACCAGGGACTTCGCGGCCGATACCCAGCGGTTGCCCGGGCCCACGATCTTGTCCACGCGCGGCACCGTGCGCGTGCCGTAGGCCATGGCGGCCACCGCATGCGCGCCGCCCACGCGGAACAGGCGGTCCACGCCGGCCTCGAGCGCCGCGGCGAACACGGTGGCGTCCGGGCGCGGGCACGCGACGATCACTTCGGGGACGCCCGCGGAACGGGCCGGGATGGCGGTCATCAGCAGCGACGACGGCAGGGGGTATCGGCCTGCCGGCACGTAGCAGCCCACGCGCGCGAGCGGCACGACGCGCTGCTCGACGGTCACGCCCGGCGCGACGGTGACACGCCAGCCCTTCGGCACCTGCGCCTTCGATACGCGGCGGATGTTCCTGGCCGCGTCCCTGATGGCCCGCCGCACCGGCGCGGGCACGGTGCGCGCAGCGGCCTCCCACTCGCCCCGCGGCACCTCGATCGGCCCGGTCAGGCCGTCGAGCTCTTCCGCAAACCGGCGGAGCGCCCGGTCGCCGCCCTTGCGCACGCGCTCGACGATGGCGGCAGCGTTCGTTTCGGTGGCGCGGTCGCGGATGCGCGTAGCCGACAGCAGCCCTTTTACGGCCTTGAGATTGGTTGAAGTAACAATGCGAATCATCAGCGCCTACCGTCCGACAAGAAACCACGAAGGCACGAAGGGACACGAAGGACTCACGAAGACAAGAATTTCAGCCCCCAAGACCCAAGACCCAAGACCCAAGACCCACAACCCCCAGCGCGGACTTCGTGCCGTCCTTCGTGCCCTTCGTGCCTTCGTGGTTCTTTTCTACAGCACGATCTTGTTCAACGGGTACTCCACGATGCCCTGGCCGCCGGCGGCCTTCAGCCTTGGGATCAGATCCCGCACGGTCTTCTCCTCGAGGATGGTGTTCACCGCCACCCACTCGGGGTCGCTCAGCGAGCTCACGGTGGGGCGCTGCAATGCGGGCAGCAGGCCCAGGATCTTCTCGAGATCGGCCGTGCGCACGTTCAGCATCAGGCCCACGCGGCCCTGCGCCTCGATGGCCGCCTTCAGCAACAGGGCGATGTTCTCGATCTTCGTCCGCTTCCAGTCGTCGGCCATCGCCGGCTGGTTGGCCACCAGCTGCGTGTTCGACTCGAGGATGGTATCGAGGATGCGGAGGCGGTTGGCGCGGAGCGTCGATCCGGTCTCGGTGGCTTCGACAATCGCGTCGGCCAGCACCGGCGGCTTGACCTCGGTGGCGCCCCACGAGAACTCCACGTCCACCGTGACGCCCTGCTTCTCGAAGTAGTCGCGCGTCACGCGCACGAGCTCGGTGGCGATCTTCTTGCCCTCGAAGTCCTTCGCCGTCCTGAAGGGCGAGTCCTCGGGCGCGGCCAGCACCCACCGCACCTTGCCGAAGCTCTGCTTCGCGTAGACGAGATTGGCCACGGGAGTCAGTGGTGCCTGCTCAGGGTGACCGATCTCGTGTTCCCGGATCCAGTCCAGCCCGGTGAGCCCCGCGTCGATGACGCCGTCGGCCACGTAGCGCGCCATCTCCTGCGCGCGGATGAGCATGCACTCGATTTCGGGATCGTCGATGACGGGGAAGTAGGATCGCGACGAGACGAGGAGCTGATACCCCGCGCGCTGGAACAGCTGCACGGTGGCCTGCTCGAGGGAGCCCTTGGGGATGCCCAGCTTCAGCTTCATCGCGTCACCTCGGTGTAGAAGCACGACCTGGCCCCCGTGTGGCAGACGTTGCCGTCGCCTTCCCGGTCCACCTTCACCAGCACCGTGTCATCGTCACAGTCCGTGAAGACCTGACGGACCGCCAGGCGATTGCCCGAGGTCTCGCCCTTCGTCCACAGCTTGTTGCGCGTGCGGCTGAAGAAGGTCACATAACCGGTCTCCAACGTGATCTTCCAGGCTTCATCGTTCATGAAGCCCACCATCAGCACCTCGCCGCTCGTGCGGTCCTGCACGACGGCAGGGACGAGCCCATCCAGCTTCGAAAAGTCCATAAGTCCCTCACCTGCCGACACCAATCACCCAATCACTCAATCACCCAATGACAATCGCCCAATCCCCAATCACTCAATCACCAAATGAAAAGGCCCGCCGGTTTCCCAGCGGGCCTTTGCGTGAAACAAACCTTGTGTGGTCGTCTTCGAGCTACACGCGCAGTCCGGCCGGGCCGTTCGGGGAACGGTGGTGATGATGGACCGGATGCGAGTGGTGGACGAAGGCGAACACGACTGTCCGCAAGGATAGCCCGAACCGGAGCCGGAACGCAAACTCCCGGGACTTGGGTCGTGGGACTTGGGTCTTGGGTCTTGGGTCTGGAGATCTCGAGGTACAGGCTTCGTGGTGTTCGCGTCTCTTCGTGCCTTCGTGGTTTCTTTACGTCCTATGCCGGGGGGGCGGATTGCCGCTCCGCCATCTCGCGCGTGGTGTCCAGCACGCCCTGCACCAGGACGTGCGCGCCGGACCCCACGCCGAACGTCCAGTACCTCCGGAACCAGCGCCGCGCGTGCTCGTCGGTGGTAGCCGTCCGCATCGTCCCCGTGAGCAGCGTGCGATGCGCGTCCAGCGTGCGCACCGACAGCGAGTACACCGTCTTCGCGTAGCCCGGCTCAGCGAAGTCGCGGAACCCGTCAGCGGTGACGCGGGCGTACTCGATGACAGGACGCCAGAACTTCCCGACCAGGCCGAGCGCGATCTCGTCGTGAGAGCGTTCCCCGAGCAGCACCCAGCCCCCGTTGCCCGTGGACTGGGCCGTCGTGTCCTTCAGCGTCATCCGCGCGGGCGCGGCGGGCATGGCCTCGCCGTGCAGCAGGTGGCTGACCACTTCGGGAAGCATGCGCAGCGCGCCCAGCGCGCCAACCAGCGGGCGCTGGCGGCCAACCTCGAGAAGGTCCACCTCCGTCAGCGCGCCCCAGGTGGCCCCGAGGTCCGCGTGGACGACGGTGGCCAGCGAGTCGGACACCTCGAAGACCGGCAGGAACTCGTCAACCAGCATGGCGCCAGTATGCCACCGCGGAAGTGCTGGAAATCACACCCGCACGTCCGTCAGAATCTGCAACGCCCCTGCCGGCCGCGACTCCAACGTCATGCGAGGCACCCATGAAGAGCGTCAAACTGAGCATCACCTGTCGTCGTCATCTGGAACGGAAATATCCGGCGGCCGCGCTCAAGGAGATCGATCGCGCCGTAGCGGCGTGGGTCAAGGCCGACAAGGATCGCGAGATCCAGACGGTGCACGTGGCCGTGGACGACGCAGCGGCGATGAAGCGGCTGGGCGTGAAGGCCGTCGCCGGCGCCGTCTCGGCCCACAAGGTGAAGCGCGCGCTCGACGCGCTGGTCGCGCGCCTCACGCCCGACTACATCGTGCTCTTCGGCGCGGCCGACGTCCTGCCCACGTTCGTGGTGCCGAATCCCTCGGCGTCCGACTCGGGCGACGACGACGAGGAGGTGCCGACCGACAACCCGTACGCCTGCTCGAAGCAGTTCGTCTCGGGCAGGCGCTCGAGCTACCTCGTGCCCGATCGCGTCGTGGGCCGCATTCCCGATTTGCCCGGCTCGTCAGACCCCTCGTGGCTCGTTGACTACCTGAAGCACGCCGCGGAGGCCCGCATGCGCCCCGTGGCGGACTATCGGCGCGACCTGATGATCTGCACCGCGACGTGGAAGAAGGCGGGCGAGGAGTGCGCCATCACGCTCGGTCGTGACGCCTCGGACGTGCTCATCTGCCCGCCCGCCAAGGACGGCGACCCCGCCGTCGTGAGCCGGCGCGGCGCGCGCCTCCACATGATCAAGTGCCACGGCGTGGACGAGGATTCCCGCTTCTACGGGGAAGGCGGCGGCAGGTTTCCCGACGCGCTCAGCAGCCCCACCTTGCTGGGCCGTACGGTGCCCGGCACGGTGGCCGGCGCGATGTGCTGCTTTGGCGCCGATCTCTTCGACCCGGCGTCGCCTACGGCGCAGCATCCGCCCGAGGTCCCCATCTCCAGCGTTTACCTGAAGCAGGGCGCCCACGGGTTCCTCGGCGCGTCCACCATCGCGTGGGTCGGGCCGATGCGGATGATGTGCGCCGACTGGATCGTCACGGGATTCCTCAAGGCTGCCACATCCGGCGCCTCGCTGGGACGCGCGGCGCTGGAGGCTAAGCAGGACTACCTGCGCTGGCTGCAGCAGCAAGGCCAGGAGCCCGATGCGGCCGACGAGAAGACGCTCATCCAGTTCCTCCTGCTGGGCGATCCGTCCATTCACCCGGTGCCGGCGTCCACCTCGGCGACGGGCCGCGCCCGGCGCGCCGGCCGCGAGCCTGCCGCCGCCGGCCTGGCGGGGGCTGCCGCGGTCCCCGCGGCCCTGCAGCGCCAGCGTCGTCGCGCCGCGCGGCACGAGATTGGCGGGATGCTGCGGGAGAACCTCCCTGAACGCCACGCGGCACCGGCGAAGGCGGCACCTCGTTCGGTGGCGGCGGAGGCGATGCGGGCCGCGGCCGCGGTGTCGACCGCGAGGATGCGGTGGACGCGCGAACGCACCGACCGGGTGGTCACCACGTCGGTGGCGCCGGAGCTCGAGGCCCGCGCCGCGGCATCGATTCCCGGGCAGCCGGGGTTGAGGGCCACGCGATCGGTCGCCGCGCGGCAGACCTACCAGTACTATTGGGTATCGCGGCAGAAGACCGACAGAGTGACGCGCATCAGCATGGTCACCGTCCAGGCCGACAGCCGCGGCCGCGTGCTGGGGAGCCGCGTGGTCGTCTCCAGTTGAGCGCGGCGGGAAGGCCGACGGTGAGCACGAAACAGCCGAGACGGACGAAAGCCGCCAAAGACACGAGAGAGCCGGTCGTCGTGTGCGGTGACGTTGTCCACTCGGAGGTGCGCCTGGGCACCGCGAGCGAGCACGTCGCGGTCGTGCTGCGGACGGACGAGGGCGAAGAGCTCATCCTGCAACGCGTCGGCGCCAACCCGTTCAAGGATCCCGAGGGCGAGAAGCTCGTGGGCCATCGCGTGACCGTCGAGGGTTACCGGCTGGGGAAGGTGTTCCGGTACGTCGCGGTCTCGCCCGCGAATCGCTAGCGCAGCCCTACGAGGCCGCCTTCCTGGACCCGGTGGCGGCCAGCACCCGACGCGCCGCATCCTCGGCGTCGAAACCGGGCATCACGAAGTGCAGTTGGCGAGGCACACCCTGCTGCACCTCGACCGGTTGCTCGTCGCGCCCGAGGTCGGGGTGGACGAGCTCCAGCACATAGCGGCCCGGCGGCAGCGTGACGACGAACGGCGTGGTGAACTCGGACACGCTCGCCGGCAGCCCCGTGGCCTCCTCGAGCACGCGCACGGTGGCCCAGGGCGACACGTCGATGGTCAGACTGGCGAGCTGACCCATCGCAGGAACAGGCACGGCATTGCTCAAGGCCAGGTTGCCCGCCGGCAACGATGCACGGGCCTGGTAGTTGTGCCCCGAGTCGGCATAGGCGAGTGCCTGGTCGACGAAGCCGCCGACGGGAACCGTGGTCTCCGCGCCAAAGGGTTCCCCGTCGCGAAACAGGCGGACCTGGGCCGGCGCGCCGCC
>Ga0105106_10004384_pt1 | contig 10091 bp, 10 predicted proteins | sample PPLLaktember2015_5_FD_79109 | JGI IMG/M metagenome (GOLD analysis project Ga0105106, IMG submission 79109) | Freshwater sediment microbial communities from Prairie Pothole Lake near Jamestown, North Dakota, USA - PPLs Lake P8 Core (1) Depth... | ecosystem: Environmental > Aquatic > Freshwater >... | reverse complement strand
TACGATGACCTTGCGATCGGGGTCCCCGGCGACGACATCAGCACGCAAACGGACGCAGGTTCGATCCACATCATGTACGGGTCTTCGGTGGGCCTGGACGGCACCGGGGACGTGGTCTTTCATCAAGACAGCTCGGGCGTTCCCGGGGCGGCCGAGTCAAACGACCGGTTCGGGGAGTTCCTTGCGGCTGGCGACCTGAATTGTGACGGCTATGCGGATCTAGCCATCGGCGCGCCACAGGAGGACGTCAGCACCACGACCGACGCTGGCTACGTCACCATCCTTTTTGGATCCGCCAGCGGCCTTTCTTCTACGGGGGCCCAAGCTTTTCACCTTGGCACGACGAATGTCGCAGGGGACGGAGCTGAAGCGAGTGATGAGTTCGCGGGGGCGCTAGCCATTGGAAATTTCAATGATGACGCGTCAGGTGGGTTTGATTGCGAGGATCTCGCGGTAGGTGTGCCAGGGGAGAACATCGGTGCTGTGTCGAATGCTGGCGCGGTGAACGTGTTCTTCGGTTCCTCGAGTGGTCTGCTCACTTCCAATGATCAAGTGATCGACCAAAATCTGACTGGCATCGACGACAGTTGCGAGACCAGCGATCAGTTCGGCGCGCGCGTCTGGGCCCGAAACGAGGGCAGGGACGCCTACGACGACTTGATCGTTCATATTCCCGGTGAGGCGATCGTGTCGGGAGGCGTCACCTACATGGGGCGGCACAGGATTGATGGCTCGTCGGGGGGCATCTCCGTCTCTGACGTGCTGACGACCTGGGACCCTGCTCCACCGCCGCAGCCGGGCACATTCAGCTGCGGTGACGTCAAAGGTGGCACGCATCACGACAGCTGCGACGATATGGTCGCTGCATGTTGCGGCACAAAGGGAGTGGAGTGCGACAACCAGTGCGACAGCGGACAAGGTCCGGACGGTTGCAAAGGAGGGACATGCACGAACTAGTCGGAGCTGAACATGAGGTCGTCTCTCATTGCAATCGGAGCCGCGCTTCTGGTTACCCTGCTCTTGATCGGCTACGGCTCCGTCAGGAACAGGTCCGTTGCTCGGCCTGAGCCGACCACGCGCAAGCGCCTTGTACACGCCGACCCGGCCGTAGCCGCCCGGTCGCGGCTCCCTGGCCCAGGCGTCGTCGCAGGCGCACACGAGGAGCCTGAGGCTAGGGAGAACGCGGTACTGGACCTCGGGGGCGCGCATGTGGGCGAGGACGGAGAGTCACCTGAGCAGCAGCTTCACGAAGCTCTGGACGCGGCGCGGACGGCGGACGACCCAACGGATGACCTTTCCCGCGCCGCCGACGCGCTAACTGTGCTTCGTAGCCAAGGTGCACCTTCCTTCAAGGCGTTGGAACGGCTATACGACGAAGTAGAAACGGAGGTCCGAACTCCTCGATGACGCGCCCGTCCCGACGCCGTGCCTGGGCCCTCGCATTTCTGCTGGGCGCAGTCGCCTTGGCGCTCGCACTACTCCTTCTGCGGGGCCAGTTCCGCCCGGCCGCGTCCTCGGGACCGACGCAGCAAGCGGAAAGCCGACTCCTCAAGACGAACCAGCAACGTGTCGGACGGCCCACTCCGCTCGCACTTGCAGACTCGAGCGAGATTTGTGGCCAAGCGTTTAACAGTACCAGAGGACCTGTCCCGGCAGCCTTGATTTGCGCCTGGCGTGTGAGGACGTCGAGCGAATCTCCTACAGCTTGTAGCGAGACGGACGCACTCGGCGATTTCTGCCTCTCGGTCCCGTCTGGAGCTTACGACATATACGGGAGCCGTCAAGGAATGCTCCCTGCGACACCCGAGACGCAGAAGGGGCTTAGAGCCCTTCGCCCCGGCAGTGGGGTTCAAGTCGAAGTGCGATTCGTGGAGGGGGGCTCCCCCCTCCAGGGACACGTGAAGGATGCGACCGGAGGTCCCATCCAGGGAGCAGTTGTGCTTGGAGGTGGCGCTCCGGCCCTGACAAATAGTGAGGGGGAGTTCAGAGCGTCTCTTCGGGGCGGTCGAGTGAACGAGCTCCAAGTCACTGCCGAGGGCTACGTGCCCTTTGACGGCTGGGTCGAACCCCCCGTACAGGATTTAACGATTTTTCTAGCCCCAGAGTCGGTACTCAGTGGAAAGGTCGTTCTGGAGGGCGAGCCGGTTGCTGGCGCGACGGCCACGCTCGGCTCTCAGGAACAGATCACGGGACCGAGAGGAGAATTCCAGTTTCGGGGCGTTGCCATCGGCGAACACCAGGTATCCGCGCGGGACGAAACACGGTACGGTATCACAGACCCAGTTCAAATTGGCGTTGGCGAGCGGAAAGAGAATATCACCGTCGAGTTGCAGACCGTCGCGGGGCGGCGCATTCCGGTTCGGTACGAAGCTGGAGGGGAATGCGAGTTCCCCGAGCTCGAGGTGCTCACGGGATCACCAGCATTCCGATTGCATGGCGACCAAGCTGGTCTAATTTCCGTTTTTGGGTTACCACCCGGCGACCATGTTACGAGCATAGAGTGCGCCGCTGGTGCCTACAGGCACACGGTACGGCTTCGCACTAAGCTGTTGCCGGAAGAGATTGTGCTCCAGCAGGAACGTACGTTGCAGGGGCGCGTTGTGGATGAGCTCGGCGCGCCACTACCTTACGCCGCGGTGAACGTCTCCGAGTCGGGTGCGTCAACAAGGCGCTTGTACACGGATACTGACGGTGCGTTCTTCGGTGCAGCCGTGGAAGACGCCATCAGGCTATCAGTCAGCCACCCGGATTATCAAGATGTCGAGCTAAGTGTAAAACCACCGCGAGACGACATCGTAGTGGAGCTCGGCCTAGGTGGCGAAATAACTGGCTCTGTTCTGAGCAAGATGACCGGGAAACCAGTGCCCGGCGTCAACGTGTTCGCCACCGAGATTTCCTCATTTAACGCTCGAAAGACGGTCTCCGACGCGACAGGTAGCTATTCGCTGAAGGGACTGGCGCCGGGTGACTGGCAGGTACATGCGAAATGGGCGTCTGGATTTCCCACGGCCGAGGATCTCGCCGAAACAGGTACGAATATCACGCAACTAGACGATGACCGTCAGAAGCTCAGACTCGACCTTGCCATCGACACTGAGCCCACAGACATCGCCGGGGTGGTGCTGGACGAAGACGGGCATCCAGTGGACCTTGCTCAAGTCAGCACGTTCGCGACGCAACGAAGCGGCGGTGTGACGTTCACCGACCGAGAAGGTAAGTTTGCAATCCGCGGGATAATTGAGGAGCGTTGCCGAATCCGAGCAGCAGCTTCGGACGGTCGCGAAGTAGTGGAGTATGCGGAGGCGGGCCGACCTGTCAAACTCGTGCTCGGTCAGACCGAACGCGTCTGCGGGCTCGTGTCGGATACTAAGGGGAGGCCGGTCAAGCAATTCGTAATGGAAGGCTTCGGGGCTGCGCGCGTCCATTTCGTCACCACGGACGGGCGCTGGTGTTTGGCCTCGGTGAGAGCCGGAGTCCGTGAGTTCACGGCTGTCTCGAACGAAGGCGTGGGCTCCAGCAATGTCACTGTTACGTCCGATTCCCCCGATGTTTCCATCGTTGTCAAACCCCAGTGATTCTGGTGCGCCGGCCTAGCACCTAGCAACGCAGGAGAAAGTCGCAAAAAAATGACACGGCAGGAGGTGACGTTTCGTAGAGCCGAGGGGCTGTGCTATCGAGTGGACTTATGTCGCGGGCTGCAGCACGTATCCATCGTCGCCCGGCGACAACGCGGAAATACCGCGATCGACGTCAGCGAAGAGCAGCTTCGACTGCTCGCACAGCTAAGCAGTTGGAAAAGCGCACGGGAGACTGGCGCTGAGCTTGCCGAGCTCGAGTCTCTGGTAAGTGGGAATCTTGCATTCTGGGCCGCGGGTCGGCCGGAACGACACTTGACGGGCGCGCCCCTACTCTCCCTGGCCGGACCCGTGGCGCTTCGCCGGAATGTTTCGTATCGACCACTGCTGAAATTCCAAGACGGGCGCATCGCAAGGATACCGATGATGCCCCGCAGAGGCACGCTAGACGGCTCTGAACTCGCGGGGTTTCTATTCGCGGTAACGGAAACGGAGGAGGAGGTTGCGGCGATGGAATTCGTTTGCTGCGCGCAGCATGCCAATGCAGTTCGCCGACTCCTTCCTGTATTGGATGGCACGATGAACGTTGGTGAGATAGCGCGGTCCCGTGAAGCCTCCGACATTCTGACTGCATTCAACACGCTAGGACTCCTTGAGCGCTACGTTCCACGAATGTCGTCCTCTTCTGATGCGCAAGTGACTTGGCTTGCTCATGCAGGCGTTCTGTACGAATCTAACGGCGTGAGAATAGTCATTGACCCAGTGATTTTTCCCAAGAGTGAACCGAGCCGCCATGCGGATGCGGTCCCTGATCCGCGCACTTGGGGCTGCGTGGATGCTGTTCTGATTACTCACGGTGACAACGATCATTTTAATCCGTCGTCACTTCTCCGATTTGCACCCAGCACTCTCATCGTCATCCCCTCAACGCCGGAGGTTCATCCATATCAGGTGAATATGAGACAACTGCTCGCCACCCTTGGGTTTAGCAACATCAGAGAGGTGGGTGAATGGGAGCGAGTGACGATCGGAGCAGTTACCGTTGTCGCAGTGCCATTCCGCGGCGAGGACTGGGGCATGACGCTGGCGTCGAGAACGTATCTTGTTACGACGCCAGAACTTACCATCTACTTAAACGCGGACTCGGTCTCCGACGACGAGAGCTACGATCGGCTCGCCGATGAGTTTCAAATCGATCTGGCGTTTCTCGGAGTTTCAGGTGCGCAGGAGGCTCATGCGATGCCACCGGGCTATGGCTATGGAGGATTTTATCTCCCCTGGCTTCCTGCAGCGAAGCACAACGAGTGGATCCAGCTGTGCAACGGTCCCAGGGAAGCCGCCGACGCGGCACGGCGTCTCAGGGCGCGATTCGCCTTCGGCTACGCGGCTGGAGGTATCTCTGGCTACAAGCTTGCGTATACGGATAGAGGCAGTCACCGCGAGCTTGCCGAGCTCCTTACGCCCGTGGCCACGGTCGGCGACGGTGACCGAGACGAGCCACAGCCGCTAGAGCTCCCGCTCGGGCGAGCGGTCACACTAGGCGCTGTCTTCGACCGGACCGTCAGGCAATGACCCCACCGCGCTTACGTTGTTTTTCACGGGCCGGCGCCGTCAGCGATGACGAACCGATCAAGGCGTTTCTTGAACACGGCTGCGTGGCCATCGATGGCCTTCTTCGGCGTTCCGTCGTTGATGGCCTGTTTGACGCGTGCAAGGTGCGCTTCGGATCGTTGAGGCCCTCCCAGATCGAGCGCATTACGCGTAATGCTCCGTTGCCGGGAAGCATTCCTGATCCTTCTACGCTTCCGCGTGGTGAGATGCCAATTTTGTGTGTTGGTGAGAAAAGGTACGAAATTTCGGTTCCGCTGGAAGGTGCATTTGCAGAAAGGGAGTTGTTTGCTAACGAGGCACTTCATGCGCTTCTGCCAGGAATTCTGGGCGGTGACTATCGTCTCAACAGCTTAACTGTCGTTCTGGCGTTTCCTGGTGCGCCATGGCAGCATCTACACCGCGACCATCCTCCATTGTTCGAGTCAGACGAACTCTGTGCGGCGCTCCCGCCGTACGCGGTGAACGTAATGATTCCGCTGGTGGATTTGGACATGACGCTGGGTCCGACAGCCCTCTGCCCGGGATCGCATCGTTGGGCGCGACAACGGAAGTGTGTGCGGGCCGACCTCGCGGCGCCGCTCTTGCAGCGCGGGGATTGTGCGTTGGTGGACTATCGGACGTTGCACGGGGGGATGCCGAATGCAAGCCAGCGCGTAAGGCCTAATCTGTATCTTGTATTTGTAAGATCATGGTTTTTCGATGAGGTCAATCATTACTTCCGAGATCCCATGAGAATCTCCCAAGAAGAGTGGCAACGGCTGCCCCCACACGCACGACGATTGGCCATGCGTGCCATGTCGGCTCATCTGAGGGCAACTCGGGTCGCACACCGCTCGTAGCTGCCCGCGGGCTTCCACGGCCGTCGAGTCGCACGGTGCCTTACGGACAGTCGCTGCTCGCGATTTCACGAAGCCGGCCGAGGAGCACGACCAGCGCGCGCGTGTCCTGTTTCGCAGGTTCGCAGTAGGCCAAGAGCACTTTACGCCTGTGTGCCCTCGCCTCCTCCTTCAGGCCCTGCGGCGCAAGCAGCAGCTCCTGCAGCTGCGTCGCCGCCACATCCCCGCTCCTCACGTCGAGCTCAGCCCATCCTTCACCAGGACAGAGCACGGGCAACACCGACTTGATCGAGAAGCTCCCATCGAAGGCCGGTGCGTACACGTGGTCGCGAACGATCGGGAGGAGGTCCACCAACCGCCGTTCGATGTTCAGAAGCCCTATTAGCGATCGCCTCGGGCTGGGCCGTTGACGGCGAGCTTGCGGGCTGTTCGGGGCTCGGCCCGCTCAGCGGATCGGCCGGGCGTCCTTCCAGCGTTGCGGCATGAGCTCGGCGAGCCGCCGCGCCGGCCACCCGCCGGCGATCTTCTCGATCACGTCGATGAAGTACTCGCGCACCGAGATGTCGAGCGCGCGGCACGACTGCACCAGCGTATACGCCGCAGCGAGACGTTGACCGGCAGCGAACGAGCCCGTGAACAAGAAGTTCTTGCGACCCAACGCCGGCTCGCGGATCGCTCGCTCGACCCGACCGTTGTCGATCTCGAAGCGCCCGTCGGTGAAGCATCGGCGGATGTACGCGCGCTGATTGTATGCGTACCGCAGTGCGTCGGCGAGGTGACCGCTGATCCCGAGCTTCGCGCGCTGGTCGTCGACCCACTTGTCGAAGACGTCGAGCACGGGCACCGACTTGCTCTGTCGCACGCGGTGTCGCTCGTCCGGCGGCTTGCCCCGGACCTCGTCTTCGATCTCGTAAAGCCGACGGATCTGCTCGACCGCGAAGCTCGCTCGCTTGTCACCGAGCTTCATCGCCTCGTAGAAGCGCCGACGCACGTGCATCATGCAGCCGAGTCGTCGACCGGGAGGTACCAGCGGCGAATTTGTGCCATCGCCGTTGGGGTACAGCGCGGAGTACCCGAGGTAGTCGTCGACCTGGATCGCCGCCGTCGGGCGGATGCCGTTGACCCACGGCTCGATCTCGTCGGCCTCCCAGGTCTCGGTGAGGCGATACGCGACCAGCGGCGTGGTGCCAACGAAGCACCAAAGATGAGCGCGGAACTTGCCCGACTCGCGCGATGGGTCGAGCACGTCGAGCCCGGTGTCGTCCATGGCGACGTAGACCTCGTCATCGAGCACGGTGCCGAACACGGCGTCGGCGACCGGCAGAAGAAGATCGGTCACGTACGTCCAGTGGCCGTACAACGTGCTCGGTGGGAACTGCACGCCGAGCCGCGCGAACTGGTCGCACTGGCGGTAGATCGGCAACGCGTCGTCGCACTTGCTCTCGACGAGGTGCGCGAGCACGGATGCGGTCACGCGCGGCTCGACAAAACGCACCTCGGCACGCTCGGCCGTGGTCGCGTCGCAGCGGCAGCCCGGCGTCTTGCAGACCAGCACCTCGCGACGCTCGACGCACTCGATGAACTTCGCCGGCACGAAGTCGAGCCAGCGGTGCTCCCGAGGCTCGATCGCCGTCATCTCGAGGCGACAGTGCAAGCACGCTCTCTCGCCTTCGGGCACCGGCGTCTCGATGGTCTTGCGCTCGACCGACGCGGCGATCTGCATCCGCGTCGCGGCGCGCCGCTTTTTGATGCGGCCCTTGCCCTGTGCGGCGCGCTCCTGCTCCTCGGGCTCGACATCGCCGGGCTCGCGGGCAACGAGCAACGGGTCGTCGAGCGCCGCTTCGTCCTCGGTCGCGCCGTACATGAGGACGAGCTGCCGCAGGTCCTCCTTCGACAGTCGCTCGCTGCTGCGTCCGAAGATCACCCGCTGCATCGCCTTGATGCGCAGGTCCTTCCACTCGAGCTCGCTCTTCAAGTCGTCGCGCTGCACGAGCAGCTCATCGCGTTGCGCTCGCAGCTCGCTCTGCTGCGCGAGCAACACATCGAAGACCGCCAGCACAGACGCGGCATCGCCGGAGGCGAGCCCGGCTTCGAACTTCGAGCGAAGCTCATCCGACGACGCAGTCACGCTCCTTCAAGTAGCACGACGCGCGTCGATGACAAGCTCGAAGTGCGAGCAAGATGCCTCGACGATCACGCGGCGCGCAAGCGCTTGCGTCGGCGCACCACCGGCGCGTCGATACCTTCGAGCAACATCGCGAACTCGCCCGCATCGATCTCGACGTGATCGATGCCATCGCTCGCGGTGATCCGGCGGAACGTGCCGACCTCGAGCCGCTTCATCACGAGGCAGAGACCGTCGCGATCCCAGAAGAGCATGCGGACCTGCGTCGCGCGTCGATTGAGGAAGACGAAGACGTCGCCGCTCCGTACCTGGCGACCGAACTGGCCCTCGACCAACGTGGCGAGTCCGTCGAAGCTCTTGCGCAGGTCGGTCGGCCTCGTCGCGATGAACAACCGCGATGAGCGGGGCAAAGTCAGCACCGCGACACCACGCCGATCACCGCGCTGAGTAGCTCGAGGTCGACGCCGGCCCGCACGCGCACCGTGACGCCGTCGATCACGAGCTCGATCGGCGCGACGTCGCGCGGCTCTGCGGTCACCGGGGCCGCTCCTTCACGAACCCGCACCTCTGCGAACGCCGCCGTACTCCCGCGATCACACGCGGGCGTCATCCTCCGCCACGAGTAGAGCTGCGAGGCCTTCAAGCCGTAGCGCTCGGCAAACTCTCGCGCCGGCAGCCCGCTCGCGCGCCACTTCGCCACCCACTTCGCCCGACGCTGACGCTCGCGGTCATCCACGCCTGCCGGGCTACACCGACCGTCGCCGTTACGCCACGGCCGCCGCTGAGGCGATCGCTAATAGGCTTACGATGTTCAACAGCTCGTCCGCGAGCTCGGGCACCGCCTCCGCCAGCTCGCGTAGTCGCATCCCCTCGAACGGCTCGTAGTACACGTACACGGGCCCGCGCATCGGGATCGCCTCAACGAGCGCTCGCGCGAGCCCCGGCCGAGGATCCTCTCCAGGCTCTGCCTAGTACGCGACTTGTTCCATTTCGCCGCCCGTTTCGCGGTGCACCGAGAACTGGACCGGGATCTGCTGCCACGGTCTGCAACCGTCCCACTGCGGGATCGGGAAGTAGATCGTCTCGAAGTCCATTAACGCCCTCGCTCCGTCGTCGGGGAATTCAAGCGCGCGGGCCGGCCCACCCTCGACGACCATCTTGCCAGACAAGATTGCCCGTCGTTGTCGCTCCTGGATGGCCGTCAACTTGAACTTGGCCGGCACCTCGGAGATGCTCTTGATATTCGCGCTAGCCAGCTTGAGGCGTTTTGAATCATGCAGCCGATAGAACTCCTCGACGAGGTGGCCGGGGAACGCCTTGAAGCATCTTAGGATGAACGGGCAAGCGTACGGCTTCCTGCACCGTGGCCCGAGCGACACGATCGGTTCCCCTTGCTCGAGCATGTCACGGAGTTGCTCGACCAACTTCGGGATCCGCGGCAGCTCGGCCTCAACCTCGGTCGTCAGATCCTCCACGACGAAGAGGTTCGACAGGTCTGGGAACCGGCAATCCCGGTTGAGGTGCATCAGCCTCGCGGCCGCAACGTTGATCCCGCAAGCGCGCAGCACGAACACCTGCACAGCGAGATCGAGAACGTGGTGAGGCTTCACCGAGTTGCTCGCCTTCACCTCGTTCACGATCCACCCCGCCGCGCTCGGCTCGAGGACATCGATCGATCCGACGAACCGACTTGCCGACGTCGTGCACGTGACCGGGGGGCGCCCGGTGGTCTCCTGTTCAGCCACTCTCCAACCCTGAGATCCCCAGCGCTTCGAACACTGCGACCCGGCGGGCCTCGTCGCTCGCCGGAAGCGACATCCGCTTCGCCCACGCGCCGATGATCTCGCGCGCCTCGTCGAGCCGCCCGTGCAACGCCGCGAGCACGCCGTCGAGATCCTCCGTGACGCCGCGCCGTTCCAGCTGCGTGCACGCTCGCGCACGCTC
>Ga0105106_10004383_pt1 | contig 10091 bp, 8 predicted proteins | sample PPLLaktember2015_5_FD_79109 | JGI IMG/M metagenome (GOLD analysis project Ga0105106, IMG submission 79109) | Freshwater sediment microbial communities from Prairie Pothole Lake near Jamestown, North Dakota, USA - PPLs Lake P8 Core (1) Depth... | ecosystem: Environmental > Aquatic > Freshwater >... | reverse complement strand
ACCTTCCATGGCCTGTGCAACCGCATGCTGCGGGCGCACTACCGGGAAGCCGGCCTGCCGCAGGCGTTCCAGATCCTCGACTCGCAGGACCAGCTCGCGGCGTTGAAGCGCCTGTGCAAGGCCCTCGGCGTCGACGAGGAGCGCATCGTGCCGCGCGATCTGCAGTACTTCGTCAACGCCCAGAAGGAAGAAGGCGTGCGCTCGCGCGACGCGCCTGCGGGCGATGAGCAGACGCGCCGGCTGACCGAGCTCTACGCCGCCTACGAGGAGCAGTGCCAGCGCGAGGGCGTCGTCGATTTCCCGGAGCTGCTCCTGCGTAGTTTCGAATTGCTGAAGAACAATGAAATCCTGCGGGCGCACTACTCGCAGCGCTTCCGCCACATCCTTGTCGACGAGTTCCAGGATACGAATCGCCTGCAGTACCGGTGGTTGAAATTGTTCTCGAATCAGAATTGCTTCTTCTGCGTCGGCGATGACGACCAAAGCATCTACACTTTCCGTGGCGCGCACGTCGGCAACATGGCCGACTTCGAGCGTGAGTTCCGGGTGCGGCACGTCGTCCGCCTGGAGCAGAACTACCGCTCGCACGGCAACATCCTCGACGCCGCCAACGCCCTCATCGCCAACAACCGCAAGCGCCTGGGGAAGAACCTCTGGACCGCGGCCGGCGCCGGCGAGCCGATCCGCGTCTTCGAAGGCGAGTCGGACTCCGACGAGGCGCGCTGGATCGTCGGGGAAGTGCAGGCGCTCGCGCGCGAGGGCACGCCGCGCGCCCAGATGGCGGTGCTCTACCGCTCCAACGCCCAGTCGCGGGTGCTCGAGCACGCGCTCTTCTCGCTGGGCGTGCCCTACCGCGTCTACGGGGGGCTGCGCTTCTTCGAGCGCGCGGAGATCAAGCACGCGCTCGCCTACCTGCGCCTGGTCGCGCTCCCCGACGACGACAACGCGTTCTTGCGCGTGGCGAACTTCCCGCCGCGCGGCATCGGCGCGCGCACCCTCGAGCAGCTCCAGGACGCGGCGAAGCAGGCCGGGGTATCGCTGTTCAGGGTTTCCGAGGGAAAGGCAGCGGTGTTCAGGAAGCTGATCGAGGATCTGAGGAACGAGACGCAGGGCCTGCCGCTGCACGAGCTGGTGGACGTGGTGGTCCGCAAGAGCGGCCTGATCGAGCATTACCGCGGCGAGCGCGAAGGCGCCGACCGCATCGAGAACCTGGAAGAGCTGGTGAACGCCGCCGCCACCTTCTCGGAGGAGGAGCGCGAGGTCGAGTCCGGGGAGGCCGCCGATCCGCTTACCGCCTTCCTCACGCACGCCGCGCTCGAGGCGGGCGAGCACCAGGCGGGCGAAGGGCAGGACGCGCTGCAGATGATGACGGTGCACTCGGCCAAGGGCCTCGAGTTCGACGTGGTGTTCCTCTCAGGGCTCGAAGAGGGCCTTTTCCCGCACGAGCAGAGCGCGATGGAGCGCGATGGCCTGGAAGAGGAGCGCCGCCTTGCCTACGTCGCCATCACGCGCGCAAGGAACCGGCTCTACCTCTCGCACGCGCAGACGCGCATGCTGCACGGCCAGACGCGCTACAACCTCGCCTCGCGCTTCCTGGAGGAAGTGCCGCAGGCGCTCATGAAGTGGCTGACGCCGCGCTTCTCGCGCCAGAAGGCCTTCGCGCCCGACTTCTCGAGGACGACTCAGCCTTTTCCCCTGAAAAAGCCGGGGAGCCGCGAGGTCGGCGGCTTCCGCATCGGCCAGAACGTCGTGCACCCGAAATTCGGCAGCGGCGTCATCGTCGACGCCGAGGGGCGGGGCACGGATGCGCGCGTGCAGGTCAACTTCGGCGGCCAGGGCGTGAAGTGGCTCGCGGTCGCCGTCGCCAAGCTGCAGGCAGCCTAGCGCAGCGCCTTCCTCAGGCCTCGCGCCGGTCGGCGACGAGCACGGGCAGCGTGCGCTGCGGCGGAAAGCGCACGCTGAAGCGGCTGCCGGCGCCGGGCGTGCTGTCGATGGAGAGCGTGGCCTGGTGCCGCGCCAGCGCATGCTTGACGATCGCGAGCCCCAGGCCGGTGCCGCCGGTCTCGCGGGAGCGGCCGCGGTCGACCCGGTAGAAGCGCTCGGTGAGCCTCTCGATGTGCACGGGGGGGATGCCGACCCCGGTGTCCTCGACGACGAAGCTCGCGCCTTCCGGACCCTCCTGCCAGGTGAGGCCCACGCGTCCGCCGGCGGGGGTGTAGCGGATGGCGTTGCTCACCAGGTTGCCGAAGGCGCTGGCGAGCTCGTGCTCCGAGCCGGCGAGGTCGAGCGTCGGGCGCGCCTGCAGCGACAGGGCGTGGCGCCCTGCGGAGAGCGCCTCGCCGTCGGCGAGCAGGCGCTCGAGGAGCGCTCGCACGCGCACCCGGTCGGCGGGCGGCGGCGGCGCGGACTCCAGCACCGAGAGCGCGAGCAGATCGTCGATGATGCGCTGCATGCGCGAAGCCTGCTCGCGCATCATGCCGAGGTAGTCGCGCTGGCGCTGCGGATCGAGCTTGAGCTCGCGCACGGTCTCGAGAAAGCCCACCAGGACCGTGAGCGGCGTGCGCAGCTCGTGCGAGACGTTCGCCACGAAATCGCGACGCATGGTCTCGACGCGCTCGGCCTGCGTCACGTCGCGGCAGAGCAGAAGGTTCTGAGACCTGCCGTAGGGAATCAGGCGCAGCATGAGCTTCGCGCCTTGCGCGCCATCGATGTGCACGTCCTGCGCGCCGTCGCCGGCGAGGTACTCGGCGAAGGCGGGGGCGCGCACCAGGTTGCCGATCGGCTGCCCGAGGTCCGCGCGCGGGTCCAGGCCCAGCATCGCCGCTGCCTTGTCGTTGCTCCATTCGATGCGGTTCTCGGCATCCAGGGTCAGCACGCCGTCGGGAAGCGCCTGCACCGCGCGGCGAAAGCGCCCGAGCGCCTCGGCGAGCTCCTTTTCGCGCGCCGCCGCGGCGCGCTCCCGGCGGTGCAGGGCGGCGAGCACCTCGTCCCAGACGCCGGCCCCTTCGGGCACGCGCGCGCGCTGCGGGTCCGCCGCCCACCCGGAAAGGCTCGCCAGGTGCCTCACGTGATAGGCGAGCAGCGCGAGCAGGCCGACGCCGAACGCGGCCCAGCCCCAGGCGGCCCCGGCGAGCACGCCGGCGGCGAGCGCCGGCCCCGCGATGGCGGCGAGCGCGCCCAGCGCGTGCCGATGGACGGGGCTCAATCGGTGCGCAGGCCGTAGCCGGCGCCGCGCACGGTGTCGATGAGCCGGTCGTGGCCCGAAGGCTCGAGCGCTTTTCTCAGGCGCCGGATGTGCACGTCGACGGTCCGCTCTTCAATGAACACGTGGTCGCCCCACACATGGTCAAGCAGTTGCGCGCGAGTATAAATCCGCCCGGCGTGGGTCATGAGGAAGTGCAGCAGGCGGAATTCCGAGGGCGACAGGGCAAGCCGGCGCCCGCCGGCGGTGACGCGGCGCGAGGCCGGGTCGAGCCGCAGCCCCTCGATTTCCACGGCGTCGTCGGAAAGCTGCGGCGCGCGCCGGCGCAGCACGGCCTTGATGCGCGCCGCCAGCTCCTTGGGCGAAAACGGCTTGGTGAGGTAGTCGTCCGCGCCCGCCTCGAGGCCGAGCAGCTTGTCGGTCTCCATCGCGCGTGCGGTGAGCATGAGGATCGGCAGGTCGCGCGTGCGCGGGTCGCCGCGCAGGCGCCGGGCGAAAGCGAGGCCGGATTCGCCGGGCAGCATCCAGTCGAGCACCAGCACGTCGGGGAGCGACGCGCGAATCGCCACCTCGGCTTCCTCGGCGCTCGCGGCGCGCACCACCCGGTGCCCGGCGTGCTCCAGGTTCACGGCCACGAGCTCCTGGATGTTTGGCTCGTCCTCGACGACGAGAACGGTCGCGCTCATGCGTCGAGCTGCGCCACTCCCGTGTGACGGACGTCGGTGCCCTTCACGATGTAGATGACGTACTCGGCCATGTTCTTCGCGTGGTCGCCGATGCGCTCGATCGCCTTGGCGATCCACACGATCTCGAGCGCGGTCGAGATGGTGCGCGGGTCTTCCATCATGTAGGTGATGAGCTGGCGCAGGATGGCGCGGAACTCGGTGTCGATGCCGGCATCGGCGCGGATCACCTCGGCGGCGGCTTCGCAGTCCAGGCGCGCGAAGGCGTCGAGCGTGCGCCGCAGCATGGAGATCGCGGCCTCGGCGGCGTGGCGCACCTCGACCCCCGGCGGTATCTGCGCGCCGCCGCGCTCGTGGATGTTCTTCGCCATGCGCGCGATCTTCTGCGCCTCGTCGCCGATGCGCTCGAGGTCGGTCACCGTCTTGGTGATCGCGAAGATCATGCGCAGGTCGTAGGCGGCGGGCTGGCGGCGCACGATGAGCTGGCTGCAATCGCCGTCGAGGGCGACCTCCATCGCGTTGACGCGGTGGTCGGCGGCGATCACCTCGTCGCTCAGCGCGAGGTCGCCGGTGGCGAAGGCGTCGAGGGCGCGCCGGATCTGGGATTCGACCAGGCCGCCCATCGCCAGCACGCGCGAGCGGATCGATCCCAGGTCGAGGTCGTACTGCTTGGACAGGTGCTCGCTCATTTTTCCTTTACCCGAACCTGCCGGTAATGTAGTCCTCGGTCTGCTTTTGCTTGGGCTTGATGAACACGTCGTCGGTGACGCCGAACTCGATGAGCTCGCCCAGGTACATGTAGGCGGTGAAGTCCGACACGCGCGCGGCCTGCTGCATGTTGTGGGTGACGATCAGGATGGTGACGCGCTTCTTGAGGTCGTGCATCAGCTCCTCGATCGAGGCGGTGGCGATCGGGTCGAGCGCCGACGTGGGTTCATCGAACAGCAGCAATTCGGGATCCGTCGCGAGGGCCCGGGCGATGCACAGGCGCTGCTGCTGCCCGCCCGAGAGGTTGTAGGCCGGCTGCTGCAGCCGGTCCTTCGCCTCGTCCCATAGCGCCGCGTCGTGCAGCGCCTGCTCGACCTTGTCCTCGATGGTGCGGCGCGAGCGCTCGCCGCGCACGCGCAGCCCGTAGGCCACGTTCTCGAAGATCGTCTTGGGGAAGGGATTGGGCTTCTGGAACACCATGCCGATGCGCATGCGCACCTCGATCGGGTCGACTTCGCGCGCGAGCAGGTTGGTGTTGTCCGGATGCAGCACGATCTGCCCGTCGTAGCGGTTGCCGGGGTACAGGTCGTGCATGCGGTTGAAGCAGCGCAGGAAGGTCGACTTGCCGCAGCCGGAGGGTCCGATCAGCGCCGTGACCTGGCGCTCGTACACCGGCATGCTGATCGCCTTCAGCGCGCGAAAGTCGCCGTAATGGAAGTCCAGCCGGTCCACCTCCGCCTTCGCGACGAGTGCGGTCTTCTGTTCCTCCATCAGCTCGGTGCTCAAGGCCGTATCGGGAGCGGACATCATATCCCCTTCACCATTTGATGTTGCGCCGCAGCCGGTAGCGCAGCCAGATCGCGAGGCCGTTCATCGCCAGGGTCATGAACACGAGCACGAAGCCTGCCGCGGCGGCGTTGACCTGGAACGCGGCCTCGGGCCGCGAGGTCCAGTTGAACATCTGGATCGGCATCACGGTGAAGGGCGAGAACAGCCACTCGAAGGACACGAACGGCGGCTCCGCCATCACCGGCGGGGGCGGCAGGAAGGCGATGAACGTGAGCGCGCCGATGGTGATGATCGGCGCGGTCTCGCCGATGGCGCGCGCCATGCCGATGATCACGCCGGTGAGGATGCCGGCCGAGGAGTACGGCAGGATGTGGTAGCGCACCGTCTGCCAGCGCGTCGCGCCCAGCGCGTAGGAGCCTTCGCGGATCGCCTGCGGGATCGAGCGGATCGCCTCGCGCGTGGCGACGATCACCACCGGCAGGATGAGCAGCGCGAGCGTGAGGCCGGCGGCGAGGATGCTCTGGCCGAGGCCGAACTGGTAGACGAACAGCCCGAGCGCGAGCAGCCCGTACACGATGGAAGGCACGCCGGCGAGATTGGTGATGTTGATCTCGATCAGGTCGGTCACCCAGTTCTTGCGCCCGTACTCCTCGAGATAGATGCCGGCGGCCACCCCCAGGGGCACGGCGAAGAATGCCGTCACCACCATCACCAGCGTCGAGCCGACCCAGGCCGAGAGGATGCCGGCGGATCCGGCGCGGCGCGAAGGGAACGAAGTGAAGAAGTCCCAGTCGAGCCGCCCCATGCCCTTGATCGCCATATCGACGAACAGCGCGCAGAAGGTGAGCACGCCGATCATCAGCGCGATGAGTCCCACCACCGCGAAGATCGCCTCGTGGCGCTTTCTCGTCCGGATGCCGCGCTTCATGTCCATCAATAGGTCTCGCGGAAGCGCCGCCGCAGCATGTGGCCGCCGATGTTGAACACCAGCGTGATCAGCATCAGCGACAGGCCGGCGGCGAAGATGGTCTGGTAGCCGATCGAGCCGTGCGGCAGGTCGCCCAGCGCCACCTGCACGATGTAGGCGGTGATGGTGGCCGCCGGCTCGAGCGGGTTGAAGGTGAGGTTGGGCTGCATGCCCGCGGCCACCGCGAGGATCATGGTTTCCCCCACCGCGCGCGAGATGCCCAGGATGTAGGCGGCGGCGACCCCGGAGAAGGCCGCCGGGAACACCACGCGCAACGCCGTCTGCAGGCGCGTCGCGCCCGTCGCGTAGGAGCCCTCGCGCAGGCTCATCGGCACCGCGCGCATGGCGTCCTCCGAGATCGAGGCGACGTAGGGAATGATCATGATCCCCATCACCAGGCCCGCCGAGAGCAGGTTGAAGCCGGGCAGGCCGGGGTAGATCTTCTGCAGAAGAGGCGTGACGAACAGCAGCGCGAAGTAGCCGTAGACGATGGTCGGCACGCCGCCGAGCAGCTCGAGGAAGGGCTTGGCGATCTCGCGCAGCCTGAAGGGCGCGAACTCGGAGAGATAGATGGCGATGATGGTGCCCAGCGGGATCGCGATCGAGAGCGCGACCATCGAGCTGGTGAGCGTTCCCGAGAGCAGCACCATGATGCCGAAATGCGCGTCGTCGAAGAGCGGTGTCCACTGCGTGTCGGTGAGGAAATCGACGATCGGCACGGCCTGGAAGAACACCACCGATTCCCGGACCAGGATGTAGACGATGCCGACGGTGGTGAACACCGAGACCAGCGCCGCCAGGAACAGCGTCATCTCGATCAGGCGCTCGCGGATCATGCGCGCACGCCGGCGCGCGAGGTACGCCGGGCCGGGCAGCGCTAGGCTCGCTTGAGTCATCGGGTCCCGGCAGACTATATTTCAATTGTTACCGGATCATGACCATCGCCGGCTGTCATGAAACGGAAATGACGGGCGCCTACAGTGTGCGGCATGTCTTTCATTTTGCCCATCACTTAAGGGATCACTCATGATGCGTATTACCCCATTCATCCTGGCCGGCGCATTCGTCGCCGCGGCGCCCGCGCTGGCGCAGACCCCCATCGTCAAGATCGACGGGTCGAGCACCGTGTATCCGATTTCGGAGGCGGTGGCCGAGGAATTCCAGAAATCCAAGCGCGGCGCGGTGCGCGTCACCGTGGGCATTTCCGGCACCGGCGGCGGCTTCAAGAAGTTCTGCCGCGGCGAGACCGACGTCTCGGATGCCTCCCGCCCGATCACCGCGAAGGAAATGAAAGCCTGCGCCGAGGCCGGCATCAAGTACGTCGAGCTGCCGGTGGCATTCGACGCGCTCACGGTGGTGATCCACCCGAAGAACACCTGGGTGAAGGAGCTCAAGGTCGAGGAGCTGAAGAAGATGTGGGAGCCGGTGGCCCAGGGCAAGATCACGCACTGGAACCAGGTGAACCCCGCCTGGCCGAACGCCCCGCTCGCCCTGTTCGGGCCGGGCGCCGACTCGGGGACCTTCGACTACTTCACCGACGCCATCAACGGCAAGGAGAAGGCGAGCCGCGGCGATTTCACCGCCTCCGAGGACGACAACATTCTGGTGCAGGGCGTGTCGCGCGACGTCAACGCCATCGGCTATTTCGGCCTCGCCTACTATGCGGAGAACAAGGACAAGCTGAAGGCGGCGCCGATCGTCGACAAGGGCGCCTCCAAGGCGGTATCGCCCTCCCTCGAGACCGTCATGGACGGCACCTACCAGCCGCTGGCGCGCCCGATCTTCATCTACGTGAGTGACAAGGCGATGCAGCGCCCCGAGGTCAAGGAGTTCATCGAGTACTACCTGAAGAACGCGCCCAAGCTGGTCAAGGAAGTCGGTTATGTCCCCCTCACGCGCCAGCACTACGAAATGGCGCTCAGGAACTTCTCCTCGCAAAAGCTCGGCACCGGCTTCGGCGGCAAGTCCGAGGTGGGGGTCAAGGTCGAGGAGCTGCTCGCGCGCAAGGCGCACCTCTAAGACCTGCTGTTTTCCGTGTCGAGCCGTCCGTGGCGCAAGCCTCGGGCGGCTTCGCCTTTCTTTACCTTTCATGAAACCAGCAAGGCCACCGCGGTATAACGCGCCAGGCGGCCGGCGGCCATGAAGGCCAGCGCGGCGGGCCAGCGCATCCGCAGCCAGCCCGCGGCGATGCAGAGTGCGTCGCCCACGACCGGCAGCCAGGCGAGGAGCAGCGCCGGCGCTCCGTAGCGCTGCAAGACCTTCAGGTGCCTGAGCTGTTTTTGCGGAAACAGTCGCCCCAAGAGGTACGACGTCATTCCGCCCGCTGTATTGCCGAGCGTGGCGACCGTTACTGCCAAAGTCGCGTTCTCGGGATACGCCTGCAGGTAGGCAAACAGCGCAGCCTCGGAAGGAAGCGGCACGAGCGTGGCGGCGGCGAAGCTCGCCGCGAACAGGGCGGCGAGTTCCGCCATGCTAAATTCGACCGGCTTTGAGCAAGAACTACCTCGAAAGGATTCTGAAAGCGCGCGTTTACGACGTCGCGGTCGAAACGCCGCTCGAGCCGGCGCGCGCCCTGTCCAGGCGCCTGGGCAACGAGCTGCTCCTCAAGCGCGAGGACCTGCAGCCGATATTCTCGTTCAAGCTGCGCGGCGCCTACAACAAGATGGCGTCGCTGCCGCCGGCGCGGCTGAAGAAGGGCGTGATCGCGGCGAGCGCAGGCAATCATGCGCAGGGCGTGGCGCTCGCGGCCCGGCGCCTGAAGTGCCGCGCGGTGATCGTGATGCCCGTCACCACGCCGCGCATCAAGGTGGATGCGGTGTCGGCGCTTGGCGCCGAGATCGTGCTCCACGGCGACTCCTACGCCGAGGCTTACAGGAAGGCCGTCGACATCAGGGGCAAGCGAGGGCTTGCGTTCGTGCATCCCTACGACGACCCGGACGTCATCGCCGGCCAGGGCACGATCGGCATGGAGATCCTGCGCCAGCGGCCGGGCGCGCTCGACGCGATTTTCGTCCCGGTCGGCGGCGGCGGCCTCATCGCCGGCATCGCCGCCTACGTGAAGCGCGTGCGCCCCTCGGTGAAGATCATCGGCGTCGAGCCGGTGGACGCGGCTGCGATGGCCAGGTCTCTCAAGCTTGAGAAAAGAATTGTTCTGGAACAGGTCGGCTTGTTCGCCGACGGTGTCGCGGTGAAGCAGGTCGGCAAGGAGACCTTCCGGCTGTGCCGCAGCCTGGTCGACGACATGGTGCTGGTCGATACCGACGCGATGTGCGCGGCGATCAAGGACGTGTTCGAGGACACGCGCGTCGTGCTCGAGCCGGCCGGCGCGCTCGCGATCGCGGGCGCGAAGGCCTGGGTACAAAAACGATCTCTCAAGGACAAAACTCTCGTGGCGGTCGCCTCCGGGGCCAACACGAATTTCGACCGGCTGCGCTTCATCGCCGAGGAAGCCGAGCTCGGCGAGCAGCGCGAGGCGGTGCTCGCGGTGACGATCCCGGAGCGCCCGGGCAGCTTCAAGACCTTCTGCGCCGCGCTCGGCGCGAAGAACATCACCGAGTTCAACTACCGCATCGCCGACGCCGCGGCGGCGCACATCTTCGTCGGCATCGAGACCGGCGGGCGCGCCGAGACGGCGAGGATCGTGCGTAACCTCAGGCGTCGTGGCCTCACGACACTCGATCTCTCCGACAACGAGATGGCGAAGTGGCACGTGCGGCACATGGTCGGGGGTCGCGCCCCCTTT
>Ga0105106_10004380_pt1 | contig 10097 bp, 8 predicted proteins | sample PPLLaktember2015_5_FD_79109 | JGI IMG/M metagenome (GOLD analysis project Ga0105106, IMG submission 79109) | Freshwater sediment microbial communities from Prairie Pothole Lake near Jamestown, North Dakota, USA - PPLs Lake P8 Core (1) Depth... | ecosystem: Environmental > Aquatic > Freshwater >... | reverse complement strand
TTGCGCCAGCCCGCGCCGCCGTCCTCGGTCACTTGGATGAGGCCGTCGTCGGTCCCGGCGTAGAGGAGGCCTTCGGCGACCGGCGATTCGTCGAGGGCGACGATGTTGCCGTACTCGGAGGTCGAGGCGTTCTTGGCCACGGCGTCCATGGGCCAGACGCGGCCCATGACCTCGAGGATGTTGCGGTCGATGCGGCGGGTCAGGTCGTCGCTGATGACCGTCCAGGAGTCGCCCCGGTCGTCGCTGCGGAAGACCTTGTTGGCCGCGAAGTAGAGCCGCGTGTGGGAGTGGGGACTGACGAAGAGGGGCGAGTCCCAGTTCCAGCGGTACTCGGCCTCGCCCTTGCGCGGCTTGGGCTGGATGGCCATGGACTCGCCGCTCTTCCTGTCGAAGCGGGCCAGGTTGCCGTGCTGGGATTGGGCGTAGACGATGTCCGGATTCTCGGGGTCGACGGCCGACTCGAAGCCGTCCCCGGTATCGGTCGTGATCCAGTCGGCGTTGACGATGCCGTGGGCGCTCGTCGTCCGGGACGGCCCGCCCAGGCTGTAGTTGTCCTGGGTCCCGCCGTAGACGTTGTAGAAGGGCGCGTCGTTGTCGACCGTGACCTTGTAGAATTGCGTCACGGGCAGGTTGGGCATGTACTTCCAGGTCTTGCCCCGGTCGAACGACTCGTAGACGCCGCCGTCGTTGCCGTTCAGGTAATAATCGGTGTCGTCGGGGTCGATCCAGAGGGCATGGGCGTCCCAGTGCTTGCTCTCGTCCCCGAGGGCCTGCCAGGTCGCGCCGCCGTCGTCCGTGACCTGGAGGAAGACGTCCATCGAATAGACGCGGTCCGGGTCCTTGGGATCGCAGACGATCTCCTGGTAGTAGTTGCCGCTCGAGGTGTAGGCGCTGCGGCGCTCCCACGACGCGCCGCCGTCCGTGCTGCGGTAGAAGCCGCCCTTGTCCTCCTGCGCTTCGACGATGGCGTAGACGAGGCTCGGGACGACGGGGGAGAGGGCCAGGCCGATGCGGCCGAGGTCGCCTCCGGGGAGGCCCTTGACGATCTTCGTCCAGGTTTTGCCGGCGTCCGTCGATCTATAGACGGCCGAGCCGGGGCCGCCGCTGATCTGGGTGAAGACATGGCGGCGGCGCTGGTGGGCCGAAGCGTAGAGGACGTCGGGGTCGCGTGGGTCGAGGTGGACCTCGCTGATGCCGGTGTTCTCATCGACGGTCAGGACGGGCGCCCAGGTCTTGCCGCCGTCCGTCGTCTTGTAGAGGCCGCGGTCGCCGCCCGGGCTCCAGAGAGGGCCGTAAGCCGCGACGTAGACGACTTCTGTGTCGCGGGGGTCGATGGCGATCATGCCGATGTGCTCGGAGCCCTTGAGGCCGGCGTTCTTCCAGGAGGCGCCGCCGTCTTCGGACTTGTAGACGCCGTCGCCGTAGGCCACACTGCGCTGGTTGTTGTTCTCGCCTGTCCCGACCCAGACGACGTTCGGGTTATTGGGGTCGAGAGTGATGCAGCCGATGGAATAAGACCCTTCGGCGTCGAAGACCGGGGTGAAGGTCGTCCCGGCGTTGACCGTCTTCCACACGCCGCCCGAGGCGGAGGCGACGAAGAACTCGTGGCGCTTCCCCGGGCGCACGGCGAAGTCCGCGATGCGGCCCGAGGTCAGGGCCGGCCCGATCGGCCGGAGCTTGAGCGCGCCGAGGGACAGGCCGGCGTAGGGGTCGGCTTCCTTCGCGGCCGGCGCTTTGGCCTTCGCCTGCGCGCCGAGTGGCGCGGGGGGGACGGCGGCGGACAATGCGGCCAGGGCCAGGGCCCCGACGAAGATGCTCCTGATGCTGATCCGGCTCGACATGGGCTCCTCCTGAGGCGGATTATGGGGAATGATGGAAGCCGAATCATACCGCCGCCCGCGCGGAGGGTCAAGGATGAGGCTCCGCGGGCAGGGACGGGGTCAGAGCCTGAAGGTTATGCGCAGGCCGAAGTTGAAATGGCTGGCGTCGATCTTTCGCGAGGGGATGGTAAACTCGGTCAGGCGCTCGATGGAGTTGATCAGCTCGTTATTCTCCCAGAAAAACAGAGTCGCTGTCGCGGCCGCGGCGGGCAGATCCACCCGGAGATGCTGATAGCCGGCGATGACACCGACGGAGAGGGTCGGGACGACGTAGAAATCATAAGCCGCGTGGGCCCTGGCCGAGAATGTAAGCTTGCTGGCGTGTAATGCGGCGGTTGAAGAAGCGTCTCCCGTAAGCTTGGCCCAGGCGGGTCCGACCGCCAGGCCGGCCTCGACGACATGCCGCCTGAGCTCCGCCGGCGCGAAGGGGCGATAGGTCAGGCCGAGAAGAGCGGCCGAAAAGGCCGCACGGCTCGAGAAGAACACATCCGCCCCGTAGGTTTTGCCGCTGTCCGCCGAGGTGAACGTCGCCCCCCCCGAGTCATCGACGCGGGCGCGCCGGCCCGATAACACCGCTTCGACCTCCACCAACCAACGGTCGGACCACTCATAGGCCAGGCTCAACGATCTAAAACCGCTGCCTCCATACACACGATAGCTCCGGGACAGGCTCACCGCATAGGGTCCCGCGTCCCCCGGGGGGACGTCGCCAAGAAACCTGAACGAGCCCTGGCCGGGATCGCCCATATTCCAGTCTTCGCCCACGGCCAAGAGCACCGGCACGCTGAGCCTGAACCGGTGAGTGTCCCGGTGGCGGGGCGCGGCCGCGCCGGCGGCGGCAGGGGTGGGGGCAGGCCGGCGGGATTCCCCGGGGACCGGTCCTTCCCGGGTTACAACCGTCAGCCCCGGCAAGCGTCTTTCCCGGGCGTACTTCTGAAGCCGGGCCCAACGATCGGCCACGACCGCCGCCGGCTCCCCGGCCAGGTCGATGGTCGTGTCGACCCCCATGATCGCGCCCAGGCAGAGACCGCCGACGCCGGCGATGATCCCCAAGTAGCCCCCCAGAAGCAGCGCCCCTTCGAGGCCTGAGTATTCATCGAGCCCCCCTGAGCCCAGGAGCGCGCCGGCCAGAGCTCCGCCCAAACCGCCGTAGAGGGCGCCCGTGCCGGCCCGTGATTTCCGGACGATCCGTATGGAGTGGATGTCCGCAAGGTCGACCGATAGGTCCTTCCCGCCGCTCAGCAAGAGAAGCGAGTCCTTCTTGACCGCGATGAGCTCGCCGGTCACCAGGGTCTTGTCGAGCCTGATGACGACGAGGTCGGCTCCGGACGTTCCTTTGGCCGAGAGGCCGGGCGGGAGAGCGAAGAGCGAAACGACGAGGACGAACGCGACGAACCTGGAGGCCACGGATTTCACCTCATGCTCCTTTCAAGCATGCGAGGCCGGCTCGATCTCTTCCGGCCCGGCTTCACCCTGAGGCGGCCTTCCCGCGAATAATCCTTCAACCCGTTCAAGAAGCTGCCCCTGCGCTCTTCCGTCGCTTCCGCGTATCGAAAACGCGCGTCGGTCCCCAAAGGCAGACTGGCCCCTAATCCGGCGAGAGCGCCGAGGGCCCCGAAAATCAGACCGTTACGGAGGCTCGAGGGCTCATCATCCGAGCCCCCGTTGAAGACATAGGCGCCCACGGTCGCTCCGGCGGTGGCGCCGGCCGCTCCGACGATCCCGGCCAAGAGAAGGGCGCGGGCTCTCCGGACGATGCGAACCTCACGGATGTCGGCCAAGTCAGCGGTCACATCGCGGCCGTCCGCGCTCAGCAGGAAAAGGGAATCCGGTTTGACGGCGATGAGCTCGCCCTCGAACACCTGCCCGTCCGTCCGGGTCACGACGACCGTGGCGCCCCGCTTATCCTTGGCGGCGAGTCCGGCCGGCAGAACGAGGGCCCCGACGACGAGCGCGGATACGAAACGCCTGGCGGTCTTGGCTTTCATGTTCCCTCCATCTGCCCTCATGATGACTTCCCGGGATCATGGAGTTGTCAAGGGTCTGTCAAAAAAGCCTCATGAAGCCGTCAATTCTGAAACAGGAGAGGAACCGGATGCCCCGATGATCCTGGCCGGCGAACGGGCGCATTTTATCAAAGCCTGATGGTCAGACGCAGGCCGAGGGCCAAACCGCTTCGCGAGACCGGCTCGTCGGGAAAGGTCACCTCGGTGAGGCGGGTGATCTCGTTCGTGTAGGGCACATCCTCATCGGCGGGATGGAAAGTGGCTACGTCCGTCAAGGTCATCCCGGGCAGCCGGGCCTCGAGGTATCTGTAGCTCACAAAGCCGCCCAGGGAGGCGGCTTGAATGAAGTAGTAATCGCAAGCGATGTGGGCGCGGGCGGATAGGACGGTTTTCCGCCCGGCCGGGTTGTTCCCCCAAGAAACCTCGGAGAAATGGAGCCAGGCAGGCCCGGCCGCGACCCCGATCTCGGCCGTGATGCGATTCAACGGGCCCGGCGCGACCAGACGGTAACCCAGACCGATGAGCAGGGAGTCGAAATCCGCGTGCCGCAAGGGGGCGAAGAACGCCGTTTCATAGGTCCTCCCGTCGGCTGTCGAAACGAATGCCGGAAGAGCATAGGAGTAGACTGAGCTCCCGGAATTGAACAGCACTTCGATCTCCGTCAGCCAATGCTCCGTCCACTCGTAGGCCAGGCTGAAAGGGCCCAACTGGACCGGATCGAACCTCCCGGTCCGATTGGAGTTCTGCGTGACAGGTACGTCATAGGGCCCGGATTCACCCGGCGGGACGTCTTCCGGAAAGCGCCAGGTCCCCCTCCCATCGATCACCGTGTGATAATTATGGCCGAGGTTCAGCGTCGTCGCCGAGCTGAACCTGAAGCGGGGGCGGCGAGGGAGGCGCGAAGGGGCGGGCCGGCTCTCCTCGGGACTCGCCGAGATCCGGATCCGGCCTTCCCGCGAATAGCCTTTCAGCCTGTCGAGATGCTTGCTGACAATGTCGTCCGGCTCCCCGGCGAAGGAGATGACCGCGTCTGCGCCCAGGGCGAGTCCGATCCCCGCGCCGAGAAGCGCTTGGGCGCCGCCAAAGATCCCGATCGCGAGGAGGGTCGTTCCCGTGTTGCGGTCTTCTTCGTCCCTAGAGGCGAGGTAAGAGCCCTCGACGGCCCCGGTGACGAATCCTCCGATCGCCCACGGCAGGGCGCGGGACTTCCGGACGACCCGCACGGTCCGGATCTCGGCCAGATCGACGCTCTCGTCCCTGCCGGAGTCGTTCAGCAGGAAGAGGGCATCTGGCTTGACGGCGATGAGCTCGCCGGAGACGCGGGCCCCGTCGAGCTTGGTGACGACGAGGGTGGCTCCGCGCCGCTCCTTGGCGGCGAGGCCGGTCGGGAGGACTCCGATGGCGATGACGAGCATGATCACGAAGCGTTTGGCGGCAGCGGTTTTCATGAGCGGGCCTTACAGCCTGAAGTTCAGACGGATGCCGTAGGTCACCCCGGTCAGGGAATAGGTCAGGGACGGGAAGGACATTTCCGCGGCCCGGATGATCGGCTCGGCATGGTACGGATATCCGTCTGTGACGTCTCGGAAGGCCACCTCGGACGTCGCGGTCTCGGGGGAGAACTCCGCCTCGAGATAACGGTAGCCGACGAAGACGCCCAGGGACAGGGCCGGGACGAAATAGAAATCGTAGGCGACGTGCGCCCGGGCGGACAGAACGGCTTTATGCTGGGCCGGCCAGGGGACATAGCCGCCCCCGACGTCGGAGTATTCCGCGTTGACGCCGACCCGGGCCGCTCCGGCCGCGACGCCGATCTCGACCGTGTGGCGGTCCAGCGGCGACGGCATGCGCGGACGGAAGACGGGACCGACGAGCAGGGAGGCAAAGGAGGCATCGTGTCCGAAGTAGACCCACCCTTCGTAAGCTTTTCCGTCGGTCGTCGAGGTGTAGGACGGCAGGCCGTACCCGTAGAGCGGGTTGTTCAATTTCGGAAAGTAAAGCTCGATCTCGACGAGCCAGCGGTCCGTCCATTCGTAGGCCAGGCTGATCGGCCCCAGGGCCGCATAGCCGGACTTGTTGAGATGCAGGAGGACGGGCATGTCGAAGGGGCCGGCCTCCCCGGCGGGGACATCCCCCGGGAAGAGAAAGGAGCCCGAGAGCGTTTTCTCGACATGCGTTTCGCGGAAATCGAAGGTCGTCCCCAGGCCGAGCCGGAACCGGGGACGACGGGAAGGCCGTGGAGGCCCGGCCGAAGGGGTCGCGGGCGGGGCAAGTCCCAGGCTGGGAGTCGGCCCGGGTTGAGCAGGGACAAGCCGCAGGCGGCCTTCCCGCGAGAAGGCCTTGAGCCGGTCAAGCCGTACTTTCACGACCTCGATAGGCTCCCCGGCGACTCGGAACACGGCGTCCGCCCCGATGCCCGCGCCGATCCCGAGACCGGCCAGGGCCCCGCCCGCTCCGAATACGACGGCGGCTCCCAGGAAGGCCGATCTGTCTTCCCCGGCATCGTGTACGAAGAACAAGCCCACGGCGGCGCCGGCGGCGAACCCGGCGACGGTCGGCAACAAGGTCGGGGCCTTGCGGACAACCCGGACGATGGCGATGCCGGCCAGGTCCGCCGTCTCGTCTTTGCCGTCCGGCCCGATGAGGAGCAGGGAATCTGGCCTGACGGCGATGAGCTCGCCGGAGACCCGGGTCCCGTCGAGCTTGGTGACAATCAGATTCGCCCCACGCTTCGGCTTGGCCGACAGGCCGGGCGGATGAACGAGGCCCCCGATGACCAGGGCGCACATGAGTAACAGGGCGGTCCTTGATCTCATGCTTGGTGCCTCCGTCTGCCGTCATCATGATTTCGCCGGGCCGCGGAGTTGTCAAGGTCCTGTCAAGAAATCCTCACGAAAGGGTCAAGTTTGACAGGCAGGAGGGGCGCCGATAGAATGGGCGGCGCTCATGGACAAGGCGGCGAAAGCGAAGGATCGGCGGGAGCTCGAGGCCTTCGCCCGGGAACTCGGCTTCGACCTTTTCGGGGTCGCGGATATTGCCGCGCTGAGGGCGGATTTCGAGCTCGAGCCCGCGACTCGCGAGCGCTTCGGCCTGGCCGTGTCGCTCGGCAAGCGGCTGAGCGACGCCGTCCTCGAAGACATCCGCGACCATCCGACCGCCCTCTACTTCCATCACTACAGGCAGATGAACTTTTTCCTCGACCGGGGAGCGCTCCTCGTCGCGGACTTCATCCAGAAGCGGGGCTTCGCGGCGCTGCCCATCGCCGCCTCGCAGATCGTCGACTGGGAAGGGCAGCGGGCCCACGTCTCGCACAAGCACGTCGGGCGGGCGGCGGGCCTCGGCTGGTTCGGCCGTAACAACCTCCTCGTCAATCCCGGGCTCGGGGCCCGTTTCCGGCTGGTCACGGTCCTCACGGACATGCCGCTCGAGCCGGGCGCCCCGCTCGCCCGCGACTGCGGCCCATGCCGCGCCTGCGCCGGGGCCTGTCCGGCCGGGGCCATCAGGGACACGCGGGAGGCGTTCGACCACTTGGCCTGTTACGAGACGCTCAAGGATTTCCGCAAGAAGGGCTACACGAATCAGTTCATCTGCGGCATCTGCGTCCGGGACTGCCGCGGGCCGAAATAGCTCTCGCTCCCGCCTACCGCACGGCCGGGGAAACGGAAGGTCCCTGCCGGGCCGTTCAGGTGGGCTGGAGGGGATTGCGGACCTTCATCTCCGGGAAGCGGCTGAAGTCCCGATCGATCGTCCATAATTCGCTGATGCCGTGTTGCAGGCAGATCGCCGCGATGCGGGCGTCGTGGACCTTCGGCCCGGCGACCTTGCCCGCGAGAACGAGTGCCCGGAGCCGCCGCCAATGGCCCTCGTCTTCCCCCAGCAGGATGAGGCTCGGGGATTCGAGCCAGGCGTCGACCTGGTCGACGGCCAGGTCGAGGGGCGTGGGAGGGGCATAGATCCGCGGATGGGTCGTGATGGACAGGAATTCATGAAGGCAGGGCCAGGGGACGGCCCATGGGGCCAGGCCTTCGGCAAGCCCGCCCAGGCAGGCATTGGCCGGCGCGTGCATGGGCGAATCCTCGCGATGAGCGTAGACGAGGATGTTGCTGTCGACGGCGATCATCCGCCCCGTCCTTCATAGCCGATATCGAGGATCCGGTCCCAGGTCGCTCCGGCGAGATGAGGCTGGAGCCCCTGGCCCTTGAAAGCCGCCTGGCGAAGCTTGAAGCCGCCGGAGCTCCGGCCGCGCCGCTCCGCCAGGACTTTCCTGAGTCCCTCGTCAACGAGGGATTTGAGGGTCGTTTTCTCCTGGCGGGCGATCTTCCGGGCCTCTTCGAAGAGACTATTGGCAATATGTATGGTTGTTTTCATATGGCTAGCCATATCATATCTCCCCAGCTCTGTCAAGCAGCGGATCCGGCCACGGCGGGCGGGCCGACGCTCATCCTGTTCGTTTGAGGTCACGGGCAACAATGAAGACGATCGACCCGGTTAGTCATTCTCAGTCTCCTTCATGATCATATGAAGGAACCGGATGATGTGGTAAATTGGACTAAAAGAAAACTCTTCGTTTCGAGGAGGAGAAACGGCCATGAAGAAGACCGAGGGAATGACGAGGCGGGAATTCATCGCCGCGGGGGCGGGCCTCGCGGGAGGCGCGGCGCTCTCGGCCGGAGCCTGGGCCGAGGGCCCGGCGGGCGCGGCCCGTGGGACCGTCAAACCGGCAAGCGCGCGGCCGGCTTGGGCCGCCGGCACGGCGGGCAAATCTCGCGTCGTCCTGGTCAGGACCGATTCCCGGGCCGATGGCGTGAAGAAATGCCTCGACCTTCTGAACATCGACCCGTTCGAGGGGAAGAACGTCCTCGTCAAGCCGAACTTCAACACATCCGACGAGACGCCCGGATCGACCCACAACGAAACCCTCAAGGCGCTCCTGGAACGGATCCGGGAGATGGGGGCGAAGAGCCTCACCATCGGGGACCGGAGCGGGCCCGAGCCGACGGCGGAGGTTTTTGAGAAGAAGGGCATCCCGGCGCTCGCCGGCTCCTTCGACGCCAAGCTCATGAACTTCGACGAGCTCGGCGAGACGGGTTATGTCAAGGTGGAGCCTCCGGCCTCGCACTGGAAGGACGGCTTCCTCGTCGCCAGGCCGGTGGCCCGCTCGGAATGCGTCGTCTCGACCTGCTGCCTCAAGACCCACCAGTTCGGCGGCGTCTTCTCGATGTCCCTCAAGAACTCCGTCGGCATCGTGCCGCGCAAGGGGCACGCCTATATGCGCCAGCTCCACGGCTCCGACAACCAGAGGCGGATGATCGCCGAGATCAACACCGCCTACCGGCCGGCCCTCGTCGTCCTCGACGGTCTCGTCGCTTTCGTCGACGAAGGGCCGATGACCGGCCCGCGCAAGGACGCCGGCGTTTTCCTGGCCGGCACGGACCGCGTGGCCATCGACGCCGTGGGGGTGGCCATTCTCAAGGAGCTCGGCTCGAACGACGCCATCATGAAGCCGGCCATCTATGCCCAGGAACAGATCGCCTGGGCGGCCCAGCTCGAGCTGGGGGCGGCCACTGCGTCGGACATCGTCATCGAGACGCCCGATGCGGCCAGCGAGGCCTACGCGGAGAAGGTCAGGAAGATCCTCGCGGCCGGCTGATCACCGGCGCTCAGCCCCATTATTGTCAGGGTTTCTCCTGATTCCGGGAGTTCCCTCTCTCCGGCTTTGCTCGGGAATCGCCTCTAGCTCCCCGGCCCCCCGGGAACCAGTTCGTGCGGTTCCCCCCGCTCCGCGGGTCCCCCCTCCACCACGGGGATCTGCGAGGCGAATTCCCTTACCGCCTTGAGAGGGAGACCGAGAGAGGAGAAGTCCGCGGCTAATAGGCGCCGATCGGCTCCTCGATCGACACCGCTTCGAGCCCGCCGAGATGACGGGCGCCGTTCTCCGTGACGACCAGGCAGTCTTCGGTGCGGATGCCGAACTCGCCGTAGATGTAGATGCCCGGTTCGTTGCTGAAGGTCATCCCCGGCTCGAGCTCGAGCGCATTGCCCTTGACGAGATACGGATATTCGTGACCCTCCATGCCGATGCCGTGGCCGAGGCGGTGGGCGAAGAACTTGTAGCCCGGTCCGTACCCCGCGTCCTCGACGACCTTGCGGGCTGCGGCGTCGACCGACTCGCAGGTGGCGCCGGGCCGGGCGGCCTTCAGGGCGGCGGCCT
>Ga0105106_10004377_pt1 | contig 10099 bp, 7 predicted proteins | sample PPLLaktember2015_5_FD_79109 | JGI IMG/M metagenome (GOLD analysis project Ga0105106, IMG submission 79109) | Freshwater sediment microbial communities from Prairie Pothole Lake near Jamestown, North Dakota, USA - PPLs Lake P8 Core (1) Depth... | ecosystem: Environmental > Aquatic > Freshwater >... | reverse complement strand
CGGACGAGTTGTAGCCTGCAGAATGCCGCCCGCTCGCCGGTGGTGCGGGATGCACGGGGCCGCAACGACGTTCCGGCGATCGGATTGCGCCGTTTGCCGCAATTGCCGCAATCGCCGCCGGTTTCCCCATCGACCGGCCTCCCGGGGCGCTGCCGAAACAGCGCGGCCGACGATGCATCGGGATAGGACACGGAACTACACGCCCGCGATCGCTTCAATCCGAAGCGCGGTCGTCGGAAGTGTCGCGCCACGCCCCGCGCCGTTACGGCGGCTGGCGAGTGCGACGAACCGGAAAGGTCGCGCGTCCGGCCGCCGCCGAAACCGCGGATCAATCAGATGACGCGCGAATACTGCGCCTTCTGTTGCGCTTCGCGCAGATAGCGGTCGAAATGCATGGCCACGGTGCGCACGAGCAGCCGGCCGCGCATCGTCACCTTGAGGTCGCGGTCGCCGAGTTCGACCAGGCCGTCCGTCGCCAGCGGCGCGAGCGACGCGAGATCCGGCGCGAAATAGGCGGCGAACGGAATGCCGTATTGGGCGCCGAGCGTCGCGTAATCGAGCTCGAAGTTGCACATCAGCTTCTGGATCACGTCGCGGCGGATGAGATCGTCGGCGTTGAGCTCGACGCCCCGCATCACCGGCAGCGCGCCGGCGTCGAGCCGGTCGTAATACTCGTCGAGCGTCTTGACGTTGGCGACGTAAAGCGGGCCGATCTTGCCGATCGCCGAGATCCCGAACGCCAGCATGTCGCAATCGGGCTTCGTCGAGTAGCCCTGGAAATTGCGGTGCAGCTTGCGCTGCGCCTGCGCGACCGCGAGCTCGTCGGCCGGCTTCGCGAAGTGGTCCATCCCGATGTAGACGTAGCCCGCCTCACCGAGCTTCTCGATCGCCAGCGCGAGGATCGCGAGCTTGGTTTCCGGCGCCGGGAGCATGTCGATGTCGATGCGCCGCTGCGGCTTGAACAGGTGCGGCACGTGCGCATAGCTGTAGAGCGCGATGCGATCCGGCGCGACGGCGATCACCTTGTCGAGCGTGGCCGAGAAGCCGGCCACCGACTGCCGCGGCAAGCCGTAGATCAGGTCCGCGTTCACCGACACGAAGCCGTTCGCGCGCGCGGCTTCGATAACGGTCATCGTCTCGGACTCGGTCTGGATGCGGTTCACCGCCTGCTGCACGGCGGGGTCGAAGTCCTGGATGCCGACCGAGATGCGGTTGAAGCCCTGCTCGCCCAGGAACGCGATCGTGTCGGCGCCCACCTTGCGCGGATCGACCTCGATCGAGATCTCGGCGTCGGGTGCGAAGTCGAAGCCGCGACGCAGCATGCCCATCAGCATCGTCATCTCGTCGCGGGCGAGGAAAGTCGGCGTGCCGCCGCCCCAGTGCAGCTGCTCGACCTTCGGGCCGCCCTCGATCAAGCCGCCGACGATGTCGATCTCGCGGCCGAGGTAACGGATGTACTTTGCCGAGCGCCCGTGGTCCTTGGTGATGACCTTGTTGCAGGCGCAGTAGTAGCAGATCGTGTTGCAGAAGGGGATGTGCACGTACAGCGACAGCGGGGCCGTCGGCCGCTCGTGGTTGCGCGCCTGAAGCGCGTTGACATAGTGCTCGGCGGTGACACCGGCATGGAATCGATCGGCAGTGGGATACGAGGTGTAACGAGGACCGAACCCGTCGTATTTCTTCACCAGGGCGGTGTCGAGGACGAGGTCGGCAGCGGCGGCGGTGGCCATGGCAGCTCCCGATAAGCGGACGTACTCCCGCGAATGAGGCGGATTGTCACAGGCCCCGTTACAGCCCACATTGACCGAAATCAACGCTTCGGCCCGCGCGGGGATACCCAGCCATGTCGTCGAACGCAGGGATATCGGGCCGGTGACGCTGCAGCTGAAGCCTCTGCGCACGGCAACGGGCAGGCTCGGCGCGACGCGAAGGGCCCGTGCCCCGGACCCGGACCTCAGACCGTGAGGCAGGCGCGGACGCCGTCGGCGTCCATGTCCGCGCCCCGGCCCGCCTTGATCACCTCGCCGCGCGACAGGACGACGTAGCGATCGGCGAGCGATCGGGCGAAGTCGTAATACTGCTCGACCAGCAGGATCGCCATTTCACCTTCGGCGGCGAGCCGGCGGATCGCGCGCTCGATGTCCTTGATGATCGACGGCTGAATGCCCTCGGTCGGTTCGTCGAGCACGAGCAGCATCGGTGCCATCGCCAGCGCACGGCCGATCGCGAGCTGCTGCTGCTGGCCACCGGAAAGGTCGCCGCCGCGCCGGTGCATCATGTCCTTCAGCACCGGGAACATCTCGAAGATGCGCGCCGGAATCGGCGTGCCGCGCGGTCGTGTCGCCAGGCCGAGGCGCAGATTCTCCTCGACCGAGAGGCGGGGAAAGATCTCGCGCCCCTGCGGGACGTAGCCGAGCCCGAGCCGCGCCCGTTCGTGCGCCGGCAGCCGGGTGATGTCCCGGCCATCGAACGTGATCGTGCCTCCCTTCACCGGCAGCAGCCCGGCGAGACACTTCAACAGCGTCGTCTTGCCGACGCCGTTGCGGCCGAGCACCGTCGTGACCGACCCCGACGGCGCCTCGAACGCGACATTCCGCAGCGTGTGGCTGCCGCCGTAGTACTGATTGAGTGCGGTGACGGTGAGCACGGAGCCGTATTCCTCAGCGTCCCAGGTAGACCTCGACCACGCGCGGATCGGCCTGGACGACGTCCATCGGGCCCTCGGCCAGCACGCTGCCTTCGTGCAGGACCGTGACCTTGCGCGCGATCTTTGCGATGAAGTCCATGTCGTGCTCGACGACGACGACCGAGTGCCGTCCCGCCAGCGTCTGGCACAGCTCCGCGGTGCGCATCGTCTCGTCATCGGTCATCCCGGCGACCGGCTCGTCGAGCAGCAGGAGGCGCGGCTCCTGCATCAGCAGCATCCCGATCTCGAGCCACTGCTTCTGGCCGTGTGACATCGACCCTGCCTCGCGGTCCGCAGCGTCACCGAGGTGAATGAGCCCGAGCGTCTCGGCGATCCGGTCGAGGTCGGCGCGCGCGAGCTTCGCGCGCAGCGTGCCGCGCACGCGCTTGTCGGCCTTCATCGCGAGCTCCAGGTTCTCGAACACCGAGTGCCGCTCGAACACCGTCGGTTTCTGGAACTTGCGGCCGATGCCGGCGTGGGCGATTTCCGCCTCGGTCATCTTGGTGAGGTCGATCGTCTGACCGAAGTACACCGTCCCCGCGTCGGGACGCGTCTTGCCGGTGATCACGTCCATCATCGTCGTCTTGCCCGCGCCGTTGGGACCGATGATGCAGCGCAGCTCGCCATCGTCGATCGTCAGCGACAGGTCGTCGAGCGCCCGGAAGCCGTCGAAGCTGACCGTGATGCCTTCGAGGTAGAGGATCGGGCCGTGCGTCGTGTCGACACCGGCGCCGGCAATGCGCATGCCGACCTGGGCCGAGCTCGCGAACCCGACATCCGTCGACGGGTGGACGAGCCCGGTCACCTGCGCTTCCCGGAGAGGAGGCCGACGACGCCGCGCGGGAGGAAGAGCGTGACGACGATGAAGATGAGCCCGAGCAAGAACAGCCAGTACTCGGGAAAGGCCTGCGTGAACCAGCTCTTCGCGCCGTTGACGAGGAACGCGCCCAGGATCGCGCCGACGAGCGAGCCGCGTCCCCCGACGGCGACCCAGATCGCGATCTCGATCGAATTCGCGGGCGACATCTCCCCTGGATTGATGATCCCGACCTGCGGCACGTACAGCGCGCCGGCGATGCCGCACAGCATCGCCGAGAGCGTCCACACGGCGAGCTTGTACCAGAGGGGGTTGTAGCCGATGAACATCACGCGGCTCTCGGCATCACGGATCGCCGTCAGCACCCGCCCGGCCTTCGACGTGACGATCCAGCGGCACAGCAGCAGCGCGCCCAGCAGCGCGACGCCGGTCGCCGCGAAAAGCGCGACCCGGGTGCCCGGCGCGGTGATCGGGTAGCCGAGGATGCGCTTGAAGTCGGTAAAGCCGTTGTTGCCGCCGAATCCGGTGTCGTTGCGGAAGAACAGCAGCATGAACGCGTAGGTGAGCGCCTGGGTGATGATCGAGAAGTAGACGCCCTTGATCCGCGAGCGGAACGCGAAGTAGCCGAACACGAACGCCAGCGCGCCGGGGACCAGGACGACCAGCGCGGCCGCCCACGCGAAGTGGTCGGTGAAGCTCCAGTACCACGGATAGGCCTTCCAATCGAGGAAGACCATGAAATCCGGCAGGTCGCTGTGGTAGACGCCGTCGCGACCGATCGAGCGCATCAGGTACATCCCCATCGCGTAGCCGCCCAGCGCGAAGAAGATGCCGTGTCCGAGGGACAGGATGCCGGCGTAGCCCCAGATCAGGTCCATGGCCAGCGCGACGATCGCGTAGCACATGATCTTGCCGGTCAGCGTGACGAAGTAATCCGACAGGTGCAGCGGATGGCCGGCAGGCAGCAGCAGATGCGCCGAGGGCACGAGCACGAACAGCACGTAAGAGACGACGAACAACGCAATCCAGCCCCGCTTGGTCAGCAGCGGATGGACCGGCACGCGCAGACTCGTTTGCAGCGGCACGGGAAGCGGGGCGTTCATCGTTTCAGCGGACGCGGGCGCGTCAGGCTTCGGCCATCCGCCCCTTCAGGGCGAACAGCCCCTGCGGGCGCTTCTGGATGAAGACGATGATGAACACCAGAACGGCGATCTTCGCCAGCACGGCGCCGGACCACGCCTCCAGGAACTTGTTGGCGATGCCGAGGCCGAGTGCGGCGTAGATCGTGCCCGCCAGTTGGCCGACGCCGCCCAGCACGACGACCATGAACGAGTCGACGATGTAGCTCTGGCCGAGATCGGGCCCGACGTTGCCGATCTGCGAGAGCGCGCAGCCGGCGAGCCCGGCGATGCCGGAGCCCAGCCCGAAGGCGAGCGTGTCCACGCGCCCGGTCGGCACGCCGAGGGCGCTTGCCATCGGGCGGTTCTGCGTGACGCCGCGGACGAACAGGCCCAGCCGCGTTCGCGTCAGCAGCAGCCAGACCAGCGCCAGCACCGCCGCGGCGAAGCCGATGATGACGATGCGGCTGTAGGGAAGCACCGCATTGGCGAACACCGTGATGCCGCCCGACATCCACACCGGATTCTCGACCTGCACGTTCTGCGCGCCGAAAATCGTCCGCATGGCCTGGATCAGGATCAGCGACAGGCCCCAGGTCGCGAGCAGCGTCTCGAGCGGCCGCCCGTAGAGAAACCGGATGACCGTTCGTTCCATCAGCATCCCGGTCAGCGCGGCGGCGACGAACGCCGCCGGCAGCGCCGCGAGCAGGTACCAATCGAACGCGCCGGGGAAATGGCTGCGCACGAGGTTCTGCACGACATAGGTTGCGTAGGCGCCGACCATGATGAGCTCGCCGTGCGCCATGTTGATGACGCCCATCAGCCCGTAGGTGATCGCGAGCCCGAGCGCGGCGAGCAACAGGATGCTGCCCAGCGACAAGCCGCTGAAGATCCGGCCGGCCATCTCGCCGGCGGCAAGACGGCCTTCGACGGAACGCAGCGATTTCTCGGCTTCGGCGCGGATCTCGGCATCCGCTTCCGCCCATGCGTCGCCTTTCCTCTCGAGGAGGCCGAGCAGCAGTGTCTTGGTGCTCGGATCGTTGCTCTCGGCGAGCGCCCGGATCGCGGCGACCCGCGTGGCACGGTCCGGGCTCGACAGCTGGATCGTCGCCTGCGTGAGCTCCAGCAAGCCGCGGATTTCCGGATCGGTCTCCTTCGCCAGCGCCTTCTTCACGGCCGGCAACATTTCCTCGTCGGCGCCGCCTTGCAGCGCCTTCACGGCGGCCAGCCGGATCGCCCGGTCGGACGCGGCGAGCTTCAATGCCGCGATCGCGCCGGCGACCACGCGCCGGACCCGGTTGTTGATGACGACATCGTCGCGCGCCTCGGGCAGCGGGCTGACCGATGCGCCGGTCAGCGCGTCGGTCGCCGCGGCACCCTTGACGATCAGCACCTGGCTCTCGCCCGCGGTCTGCACCTCGCCGTCGGCGAGCGCTTGCAGGAACGGCACCGCCTGAGGGTCGTCGGCCGCGACCAGCGTGCCGAGCGCCGCGATCTTCGCGTCGTTGTCGCCGAACGCGAGCGCGCGGACCGCTTCGGGCGCCATCGCGCGCGCCGGGAGCGACGGCACCAGCGCAGCGAGCGCGAGCAGCGCGGCGGCAACGACCCGACGCAACGATGAAGCGCGCATGTCCATGGCCCGTCTGGATTGGGAAACCGGGGAGGCGGACAGGCGGGGACGGGTGATCACGGTCCGCCCCCGCCGATCCGTCTTGCTGCTACCGCGTCACTTCTTTTCCGGCTCGTCCTTCTTCTTGTCGTTGCCCTCGATGAACGGGCTCCACGGCTGGGCCCTGACCGGGCCCGGCGTCTTCCACACGACATTGAACTGGCCGTTCGCCTGCACCTCGCCGATGAACACCGGCTTGTGCAGGTGGTGATTCTTCTCGTCCATCTTGGCGGTGAAGCCCGATGGCCCCTTGAACGTCTGGCCGGCCATCGCGGCGATGACCTTGTTCGTGTCCGTCGACTTCGCCTTCTCGACGGCCTGCTTCCACATCATGATGCCGATGTAGGTCGCCTCCATCGGATCGTTGGTGAGCGGCTTGTCGGCGCCGGGGAGCTTCTTCGCCTTCGCGTAGTCCGCCCACTGCTTCTTGAACCCGTCATTGGCCGGGTTCTTGAGCGACATGAAGTAATTCCACGCGGCCAGGTGGCCGACCAACGGCTTGGTGTCCACGCCGCGCAGCTCTTCCTCGCCGACGGAGAACGCGACGACCGGCACGTCGGTCGCCTTCAGGCCCTGGTTGCCGAGTTCCTTGTAGAACGGCACGTTCGAGTCGCCGTTGATCGTCGAGATCACCGCAGTCTTGCCGCCGGCCGCGAACTTCTTCACGTCGGCCACGATCGTCTGGTAGTCGCTGTGGCCGAACGGCGTGTACTTCTCGTCGATGTCGGTGTCCTTCACGCCCTTCGACTTCAGGAAGGCGCGCAGAATCTTGTTCGTCGTGCGCGGATAGACGTAATCGGTACCGAGCAGGACGAAACGCTTCGCGCCGCCACCTTCCTTGCTCATCAGGTACTCGACTGCGGGAATCGCCTGCTGGTTCGGCGCCGCGCCCGTGTAGAAGACGTTCTTCGAGAGCTCCTCGCCCTCGTATTGCACCGGGTAGAACAGCAGGCCGTTCAGCTCCTCGAAGACCGGCAGCACCGACTTGCGCGACACGCTCGTCCAGCAGCCGAAGACGACGGCCACCTTGTCCTGCGTGATCAACTGGCGCGCCTTCTCCGCGAACAGCGGCCAGTTGGAAGCCGGATCGACGACGACGGGCTCGAGCTTCTTGCCCAGCACGCCGCCCTTGGCGTTGATCTCGTCGATCGCCATCAGCGCCGTGTCCTTCAGCACCGTTTCGCTGATCGCCATCGTGCCGGAGAGCGAATGCAGGATGCCGACCTTGATGGTGTCGGCGGCAAGCACCGGAACCGTCGCGGTCAACCCGGCGGTCGCTAGCGCGGCCGAGAGCACGAGCCGCTTCATGAAGATTCTGCGTTGCATGGATTTCCCCTGTCGATTGATTGACGATGCCAGCTCGTGAGTGACGGGGGATCGAACGACGCTGCCTCGCCCGACACTGCGCTAGTGCATCGCACAATCCATGCCATGCGCGGCGGAGCGCGTGCAACTCGCTGTTCCAGTGAGCGAATTCGATCTTCTGCTGCGCGAACATGCCGTCGACGATCGAGTGGCGACCCGTGATCGCTCACCAAAGCGGTGCGCAAGTCCGGGCCGCGCACCGGTTTGGGCGCAGCACCCGATCGACGATGCGACACGACTTTCGCCGCACGCGGTGGTGCGCGTGCGGCCGAGCGGCGGATCAGGTAGCTTCGCGCTTGAGCTTCAGCGCCTGCGCATACAAGGCATCGCGCGGCAATCCGGTCGCCGCAGCGGCGACGCGCGCGGCGCGCGCAGGGGGCAATTCGTCGATCAACGCGACGAGAAGACGGTGGACATCGAGTCCGCCCGATGCGTCGTCCGACGCCTCGGGCGGAGCATCGACGAGAAGGACGAACTCGCCTCGTTCGCGATGGGCGGCGGCGGAGAACCACTCGTCCGCCGCCGCGAGCGGCATCCGCGAGATGGTTTCGAACTTCTTGGTGAGTTCGCGCGCGACGACGAGGTGTCGATTTCGGCCCAGCGCTTCCGCGAGATCGTGCACGGTCGCACGAACACGGTGCGGTGCCTCGTAGACGACGAGCGCGAGCGGCAACGGTGCCATGCGGGCGAGGAGTTCGCGCCGGGACTTGCGTTGCGTCGGAAGGAACCCGAGAAAGGCGAAGTGTGCGGCTTCGAGCCCGGCCGCGCTGAGCGCGGCAATAGCGGCATTCGCTCCGGGAACCGGGACGACCGGCAGTCCCGCAGCGTGGACCGCGGCGACCAGGCGCGCGCCGGGATCGCTCACCGCCGGCGTTCCCGCATCGGTGACGAGCGCAACGCTCCGGCCGGCACGCAGCCACTCGATGATCTGCACGGCGCGCCGCGCCTCGTTGTGCTCGTGCAACGAGACTGGCCGGGTCGCGATCCCGTGATGCCGCAGGAGCACCGCGGTCACCCGCGTGTCCTCGGCCGCGACGACGTCCGCGCTGCCCAGGACGGCGAGCGCGCGCAGGGTCACGTCGGCGAGGTTACCGACGGGAGTGGCGACCACATATAATGATCCCGGCCGGGCGCGCAATCCGGCCGGTTCGGCGGCGGTCTTCGCGCTCTCCCCCTCGCTCCCGTCCACGATTACTCCGGCTTCGTCCCATGATCGCCCTTTTCCGCATCGGCCACCGTGCGCACGCGCACGCCAGCCGATGTGGTGCCGCGCTCGCGTTGGCGGCGGCATTCGGACTGCCCGCATTGTCCGCCGCGCAAACACCCGCAGCAAGGGAGACCACGCCGCCACCGGCTCGCGTCGTGCCCGCGCCCACGTTGCCGCCGCCATCGTTGCTCGCGCCGCCCCGTGCGAACACGGTACCCGCGCCCGCACTGCCGGCGCCATCATTGCTCGCGCCGTCCCCGGCCGAGACTGCCACGCCCCCCGCGGCGCCGTCGCCCGCGGCGCCACCGCTGATCGTTCCGGCACCGATAGCCACGCCGGCGATGGCGCTCGTGTTGCCGCTGCAATCGGCCGCATATGGACGCGCCGCCGAAGCGGTGAAAGCCGGATTCCTCGCCGCCGCCGACGTCGCGGGCACGAAACCGTTGATCATCGGCCACGACGACGGCGGCGTGGTCGAAGCGTTCCAGACGGCGAAGGACAGCGGCGCCGGCGTCGTTGTCGGGCCGTTGTTGCGTGACGACCTCAAGTCGGTCGCGGCCATGGGCGGCGAGCATCCGTGGACGATCGCGCTCAACCAGCTCGAGGAAGGCAGCGTGGCGAGCGAGCGGATATATGCACTCACGCTGGGGATCAACGGTGACGCACGTCAGCTCGCCCGCGCTGCGCGCGCCACTGGCGCGCAGGTCGCCGGCATCATCGCGAGTGACGCCGCGCGACATAGACGCCTCGCCAACGCCTTCGTCGCCGAGTGGATTCTTCTGGGCGGCGGCCCTCCGGTGCAACTGCACTTCGAGCGCTCGCCGGACATGCTAGCGCTGCTCAAGCGCGAACTCTCGCGGACGCCGCTCGACGCCGTGCTGCTCGCGGTGGACGCCGCCGACGCCGCGCTGGTTAAACCCTATGTAGGACAGATACCGGTCTTCGCGAGCAGCCAGGTCAACGACCGCCAGCCGCCCGAGATCCTGCGCGACCTCGACAACGTCACGTTCGTCGAGATCCCCTGGCTCGCCGACCCGGAGGCCGCGGCGTTCGCGCGGCTGCCGCGTCCGGATTTCCGGAATGCCGCGCTGGACCGGCTCTACGCGCTCGGGATCGACGCCTTCCGCGTGGCTCAGACATTCAGGGACAGGGCGCCCGAGAAACTCGAATTCGACGGTGCCACCGGACATCTGTCGCTCGACCCATCGCGGCAATTCGTCCGCGAGGGACGCTTGAT
>Ga0105106_10004374_pt1 | contig 10101 bp, 8 predicted proteins | sample PPLLaktember2015_5_FD_79109 | JGI IMG/M metagenome (GOLD analysis project Ga0105106, IMG submission 79109) | Freshwater sediment microbial communities from Prairie Pothole Lake near Jamestown, North Dakota, USA - PPLs Lake P8 Core (1) Depth... | ecosystem: Environmental > Aquatic > Freshwater >... | reverse complement strand
TCGGCGCCCATCAGAATCTTGTCCTTGGCCTTCTCGAAATCGTCCATGTCGACCAGCCGCTTGCTGCCGCGGGCGGCGAAGAGCGCCGCTTCGTTGACGAGGTTGGCCAAGTCTGCGCCCGAGAAACCCGGCGTGCCGCGCGCGAGGATGTCGGCGCGCACGTCGGTCGCGATCGGCACTTTGCGCATGTGGACCTGCAGGATCTGCTCGCGGCCGCGGATGTCGGGCAGCGGAACCACGACCTGGCGGTCGAAACGGCCGGGACGCAGCAGCGCCGGGTCGAGGACGTCCGGGCGATTGGTCGCGGCGATCACGATCACGCCCGAATTCGCTTCGAAACCGTCCATTTCGACGAGGAGCTGGTTCAGCGTCTGCTCGCGCTCGTCGTTGCCGCCGCCGAGGCCCGCGCCGCGCTGGCGCCCGACCGCGTCGATCTCGTCTATGAACACGATGCACGGCGCGTGTTTCTTCGCCTGCTCGAACATGTCGCGCACACGGGCCGCGCCGACGCCGACGAACATCTCGACGAAATCCGAACCCGAGATGCTGAAGAACGGCACTTTGGCTTCACCCGCGATCGCGCGCGCGAGGAGCGTCTTGCCGGTTCCGGGATTGCCGACCATCAGCACGCCGCGCGGTATGCGCCCGCCGAGCTTCTGGAATTTCGAAGGATCACGGAGGAACTCGACGAGCTCGGCGACTTCCTCTTTGGCTTCCTCGCAGCCGGCCACGTCGGCGAACGTGACGGTGTTGCTGGACTCGTCCAGCATGCGAGCGCGGCTCTTGCCGAAAGAAAACGCGCCGCCGCGTCCACCGCCCTGCATCTGGCGCATGAAGAATATCCACACGCCGATCAGAAGCAGCATCGGGAACCACGACACGAAGATGTTCATGAGGAGCGAAGGCTCCTCTTCGGGCTTGGCCTCGACGATCACGCCGTTCTTCAGCAGATCGGAGACGAGCCAGGGATCGGACGGGGAATAGGTCGTGAAGCGCTCGCCGGTCGATTTGACGCCTTTCAGGACCCGGCCTTCGATCGTGACCTTGGCGATGCGCCCCTGCTTCACCTCTTCGATGAACTGGGAATACTCGACCGCTTTCTGCGTCGTCTGGCGCGTGCTGAACTGGTTGAAGACGGTCATGAGGACCAGCGCGATCACCAGCCATATCGCCACGTTCTTGATCAGATTGTTCAAGCAGTCTCCTTCAGGCCTAGAAAGGCCCTACTTCGTTCAATTCTAAACCATTCCCGGACGCCCGCCGTGCGATCCGGCCGCTTTCTGGCGAAGCACTTTACCGAGCAGATAAACCTCATTCGAGCGACTCCGGGAAGCGTCGGGTTTGCGGGTGTATAGCTGGACAAAGGAACGGCGCAGCGTTGCGACCAGCTCATCGTAACCTGCGCCCTGGAAGGTTTTGACCAGGAAACTGCCGCGCGGTTGCAGGTGCGCCGACGCGAATTCCAGGGCCAGCTCCGCGAGCGCCATCGCACGCGCCTGGTCGGCGCTCGCGATACCGCTCAGATTGGGCGCCATGTCCGAGAGCACAAGGTCCACGGCCCTTTCTTCAAGCGCTTCCTCCAGCGCCCGGAGCGTCGCCGGGTCGCTGAAATCACCGTGAATCACCGTCACACCAGGCACTTGGGCCATTTCGAGCAGGTCGACCGCGAAGACTTTTCCCGCGGCGCCCACGGCTTCCGCGGCGATCTGCGACCAACCGCCGGGCGCCGCGCCCAGATCGACGACGGTCATGCCGGGCTTCAACAGCCGGTCCTTCGCGGCGATCTGCTGCAGTTTGTAGGCCGCCCGCGACCGGTAGCCTTCGGCGTTCGCGCGCTTCACGTATGGGTCCGTGACGTGCTCGCGCATCCACGCCCTGCTCGATTTGGCCATGATCCGAGGTTATCTCCGCTACTCGCCCTTGCAGGCGCTGAATAGGGGCCGATTAGCACCGTTTTTGATGCTAAAGTCGCGCCCACCTCCCCTGCCGCACGCTGCCTTCCGATGGCGCCCGATAAAGTGAAAGAGCTCGCTTCCGCCGAGCGCCGCGCCTTGCGCGCCCGCGCTCACCACCTGCGACCCGTGGTGATGGTGGGCGAGTCCGGCCTCAAACCGGAGTTGCTGCGCGAGATCGAGGCCAATTTGACCAGCCACGAGCTGATCAAGATACGCGTGCACGGCGACGACCGCGAGACGCGAAAGAACCTCGTTTCGGAGATCTGCGAAGCGACCGGTGCGCAAGCGGTCCAGCACATCGGCAAGATCATCGTGATCTACCGTCCGGGGCCGCCGGAGAAGCAGAAAGCGGTGAAGCGGCGGTCGCGGCCGAAACCGCCGCGGAAAACCAAGCGCAGTTATCAGAAGACCTGACGCATCGCGTCTTCGCGGCGCGGCGGGTGCCGCGCTAAACGTACTTCACGTCCAGTATCTCGTACTCGCGCACGCCGCCCGGGGCCTGCACTTCGGCGATGTCGCCCGACGATTTGCCGATGAGCGCGCGTGCGATGGGCGAGCTGATCGAAATCTTGCCTTCCTTGATATCGGCTTCGTCGTCGCCCACGATCTGGTAGGTCACGGCTTCCCCGCTGTCCATGTCCTCGAGATCAACCGTGGCGCCGAAAACGCACCGGCCGTCGGCCTCGAGCGATGCGGGGTCGATGATCTGCGCGTTCGCAAGCTTTGATTCGAGCTCGGCGATGCGACCTTCGACGAAGCTCTGGCGTTCCTTGGCCGCGGCGTATTCGGCGTTCTCCGACAGATCGCCGTGCGAGCGCGCTTCGGAGATCGCGTTGATGATCGCCGGGCGCTGAACCCCTTTCAGCTCCTGCAGCTCGGCGCGCATTTTCTCTGCGCCCGTCACGGTCAATGGCACCTTAATCATGTAGCCGCCTCCGTTGTGGCCGTAAGACTTCCGTGCAACGCCTGTACGCTGTAAGCCTGCAGCTCCTGCGCCTGTTCGAGCCCTGTGCACCCGGCACGGGCGCCGGCGAGAGTCGTGAACAGAGAGACGCGCTGCTGCAGCGCCGCCCGGCGTATCGCGTAGGAGTCACGGATCGCGGCGCGCCGGTCTTCGACGGTGTTGACGATGAGGGCGATCTCGCGGTTCTTCACCATGTCGACGATGTGCGGGCGGCCTTCGGCGACCTTGTTCACGGGCGTCACGGGGAGGCCCGCCGCCGCTATCGCAGCCGCCGTACCCCGTGTCGCAACCAGCGTGAAGCCGAGCGTCTGCAGCGACCTCGCGATGTCGATCACCCGGGTCTTGTCGGAATCGCGGACGCTCAGGAATACCTTGCCCGACGACGGCAGCTTTTCCCCGCTCGCCATCTGCGACTTGAGGAAGGCTTCGGCGAACGTCTTGCCGACGCCCATCACTTCGCCCGTGGATTTCATCTCCGGGCCCAATATCGTATCGGCGCCGGGGAACTTGATGAAAGGAAAGACCGCTTCCTTCACCGAAAAGTACGGCGGCACGATTTCGGAGGTGACCCCCTGCGCCGCGAGGCTCGTTCCCGCCATGCAGCGCGCGGCGATCTTCGCGAGCGGCAGGCTCGTCGCCTTCGACACGAAAGGCACGGTGCGCGAGGCGCGCGGATTGACTTCGAGCACGAACACGACGCCGTCCTGGATCGCGAACTGCACGTTCATGAGCCCCACGACCTTCAGCGCACGCGCCATGGCGATCGTCTGACGTCGCAGCTCGTCCTGGATGGCGGCCGGCAGCGAGAACGGGGGGAGCGAGCACGCGGAGTCGCCGGAATGCACGCCGGCCTGCTCGATGTGCTCCATCACCCCGCCGATGATGACTTCGGTGCCGTCGGAAACGGCGTCGACGTCGACTTCGGTCGCATCGTTGAGGAACCGGTCGAGCAGCACCGGCGAATCGTTGGATACCTTGATCGCTTCGCGCATGTAGCGCTCGAGGTCGGCCTGCTCGTGCACGATCTCCATCGCGCGCCCGCCGAGCACGTAGGAGGGCCGCACCACCAGCGGATAGCCGATCTCCTGCGCGGCTGCCAGCGCCCTCGCCGCGCTGCGCGCGGTGCGGTTGGGCGGCTGTTTCAGCTTCAACCTGTTCAGGAGCTTCTGGAATCGCTCGCGGTCCTCGGCGACGTCGATCGAATCGGGCGTCGTTCCGATGATCGGCACCCCGTTCGCCTCGAGATCGCGCGCGAGCTTGAGCGGCGTCTGCCCGCCGAACTGCACGATCACGCCGAAAGGCTTTTCGACGTGGACGATCTCGAGCACGTCTTCCAGCGTGAGCGGCTCGAAATACAGCCGGTCCGACGTGTCGTAGTCGGTGGAAACGGTCTCCGGGTTGCAGTTGACCATGATGGTCTCGAAGCCGTCGTCACGCAGCGCGAGCGCGGCGTGCACGCAACAGTAGTCGAACTCGATGCCCTGGCCGATGCGGTTGGGCCCGCCTCCGAGCACGATGACCTTGCGGCGATCAGTGGGCTGCGCCTCGCACTCCTCCTCGTACGTGGAGTACATGTACGCGGTGCGCGTTGCGAACTCCGCTGCGCAGGTATCGACGCGCTTGTAGACCGGCCGCAGGCCGAGAGCGTGCCTGCGCTCGCGCACTTCGGTCTGCGTCGCGCCCGTGAGCTTTGCGATACGCCGGTCCGAGAATCCCGCGCGCTTCCAGTGCCGCAGCTCATCGGCCTCTACGGTGTGGAAAGCGAGCGACCCGATCTCCTTCTCCATGCGCACGAGGTCTTCGATCTGCGCGAGGAACCACGGGTCGATACGGGATATCTCGTGGATTTCCTCGAGCCGCAAGCCCGCGCGAAAAGCGTCGGCGACGTAAAAGATACGGTCGGGACCGGGGTCACCGATCTCCTCCTCGATCTTGTCGCGATCGGTCGTGCGCTCGTCCAGGCCGTCCACGCCGGTCTCCAGGCCGCGCAGCGCTTTCTGCAGCGATTCCTGGAACGTGCGGCCCATTGCCATCACTTCGCCGACCGATTTCATCTGTGTGGTGAGCCGGTCGTCGGCCTGCGGAAACTTCTCGAACGCGAAGCGCGGGATCTTGGTGACGACGTAATCGATCGTCGGCTCGAACGAAGCGGGCGTGGCGCCGCCGGTGATGTCGTTGCGCAATTCGTCGAGCGTGTAACCGACCGCGAGCTTGGCGGCCACCTTGGCGATCGGGAAACCGGTGGCTTTCGAGGCGAGCGCCGAGGAGCGCGAAACCCGCGGATTCATCTCGATGATGACCATGCGGCCGTCCTGCGGGTTGATGCCGAACTGGACGTTCGAGCCGCCGGTGTCGACACCGATTTCGCGCAGGCACGCGATCGAGGCGTCGCGCAGGATCTGGTATTCCTTGTCGGTCAGGGTCTGCGCGGGGGCTACCGTGATCGAATCCCCGGTGTGCACGCCCATGGGATCGAAGTTCTCGATCGAGCACACGATGATGCAGTTGTCCTTGCGGTCGCGAACGACCTCCATCTCGAACTCTTTCCAGCCGATGACCGATTCCTCGATCAACACTTCCTTGGTCGGGCTCGCGTCGAGCGCGCGCTCCACGATCGCCATGAACTCTTCGCGGTTGTACGCGATCCCGCCGCCGGTGCCGCCCAGCGTGAAAGACGGGCGGAGGATCGTCGGAAATCCGACCATTGCCTGCACCTGCAGCGCCTCTTCCATGCTGTGCGCGAGCGCCGAGCGCGGGCTCGCGAGCCCGATCTTCGCCATCGCCGCCTTGAATTTCTCCCGGTCCTCGGCTTTGTCGATCGCCTCGCGCGAGGCGCCGATCATCTCCACGCCGTATTTCTCGAGCACGCCGTGGCGCGCGAGATCGAGCGCGCAGTTGAGCGCGGTCTGTCCGCCCATGGTCGGAAGCAGCGCGTCGGGCTTTTCCGCCGCGATGATCTTCTCCACCATCTGCCAGGTGATCGGCTCGATGTAAGTCGCGTCGGCCATCTCCGGATCGGTCATGATGGTTGCCGGGTTCGAGTTCACCAGCACCACGCGATAGCCTTCCTGGCGCAGCGCCTTGCACGCCTGCACGCCGGAATAGTCGAACTCGCACGCCTGCCCGATGATGATGGGCCCGGCGCCGATGATCAGGATGCTCCCGATGTCGGTGCGCTTGGGCATCAGGCTTTCACGCTCGTCGAGCGCATGGACGCGATGAAGCGGTCGAAAAGATAATCGACGTCTCGCGGACCGGGGCTCGCTTCGGGATGCCCCTGAAAGCAGAACGCCGGCCGATCGGTGAGGCTGAAACCCTGAAGGCTGCCGTCGAAAAGCGAGACGTGCGTGACGCGAGCGTTCCCGGGAAGCGTCGCGGGATCCACCGCGAAGCCGTGGTTCTGGCTGGTGATCATCACGCGGCCGGTCTCGAGGTCCTGCACCGGATGGTTGGCGCCGTGGTGCCCGAATTTCATCTTGACCGTTCTCGCGCCCACCGCCAGCCCGAGAAGCTGGTGACCGAGGCAGATTCCGAAAAGCGGCACGCCCACGCCCAGGAAAGTGCGGATCGCGCGGATCGCGTAATCGCAAGGCGCCGGATCCCCGGGACCGTTCGCGAGCAGGATGCCGTCCGGCGCGAGGCCGAGCGCTTCTTCCGCCGGCATCTCCGCGGGAACGACGGTGACTTTACAAGCGCGCTGCGTGAGCTTGCGCAGGATATTGCGCTTCACGCCATAGTCGTAAGCGACGACGTGGAAGCGCGGGCCTTCGAGCCTGCCGTAGCCGCTCTCCAGGCTCCACGCGCCTTCGCTCCAGTCGTAGGCCTGCTTACAGCTCACGACTTTCGCGAGATCCATTCCGATGAGACCCGGGAACTCGCGCGCGGCCGCGAGCGCGGCCTCCACGTCGACTTCTCCGGCCATGATGCAGCCGTCCTGCGCACCGCGGTCGCGCAGTATGCGAGTGAGCTTGCGCGTGTCGATGTCGGCGATCGCAACGACGTCCTCGCGCGCGAGGTACTCTGCGAGCGTCCAGTTCTCGCGCCAGTTGGACGAGCGCACCGGAAGATCGCGTATCACGAGCCCCGCGGCGTAAACACGGCCCGACTCGACGTCTTCCGAATTCGCACCGTAGTTGCCGATATGCGGATACGTGAGCGTGACGATCTGCCGGCAATACGACGGATCGGTGAGAATTTCCTGGTAGCCGGTCATGGCGGTGTTGAACACCACCTCGCCGACGGTCAACCCGGGCGAGCCGACCGACGTGCCGCGAAAAACCGTTCCATCCTTGAGCACGAGGATGGCAGGCGTACGCGATGACACGGCAAACTCCTGATTTTACGGGGCTGGATGTGGAAAGCGGGACAGGTCGGACCCGTCCCGCTCGCTTGAAGTCGAAATTATACGCATCTCGCGTTGCACGGACAAACCGCGACACCGAAATCGTATGTAGCGCCGGTGGGCGCTCGAGCGCACCGTTGCGGCCTTCGCCAAGCGAAGGGGCGGCGTAGTACTTATTTCAAACCGAGGACGTCCTGCATGTCGTAGAGGCCGTTCGGCTTGTCCATGAGGAAGCGCGCCGAGCGCAGCGCGCCCTGTGCGTAAGTCGCGCGGCTCGACGAGCGGTGCGTGATCTCGATGCGCTCGCCGGTGCCGAGGAACATGACGGTATGGTCGCCCACGACATCGCCGCCGCGCACCGTCGCGAAACCGATGGTCGCGGTTTTGCGCTCGCCGGTGACCCCCTCGCGGCCGTAGACCGCGTCGCTGCGCAGGTCTCGGCCCAGTCCGCGCGCGACGATCTCGCCCATGCGCAGCGCAGTCCCCGACGGCGCGTCGACCTTGTGCCGATGGTGCGCTTCGACGATCTCCACGTCGTAGCCTTCGTTCAACGCAGCCGCCGCGACCTCGAGCAGCTTGAACGTGACGTTCATGCCGACGCTGAAGTTCGGCGCCATGGCGATCGCGATCTTTTTAGCGCCTTCGGCGATCGCGCTTTTCTGTGCCTCGTCGAAACCGGTCGTGCCGATGACGAGCTTCACGCCGAGCTCGCGGCACGCGGCGAGGTGCTCGAGCGTCCCCGCGGGACGTGTGAAATCGATGAGCACATCGCAGCCCGCGAGCGCCTTCGAGACGTCCTCGCTCACCTGAACACCGCAAGCCTCGCCCACGAGCTCCCCCGCGTCCCTGCCGAGGCCCGCGTTGCCGCGCTGCTCGAGCGCAGCGACGAGACGCGCGTCGGGCGCGCTCAACACGGTTTCGATCAGCGCGCGCCCCATGCGGCCGGTGCTGCCTGCAATCGCGACCTTCATGTCACTGCGGGGGCCGCGCGGCGGCTGCCGGAGCGGGCTGCGGTTTAGCCGCGTCCGGACTGGATGCGCCGGCAGGTGAGGCGGCGCCTTCGGCGGCCGGTTTCACGTCGCCGTCGATGCGGGCGAGCTTCTCGTCCTTGAACACGACGACGATGCGGCGCTGCGCGACGACCTCTCCTTTCTTCTGGAGCACGTAAACGTAATCCCAGCGATCGGGGTGAAACGGATCGGTCACGAGCGGGGTGCCGAGCGCGAAGCGCACCTGGCTGCGCGACATGCCGGGCTTCAGCTTCGCAATCATGTCCTGGGTGACGTAATTGCCCTGCTGGATGTCGATCTTGTGTGCCGTGATTCCCGGAATCATGGGAACGCGCTGACAGCCGACGAGGAACAACACGACTAGGAGTAGGGGCTTACGCATCCGGGGCGGAGCGACGTTACGGCTCGAGGGAGCCGGTCGCGTACGTTTCCATTGCAAATAATTCCTAATATCATAGCTCAGCGACCCTCCTTCCGACAGAGAAGCACCGTTGAGCTCCCCCACCGACCTCAAGACCATAGGCCTCAAGGCGACGATGCCGCGGTTGCGCATCCTCGAGATTTTCGAGAAGAGCGCGGTGCGGCACCTGTCAGCGGAGGACGTGTACAAGATGCTCGTCAAGGAAGGTACCGACACCGGCCTCGCCACGGTATATCGCGTCCTCACGCAGTTCGAGCAGGCCGGGCTCCTCATCCGCCACCATTTCGAAAGCGGCAAAGCGGTTTTCGAGCTGAAGCAGGGCGGACACCACGACCACATCGTTTGCGTCGAATGCGGGCACGTCGAAGAGTTCTACGACCTCGAGATCGAGAAGCGCCAGGTCGAAATCGCGATCGAGCGCGGTTTCCGGATCCAGGACCATTCGCTGCATTTGTACGCGGAATGCACGAAAGCCGACTGCCCGCATCGCCGGAGGCGCGACTAGCTTTTCAGCCCCAGCATCTCCGCCGCGTGCTTGCGCGTGGTTTCGGTGATTTTCACTCCGCCCAGCATGCGTGCGATCTCGTCGATGCGCTGGTCCGCGTCGAGGGTGGTGACGCGGCTCGCGACCTTCGCTTTCGATCCCGTTTTCGCGACCTGCCATTGATGGTCCGCCGAGGCTGCTACCTGCGGCAGGTGCGTGATGCACATCACCTGGTGCCTGCGCCCGAGCCCCTGCAGCATGCGGCCCACGATCTCGGCTACGCGCCCGCCGATGCCGGCATCGACTTCGTCGAAGACCAGCGTCGGCACCTGCGCCACTTTGCTCGTCACCGTCTGGATGGCGAGACTCAGCCGCGAGAGCTCGCCGCCTGAAGCCACTTTCGCGAGCGGCTGGGGCGTCATGCCCGCGTGCGCCGCGACGCGAAATTCGATCTGTTCCAGGCCGTGCGACGAAGGCTCTGCGAGGGCCGCCAAGGCGACCTCGAAGCGTCCTCCCGTCATCGCGAGCGACTGCATTGCAGCGCTCACTTCGCCGCCGAGCTTCGCCGCCGTTTTGCTGCGCCCCGCGCTCAGATTACGCGCCTCCTCGGTGTAGGCGGCGCGCGCCTGTTCTTCTAGCCGCTTGAGCGCTGCGGGGTCGCCGCTCGCATCGAGCTCGGCGAGTCGCGCTTGCGCGCGCTCGAGCAGCGCCGGCAGCTCTTCCGGCGAGCTCCGGTACTTGCGGCACGCGGAGTGGACCTGATCGAGGCGCCGTTCGGCGTCCCTCAGGCGCTGGGGATCGACGTCGAGCTTCTGCTGGTAGTGACGCAGGGTGTAGACCGCCTCCTGTATCTGGATCGCGGCGGGCTGCAGCACGTCGAGCACCTCGCGCAGCGACGCGTCGTAGTCGACGAGGCCTTCGAGCC
>Ga0105106_10004370_pt1 | contig 10104 bp, 11 predicted proteins | sample PPLLaktember2015_5_FD_79109 | JGI IMG/M metagenome (GOLD analysis project Ga0105106, IMG submission 79109) | Freshwater sediment microbial communities from Prairie Pothole Lake near Jamestown, North Dakota, USA - PPLs Lake P8 Core (1) Depth... | ecosystem: Environmental > Aquatic > Freshwater >... | reverse complement strand
GCCCCTGTTGGCAGGCTGGCCGCATCCGGAGAGATGGCCGAGTGGTCGAAGGCGCGCCCCTGCTAAGGGCGTATGGGTCAAAAGCCCATCGAGGGTTCGAATCCCTCTCTCTCCGCCAATTTCTCCCTGAAACCCAGGCTGGATTTGAGAGCCAAATTCATGCAATCGCCGCGCAGCTCACAGCCTCGGCGTTGAGAACCATCATGCGACTTTCCCCAGGGTTGAATCGAAAAACGTGCGGAGGTGGGCAACAACCTGAGGCAATGGTGGCGCGTCGAGGCGGTTCTTCTTCACGAATGCCCGCCACTGAGTCTGCTTGGTTGCGTCGGCGGACAACTCGTCGGAGAGGCCAATCGGTGTCGTGGTCGGCAACGCGGTCGTGCGCCGTTCGAAAGTGGCAGTGATAGCACGTCGCAGAATCGAGGGATCCAGTTCCGAGTGCCGCGTCAACACCCAGAGGTCGAAGAAATCCTTCATTCGGCTGTTGGCGATACCGAGAGAGACAATGGCCTCGAACTTCTCCGCGATCACCGTGTAGCGCGGATAGACGCGAAGTCTAGGCACCGGCAGATTGTCCAGCAGCACCGGATAGTCCGTCTCCTCGGGTGCCGGCGTGACCGCGTCCCCGAATCCAATGTCGGCCTGAATCGGGCCTCGCGCACCGTCCAGCGTGCCGAGCAGCGTCATACGAATGCCGGCGTAGTCGGCCTCCTTGCGAATCTCCCGGGCCTTCACTGTGGATGGGTCAAAGATGATGCCATCGTCGACTTTCATTGCGGCGATCTAGCGGAACGTGGCTTCCATCGTGGGCAGATCGGCGGGTCCGAAGCCGAGGAAATCCGCGTCCCTCGTCGGGCGGTGCGGCTCGTCGAACCAGAGATCGAACAGCAGCGCGCCTTTCAGCAGGAACCGTTCGCGGTGGGCAGAAATGCTCAGCCGGTACAGCAGGCGCTCGAGTGCGAATCGCGTGAGCATTAGCTCAAATTCCACCTTTTCTGCCTTCGCGACGGCCAGGAGGCGGGCGCGTATCGAGGCGGCGAGGTTGGCCTTGCCAGTCACTCGATGCTTTCCAGGTAGGGGCGCATGACGTTTGCAACACGGCACAGCCTGGCGTAGTGCCACAGTTCGTCGTTCGAGGCCCGTTTCTCTCGCCGGCATTCGCGCAGCGCTTCCAGCGCCACATCGAGCCCGATCTTGTTGCGGTACTTGAAGCAGTCCGCGACGGTCTTGGCAACCGAGTACACACGAATCAGGGCGCCATCCACGTTGTGCGACTCGATACCCGCGGTCAGCGATGAGCCAGAGAAACGCACGATGCGCAGGGGCGGATATTCGAGCTTTGGCGCATGCGCCTTGTTGGGAATCGCAAGCCAGACTTCGTGCGGTGACTGGGTCGTGAGCTGGTGGAAACGCAGCGCCGTCAGCAGGCAAAAGACACTTTGCGGGCTGCGTGCAGCAATCTCGGCGAGCTGGTGTTGCCCGGAGCGCGTTTGCTTGGGCAGGGCGTACAGGCCGCGGGAGACCTGGGTGAGCTGACCACTCGCGACGAGACGCGAGAGGGTGGCGCGAGGGATATGGTCGCGGGCGAGGTCGCGTGCACGCAGCAGTCCACGCTGGCTTACAAGGCGAAGTATCCGCTGGGCGTGAGTGGTGGTGCTCATGTGGCGAAGCTGATACTAAAAAGCGGTAAATGTCAATATATACCTATAAAAAGTATCATATTGCGTGTGAAAGCTGCACAGGAGGTTCAGGTCGGCCCATCCAGGTAGATTTCGATGGTGCATATATTCAAGGCATTGGAATTGTTCCAGTGAAACAGCGCCTTGCAAGAGGGTATTGCTTCCTCGGTTCTGGTGCGTTGGCGGTGGGAAGGAAGCATCAACGGGTCCGGATGGAGCCTGTGATGACAAAGCCAATTGCTCGTGACCCGATCTATCGCCGCCGGCGCTTCGAGGCCGAGATCATCGAGTTATGTGTTCGCTGGTACATCACGTATCGGTTGAGCTATCGGGACCTCGTCGCCATGATGGCCGAGCGCGGATTGCCCGTGTCTCACACGACGATCCTGCGGTGGGTAATCCGGTACGTGCCGGAGTTCGAAAAACGGTGGAGCCGATGGGCCCGAGACGTAAACTCATCCTGGCGGGTTGACGAAACGTACATCCGCGTGCGTGGAAAGTGGCACTACCTGTACCGCGCAGTCGACAAGCGCGGCAAAACTGTCGACTTTCTGCTCCGACCCGATCGAGGCATTGCGGCGGCACAGGCATTCTTCCGCAAGGCATTGGCCACGTCTCTGCCGCGGTGGCCGCGCAAGATTACGCTCGACGGGCACGGGCCGAGTCATCAAGCGCTGCGGCTTCTGCGCCGGGAGAATCCGAGGTGGAAGTATGTTCTCGTTAGGAACTGCCGCTACCTGCTCAATATCGTTGAGCAGGATCATCGTGCGATCAAACGCCGCTGCGCTTCCATGCTGGGCTTCAAATCGTTGGGAAATGCAGCGATAACGCTCGCCGGCATCGAGTCGGCGCATCGGATTCACAAGCGACAATTCTCGTTCGGCCCGGGGCGTCAGTGGCGGAACCAGTCACTCAAGCAGCTTTGGGACCGGGCTCTCGTGTCAACTTGATATTGAGTTCAGAATCGCCGAACGGCCGGTTTTCTCGTGCCGCCAGTGCACCAGAACCGATTCCTCTCTCTCCGCCAATTATCATTTTCATGACAGCCCATGCTGTCTGGTTCTGGTGCATCCACGGGCATCCAATAGGCTGCAGGCCCCTTGTCCCGGAGGTACCGGATGACCAAGCCCATTGCCCGGGACCCGATCTACCGACGACGCGTGTTTGATGCCGGGATCATTCAGCTGTGCGTGCGCTGGTACATCACCTATCGGCTGTCCTACCGGGACCTGGTGGAGTTGATGGCCGAGCGCGGGGTTCCGGTGGCGCATTCGACGATTCTCCGGTGGGTGACCCGGTACGTTCCGGAGTTCGAGAAGCGCTGGAATCGATTCTCCAAGCCCGTCGGTACTTCCTGGCGGGTGGACGAGACCTGTATCGCCATCCGGGGCAAATGGCATTACCTTTCCCGGGCGGTGGACAAACAGCCGTCGTGCACTCTGGCTGCTGCGCCGTGAGCACCCCTGCTGGCGCAATGTGACCGTGCGGACGAACAAGTACCTCAACAACGTCATCGAGCAGGACCACCGAGCCATAAAGAGGCGCTGCGCTTCGATGGGCGGGTTCAAGTCATTTGCCGGTGCAGCGATCACTCTGGCGGGTATTGAACTGGCACACCGCGTTCGCAAGCGGCAATTCTCATTCGGGCGCGGGCGTCAGAAGCGCAGCATGTCACTCAAACGTCTGTGGGAACTGGCCGTCGCGTAGGGCAAAAGGGATGGCACCAGACAGCCTGGCTGGCCCGATGACCGCAGATGCACCAGAACCCTAGGCGGGACCGGAGTCCGCGTCCGGCTCGTCCGCCGGATTCAGCAGTTCGTCCATGTCGCCGCGCTCCTTGCATGTTCGGCCGCCGGAAGTCCTCGGCCAACGAATGCGCGGGATGTTAGCCGAGTTTGCGGAAGAGCGATGAACGCTTGCGGACCTGCGCCCAATACGCCTGCTACCCGAGTCGCCGGCATACACTGCTACGCTTTCCCCCAGGATGAGAGCGAGCATCGCTCCTTCGCGGCGGACCGTACGGGTAGTTCAAAAGGAAATGACCGGCATTTCGACTCGGCGACTGGCCGTGCTGCTGACGGCGTTGGTCTTATTCCAGGGGCTTACGGGCATCGCCCAAGCCGCCGAATCCACGGAATTCTGGCCCGAGCTCTCCTACTTCCAGCAACTGAGCCCGGGCACGAGGCTCTACTTCGATGCGTCGTATGCCGAGGGAAAGGACTCCTCCACGAGGTCGCTGGACGTCTCGGGGTTTCTCGACATCTCCCTCCTGCCGATCGTGCGGAAGGAGTTGCGGACGGACGACTGGCAGCGCAAGCGATACCTGTGGGCACGCGTAGGGTATACACGCGTAGAAAAGAGCGATGCGGGTACGCGGGGCAACCCCGAGGACCGCGGCAGCGTTGCGGTATACGCGAAGGCCCCCTTGCCAGCCGACGTCTGGCTTGAAGCGCGACTCCGCACTGACCTGCGCTGGATCGACGGCAATTACTCGACACGCTATCGCGCCCGGCTCGAGGCGAACCGCGAATTCACCGTGGCCGAGCATGCTGTCGTGCCCTATTTCAATTTCGAGTGGTTCTACGACACGCGCTACGACGGCTGGTCGAGGACACTGTTCCAGGGCGGCGTGGAGGTCACGTTGAATGAGCACTTCCGCTTCGAGATCTACCTGGGCAGACAAGAAGATGAACTTCCTCGCGAAGAGGACCTCAACGCGCTCGGGGTGGTCGCCAAGTGGTATTTCTGAGGAGGGGCGAGAACTCAACCTCGATTCCCCGAGGGCATAGAACCGCAAAGCAGTTCGCGCCGACTTGCTCCAGCTTCAGCGGTTCGCCTGAAGAATGGCTCGAGCCTTCATTTCGATTGCGTCTATTGCACCACGTAGACCAGGTTGTTGCTTTGGAACGCCGGGCGGTAAAGGACGCCGCCGCAATTCTGGTACTCGACGCCGTCTCTGATTTCCGGCTTGCAGCCCGCAGGCAGCGCGGGGACGACGGCTCCGACGGGGGGAGCGCCGGGCGGGCGTGACGCGGCAGCCGCCTGCTGCTGGGCCGTCGCGGTCTGCTGCTGGGCAGTGGCGGCCTGCTGCTGCGCGGTAGCCGACTGCTGTTGGGCGGTCGCGGACTGCTGCGCGGCCGTCTGGGTGGCTGCCGATTCAGCGACCACGACACGTCGGGTTGTGCGTCGGGCCACGCCTGCCGCCGACACCGGCGTCAGGGGAGCGCCCACGACGGCACGGGCATCTGGCGCCAGCGTCAGGACCCCCGGTGCATCCGGGGACGCACCCACCAGGTACAACGGCGGCAGCGCCATCGTGAGGACGAGTGCTTTCAATTTTCCGGCCTTGGTCATGCGAGTCGCCTCCGGTTCAACGAGGCAGAAATTCGATCTGCTTGTCGCCCGCTTGTGGAGTGAATCTGAACGTCTGTGCGTCGAATGCCGGGTTCAGGTTCCAGTGGGTCACCGTGACCGAAAACTGCGGCGCGTTAGGCACGTCGAGCGTCGTGATCACGACCTTGCGCGGCAGGGGCTGGGCGCCATCCTGGATCCAGATCTGCCAGTCGACCTGCGGGGCGCGGAACGCGAGATGGTCGCAGCGCACCCCCTCGATCACCGCCTTGCCGACCACCATGCCGTCGGTGACGCCATCCATCAGGATGTCGTAAGCGTTCTTGTAGACCAGATCGCCGGCCGGCGCGACGATGTCGAGCTTGGTGCGCGCGAAGTCGAGCATGTCCTCCAGCGTTCCGGGGGCCGCGACCTGGGCGTACACCTTGTCCTTCGGCTCGTAGAGTGTCAGCGCCTGCCCGTCGTAGACGAATACCTGTTCGACGAGATCGCCCGTTCGCTCTGCGCGAAGCCTGTTTGGCCTCTGCACGGATTGCCGCGCCGTGCTGTTGAACTCGATCTTCTGCCCGGACTCGAGCACGATTTCGAGGCTGTTCCGGGTGTCGGCACTGAACTGCTGCTGGCTTGCGAGAAAGTCGGTGGAAGCTTTGAGTATCTGCTTCGCCTCGGGCGCGATGCCCGCGGACTGGGCCTGCGCGGCCAGCGAGAGGGATGCCAGCGCCGCGATCGCGATGCACCGCGAGAGAACCTCGGTCAAGGGCCCATGTGCGTTCGTTTTCATGGAATGTTCTCGTGAGTGGAACCGCCCGGTCGGAGTGTTCGGGCTATTCGCTCTTCAGCCGTTTCGAGCCTTCGATCAGCGGGTGCCACCCGGAGACCAGCGAGATCATGAACACGTCCATCTGCAAGTCGTCCGGCGCCTGGTCGCTGGCCGTCGACTTGTAGCTGAAAGTGAGGCCCAGGTTGTCGTTGATCTGGTAGCCGAACGTGAGGCCGAAGCCGTAATTATCCAGTTTCTCGCCCTCGACGCCGCCGATGGTCGCCTTGGCGCCGTTGTACCAGGCGGCATCGAGCGATCCCCACAGGTGCTCGGTGAAATCACGCGTGAGGTGCGCGTCGATCTGGTACAGCGGGTCGGTTTCCATGGTCTGGCCGACGAAATCGCTGTTGTCGCCGAAGAGCCAGACGGCGGGCAGGAATTCCAGGGTCGTCCGCCGACCGGGCACCCATGAGCCCAGCTGCCACACGATGGGAAAGCCGACGCGCCCGAACCACCGGTTCTGCCCGATGTTCAACGGCTGGCTGCTGTCGTATTCCCCGATTGGGATGGCGAGGTCCGCCAGCACGTCGAGCGAGAAGCCCGGTTCGTACCGGAGCACGTCCGGAATGTTCCTCTGCGACTTCGGACCGATCAGGTTGATGTCGAATTCCACGGTCGGGTCACCGTAGCCGCTGGCCGACTGCTTGACCGTTTCGCCGCGCAACGTGACGTCTCCCGAAAGCCGGCCCATGGGCACCAGGACGGCCGCCATCGCCGAGCGATCGAACAGCGTGAAGGTGCGCGCGTAGCCGGCCAGCGCCAGCGTGCCGTCAAAGCTGGCGCCCGGCGTCACGGTGTGCGCCGGATCGAAAGGGTTTGTATTGCCGGTCATCGACGTGACGATCAGCGGAACCGCGTTGGCGCCCGACAGGGTCTTCCAATAGAAGCGCGGAGGGACCTGGGACATGGCCTGCAGCGGGCAGAGAATGCCCAACGCAACCGACGCCAGCACGACCCACCGCAAGCGAGCCGCCGAATTCATCAAACCCCGCTCGATGTTCATGAAATGTCCGTCCTTCCTGATTCGTCGCTTCGTGGTTGGCCAAGGCTCAGGGCTTGGGCTCCGCCATCATGTCCTTGGGCGGCACGAACTGGCGCTTGTAGATCAGCGGTGGGTAGCCCGGGTCGTCCGGCACGCGTGGCGGCAACTGATCTTCCATCGTCTCGAATACGGAGCGACTCGGCAGGATGACGTTGTTCGCCCGGACATACCCGTCCCAGAGCGCCACCAGGGCCCTGACCTTGTCGGGGTTCTGGGCGGCGAGGTCCTTCCGCTCAGCGGGATCGTTCGCGATGTCGAACAGCTCCCAGTCGCCCTTGCCGAGCGACTTGTATTCCCAGCGGATCTTCCAGTTGCCCTGGCGGAGGGCGTGATTGCCGAACAGTTCCCAGGCCAGGTAGTCCGAATCCGTCCGTGGCGACTCGGCCTGCCCCGCCAGCACCTTGCCCCAGGACTTACCCATGAGCGGGGGTAAATCACTTCCACCTTCGGACTTGGGGTAACTGGCGCCGGCGATCTCGAGGAGCGTCGGCATCACGTCGGCAACGTACATCAGCCCGTTGTTGATGCTGCCCTTGGGCCGCTTGACTACGGGCCCGCTCACGATAAGCGCATTGTGGATGCCGCCCTCGCCGAGCCAGCCCTTGTACTGGCTGAAGGGTGTCATCGACACCTGCGCCCACATCGGGCCATAGGCCACGTACGAGCCCGGGTCGCCCCAGGCATTGGGGTTGGTCTGCGACCAGTTGATCGACGCGAACAGGTAGTCCCGCGTGCCTGGCGTCCCGGCGATCATCTCGAACAGGTCCGTACCTTCCGCACCGTTGTCGCCGAAGACGATGAAAATCGTGTTTTCGTACTCGCCGATCTCTTTGAGGTGATCGATGAGCCGGCCGACGTGGAAATCCAGGTTCTCCACCATTCCGGCATAGAGCTCCATCTTCTTGCCGAGAATAGCCCGCGTCGCGGGAGCCAGCACGACCGGATCCGGCAGGAACCACATGCGCTCGGAGAGCTGGGTGCCCGCGGGCACGATGCCCATTTCGATCTGCCGCTTCAGCCGTTCCTGCCGGACCGCGTCCCACCCCTTGTCGTATTCGCCGACGTGGCGGTTGCGCCAGTCTTTCGGCAGGTGGTACGGGTCGTGCGGCGCCTGGTGCGAAACGTACGCGAAGAAGGGCTTGCCGTCGCCGCGGTTGGCATCGATGAATCCGATCAGCTTGTCGGTGTAGGTCTTGGTCGCGTAATAGTCCTTCGGAAGCCGCGTCAAGTAGCGCCCGTCCTCCGTGAACACGGACTGCGGTGACGCTGCGGTGAAGTTCGTCATATCCCAGTAGCTGCCCGCGCCGTCGAGTAGCGAAAAGTCGCGCTCGAACCCGCGCGCGGCCGGAATCAGGTCAGGCTGCTTGCCCAGGTGCCACTTTCCGACCATGTATGTGTGATAGCCTGCGTCCTTCAGCAGCTGCGGCAGCGTGGCGACCCGCTTGTTGAGGTACCCCTCGTACCCCGGCACTCCGACCTGGTTAGGCGCCGTCCACTCGTCCATGTTGCCGAGCCCGTTCAAATGCGTGTCGACGCCGCTCAGCAGCATCGACCGGGTCGGCGAGCAGCTCGCGTGCGTGTAGAAATTCGTGAAGCGCACGCCGTCTCGGGAGAGACTGTCGAGATTCGGAGTCCTGATTTCGCCGCCGAACGCGCCCATGTCGGCGAAGCCCTGGTCGTCGGCGAGGATGACGACGATGTTCGGCCTCTTCACCGGCGCCTGTGCGGAAGCAGCCATCGGGAACAGCGTCATGTGAAAAACAATGACCGCCGCGATGAATATTGATTTCATATGTTCATGCTCTGTGGAGCGCTGTCAAAGTCCCGCCTCGCCTTCAGGCGAGCAACTATTGGCTTCCGCCGTTGAATCGCGGGCAACACACGAGTCTGCGCTTCACAATCCCGGGCGTCTATCGGAATTCCGCAAGTCGCGCATATACCTATTAAAAGCGACGCCATGAACACTCAACCTGCAGTCACGATCCTCGATATCAACGATCTCACGATCGCGAACGAAGACAGTCAATTCTTCGACCAGGACGCGGTGCAACTTCAGTCGACGCCACTTCGGGCCAGACGGATAGTCGTTCGACTCGAGGACGCCGCCGTCGTATTCCACTCGACGAATCTTCGCGTCCGAACTCGCACCAGAACACATAGTGGCCTAGTCGGATACGTCACGTTCGGCCAGCGGACAAGGGGGAGTGTGAATGGGCTGACGATCACTCCCGATTTGATGCTGGCCGCCGCGGCAGAGACGGAGGTTGGTTTTGTCGCCGAGCCAGGATACGAGAGCATCACCGTTCTGGTGCCCCCGGACGAGTTGCGCTCTCACCTTGAAGTCCGACGGCGTGAGCACGATTTTCATTTGCCGACGGGCGTCGAGATCTTGCGGGTGGATGGAGTGATGGCCCGCCAGCTTTTCGAATGTGGAAAACTTCTGATCGAAACCGCATCTCAACAGCCGGCGCTATTCAACGAACACGCGGCTCAGCGGGCCGCTGCTCAGGTTGAAGTGCTCGAGATGCTACTGTCGACCCTGAACGCAGCCAGCGACTTTGAACCGTCTCGCGAAGACCAGACACGACAGGGTCAGGATCTCATCGTGAAGATGGCCGAGGAGTATGCGCTGTCGCGCACGGGGGATTACCTGTATGTGACCGACCTGTGCAGAATTGCGGGAGTCAGTGAGCGAGCGCTGGAGTACGCGTTCAAGAGCGTCATGGGATCGACACCAGTGGCCTACTTGAAGCGGCTCAGACTGAATCGGGCGCGCAGAGCGCTCCTGACAGCGGATGATGGATCGACTACGGTTTCGTCCGAGGCGCTCAACTGGGGCTTTTGGCACCTTGGCGAATTCTCGCGTGCATACAAGGAGTGCTTTGGCGAATTGCCGTCGGATACGCTGCGGCGGCGTAACCCGAATCAAGTTGGCTTCTCGCCGAGCCATGGGCACGGCTCGATGGTGGAGGGCTAATGAAACGGCAGCCGCATCGAGTGCCGCTGCCCGGCTGACTCCGTGGCATGGTAGACGCATGCCCGCGTGTGCCAGCTAGTCTCGACGGCACGTCTGTGTACCGTTCATTAATTGCAGGCACAGCGAACCGTACCTGACGCCGGCGCGAAAGCAACCGTTTGTCACAGGCACGAAACGAAAAAAAAAGGTTAGCTAAGCTAACCCTTTGTCGAAGCTGGCGCGCCCGGAGAGATTC
>Ga0105106_10004367_pt1 | contig 10106 bp, 8 predicted proteins | sample PPLLaktember2015_5_FD_79109 | JGI IMG/M metagenome (GOLD analysis project Ga0105106, IMG submission 79109) | Freshwater sediment microbial communities from Prairie Pothole Lake near Jamestown, North Dakota, USA - PPLs Lake P8 Core (1) Depth... | ecosystem: Environmental > Aquatic > Freshwater >... | reverse complement strand
CCCACGGCCCCAGCGTCCCGAACGCTGTGCGCTACCAGACTGCGCTACTCCCCGATGGAAGGGCGTATTATAAACGAGTCCGTCGCGACTGTCCAGCGAAACGATTCGCGGAGCCCTTCCTTCCTTTCCGGCCTTTCCTGAGCTATCATATAGGGCCGAACATCAAAGACCATGGAGGACCGATGAGATTCAGAAAAAGCCGAACGATCGGGCTCGTCCTCTGGCTGGTCCTCCTCGTCGCCGGCGCGGCCGCCCATGGCAGCCACGGCGACGATGAGGGCATGTGGATGCCCCACCAGATGAAGGACCTCGACCTCAAGGCCAAAGGGCTCGGAATGGACCCGGCCGATCTCTATAAAACGGACGGCACCGGCCTGATGAGCGCCGTCGTCAACCTAGGCGGCGGGACGGGCGAATTCGTCAGCGCCGAGGGCCTCATCCTGACCAACCACCATGTGGCGTTCGGCGCTATCCAGAGGGCTTCGAGCAAGGAACAGGACTACATCACGAACGGGTTCACGGCCATGACTCGGGAACAGGAGATCCCCGCCCAGGGGTACACGGCCGACGTCCTGCTCGGCTACGAGGACGTCACCGGAACCGTGCTGGGAAAGCTCAAGCCGGGCCTCACGCCGCGCCAGCGATACGACGCCCTGGAAAAGATCACTAACGAGATCGTCGCCCGGGCCGAAAAGGGCGCCCGGGACCGCCGGTCCGCCGTCGCCGCGATGTACAGCGGGAACCGCTATTATCTCTTCACCTACAAGCGGATCCGGGACGTCCGGCTGGTCCTGGCCCCGCCCCAGACTCTAGGGAATTTCGGCGGCGAGGTGGACAACTGGATGTGGCCGCGGCACACCTGCGATTTTTCATTCCTTCGGGCCTACGTCGCGACGGACGGGACCGGCGCCGAGTTCAGTCCCGGGAACGTCCCCTACAAGCCGCGCTCCGTCCTGAAGATCTCGCTCGAAGGCTTCAAGCCGGGCGATTTCACGTTCGTCATGGGGTACCCCGGACGGACGTCCCGGAATTCAACCGTTGCCGAGCTCAGATCCGAGATGGCGTCCATGGCCAAAAGGATCAAGGATATGCGGGACACTGTCGCCTTTTTCGAGGACGCCGGAAGATCCGATAAGGAAGTCGAGATCCGCTACGCGAGCCGGGTCAAGGGGACCTATAACGGACTGAAGAACTATCAGGGCAAGCTGGAGGGGATGGAAAAGATCGACATCCTCGGTAAGAAGGCCGCCCGGGAGAAGGAATTCCTCGTCTGGGTCGGCGCGGACCCAGAACGGCAGAAGAAGTTCGGCAGGGTTTTGGACGACATCGCCGCCTTCGCGGCGCGGGCCGACGCTTTTTCGGCCAGGAACGAGTCCCTGACCGGAGCCGCGACGAGCTCGACGCTCCTTTCCCAGGCTACCACGATCGTCCGGGCCGTCCAGGAGTCCCAGAAGCCGGACACGGACAGGGAACCCCAGTTCCAGGACCGTAATAAGCCCTTCGTCCGGATGGGCATCCAGCTGGCCGAGAGAGGCTACGAACTCGCAACCGACCGGGCATTCATGAAGCACAACCTCAGGAAGATGCTGTCCCTCCCGGCCGACCAAGTGCCCATCGCTCTGCGCGGCGTCGTCAAGCCGGGCCATGAGGCGGGCATCGACGCGTATGTGGACGGACTCTATGCGAAGACGGTCCTCGCGAACCCGGATAGAAGGCTCGACCTGCTGGCCCTGAAGCCTGCCGGCCTGGCCGCCGTCGGAGATCCTCTCATCGGGCTCGCCGTGGAGCTGGAGAAGGAAACGAAAATCGTCCGCGAGGAAGGCAAGGCCATGGCTCAAGAGCGCCTCGACCTCCGGAGGGTCTACGAGGAGGCCCTCCTCGAGAGAGCCCGGGGCCGGTTCGCCCCGGATGCCAACGGGACGATCCGTTTCACCTGCGGCCCCATCGAGGGATATTCCCCGAAAGATGCCGTGTATTACGAGCCCCAGACGACGCTCACGGGCGTCCTCGAAAAAGAGACCGGAACATATCCGTTCGCCGTTCCCGACGGGATCAAGAAGCTTCGGGCCGCGAGGGACTTCGGACCCTACATGGACGCCCGGCTCAAGGATGTTCCCGCCTGTTTCCTCAATGCCACGAGCGTTACGGGAGGCAACTCGGGTTCGCCGACGTTCAACGCCCGGGGCGAGCAGATCGGCATCATCTTCGACATGACCTACGAGAGCGTCATCGGCGATTATATCCTCATCCCTGAGCTCCAGCGCTCGATAAGCGTCGACATCCGCTGGGTCCTGTTCGTCGCGGACAAGTTTGCCGGGGCCTCGCCGGTCATTCGGGAGATCGGGCTCTGAGCGCCGGTCCGCTGAGGCTCCCGCCCCGGGCGGGGGGGGAGATTTGCTATAATGGAAGCCCCCGGCCGCGGGCCGGAGACCGAAGACTAAAGACTGAAGACTGAAGAGCTTTTCCCATGATTGTCGTCGATAACCTGTCCAAGAGCTACGCGAAGCAGACGCTCTTCGAGAACATCTCCTTCAAGGTTAACAGGAAGGAGCGGGTCGGGGTCGTCGGCCGTAACGGCCATGGGAAGACGACGCTCTTCCGTCTTGTCACCGGCGAGGAAGAAGCCGATTCGGGCACGATCACAATGCCCAGGAACTATCGGATCGGCTACGTCGCCCAGAGGCTGGACCTCCGAGGCGGCACGGTCCGCGGCGAGGCGTCGCGCGGCCTGGGCGCCGAGGCCTCGGGCGAAATGTGGCGGGTGGAGAAGGTGCTTGCCGGCCTGGGCTTCGACTCCAAGACCCTCGACCGTCCCCCCTCCGAGCTCTCCGGCGGCTTCCAGGTCCGGCTCAACCTGGCCCGGGTCCTCCTCTCGGACAACCAGATGCTCCTCCTTGACGAGCCCAACAATTACCTCGATATCACCTCCATCCGCTGGCTCGAGAGGTTCCTCGTCGACTGGCCGGGCGAGCTTATGCTGATCACCCACGACCGCAGTTTCATGGACAAGGTCGTGACCCACGTCCTGGGCATTCACCGGAAGAAGGTCCGGAAGGTCGCGGGGGACACGGCGAAGTACTATACCCAGATCGCCCAGGAGGAGGAGGTCTACGAGAAGACCCGCCAGAACGACGAGCGGAAACAGAAGGAGATGGACCTCTTCATCACCCGGTTCCGGGCCAAGGCCAGGCTCTCCGGGATGGTCCAGTCCCGGATCAAGAGCCTGGAGAAGATGGAGAAGAAGGACAAGCTCACAGCCATCAAGGACCTGGAGTTCACCTTCACCGAAAAGCCGTTCCACCACAAGTATGCGATGACCCTGGAGGGCGTGACCTTCAGCTACGATCCGGGGAAGGCGCTCGTCCGGGATTTCACGCTGAGCATCGGGTCCCGCGACCGCGTCTTCGTCATCGGGAGGAACGGGAAGGGAAAGACGACCCTTCTAAAGCTCATGGCGGGTGTCCTCGAGCCGGGAGCGGGGGAGGTCGTCAGCCCTCAATCGGTGGCAGTGGGCTATTATGAACAGACCAACGTCTCCAGCCTCGTTGACACGAACACGGTCCTTGACGAGATCGCTTCCGCCAACATCGGCCAGGATCCGAAGCTCCCGAGGCTCATCGCCGGGGCTATGATATTCGAGGGCGACGACGCCCTGAAGCCCGTCCGTGTCCTGTCGGGCGGGGAGAAGAGCCGGGTGATGCTCGGCAGGCTCATCGCGACGCCCGTCAACCTGCTCCTCCTCGATGAGCCCACCAACCACCTCGACCTCGAATCGAGCGACGCCCTGCTCGAGGCCCTCGACAACTTCGACGGGGCCGTGGTCATGGTCACCCATAACGAGATGTTCCTCCACGCCCTGGCCGATCGACTGGTCGTCTTTCAGAACGGAGGGATGACGGTCTACGAGGGAGGCTACCAGCGGTTCCTGGAAAAGGTCGGCTGGACCGAGGAGACGGAACGGCCGGGGAAGGACGCCCCCGAGCCCGAGGCCCCGGCCGACCGGAAGAACCCCAAGGGGATGAGGAAGCTCCGGTCCGGGATCATCGCTGAGCGCTCGCGGATCATCAAGCCCCTGGAGAAGAGGATGGCCGAGGTCGAGGCCGAGATCGAGCGCAACGACACCGAGCTCCGGACGATGAACGAGGCCGTTGTCGAAGCCTCCCGGGCGAAGGACGGGACCCGGGTCGTCGAGCTCTCCAAGTCCATGCACCGGATCAAGTTCTCGACCGACAGGCTCTTCAAAGAGCTGGAATGGCTGACCCGGGAGCACGAGGAGAAGGACGCCGCGTTCGCTGAAAAGCTCAAGGCCCTCGGCGAGGGCGCGGACCCCGGGACCGGCCCCGGCGAACCGTCCGGACGCGTTTGACTTGACGGGACCCGTTTGGTATAAGCAGAAAAGGATATCGAAACGCCCATGATCCCAAAAGGCTTGAAGACCCTGTCGGCCCTTGCCCTGGTCGTAGCGGCAGGCTGTGTCACGGCGTGTTCCCGGGGGACCACGGAGACCGAGATCATCGTCGCCGGATCGACGAGCGTCCAGCCGTTCGCCGACCGCTGGGCCGAGGCCTTCCTGAGATCCAGGCCGGGATGTTTCGTCAACGTCCAGGGCGGGGGCTCGAGCGCCGGGATCCAAGCCGCCTTCTCCGGGGCCGCAGACATCGGGACGTCATCACGGGAGCTTAAAGCCGACGAGAAGGCGCTCAACGAGATCGTCGTGGCCCGCGACGGCCTGGCCGTGATCGTACACCCCTCGAACCCGGTCCGGGGGCTCAGCCTGCGGGAGGTCCGCCTGGTCTTCGTCGGCGAGATCCCCAGCTGGAAGTATCTCGGCTGGGAGGACCGGCCGATCACCGTCGTGACCCGCGAGGAGGGGTCGGGGACCCGGGGGGCGTTCCAGGAGCTCGTCATGGGGAAGGACCGCATCGCCCGGGGCGCCATCGTCGAGGATTCGAACGGGACCGTCCGGGAGATCGTCGCCGGAGACCCCCATGCGATCGGGTACATCTCCCTCGGCCTCGTCAGCGATCGAGTCCGCGCGCTCCCGCTCGACGGCGTCGCCCCCGCGGAGGCCGCTATCAGGGACGGAACGTATAAGCTCGTTCGTCCTTTCCTGTTCGTGACCCGGGGCGCCCCGGCAAGGATGTCCCGGGATTTCATCGATTTCGTCCTGTCGCCCGAAGGCCAGGAACTCGTCCGCAAGGAGGGCCTGTTGCCGGCCCGGTGACGGGGACTCCATGAACAGGCTCGAGCGGAACGAACGTCTCGTCCGGCTGGCCCTCCTGGCGATCGCCTTCTCCGCCGTCTCCGTCCTGGCCGTCATCACCGCCTTCATCTTCATGGAAGGCACGCCCATCATGTTCAAGTACGGCTTCAAGAGCTTCCTGGCGGGCATGGACTGGTATCCCACGGAGAAGAGCTTCGGACTCCTGCCCATGGTCGCCGGTTCGCTGATGGTCACCCTGGGAGCGCTCGTCATCGGCGTGCCGCTCGGGCTAGCCTGCGCGGTCTTCCTGACGGAGTTCTCCTCGAAGAGGACGCGGCGGATCGTCAAGCCGGTGATCGAGCTCCTGGCGGGGATCCCGTCGGTCGTCTACGGATTCATGGGAGTCGTCATCCTGGTCCCGTTCATCCGCGAGTCCCTGGGGGGCCCCGGCCTCTCGGTCCTGGCGGCTTCGATCATCCTCGGGATCATGATCCTTCCGACGATCATCAGCATCTCCGTGGATTCCCTCCTGGCCGTGCCCGTCGCCTACCGGGAAGGCTCGATCGCCATGGGAGCGACGCGCTGGCAGACGACCAAGATGGTCCTTTTCCCGGCCGCCCGTTCGGGCATCGTCGCCAGCATCATCCTGGGCATGGGGCGCGCCGTCGGGGAGACCATGGCCGTCATCATGGTCGCCGGGAACGCGGCGACCATCCCGGGGTCCGTCCTCGCGCCCGTCCGGACCCTGACCTCGAACATCGCTCTGGAAATGGGCTACGCGAGCGGGGAGCACCGCGAGGCGCTCTTCGCGACCGGCGTCATCCTCTTCATCATCATCATGGTCCTGAACACGATCGCCAACGCGACGTCGTCGCGGCGGAAGGCCTGATCCCGTGCGCGTCGGCCCGAAGCTCGAGCAGAACGCGGTCCGGGCGGTCCTCCTGCTGTTCACCGCGATCACCGTCTTCATCCTGCTCTTCATCGTCGTCTTCATCCTTCGCAAGGGACTGCCGGTCGTGGACTTATCCTTCCTCTCCCAAAATCCGGTCGACATGGGCCGGGCCGGAGGCATCTTCTCCACCATCGTCGGGACGCTCGTCCTGACCGCGGTCGCGGTCGTGATCGCCGCCCCCTTCGGTATCGGGACGGCCATCTTCCTCACGGAATACACCTGGGAGAATCGGGTCACGAGGATCATCAGGTTCGGGGCCGACTGCCTGGCCGGGATCCCCTCGATCATCTTCGGCCTCTTCGGGTTCATCCTCTTCGTCACCAAGCTCCGGTTCGGCTGGTCCATCCTGAGCGGCGGGCTGACCCTCGCCTTCATGATCCTGCCGACGATCATCCGGACGAGCGAGGAAGCTATCCGGGCCGTCCCGGCCTCCTACCGCCAGGTGAGCTTCTCCTTGGGCTCCACCCGCTGGCAGATGGTCACCCGGGTCGTCCTGCCGGCGGCCGTGCCGGGGATCGTCACGGGCGTCATCCTGAGCGTCGGGCGGAGCATCGGAGAGACGGCCGCCGTCATCTTCACGGCGGGAAGCGCCCTCCACATCCCTACGTCCGTCTTCTCCTCGTCGCGGACCATGGCGGTCCACTTCTATATCCTGGCACGGGAAGGCATCTCGATGTCCAACGCCTACGGGACGGCCGCCGTGCTCGTCATATCCATCCTCATCATCAACGTCATCACCTATTACCTCATGGAACGCTTCATCAGGAAGTACTCGTGATCGCCGCCGTCGTCCGGGATTTCGGCCACTGGTTCGGAGCGGTCCGGACCCTTCGGGGGATCACGCTCGACATCAATCGGAACGAGATCCTGGGCGTCATCGGGCCGGCGGGGAGCGGGAAATCGACGTTCCTCGGGGCCCTCAACCGGATGAACGACCTCGTCCGCGGATCCCGGATCGAGGGCCTCATCGAGATCGACGGAAAGAACATCTACGGGCCGGACGCCAACGTCGCCGAGCTCAGACGAAAGCTCGGCATGGTCTTCGCGACGCCGATCGCCCTGCCGCGCTCGGTCTTCGAGAACGTGGCCTTCGGGATCAGGCTCAAGGGGCGCCCGTCGAAGGCCGGTCTCGGGGACCTCGTCCGGGACTGTCTGGAAAAGGCGGGGCTCTGGGGCGAGGTGAAAGAGAGGCTCGATACCTCGGCCCTGAACCTGTCCGGCGGGCAGCAGCAGAGGCTGTGCATTGCCAGGGTCCTGGCCCTGAAGCCGGAATTCATCCTCCTCGACGAGCCGAGCTCGGGCCTGGACCCGATCTCGACCCGGAAGATCGAGGATTCCCTCCGGCGGTTGAAATCCGAGTACACGATCGTCCTCGTAACCAACAATACCAAGCAGGCGGCCCGGGTCGCCGACCGGACGGCCTTCTTCCTCGCCGGCGAGCTCATCGAGATCGGGGAGACGGAGCGAATATTCACCGCCCCGGCCGATCCGCGGACCGACGGCTACCTTCGCGGGAGGTTCGGATAAGGCGCCCATGAGTATCATCGAAGTCCGCGGCCTGTCCCTGTTCTACGGAGCGTTCCAGGCCCTCCGGGAGGTCGGCCTGAGCATCGAGGAGCGGCGGATCACGGCCCTCATCGGCCCGTCGGGATGCGGAAAATCGACGTTCCTCAGGACCCTCAACCGGATGAACGACCTCATCGACGGCGTCCGCACCGAGGGACGGGTCGAGATCGACGGCGTCGATATCTACCGGCCGGGGACCGATCTCCTCGCCTTACGCAAGAAGGTCGGCATGGTCTTCCAGCGGCCGAATCCGTTCCCCCTGAGCATCCTCGACAACGTCACCTACGGCCTGAGGGTCCACGGGATCACGGACCGCTCGACGGTCCAGGAGCGGCTCGAGCGGAGCCTCGAATCGGTCCATCTCTGGGACGAGATCAAAGGCCGGCTCGGAATGAATGCGCTCGAACTGTCCGGGGAGCAGCAGCAAAGGCTGTGCATTGCCCGGGTCGTCGCCGTAGAACCCGAGATCCTCCTCATGGACGAGCCCTGTTCGGCCCTCGACCCGATCGCTACCGCCGGGATCGAGGCCCTGATGTACGAGCTGGAGAAGCGATACACCATCGTCATCGTGACCCATAACATGCAGCAGGCGGCCCGGGTTTCCGGCTTCACCGGCTATTTTCTGCTGGGGGAGCTCGTCGAATTCGGGGAGACCGAAAAGATCTTCACCAATCCTGCGGACTCGAGGACGGAGGACTATATCACCGGGCGGTTCGGCTGATCCCGTCCCGCGGCTCAGGCGGGCCACGGGACGCGGGCGGACGAAACGGAGGGAGCCATGAACGATACGAAAAAGGTTGTCGGGATCGGCGTCGGCATCATCCTGGCCGTCGCCGCGGTCATCGGGATCTACCTCCTCGTCGCGAGGAGACCGGCGGCCCCGCCGGCCGCGGAGAAGATCCCGGCGGCCCCGGGGCCGCCGGCGACGGAGGGTCTCGGAGAGGGAGCGCTCGCGCCCCTCGACCTGCCGGGCCTCGAGCTCGACAAGAGCGATGATCTCCTGAGGAGCCTCGCCCGCGACATCTCGTCACACCCCGGGCTTGCCGGGTGGATGCGGACCCGCGAGCTGGTCCGGAAATTCGTCGCGGCCGTCGACAACATCGCCAACGGCCTCAGCCCGCGGGCCCAGGTCGATTTCTTCTCGCCGCGCGGGACGTTTAAAGCCGCCCGGCGGGAAGGGATGTTCGTCGTCGACCCTTCGAGCTATTACCGCTACGATCCGGTGGCCGACATCTTCATCTCACTGGACGCCCGGGCTGCCGCCAGGCTGTACGTCTCCCTAAAACCGCTCTTCCAGGAGGCTTACCGGGAGCTCGGCTACCCGGACGGGGACTTCCATGCCACCCTGACCCGGGCGGTCGCGGAGCTTCTGGCGACACCCGTCGTCGAGAGCAGCGTCGTCCTGGAAAAGAAGGTTGCGAGCTACGCGATGACCGACCCTGAACTGGAAGAATTGAGTCCGGCTCAGAAGCATCTCTTCCGCATGGGGCCGGAGAACGTCCAGGTCATCCAGACAAAACTGAGGACCCTGGCGATCGCCTGCGGAATTCCGGAGTACCGTCTGCCCAAGCCCCGGATCTATGCGCGGCCGAATTGGCCCTGAATATTCATCGCCGCGCCAGGAGTCGCCGGAAGGCGATTCCCGCTTGGAATCCCGGGCTCATTTCCAGACGAAGGGGTCTTTCCTGTCGAAATCGGGGACCCGGTGTTCGCCGGGGGCGAAAGGGCCTGGCTGGAGGAACAGACTTTCGAATCCGAGCTCGAGGGCCTTATCGGCTACCCGGCGATATTCCTCGGGCGACACGGGCCTTTGCAGCTCTTCGGGCGCATTGAAGCAGGGACGATACTGGCTCATCAGACTCAATCCGATGTGGGGAGAGAGATTTCCCCGGATCCAGCTCAGGACCTCGACGGAGTCTTCTGCGTGCCCGGGGAGAACCAGGTGCCGCAGGATGAGCCCCTTCCGGGCGATGCCTTGCGCGTCGAGCTTCAGGACCGGCTGTTGGACGGACATTTCGCGGACCGCGGCCGAAGCCTTCTCGAAATAGTCCGCGGCGCCCGAATATCTCAAGGACAGGACGGGGGAGGCGTATTTCAGGTCGGGAAGATAGATGTCGACGATCCCCTCCAGGCTGGAGATGACCTCCAAACTGTCGTATCCGTTGGAATTGTAAACGAGCGGGACCGAGATCCCTCCCCGGCCCCAGGCGATACTGAGAGCCCGGAGGATGGGGAGGATGACATGGGTGGGGGAGACGAAGTTGATGTTCAGGGCGCCGCGCCCCTGGAGGTCGAGCATCAGGGTCGCCAGGGCTTCGTCTGCGACCGGGGCCCCTTCGTCGAGCCAGCTCAGCTGGTAGTTCTGACAATACAGGCATTTCAGGT
>Ga0105106_10004366_pt1 | contig 10108 bp, 8 predicted proteins | sample PPLLaktember2015_5_FD_79109 | JGI IMG/M metagenome (GOLD analysis project Ga0105106, IMG submission 79109) | Freshwater sediment microbial communities from Prairie Pothole Lake near Jamestown, North Dakota, USA - PPLs Lake P8 Core (1) Depth... | ecosystem: Environmental > Aquatic > Freshwater >... | reverse complement strand
CTTGTCGCATCCGTCATCAATGCTCCCAAACTCGCCAGGGAGCCTTGCCACCATCCCATAATTTTTCGAGTTCCCGTTTGTCGCGCAGGGTGTCGCAGGGCTGCCAGAAGCCGGTATGCTGGAACGCTGCCATTTGGCCATCCCTTGCGATTTGGCTGAGGGGCTCACGCTCCCATGAAATCGAATCACCTTCGATGTAATCAATAGCCTTCGGTTCAAGGATGAAGAACCCACCGTTGATCCAGCCAATTTCGTCGCTGGGCTTTTCCTCGAAACTCGAGACATGGTGGTTGGTATCCATATTTAAAACCCCGAAACGGCCGGGGGGCTGGACAGCGGCGACAGTGGCCAACTTGCCATGCTTGCGATGGAAAGCCAGTTCCGCTGTGATGTCGATATTTGACAAGCCATCCCCATAAGTCATGCAGAACGTTTCATTGCCGAGGTGGGAAGCCACGCGCTTCAAACGCCCGCCAGTCATTGTCTCTGAGCCCGTTTCGATTAGGGTGACTTTCCAGTCTTCCGACTGCGAATTCATTACACGGTGCTCGCCCGTCTTCAGGTTTATTTCCAGGTCGGATGTATGACGGTAATAGTTGAAGAAAAACTCCTTGATAACATAACCCTTGTAGCCTAGGCAGATAATGAATTCGTTCACGCCGTGGTGACTGTAGGTTTTCATGATGTGCCACAGCAGAGGACGCCCGCCGACCTCCACCATAGGTTTCGGCCTGGTGTCCGATTCCTCAGCGATACGTGTACCCAGACCACCGGCAAGAATGACCGCTTTCACATTTCCCCTTTCTATAGTTTGAGTTCGTCCTGATTAAAGTTCAGGCTCTGTTGAATGATTGCGACGGGCTCGGCGCGCAATATCAAATAGATGCGCAGCAAGTATTCGCCAATGATTCCCATCAGCAGCGACTGAAGGCCGATCCCGAACAAGACGAGGATGTGGATACTTGCCAGGCCTTGCGGCAAATCGGGGTGCATCAACCGCAACAGTAAATAATACAAGGCGCCCAATACGCTCACCCCGAGCATGACCCCGCCAGCCAGCGAGGCAAGCCGCAAAGGCACGGTGGAATGGTTAAATACAGCCGTCAGCCCAAGTTGGATCAAGCGGCTTACATTGAACTTGCTTTCTCCGGCCATACGGGCTTCACGGTCATACACAATTCCTGTTTGGCTAAACCCCAGTCCGGCGATCATGCCACGGAGGTAAGGGTGAGGGGTTTTGATTTTGGTGAGCGCTTCGATCACGCGTCGGTCGATCAGTCGAAAGTCACCAACATCTCGCGGAATGGGGTGCTCGCTTACTGCATCAATCACCCAATAACCTAACCGGCGGAACGCATGAATCAGCCCCCCCTCAGGACGCGAGCGCCGCACACCGTAGACAACATGGAAACCAGCCTGCCATTTATCGAAAAAGGCCTCGAGCATTTCCGGAGGATCCTGCAGATCGGCATCGATCTGCATCACCGCGTCTCCCCGTGTATGCAGGTAATTGGCAAGGATCGAGCGCTGGAAGCCAAAGTTCTTGGAAAAGCGTATGGCTCGAATGCGTGGGTCTAGCTTCGCCAGTTCCGTTAATTTTTCCCAGGTGGCATCATCCGAGTGATTGTCGGTGAATACGAATTCAAGATCGCAACGATCCTCCATGCGCTCGCCGATACCGCAAAGCCTTGCATACAGGGCCTCCAGATTCCCGGCCTCATTCATCACGGGAATGGAAATTGATATGAGGGGCTTCTTGTTTTGACTATCCATCTTCAACGCGCTGAAGGCAAGTTTCGGCAATGTTGCAGGTAATCAACCACCGCAGGTAGCGTTGGCCGGAATGATATGTCACCAAGGGCCGACGTTCGCTTGAACACCACACCAAAATTGTCAGCCGCCGGCCCTGGCAATGCTCCAGCCTTGAGTAACCACGGGCAGCCGAACGCTCGAAAAACGTAGTCGGCCATGTCCCGCAACGCCACGGGCTCCCCGTGGCTCAGATCGATTGAGCCGCCTGCCTGTCCCCTTGCCAACTGGAAGATTGCCTGCACTTCGTCATCCAGGTGGTGGTATTCCCTAAGTTGTGTGCCCGGCGACATTCTGAATTCGACCTGATCAACCAGGGCGCGGAACATCTGCCCGAGAAACATGAACCCCTCCGGGGGCCCTCCACCAAAGAGGGTGTGGATCCGGACATGAAGCGCGGAACCGGACCGAGGTGCGAAATCCTCGACAAAACGTCCCAGTTTTTTTTTGCTCGAATAGTAGGGATTCTTTGAATCATCAGCAATCAGCTTTTCCATCACGGTGCCAAATGTCAGCACCCTGAAGCCCAATCTGGTAGCGCCCTCGACAACGTTTTTGGCCAGTTGGTAATTCACATTTTCATGCTCGTCTACAGGGCGACTCGGATCAATGATTCCTGCCGCCACGTAGACCACACCAGGTTCCACGCGCAGACCTTCGAGATAACGCGAAGCCCGATCCGCCCCCCCCTCGCGCCACCACTCGAAATACGTGAAACGTTCGGGGGTCAAAGTCTGGTTTAAGGGCGAGGATGCCGCGATCGCATGCCCAAGCCGGCCACGTGCACCTAGTACGACATTCACAGTGAAAGCTCCTGCCGCCAGGCCAATATCTGGCCCATTGTCCATTCGCGCGTCTTGCTGGGCGCTTTGTAGTATTCACGGAACCAAGCGGCCGTCTCGGCCACCACCCGCTCGGTATCCCATGGCGTCATCCATCCGAGTTGATTCCTGGCCATGGTGCTATCCAAAGCCAAGGCTCCTGCTTCGGGAAGCGGATTACTCATGTATTCCAGTTCTGGGCGCTGCCAATGACTGGACATCAACTCAAGGACCTGACGAACGGAGTACTGCTTTGGATCCTGCGGCCCCAGATTCCATGCTTGTGCATAGCGCGCAGGGGTATCGGATATCAGCCCCGCCAGCAGCATCAGGTAACCCTGCACCAGCGCCAGAACATGCTGCCAAGGGCGCGTCGCGTCCGGGTAACGCAGGGTCAACGTCGTACCGTTGGTCACAGCGCGAACGAAATCAGGAATCAGCCGATCCTCGGACCAGTCACCCCCACCAATAATGTTACCGCCACGTGCCGTCGCCACGACCGGCCCCGCACCCTCAGACCATGGAAACGATGCAGCGTAACTTTGAATCACCATTTCGGCCGCGGCTTTTGAAGCGCTGTAGGGGTCCTTACCGCCGAGGGGGTCATTTTCCCGATAGGGCCAAGCCCATTCATTGTTCTTGTAAACCTTGTCGGTGGTAATACACAAAACGGCCCGTACGCTCTTCACTGTCCGGGCCGCTTCGAGAACATGGGCTGTGCCCATGGCATTCACGTCAAAAGTACGGATGGGCTCCCGGTACGAGCGGCGCACGAGTGGCTGCGCGGCCAAATGCAGAATTAATTCTGGCTGGAATTTTGTAACCGCATCCAGAAACAGAGGATAGTCGCAGATGTCACCAATCACCTCGGTCATATGGTCTGCCAAGCCAATTTCTTCATACAGGGCAGGCTGAGTTTCAGGTGGAAGGGAATATCCAGCGAGTTCCGAGCCGAGCCCCTCAAGCCAAAGACAGGCCCAACCACCAGTGAACCCGGTATGCCCGGTTACCAGTATTTTTTTCCCTTTAAGTGCCGCTTCAAACGGCAATAACTGCTGAAAGTTCATTTTTCGATCACCGAATTGAAAAGATCCAAGTACTGTTGCGCCATCAGCGCTGGGTCGCCGAAATACTTGGCTCGGCCCCTGCCTTTTTCGATTAGGTTTTCACGTTCATCCCCGACCGAACAGAGGCGCACTATTGCATCTGTAATCTCGGGGGTCTGCTCCGGATCGAACAATATCGCAGCATCACCTGCAATCTCTGGCAAAGAGGTTCGATTGCTGCACGCAACGGGCACCCCGGCAGCCATCGCTTCTATCAACGGCATACCGAATCCCTCATACAAAGAAGGGAAGACGAGCCCCAACGAATAACGCATCAGCGTCGCCAGTTCCTCATCCGACAAATAGCCCGGGAAAACGAGCCTGTCTGATAATAGAAGCTCGGTGCCCACCGAGATGATCTGGTCTCTTCGGGCACCAGGCGCTCCTGTGCATACCAATTTGATGTCGGGCGGAATCAGCCTCCGCTCGATGGCCGAAGCAAATGCTGCAAGCAGCCGATCGTGATTCTTATGGGGCCAGAAATTGGCAGGGTAAATCAAGTATCGATGGGGCGTCACATGCAGCAACCTCGGCAGGCTGTCGTCACCATCGGGCTTTGCTGAAAAAAGGCGTTGCCCTAGTCGCAGGTAGATCAAGTGAACGCGTGAAGGATCGACTTTCCCATGATCCAGGATCGCCTGGCGAGAAAATTCCGAAATCGTTGTTATCGCAGTCGCTTTACTGCAGGCATCGACAAAGGCTGAATCCCGAACGGCTATTTCCTCCGGGCGAAAAAATTCAGGATGGGATTTGTACTGCAAATCGTAGACCGTGCAGACTGTGGGAATGTGGTCGACATGAAAGTAAGGAGCCGTGAACGGGCAGTACAGCAGATCGCCGCGCAGATCATGCGCAGCGTCTTTTACAGAATGTCGTTGCAGCGCAGCAATAAGCTTCAGTCCGACACGGGAGATCCCGCGGCCAAGTTTTTGGGGGATGATTCCGGAAAAGGATCGTGCCAAATGCATCGCCGCCGACTTTATTTTGCTGACGCCAGCCGGGTTCCTTATCAGGACGCGGCGGACGTTTCCACGCTCTAGCGATGCCAATTCATCGTAGGTCACATCGCGACACAGTAGTATCAGTTCATACTGCTCGGCCATGCGGGAAAGTTGCCTCAGCAGTTCGAGAACGAACAGCTTGGCACCCCCGTTCGCGCCGCCGGGCAGCATGGGAGTGAGATCGACCAATATCCGGTGCGTCACAGCAGTTGACGGCATGGGAATGCCCATTCAAAGATCCTGCTCCGAGAACAGATTGGTGTCCGCAACCCTGAAAGACAGATGCCGCCCTTCCGCATCGATGAACGAACTGGAAAACTTTATATTGACCGCTTTGTTGTCGATGTCAGACGGGGCAATTTCGACCCGTCCATATTGATCCGGCAAGAAATCGTGGGCCGTGAGCATGCGACCCTCGGCCCAAACGCTCAGTGTCACCGACTGGGGCGAACTACCGGCAAGATGAATTGTCTGACCGGGTGACCGCTTTCTGGCAGGTATGCGCAGCGAGTCCGCTAGCCAGTTATCCCGATAAAAGCCGCTAACGCGCTCGGTGCGGTCGGGTCCTTCCCCTTTCAGCCACGCCCTCACCCGTACAAGTGGCCCCCTAAGTCCCATGCGGGTTAGCGCGCTGAAAGTTCTCACACGCAGGAAATGCATGAACTGCTTGCGGTCGAACTGTGAGCGATGATCCCATTTGTGATGCAGCAAGCCGGCAATTCGATAATCAATCAACCGGCTCAAAATCTTGCATCCCGCGTGGTCGCACTCATGAAGCAGGTGGTGCCATAGGCCTCTGTAAAAACTCGGGTCTGTGTAGTTGTGATGCCTGCGCGTAATCTGAAAAATTTCAGCGTAAATCTTGCGCCGAAACGATAGCGTTTTTGTCCCTGCATAAAGGCGCGAACAGGCCAGCTTGACAGGCAAGAACTGGATGTCAACTCCAGAAGCGGCCATGCGCAACCAGTAATCATAATCCATCGCAAAATTCAGACTCTCGTCGAACATGCCAACTCTGTCCTGAACCGGGCGCCGCCAAAAAGCTGCCGGCTGGCATACCATGCAGTCTTGGAGCAGACGACTAATGGAATACGGGGCCGTATTATACGGACCGATGTATTCATCATGTTCGTCAATGTAATCGGCGTTCCCGTACACCATTCCACACTGCGGATTCTTCTCAAAAAAATCGACAACGCGTTTGATCGCCCCAGGAAGTAGCACGTCGTCCGAGTTGAGGTAGCAGAGGATCTGTCCGTGCGAGAGCTTCAGGCCCTTGTTGATGGCAGCAGTCTGCCCACCGTCCGGCTCCGAAACCCAGTAGAAACGATCACCGTACGATTTCAGGACATCGACTGACCCATCGGTCGAACCGCCATCCATTACAAAATATTCGATTTTTGGGTAGTCCTGTGAAAGGACGCTTTCGATCGTTCTTCGCAGGAAACCACCCTGGTTAAATGATGGCGTGACAATCGACACCAAGGGCGTCTCGACAGCTGGCTTTGGCCCACGACTCACACGCTCGCAAGCCGCGACTAGTTGGCGGGCAGATTCTTCCCAAGAATACGCGCGCACCCTCTGCTTGCCCCGTTCAATGAGCTGCTCAACCGCCAGAGGATCGTCCCAAACGCGTTCCATTAGCGCGGACATAGCGTGAGTATCCGTGGGGGAGCAGGAAAGAACGGCATCGCCGCCGACCTCAGGGAGGCTTGTCGTATTGCTACAGACGACAGGGGTCCCTGCGTCGAACGCCTCGAGGAGCGGCATCCCGAAACCCTCGTAGAGAGAAAAGAAGACCAGCGCTTTGGCCCGCTCCAGCAACGTCCGCAACAATTCAGGACGAACAAATCCGACGTGCCGGACAGGAAGGTTCGGAAAATCCTTCGCCAGATCCTCCCATCCCGAGGGGTGGCCTGTCAGAACTAACTCAACATCGAGGCCAGGCCGTCGCGCGAGCAGTTCCGCGAAAGCCTCCAGCAATCGACGGTGATTTTTGTGCTTCCACAAATTAGCGGGGAAAAGCAAAAAATCGCGGCTCGGGATTAACAACTTTTCAGCTTGAGTTAACGAGTCTTTCTCAATGTGCCTGTGAGAAACCTGCAACGCCGGGGGCATCAGGAAAATATCGCCACATTCCGTGTCCGGGTGTTTAAGGAGTTCCCCGCGGGTGAACTCGGTGTTGGTGGCGATGGCACCAGCGCCCCGCAATACTCGCGAAAAAGCGGCTCTCCGAGATTCCAAAACAACCGCGTCAAAAAACTCGGGATAGGCGTCATGCTGATTGTCAGGTATCAGCACGATCTGCTTCGACAGGGGATACCGCAGGCTATCCTCCGTCGGATAGGCACGGAAAAGCGCGTCTAAATCCTCGAGCTCGGCGCTCCCATCGAGCGCTTCAGCGTACGAAGACAGCGGCAACGTCTCGAACACCACGTTGCTAAATGACCCCTCAAAGATGCTGCGATTGAAGGGGGTACAAAAGACAAAAAAACGGTGGTCGGGATGAGAGACGAACATTTGTTCGCATACCCCCTTGACGTGCTGTGAGATTCCGCCAGTCGCGCCAATGGCCAACTGACGGATGTCAATTCCAATCTTCATTATGTTGCCTCATGCTACCCACGGATTACGTTTCTTGCTCTTGCCAACATTCTCGCCACTAACCTCTTAAACCTACTGGGGGCGATACCCGCCGAATCATCGGACTGGCTTAAAGGGAAACCATCAGGTCCCGCACCGAACAAACTCATAAGCGATGCGGTTTGACTCCAGAATCGGGATATATCAGTCAGGTAAGCCGTTGGGTATACGTCCTGGTTCTGTTTCGCGTAGCGATGGAGCGTGTCAAGCAGATAGCAGATTACGCCAGGAGTTATTTCTTTCCCACCGTGTTTCAGCGCGATTCGTCTGAGTTCCTCTACACGTTCGAACGAACCGGAGGCCGTTTTTGTTTCGGCATACTCACGGCTTGCCGACAAGACGCCATCAACCTTGACCGGGTCACCGAGTGCAGATAGCCGCAACCACAGATCAGTATCCATTCCGTAGTGGAGAGCCTCATCAAGGTAACCAACCTGCTCCAAAGCATTTCTCGACATAAAGGTCGACGGCTGCAGGATGTAATTGAGGCCCATGATTAGGGCCGTACGGTTGAACCCGGAAAAAGTATCAGGAAAGAATTTCGATATTGGGCTCCGGTCCACCGAAACTCGGAGGCCATCGCCAAAATAAAAGGGCCTGCCCGGATTCTTCTGATACTGTTCCGCCACAGCTTGGAATGTGCCCGGCAGATAATAATCATCGGCGTTCAGCCAGGCGACTAGATCGCCGGTTGCGCGACGAAATCCCTTGTTTATGCCATCGCTCTGACCGCTGTCCGGCTCGCTGACCCAAAAATCAATATGGTCTGCATAGTGTTTTATGACACTAACAGAATCATCGTCTGAACCGCCGTCAATGACTATGTATTCAAGGTTGCCATAGCCCTGGGAAATCACCGAGTCGATTGCTTGCGGTAGAAACATGCCCTGGTTGAAAGAGGGTGTCACTACAGAAATCTTCGGCATTGAAATGAAGGCAGCCATTAACGGGTGCCCTTCTTCGTTTGCGCGGCCTGCAATTCATGCACCATATCGGTCAGCGTGTGAATCTGCTCCAATCGGGCAGCACGATCCGCCTCTATCACCTCCACGTGCTCGGCCATCGTTTGTGCAGCCTGCTGCAATTCGTGCACCATATCGGACACGGTCTTGATACGCTGATCCATGTCCAGTAATGCCTGAACGAAGCGGCCCTGCGGCGTTGAAAATGCACTTTCTGTTTTTTCAGCTGGCAAAGGAACAATTGGCGATCTGCTGACTAAGAAAAACATGTCATAGTGGCCAAAAATCGCGGGCTCGAACTGGATATGTTCAGCACCTAGCTGCTCGAACAGGCCGGCAACCGAACGTTCGCTGAAGAGGTACAGGTGCTCATCAGGAATCATCATCTTAAGGAAAGGAGCGTTTGTATCCACCAACGCAGCGTAGTCCATCTCCTCCTTGAACTGCGGTGTCTGGATCAGCAAGATGCCGTCCGGCTTCAGCAACTGCAGGCAATGAGCCATCGTCGCGACGGGGTCTGGCAGATGTTCGAGCACGTCCATCAAAGCGATGACATCGAGACTGCCAGAGGTGAGTGCAAGAGCCTCGACCGGACCGACGGAAATCGGCACGCCAAACGTCTTCTGGCCGAATTCGACGACCCAGGGGCTCATTTCCACCCCAACGGCATCATATCCAGCCTGCCGCAACAGGGCGACAAAGCTGCCGTGTGAGCAGCCCAGTTCCAGGACCTTGGCTGGAGGCAGGCGATACTTGAGCAGCGTTTTCAGCCAGTGCAGGTTGCGCTCGGTGAGGTCGTTGCGGGCACGGGCATGGATGTCTGGCAAACCCAGATCATTATTCTGATGCTCCAACCAATATTGCTTCCCGTAGAAATCCGTTTCGTCATTGCCCACCTGAAGCTGCTCGACTGAAAGGCCACTCTGGGAAACCAGGGTGCCGCACGCCGTGCAAATTCGATAGTCAGGATTAAACGAAATCAAGCTCATATTGCCACACCAACATGCTCTAGCGTTCTGTGCGTGTGTCATGCACCACCTCCGTTAGGATCTTTCCGGGCAAATCGGCCACGCCATGATGCGTCAGGACCGCAACTCCATTTTTCATTGCGAAACCGACCGACAGGTGCCCTGCATTGGTGACCACACACACCGTCGAATAGCAGGACGCCCATTCTTCGTGGGACGTGAATTCCCTTCTGTCCCATTCCGACCGGGTAACCGAGGCCAAACCCAGTTCGAATGTATATTCGCCTGGCGCCAACTGCAGTGCGATTTCCTGCCGGCAAACCACACGATCGCCCGCACCCGTTGCCACGGGCACGTCGCTGTCGTATTGCCAAGCATTCTTGCCGTGAACAATGACACCCCGTTCATTTGCGATGACAACACCGCATATCGGTACGCCAATGTCTCCAGCGAGCTCGAACTCGAAATAAAAGACTGCCAGATCGCCCTGGCGAAAGGCATTGCATGGTTGCCCGGCCGCGTTACAAAGGGCCACTCCGACACAACGGGCCTGACCATTGCTGACCTGCGACTTGTCTGCCAAGTCAATAAAGGCTCCTGCTGGGGGGCGATCAATGCCAGAGACGCCATGATGCGACGCATCCGGCATTGCCAACTCGCTTGCAGGTTTGCTGGTCACCTTCGCTTGAGGTTGATGCAGCAAGTAATAGTGCTTCGCAGCGTCGGAAGACGGCCTGATAAATTTCTGCGACCCGCGATCCAGCAGAATGGCTCGCTTGCAGAACTGCTCGATTTCCG
>Ga0105106_10004365_pt1 | contig 10111 bp, 7 predicted proteins | sample PPLLaktember2015_5_FD_79109 | JGI IMG/M metagenome (GOLD analysis project Ga0105106, IMG submission 79109) | Freshwater sediment microbial communities from Prairie Pothole Lake near Jamestown, North Dakota, USA - PPLs Lake P8 Core (1) Depth... | ecosystem: Environmental > Aquatic > Freshwater >... | reverse complement strand
TGTCGCCGGCGGCAGGCTGTCCTGCCAGCTGTACCAGCGCAGCGCCGACATCTTCCTCGGCGTGCCGTTCAACATCGCGTCGTACGCGCTACTGACGCACATGGTCGCGCAGCAGTGCGACCTCGATGTCGGCGACTTCATCTGGACCGGCGGCGACTGCCACCTCTACGACAACCACGCGGAACAGGTCGAGACCCAACTCGCCCGGGCGCCTCGTGTCCTGGCTCGGCTCGCGATCCTGCGCCGGCCGGAGTCGCTCTTCGACTATCGGTTCGAGGATTTCGATATCGTCGGCTACGACCCGCATCCGGCGATCAAGGCACCGGTCGCCGTCTAGCCGGAAGGCATTGCCGCGCGCAAATTCGCGAGCCCAAAAAAAAGCCCGCCGGGAGGAAGTGAGCGGGCAAGGGGGATTCGATCGGAGCGGTTCCCTGCTCCGGAAGGGTGCTGCCGGTCCGACAGGCGGACCGAACGTGCGCTACATCACGCTGCGCGCTGCGCTCACCCGATCAGCCAGAGCATCCAACGCCTGCTGCTGCGACGGCGAGGGCGCGTCCTCGTCACGATGACCGGCGAGCGCCGCATCCGGACCGGCCCGCTGGTCAGCGAGCCAGTATTGCGAGAACTCGGGCGAGAAGGTGTCCATGATCCGGAAGTCGCGCATGTCTGCTTTCGGATGACATGGAGCAAGCAACGTGCCAACGGATGCCTGCCAGAAATGCACGCGGCGATTCGCGGCGCTTTCTCCTATGGGCATACCCCCCGCCGTGCCTGGCCGCGTTGCAAAGCGAGGCGCCCATCGTCGCCCGTTCTGTCGCAGTATGCCGACAGCATGTGTGTCAATTATGTTAATCGTTTGATTTTATGGATTTTCAGATGTCGCTTTCTCACGACAACAAAATGCGACAGTCGCCGGTACTGTGCGGTGCCGTGGCGGCACCGTATTGTCGCGCTCGCAGGCGTTTTGTCAGCCGGATTCGGACGGCGAGGACAGCTGCCCACCGCATGGCCTGCGCTCAGGGCGATTTGGCCTCTTTGAACATCGCCGGCTCGAGGTGGTGTCGCTGGAGGAGCTTGTAGAACTCGGTCCGGTTCCGCTTGGCGAGCAGTGCCGCCTGCGTGACGTTCCCGCCGGTGATCTTCAGCAACCTGACGAGGTAGTCGCGCTCGAATTGCTTGCGCGCTTCCTCGAACGGCACCAGCGCGCTGGCGTCCTCCTGCAATGCGCTCTGGACCAGCGACGCGGGAATCACCGCCGTCGTCGCCAACGCCACCGCCTGCTCCAGCAGGTTGAGGAGCTGGCGGACGTTGCCGGGCCATGGCGCGGCGATCAGCAATGCCATTGCGTCGGGTGCGAGCGACGGAACCGGTCGCTTGTACCGCTCCGCGAGCCTGCGCAGGAAGTGGGTTGCCAGCAGCGGGATGTCTTCACGACGCTCGGCCAGCGCCGGCAACCTGAGCGAAACGACGTTGAGCCGGTAGTAGAGGTCCTCGCGGAACTGCCCCGATGACCGTTGCGCCTCGAGGTCGCGGTGCGTCGCCGAGATCACGCGCACGTCGATCGGTATCGACTGGGTCGCCCCGACCGGGCGCACCTCGCCTTCCTGCAGGACGCGCAGCAGCTTCACCTGCAGCGCCAATGGCATGTCGCCGATCTCGTCGAGGAAGATCGTCCCGCCGTCCGCAGCCTGGAACAGTCCCTTGTGCGCCTGCACCGCGCCGGTGAACGCGCCTCGCGCGTGACCGAACAGCTCCGATTCCAGCAGCGGCTCGGGAATCGCGCCGCAGTTGACGCCGACGAAGGGGTTGTCCCGGCGCGGGCTGGCCCGATGGATGGCACGGGCCAGCAGCTCCTTGCCGGTCCCGGAATCGCCATAGATCAGCACACTCGCGTCGGAGTCCGCGACGAGCTTGGCCTGCCGCAGCAGATCCTCCATCCGGGGACTGCGGGTGATGATGCCGGAGCGCCATTCACCCGTCGCCTCGGCACCTACCGCAGGCTCGTCGCCGGCGAGCCTCATGGCCGATGCGACCTTGTGCAGCAGGTCCTGGCTGTCGAAGGGCTTGGTCAGAAAACCGAACACCCCCCGCTGGGTGGCCGACACTGCGTCGGGAATGGTGCCATGCGCCGTCAGGATGATGACGGGCAGCGCCGGATGCTCGCGATGAATGGCGTCGAAAAGCTGGAGACCGTCGATGCCGGGCATTCGGAGGTCGGTGATCACCGCCCCGGGCCGCGCAACCGCCAGTGCGGCGAGCGCGGTCTCGCCGCTGTCCGCGGTGCGCACGCGATACCCCGCGGAGGTGAGCCGCAGGCTGATCAGTTTGAGCAGGTCGGGATCGTCGTCGACCAGCAGGATGTCGCCGGATGCAGCCATCATTGCCTCGCCATCAATCAGCGTCCTCCTCCGCCACCGCCACCGCCACCACCGCCACCACCTCCACCGCCACCGCCTCCACCGCCGCTGCGAACCCGCTCGCGCAGGAGGCTGCGCTCCATGGCCCGCAGCGCCTCGAGCTTCTGCACGGCGGCGTCGGCCTTCTGCTGTTCGTCGCGCACGGCACGCAGCCGCTCGGCGACCTGCGCCTGAAGCACGGCACCGAGCTGTTTGACAGCTGGCGCGCCGGGACCGCTTTTCGCGACGTTTTCGAGCAGCTGCAGCGCTCGCTGGTCATCCTGCAGCGTGTGCGACTGGGTGAAAAGCATCGCCAGGCGGATCCGGTTTGCATCGGTGCGCTGCCGCGTCAGCGCCTGATTGGCGGCCGCGACCTCACGCTTCAAGTCGTCGCCGTTCATTGCACTGAACCGCTGCAGGTCGGCCAGCAGCGCCACCACCTCGACCATTTCCGGAGGGAGCTCGGGTATCGGCGCCTCGGGCGCGGGAGTGGGCGATGGAACCGTCGCCACCACCGGTGCAGTCTCGGCAGGTGACGGGGCGCTCGTGCGCGCCGCCGGCACAGGCTCGATTGCGGCGAGCGGCGGTTCGACGGGCTCGACTGGCGGATACTCGATCAGGCGGGCAGGTGGCTCGTACGGCAGCAGCGGCTCCTCGTAGTCGTCCGGCGGCGCCGGCGGCGGTGTGGCGCAAGCCGCGATGACGAGTGCCGCGACGAACGGAGCCGACCGGCGCCACGCCGAGCGCGCCATCATCCGCGCTCCGCGATGGTCACGACCTTGCCGCTTTCCGGTGGCGCCGTCGCGGCCGTCTCGGCACTGCCCATTGTCGGCAACCACAGCCGGAAGTTCGCGCCGCGGCGCCCATCGGCGCGGCCCCGCACTTCGATGCGCCCGCCGTGCGCAATGACGTACTCGCGCGCAATCGCGAGACCGAGCCCGGAGCCCTTGACCCTGCCCTCGGTTGGCGCCTTCCCCTGATAGAACGATTCGAAGATGCGTTCGCGCTCCCCGGGCGCGACGCCGTCGCCCTCGTCGATGACGTCCAGGATGGCGAACCCCTGCTCCACCGCGAGCCCGAGCGCGATGACACCTGACCGCGGCGAATACTTGATGGCGTTGGAGACCAGGTTGTCGACGATCGTCCGGATCTTGTCGGCGTCGCCGAGCACCTCCGCCGGCGCGAGCTTGGACTCGAACGTTATCATCCGCGCGAACGCGGCGAGCTTGTGTTCCTTCACCACGCGGCGGATGACGTCCGGAAGGACGACAGGGCCCACCGTCTGGGGCTCCATCGCCCGTGTCTGGTGGTACGTCAGAAGGTCCTCGATCAGCTTCTGCAGCGACAGCGTGTTCTCGCGGACGATGCGCACGATTTCGCGCTGTTCCGGCGACAGCAGTCCGCCCACGTTGTCGCGCAGCAATTCGGCGCCCTCGCGCACGGCCGTCAGCGGCGTCTTGAGCTCGTGCGAAACGTGGCGCAGGAACCGGTTCTGCTGCTCCTCGAGCTCGGAAAGCCGCGAACGCAGCCACTCGAGGCGCTGGCCGAGATAGCGCAGGTCCTGCGGTCCGTTCACCTCGATGGCGTGCGTGAAGTCGGCCGTTCCCATCTGGCGGATCGCCTGATCGAGCTGACGGATCGGCCGCGCGATCAGCACCGCGAACACGACGGCCAGAACGACCGCGATGCCGGCGGTCGCCAGCGCGACATACAGCCACTTCTGGCGCCCTTCCACGGCCGTATCCCGCAGCTGCTCGATCGCACGCTCGGTAAGCTGGTTCGACGCCGCGATCGTCGCCTGCGCGGCGTCCGTCAGCCGGGCGTAGGCGTCGGCGAGCTGCGCCTGCGCCGCGGGCGACTGGTGCGGCATGGCCAGCGTCTTGTGGAGCGACGCCTCGTCGTCGACGAGTGCCGCGAGCGCGTCGAGCCGCTCGCGCGCGAGCGGCAATTGCGAGAGCTGGGCTGCCGTCTGTCTGAACTCCTCGCGGACGCGCCCGTAATCGTCGATCAACGCCGGGTCCTCGAGAATCAGGTACTGCCGCACGACGCGCTCGAGCGTCCCCGCATGCTCGAACAGCTGGCGACTGGCGCGTCCCGCCTGCGCCGCCTGCTGCACCGCTTCCTGGCCCTGCGTCTGCAGCCGATCGAGCGAGAAGATCAGTTCCGCTAGCGCATAGACAAGCGGCAGGCTGACCAGCAGGAAGCCGAGCAGAATGAACTTGAGGAACGACCGGGGGTAGTACACGCGCGAGACCTGACCGCTATAATCCGCGCCGACTCATCGGAGGATCAACGGCGCGCCGCATGGAGCCATCGCACGATACACCACGCATCGGCGCCGCGCCAAGCGAACCGCCGCTCGCGATAATTGCCGCCGTTGCGGCCAACGGCGTCATCGGGGACGCCAATCGCCTGCCATGGCGCCTGCCTGACGATCTGCAGCGGTTTCGCGCGTTGACGACCGGCCACGCGGTCATCATGGGGCGCCGCACCTGGGAGTCGATCGGAAGGCCGCTCCCCGGCCGCCAGAACATCATCGTCAGCAGTCGGCACGGCGAACCTCCTGCAGGCGTGGAGACCGTCACGTCGCTGGACGAGGCGTTGGCGCGCGTGCGCATGCCGCCCCCGGCCTACTGCATCGGGGGCGGCGAGCTCTACCGTGCCGCGCTGCCGCGTGCCGCATTCCTGTACCTGACCGAGATCGCGCGCCCGTTTTCCGGCAATGCGCACTTTCCGACGCTCGACCGCCGCCAGTGGCGCGAGACGGAGCGCGAGTCCAGGACCCAGCCGGGACCCGACGGCTTCGAGTACGCATTCGTCACCTACGAGCGGATCGCGGCTTGAGCACGGTCTTCCACTGCATCGTCATCACCGCAGGAGCGTGATGCCGGGTCACGCCCGACGAAACCGCGCCCCCATCCACTACCAGACGCCGATGTGAATACCGCGACCGCGGTGGACGTCGGTGCGGGCATCGACCAATGCATCATCGACGGTCGTCCGTCGGCGACGCGTCGCCAGCCAGTCGAACAGGCGCTCACGCAGCGCCTGGCGCTCGGCGTGGCGACGCGGATCGGCGCCAAGATCGACGAGTTCGTCCGGATCGACGGCGAGGTCGAACAACTGGGGACGGAAGCCTTCCCAGTGGACGTATTTCCAGGCGGCGGTGCGGACCATGAACGCGCGGCACTCGCGAACCCCTCTGCCGAGGGTGCGTCGCGCACGCCGGAAGCCGTAGTCCAGCTCGCTGAACGCGGCATCGCGCCACGGCCCGGAGTCTCCGCCGCGAATGGACGTCAGCAGCGAGCGGCCCTCGATCCGGTGCGCGGCAGCGGGCAATCCCAAGGCGTCGAGGATCGTGGGCACGACATCGATCCCTTCGACGAAGCGCGCATCGACGCTGCCCCGCGTCGCATCGGCGCGCCGGTCCGGATCGACGACGATGAACGGGACGCGGACGACCTCGTCGTAGAAAAGTTCCTTCTCGCCGAGGCCCCGGTCGCCGAGGAATTCGCCGTGATCGGAGACGAAGACTATCAGCGTGTCGCGCATCCGACCCTGCGCCTCGAGCGCGTCGAGGACGCGGCCCACGTGATGGTCGATCTGCGCGACCAGGCCCATGTACGCAGGGCGGACATGGCGGGCGACGTCCTCGCGGCCGAAGCTCAGGCACTCGTCGTGTCCCCGATACGCGCGCACGACCGGATGTTCGTCCGACGTGCCGTCCTGCGGGCCGTGCCGTATCGTGCCGACCGGCTTGCCGCGGAACCGGCGGTGAAACGGCGCCGGCACGACGTAGGGCCAATGCGGCTTCACGTACGAAAGATGCAGCACCCAGGGGGCGTCGCCGCGCGCACGGATCCAGTCCAGCGCGAGGTCGGTCATGTACGCCGTTTCGGAGTGCTCTTCCTTGACGCGCGCCGGCAGGTGGACGTTGCGCATGTTCCATCCTGACGCGACGCGCCCGCCTTCCTCCACCGCGACGACGTATTCGCTCCACGGATCGCGACTGTCGTAGCCTCGCGCACGCAGCCACTCGGCATAGCCCGACTCGGGTCCCGGCGGCGTGTGCCCGTCGTAGCGGTCGACGACGACGAAGCCACCTTCGCGCAGCAGGGCGCCGCGCTCGGATTCGATTTCGATGCCGAACCGCGCCAGCGTCTCGCTGTCGGGCAGCACGTGGGTCTTGCCGCAGAGCGACGCCGTTCTTCCGGATGCACGCAAATGATCGCCCAGCGTCCACTCGGCAGCCGACAACGGGACGAGGTTCCACGTCGCGCCGTGCGACGCGACATAGCGCCCGGTGTAGTACGACATCCGGGACGGGCCGCAAACGCCGGACTGAACGTAGGCATTGGCGTAGCGCACGCCGTGCGCCGCGATGCGATCGATGTGAGGGGTGGCGACCGGGGAGTCCCCGTAACACGAGACGAAATCGCGCCGCAACTGGTCGCACATCACGAACAACACGTTGCGGACGGAGGTCATCGGCGTGGGGAGGGGGCGACCGCGAGGAAACGTCGCGCCAGTCCGACGCGTTGTGCGGACATCCGCCTTTCCGGGATAATGCCGGCTTTGCCGCCGCCGGGCAACGCGTCGCGAGGCGCCTGCCCCGCACCTTCGCCGGGATGGCGGAACTGGTATACGCAGCAGACTCAAAATCTGCCGGCCGCAAGGCCATGCGGGTTCGATTCCCGCTCCCGGCACCATCACCCCAGACTGGAACGCGGCGGTAGAGTTCGGGTCCGACATTCGCGAGACGCGGAGGGTTGAAGCGTGCAGGTGTCGTCCGGCGTCATGACGCTGCTGTTCACGGACATCGAGGGCAGCACCCGTCTTTGGGAGCAGCAGGCGGAGCGCATGTCGCAGGCGCTCGCGCAGCACGACACCCTGTCACGGACCGCCGTCGAGGGAAATCACGGCGTCGTCGTCAAGATGACCGGCGACGGAATGTATGCCGCCTTCGAGGACGCGGTCGACGCGGTGAATGCCGCTCTGACGCTGCAGCGGGCACTGAACGACCCGGCGGGAACCAACGGAATTCCGCTGCAACTCCGTTACGGATTGCACCTGGGAACCGTCGAACGGCGCAACGACGATCTCTTCGGCAGTCCGGTCAACCGTGCGGCGCGGATCATGAAGGCAGCGCACGGCGGCCAGATCCTCGTATCGCAGGCCGTTTACGACGGCGTGCAGGAGCGTCTGCCACCTGCGGTCGCGTTGCGCGATCTCGGTGCCATACGTCTGCGCGACCTGGCGACACCCGAGCATGTCTTCCAGCTCGTGCATCCGGATCTGCGCCAGGATTTTCCCGCCCTGCGCTCGCTCGCCGCGACGCCGAACAACCTGCCGCAGCAGATCACATCGTTCATCGGACGCGAGCACGAGCTCGCCGACGCGAAGCGGCTGCTCGCGCAGACCCGGCTATTGACTCTGTTCGGCATGGGCGGCCTCGGCAAGACCCGCCTGTCACTGCACATCGGCGCGGACGTCATGGAGGTCTACCCCGACGGCGTCTGGTTCGTGGACCTCGCGCCGATCCGGGATCCGGTGCTCGTCCCGAACGAGACTGCGCAGGCCCTTGGCGTGCGCGAAGAGCCGGGGAAGTCGCTCACGCAGACGCTCTGCGCGCATTTGAAGGATCGCGAGCTGCTGTTGATCCTCGACAATTGCGAACACCACGTCAGCGCGTGCGCGAACCTCGCCAATGCGCTGCTCCGGGCGGCGCCCGGGATCCGCATCCTGGCCACGAGTCGCGAGGCGCTGCGCGTTCCCGGCGAGCAGACCTTTCCGGTGTATCCGCTGACCGTGCCCGACCGCACGGCCAGCGTCGACGCCCTCTCACGATCGGAGGCCGTGCAACTGTTCGTCGAACGCGCGCGGCTGCAGAAGCCGGGATTCTCGCTCACGGAGAAGGAGGCACCGGCGATCGCCGAACTGTGCGCGCGGGTCGAGGGCATTCCGCTCGCGTTGGAGCTGGCCGCCGCCCGGATGCGCTCACTGTCGGTCGCCGACATCAACACGCGCCTGCGCGATCGTTTCAAGTTGCTGACGGGTGGCGGTCGCGTCCTTCTGGAGCGCCAGCAGACGCTCCGCGCGCTGGTCGACTGGTCGTACGACCAGCTACCGCCGAGCGAGCAGATCCTCTTCGATCGGCTCAGCGTCTTCGCCGGCGGATTCGACCTCGCTGCCGCCGAGCAAGTCTGTGGCGTCGATCCTCTCGCGCCCGAGGATGTTCTGGACCTGCTCACCTCGCTCGTGGACAAGTCGCTGGTGATGCCCGAGGAAACGGACAACGGGACCCGCTACCGGACCCTGGAGACCATCCGCGACTACGCCCGGCTGAAGCTCATCGAGCGCGGCGAACTGGAAGCGGTGGCCACGCGACACTGCAACCATTTCTTCGTGATGGCCAAGGGCGGGAATCGGGGTCTGCAGGGGCCCGAGCAAGCCGAATGGATCACACGCCTCGAGGCCGAACTCGACAACATGCGCGCCGCCATCGCATTTTCGCTCGGCGGTGGCGGGGATCCGATCGTCGCGGTCAAGATGGAAGTCGCACTCATGGGCTTCCGGATTCTGCGAGGATACGCGACCGAAGGTCGCGCCAACGTGCGCGCCGCGCTCGCGTTGCCGATCATCCAGGGTTCCGACATTGCCCATGCCCACGCGCTGTACGTCGGCGCCACGCTCGCCAGCAGCCAGAGCGACGACTGGGAAGCGGGACGGATGCTGGAGGTCTGCCTCGCATTGCGGCGCGGCATCGGGAACCCGGTCGACATCGCGGCAACCTTGTCCACCCTTGCGCTTGTCCGCCTTCACGTCGGCGACGCTGTCAGAGCACGCGAGGGCGAGGAGGAGGCGCTCGCCATATTTCGCCAGGAGGAGGGGCGTCGGATCGAAGAGGCAATCGTATTGCTGCAACTGGGCGAGATCTGCCTGCACACGGGCGACGACGAGGAGGCGCGCGGGTTTTTCGAGCAATCGCTCGCCATCGCCCGCGACGTCAAGTACCAGGAGACCGAGAGCGACTGCGAGCGGATGCTCGGGCAGCTCGCGCTGGAACGCGGCGACCTATCCGCGGCGCGCGGGCGCTTCGAACGCGCACTCGCGGTCTGTCAGGACGCCGGCGACAAGCGCGGCGCGGCCACCGCCCTGTGGTGGCTCGGGAAAGCGGATGTCGTCGGCGGCGACACGACCTCCGCGCGTCTGCGGCTGGGCGAAGCGCTGCAGGCGTTTCAGTCCTTCGATATGAACGCGGAAGTCCTTGGCTGCCTCGAGGACCACGCCCGCCTCGCGCATTCCCTCGGCTTCACCGACGAGGCGGCGCGCCTTTATGCCATGGCCGCGGCAACCCGCGAGAGGCTCGTTCTGCCGCGCGCCCCGCGCGGCGACCAGCGCTGGAGGGACGATGTCGCAGCGACGCGGCAAGCGCTCGGCGACGCGGCCTTCGACGCCGCATGGGCGGAAGGCCGGAAATGGGAACTCAAGGAAGCAATTCGCCGGGCGCTGGCCCCTGCAAATGGGCTCGCACTCTCAGCCTGACTTGCGGCGGAGCGCGATGGGAGGCATCCGCAACACCACGCCCCCCCGAGATGCCGGGGTGGGCGGGCTGTCTAACGGGGTTTCACGCAGCCGCTTTGCGCCGCCTCGTAAGCCAACCGGCGCCGAGCGCGCCCAAGAGGAGGCCAAGCGACCCGGGCTCGGGCACGGCT
>Ga0105106_10004364_pt1 | contig 10111 bp, 8 predicted proteins | sample PPLLaktember2015_5_FD_79109 | JGI IMG/M metagenome (GOLD analysis project Ga0105106, IMG submission 79109) | Freshwater sediment microbial communities from Prairie Pothole Lake near Jamestown, North Dakota, USA - PPLs Lake P8 Core (1) Depth... | ecosystem: Environmental > Aquatic > Freshwater >... | reverse complement strand
CCGAGCCACGAGTGCCGGCCTACACGGCCGTCAGCGCCCGCTTCGGCTGGCAGGTCTCGCGGGAGCTCGACCTGGCGGTCGTGGCGGAGAACATTGCCGATCCGCGCCATCCCGAATGGGGGCCGGCGGAAAACCGGGTCGAGCACGAGCGTAGCGTGTTCCTGCAGATGGTGTGGCGGCCATGACGGCAAGGCGGCTCCGCGCGTTCATCGCTCGGCCGCGGGGAGGGCGCGACGGCGCCCGCGCGCGACGGCGCCGCCTCGGCTTCGGCACCGAACAGCGGCCAGGCGACGGTCACCGCCGCGGCCAGCGCCGCGACACCGGCGAGCGCCCACGGGCGAGCGCCCCCCGTGCGCACGATCCGCCACGTCCACAGCGCGAAGCCGATGCCGAGGAGTGCCAGCAGCAGACGGACGACCGCGTCGTTGTCGCGCTGCGCCCCCAGCACCCATGCGAGCCAGATCACCGTTGCATACAGCGGGAAGGCCAGCAGCTGCTTCAGGCGCAGGAGCCAGGGCCCCGAGCGCGGAAGCCGGCGGCGCCAACCCGGCAGCAGCGCCAGCGTCACATAGGGCAGCGCCATGCCGGCGCCGAGCGCGACGAACACCGCGAGGGTGGTCGCCGTCGATCCGGCGAGCGCGTAGCCCAGCGCCGCGCCCATGAACGGCGCCGTGCAGGGGGACGCGATGACGACGGCGAGCACGCCGGATGCGAACGCGTCGACCGTGCGGTTCTTCGCCGTATAGCCGGCGACGCCCGAGGGGACGAGCTGACCGAACTCGAAGACGCCGGAGAGGTTGAGCGCGAGCACGAAAAAGAGCGCGGCCAGCCCCGTGACCACGGCGGGAGACTGCAACTGGAAGCCCCAGCCGAGCTGTTCGCCGGCGGCACGCAGCGCCGCGAGCACGAGCCCGAGCGACACGAACGTCAGCACGACGCCGCCGGCGAAGGCGAACGCTTCCCGGTGCAGGGTGGCTTTCGTGTCGTGATGCGTCGCGAAACCGAGCACCTTGAGCGACAGCACCGGGAATACGCACGGCATCAGGTTCAGGATGACGCCGCCAACGACGGCGAAGAGCAAGGCGAGCGCCAGCGAGAGCCCGTCGCCGGCCCATGGCGCGGCGTCGATGGCCGGCGGCGCGAGGTTCAACACCGGCGCCGGCTCGAGCGCGGGCTTCGGCCCCGCGACGACGGCGCCGACGAGCGGCGTGTCCACCGTCGCGGCACGGACGCCGCCCGGGAAACCGTTGGCGGCGCTCACCACGCCGGCGAGGCGCCCGAAATCGCCCGCGAGGTTGAACGACACGGGCAGCGTCAGCACGAAGGCATCGCCGTCGCGGGCGAGCGGTTGCGGCCGCGACGGCTCGATTCGCGATTCCGCATTCGCGAAAAAGTGGAGCGCGCCCGGATCGGGCGTGCCGACGGGCGGCACCAGCCGGAGTTCGATCGTCTGACCTTTCCCGTGGGCGACGGCCTGCCAGCCGGGCAGCGCCCGCGGCAGCGCCGCGCGCGTGGCCGCGATCGCGGCGCCCCATTGCGGATCGCTGCCCGACGTGGGCGCGACGGGGAGCGACAACGCGAGGTCAACCCCCTCGGGGATGCACGTTTCCTTGCAGACGAGCCAGTCGGCGCGCGCGTTCAGCGCCAGCGTGCTGCCCACCGTCAGCGTCTTCGCTGCCACGACGTCGACGAGGTGGAACACCTCGCCTTCGTAACCGTAATTGACCAGTGGCCCGACCGGCAGCGCCTGCGGCGCCGGCCACTGGATCGGTCCGGCCTCGAAACCGGACGGATCCGTCCACGCCAGCGTGGTCGGCAGCCCGGAATCACCCGGGTTTCGCCAGTAAGTGTGCCAGCCGGGGGCGAGCTTCAGCCGCAGGGCGACCGTCAGCGCCTCACCCGGCACGATGGCCGTCTTCGCGGCCACGAGCTCGGCCTCGACATGCGGCGTCCTGACCGCTGCGGCCTGCACCGCGGGCGCGCAAACCGCCAGCGCAAGTCCGGCCGCGGCGGCGAGCGCGGCCACAAGGCCGACGAGGTAACGGGGAAGTTGCATCGGGAAACGGCGAGAGCGCTTCGTTTGGGCGCGCACGGGCGGCAATGGTTCCGCACCGTGCGTCTTGCCGGTCAACATTCTACCTGCCCGCCGCATTCCGTCGCCGGCGCGGATACGTGTTGGCGGCTGCGATCCGACGGTCCGCCTGCTCCGCCTAGTCCGACACCCCGACTGGTAGAATGGCCATTCCCTTTGGGGAGTAGCCGCCCTCGACGGTCGGGGGGGGATGCGTCAACACACTTGGGGCTGCCTTCGCGCAGCCTCGTGGCGCATCCGGCACCGCGCAAGCGGACTTGGCGAGACCATCGGCGAGGCGACCTGCACCGTGGGTGGGCAGGGGCGCCTGCCCGTGGCCGTCCGTCGCCGCCCCGCACAAAAGGTGCCATGGAAGCCTTCCTCGTCTCCACCGGCGTCGTCGCGCTCGGCGAAATCGGCGACAAGACGCAGCTGCTTGCGCTGGTCCTCGCCGCGCGCTATCAGAAGCCGGTGCCGATCGTCGCCGGCATCCTCGTCGCGACGCTCGCCAACCATGCGCTCGCGGGACTGATGGGCAACATGGTCCAGGCCGTCGTGCCGGCCGACATCCTGCGCTGGCTGGTGGCGCTGTCGTTCTTCGCCGTCGCCGCATGGGCCCTTCGGCCCGACGAATTCGACGCCGGCGAGCCGTTGCCGGCGTCGCGCTGGGGCGTGTTCGGTGTCACGGTCGTCGCGTTCTTCCTTGCCGAGATGGGCGACAAGACGCAAGTCGCCACGATCGTGCTGGCCGCCCGGTTCGAGTCGCTCGCCGCCGTCGTACTGGGAACCACGCTGGGCATGCTCGTCGCCAATGTGCCGGTGGTTCTGGTGGGCAAGGCAGCGTCCGCGAAGATTCCGTTCAGGGCGGTGCGGATTGCCGCGGCGCTGATGTTCGCGGGGCTCGGGGTCTACGCGCTGACGGCGGGCCTGCCGAGCCGGTGATCCCGGGACCGGCCGGTATAATTGTCGTTCTGTCCACGCCACTCGCAACGGCGCCGCGCGCGCCCGCGGGCCACCGCTTCCCCCTCCTCATGAAGCCGTTCGATCACCACGAAATCGAGACCGCCGCGCAAGCCGCGTGGGCGGCCGCCGACGCCTACCGCGCGACCGAGAAACCCGGCGCCCGGAAGTTCTACTGCGTGTCGATGCTTCCCTACCCGTCCGGCAAGCTGCACATGGGGCACGTGCGCAACTACACGATCAACGACGTGATGTACCGCCATCTGCGGATGAACGGCTGGAACGTGCTGATGCCGATGGGCTGGGACGCCTTCGGATTGCCGGCGGAGAACGCGGCGATGAAGAACGGCGTCCCGCCGGCGAAATGGACCTACGAGAACATCGCCTACATGAAGAAGCAGATGCAGGCGATGGGGCTCGCGATTGACTGGTCGCGCGAAGTGGCCGCCTGCGATCCGGCGTACTACAAGTGGAACCAGTGGCTGTTCCTCAAGATGCTCGAGCGCGGCATCGCCTACCGGAAGACGCAGGTCGTCAACTGGGACCCCGTCGACCAGACCGTGCTCGCGAACGAGCAGGTGATCGACGGACGCGGCTGGCGCACCGGCGCCATGGTCGAGAAGCGCGAGATCCCCGGCTACTATCTCAAGATCACGGACTACGCCGAGGAACTGCTGTCATACCTCGACAGGATGCCGGGTTGGCCGGAGCGCGTGAAGACGATGCAGGCCAACTGGATCGGCAGGAGTCAGGGCGTGCGTTTCGCGTTCGCGCACGACATCCGCGATGGCGGCGGCACGCCGATCGGCGAGGGCAGGATGTACGTGTTCACGACCCGCGCCGACACGATCATGGGCGTGACCTTCAACGCGGTCGCGCCGGAGCACCCGCTCGCCACGCACGCCGCGCAGGGCAATCCCGGGCTCGCCGCGTTCATCGACGAGTGCAGGCGCGGCTCGGTGATGGAAGCCGACCTCGCGACCATGGAGAAGAAGGGGATGCCCACCGGTCTCTACGTCACCCATCCGCTGACGGGCGCCAGCGTCGAGGTCTGGGTCGGCAATTACGTGCTGATGGGCTACGGCGACGGCGCCGTGATGGGCGTGCCCGCGCACGACGAGCGCGACTTCGCGTTCGCGAAGAAGTACGGGCTGCCGATCCGGCAGGTCGTCGGCATCGACGGCGAGTCGTTCTCCACCGATGCCTGGCAGCCATGGTACGAGGACAAGGTCCGCGGCAAGTGCGTGAACAGCGGCAAGTACGACGGTCTCGCCTACGCCGCCGCCGTCGACGCGATCGCCGCCGATCTTTCCGCCAAGGGCCTGGGCGAGAAGCAGACGACGTTCCGCCTGCGGGACTGGGGCATCTCGCGCCAGCGCTACTGGGGCACGCCGATTCCGATCATCCACTGCGCGGCGTGCGGCGCGGTGCCGGTGCCCGAGAAGGACCTGCCGGTCGTGCTGCCCGAGGACTGCGTACCGGACGGCACGGGCAACCCGCTCAACCGGCGCGAGGACTTCCTCGCCGTCGACTGTCCGCGATGCGGCAAGCCGGCGCGGCGCGAGACCGACACGATGGACACGTTCGTCGACTCGTCGTGGTACTACATGCGCTACACGTGCCCGGACGCGAAGACGATGGTCGACGCGCGCAACGATTACTGGATGCCGATGGACCAGTACATCGGCGGCATCGAGCACGCGATCCTGCATCTGCTCTACGCGCGGTTCTGGACCAAGGCGATGCGCGATCTCGGCCTCGTCAAGATCGACGAACCGTTCACGCGTCTGCTCACGCAGGGGATGGTGCTCAACCACATCTACAGCCGCAAGAGCGAGGCCGGCGGCGTCGAGTACTTCTGGCCGGAGGACGTCGACAACGTCCTCGGCGAGGACGGCCGTATCGTCGGCGCGCGGCTCAAGGCCGACGGGTCCCCCATCGACTACGGCGGCGTGGGCACGATGTCCAAGTCGAAGAACAACGGCGTCGACCCGCAGGACCTCATCGATCGGTACGGTGCCGACACGGCACGGCTGTTCGTGATGTTCGCCTCGCATCCGGAGGCAACACTCGAATGGTCGGACGCCGGCGTGGAGGGGGCGCACCGGTTCCTTCGACGGCTCTGGGCGTTCGCCGAGGCGCGTGCAGACGCCGTCGCGCCGGCGACGGGCACGTTCGACTGGCGCGACGCCGCGCCTTCCGTCAAGGCCGCGCGGCGCGAACTCCATCTGACGCTCAAGCAGGCGAACTACGACTACGAGCGGACGCAGTACAACACGGTCGTGTCGGCCGGCATGAAGATGCTGAACGCGCTCGAGGCCGTTCCCGCCGATGCCGCCGGCGCGGCGGCGCTCGCGCGCGAAGGGCTGTCGCTGCTGACCCGCGTGCTCTATCCGATCGTCCCGCACACCGCGTGGGGCCTCTGGGAGTCCCTTGGCTTCGCGGCGACGCACGGCAACCTGCTCGACGCCCCCTGGCCCGAGGTCGACCCGGCCGCGCTGGTGCAGGACGAGATCGAACTCGTCCTCCAGATCAACGGCAAGCTGCGCGGCAAGATCGTGGTGCCGGCTGCCGCCGACAGGGCTGCGATCGAGGACGCGGCGAGGGGCTCGCCCGAGGTCGCGAAGCACGCGGCGGGCGCGGCAGTGAAAAAGGTCGTCGTCGTTCCCGGACGGCTCGTCAATGTCGTGGTCTAGCCTCCGCGCGACGCTCGCGGCGCTGGGCGCGGTTGTCGCCGTCACGGCGTGCGGATTCCATCTGCGCGGCGACGCGGGCTACCCATTCACGACCGTATTCCTCGCGACCGCGCCGGCGGCGCCGATCGCGGTCGAGCTCAAGCGCTCGCTCGTCGGCGTGACCGTCGTCGACACGGCGAACGCCGCGCAGGCGATTCTCGACATCGCACCGGTCGTCGACGACAAGCAGATCCTCTCGCTGTCCGGCGGCGGTCGCGTACGCGAGTTCATGTTGACCAAGCGCGTCTCGTTCCGCCTGCACGACGCCGAAGGACGCGACTGGCTGCCGGCCGCCGAAATCACCGTTCGCCGCGCGTACGCATACAGCGAGTCCGAAGTGCTGGCGCGCGAGCAGCAGGAGGCCCGGCTGCTCAAGGAAATGCAGACCGACGCCGTCCAGCAGATCGTGCGTCGACTGCAGTCGGCGCGCAAGCCCGCGTGAATGGGGTCAGAGCCGTAATACGGGCATGATGGAAGAATGTACCGGTACGGAGCCCGTATTACGGCTCTGACCCCATGGATATCCGCGCCAATCAGCTCGCCGCGCACCTCGAGCGCACGCTCGCGCCGATCTACGTGATTCACGGCGACGAGCCGCTTCTCGCCATCGAGGCGGGCGACGCCGTGCGCGCCGCGGCGCGCAAGGCGGGCTGCGACGAGCGCGAGGTGCTGGTCGTCGAGCCGGGCTTCAAGTGGGACGCGTTCATGGCCGCCAACGCGAACCTCGGGCTCTTCGGCGGACGCAAGCTCGTCGACCTGAGGATTCCGACCGGCAAGCCCGGCGTGGAAGGGGCGAAGGCGCTGGAAGCCTATGCCGGCGACCCGAACCCGGACCACGTCACCCTCGTCACGCTGCCGCGACTCGATCGCACCGCACAGTCCGCGGCGTGGTTCTCGGCACTGTCGTCGGCGGGGGTGGCGGTCGCCGTGTATCCGCTCGACCGAGTCGAACTGCCGCAGTGGATCGCGGCGCGGCTTGCCCGCCAGAGGCAGAATGTGGGGCACGACACGCTCGCGTTCCTCGCGGACCGCTGCGAGGGCAACCTCTTCGCCGCGCAGCAGGAAATCGAGAAGCTCGGACTGCTCCTCCCCGAAGGCCGGCTCGACCACGAGGCCGTCCTGCGCGCGGTCGCCGACGTCGCACGCTACGACGTCTTCCAGCTCTCCGAGGCCTGGCTCGCCGGCGACGCGCCGCGCGTGGTGCGGATCCTGGCGGCGCTCGAAGCCGAGGGCGAAGGCCTCCCGCTCCTGCTCTGGCAACTGGGCGAGGACGTCCACGCGCTCGCGTCGGTGCAGGCCGCCGCGGCAGCGGGCACGCCACTCGCGACAGCGATCCGCAACGCCCGTGTCTGGGGCAAGCGTCAGGCCGCGCTCGAGCGCGCCGCGAAGCGCGTGCGCAACGACCACGTCGTGCCGTTGCTGCGGGCGCTGGCGCGCCTCGACGCACTGGCGAAAGGCATCGGCCGCGGCGATGCCTGGGACGACCTGGCTGCGGTCGCGCTCGCCCTTGCCGGCAAGCCGGCGCGGCCTCTGCAGTCCGGCTTCTGATTCGACGCGCCGCGAGCGCGCTTTAGCCGAAATCCCCTGCCGTCGCCTGCAACACGGCGAGCACCGCAACAGCGGCCGTCTCGGTTCGCAGCACGCGCGGCCCCAGTCGGACCGCGACGAAGCCGCGCCCCTTCGCCGCGGCGATCTCGCGCGCGGTGAGTCCGCCCTCCGGCCCGATCAGTGCCGCAAACCGGCCCTTCGGCGCACCGACCCTCGGTAACGACTTTTTTGCTTCCGGGTCGAGCACGACACCCGCTCCATCCCATTCGGCAAGCCAGGCTTCGACCGGCATCGGCGGCGCCACGTCCGGCACGCGGTTCCGGCCGCACTGCTCGCACGCGGCGACGGCTATCTGGCGCCAGTGCGCGAGGCGCCGATCGCCCCGCTCACCGGCCGGCAGCGGCGCGCTGCGTGCCGTGACGACCGGCACGATTGCCGCCACGCCGAGTTCGACAGCCTTGCGCACCGCGTAGTCCATCGCATCGTTGGCGGCGACGGCCTGCGCCAGCGTCACCGCGAGCGGCGATTCCCGCTCGACGGCGTCGAATCCGGCGATGCGGGCCGAGGCGCCGCGCTTGTCGATGCGCGCGATCGTGGCCGCGAACTCGCCCCCGGTGCCGGTGAACAGCGTGATCGCGTCGCCGGCAACGAGCCGCAGCACGCGCACCGCGTGATGGGCGATGGCGTCGGGCAGCGCAATCTCGCGGCCGACATCGGCGCGCGCGAGAGCGATCGGGGCGTGAAAGCGCGGCGCGGCCATCGTCCTACGCGGGGGCGACAAAATCGAAATGGTAAAGGTCGTTCATGGGGCGAAACCCGATTCGCGCGTAGATCGCATTGGAGGTCGGATTGGCAAGATCGGTGACGAGAAAAAGCTTGCGCCGTCCCCGGTCGAGCAGCCCGCGCGCAAGCGCCGCCACCAGCGCCGTCGCATAGCCGCGCCGTCGCGCGGCGGGCAGCGTGTAGACGGGAGCGATGCGCGCGCACTCGTCGCCCGCCTCGCTCCAGCCGGCAAACGCGACCGGGCCGCCGTCGTCCCAGATCCAGTAGCGGCCGCGGGCAAGGCGCCCTGGAACCGCGGCCCGCACGCGATCCGCGGCATCGGGCACGCCCGCCTCGGCCACGAACGCGACCTGCGCCGCGACGAGCCAGTGGTGATCGCCGTCGACCGCGAGCCGCACGGCGCCGGTCGCCGGCGGGACCGGCGCGACCTCCGTCAGCACGTGATGGCGCAGGTGGAAGCGCAGCGCGTGCACGCGTCCCGTGCGCTGGCGCCACACGCGGGCAAACGCCTCGCATGCGGCAAGCGCGCCGACCACGCCCGGCAGGTCCGCGCCGTCGGCATCGGCGGCGAACGCGGCCGCGGCCTCCGGATCGCTTTCCTCGACGAGCATCGGGCTGCCGCCATGGCGTATCGCGACGCCGCATGCGCCGTCGCACGCGTAGGTTGCGAGGTACGGCGCCGGATCGACGGTCCCCGGCACATTCGCCTTGAGGGCGCCCACCCGATCGATCAACGCCGCCGCCGTCGCCTCGCTGCGGGCCATCACCACACTCGCCGCGGCGAGAAAGGCGTCCGGATCGCGGTGACGGGTGACGGGCATGCGGTCGAGGGAAATCGCGCGGGCGGAAAACCTTCGGGACCGGCGCACGCACGCGCGCATCGCGCGCGGCTCGTCGATTGCCCGCGATCGACGCGGTGTCCTACAATTCTGACACAACCGCTTCGTCGACACTGTAGAGCCAACGCCATGGTGAGCCTCAGGACCCCCGCCGGCCAGCTCGGATCGCGCGCACCGGACTTCGAACTGCCGGGCACCGACGGCCTTCGTCACACGCTTGCCGACGTCCGTGGCGAGCACGGCACCGTGATCATGTTCATCTGCAATCACTGCCCGTACGTGAAAGCAGTGCAGGACAAGATCGTCCGCGACATGACCGAGCTCGCCGTCCACGGTGTGCGCAGTGCGGCCATCATGAGCAACGATCCGGCCGAATACCCGGAGGACTCCTTCTCGAACATGCAGGCGGTCGCGGCCCGGCTGAAGTTTCCGTTTCCGTACCTGCTCGACGCGACGCAGGCCGTCGCGAAGGCTTACGGTGCCGTCTGCACGCCTGATTTCTTCGGCTATGACCGCGATCTCGCGCTCGTCTATCGCGGACGGCTCGACGCGTCCGGCCGGTCACCGGACCCGACGGCGGAGCGCGAGCTTTTCGCGGCGATGCGCGCAGTCGCCCGTGGTGGCAGCGCGCCGGCGATTCAGCATCCGTCGATCGGTTGTTCGATCAAATGGCGGAAATAGCGGAATCAACGGAGGCAGTTCGGCACTTCCGGCCGGCCGACGCGATCCCGTCCGGTTCTGCGTCGAACCCCCGTCACTCGACCAGTTCGCGATAGGCGTGCCACGTCGCATGGCCGATCACCGGCACCGCGACGACGAGGCCGACGAACCACAGCGCGAAGCCGGCGCCGATGACGAGCGCGATCGTCAGGCCCCAGAGGATCATCGCGGGCACGCTGCTGCCGAATGCCTTGAGGCTCGTCAGCACCGCGATCACGCCGTCGACGTGGCGGTCGAGCATCATCGGTACCGACACGACGCTGATGGCGAACACGAAGACGGCGAAGAAGCCGCCAACGCAGAAATACGCGAAAAGGAACTCGAGGTTGTCGAGCGACAGGACCTGCTCGAGAAATCGGTCGACACTCGGCATTTCGCTCGTGTAGAACAGCGCGAACACGACCAGCGACGCGCGCGCCCACACCAGTAGGATGACGGTGAGCACCAGCGCGAAT
>Ga0105106_10004362_pt1 | contig 10113 bp, 10 predicted proteins | sample PPLLaktember2015_5_FD_79109 | JGI IMG/M metagenome (GOLD analysis project Ga0105106, IMG submission 79109) | Freshwater sediment microbial communities from Prairie Pothole Lake near Jamestown, North Dakota, USA - PPLs Lake P8 Core (1) Depth... | ecosystem: Environmental > Aquatic > Freshwater >... | reverse complement strand
GATCCAAAGGCGACACTCCCTTCCCGCGGCGCAGCGTTGCCAGCCGTCCCGCTGCGTTTGCGTTGGATTGCTAGGGGTTGTCCCGGTCTTCGCCGGCGGCGGTGCGGAGTGTGGCCTCGTCCACCTGTTTGGTTTAAATCTATGCTGCGAGTTAGCAAAAGGGTGGGGACATGCGGTATTGGTCTGGCGCTATTGTGATTTCAGTCCTGCTGGGGGCTTGCGCGACCCCGCCGGAGACAAGTTCGACCCAGCTCGCCAGCGCAGCTCCCGGCGCAAAACAGATCTGCAAGCGGATGCCGGTGATGGGCTCCAACATGCCCAAGCGGGTGTGCTCGACCGAGGAGGAATGGGCCGCCTTCGACAAGAAGATGGCCGAGAGCGTCACAAGTTTCGACAACGATCGTCGCGCGGGAATCTCGGAGAACGATACCGCGAGCGATCTTGGCCGCGCGGCTCCACCGGGCCCTGGCAGGTAGTCAGGCTATGAGCGGGCAAAATTGCGCGCTGCCGTCATGACCACCGCGAAAGCGGCTTCCGACACCAGCGCGGATCGGACGGCGTACTCCTATTGCGGGATCGGGTTCCTGAATTCGTCGGTGGAGACGAAGCCGTCCTTGTTGGCGTCTCGTTGCGCAAAGAGCGGGTTGAGCTGGTCGGCGAAGCCGAGAGTCTGGAGCAGTTTGCGGTAGGCGGCCTTGTCGAGCTTGCCGTCATTATCGTCGTCGCTGGCCTTGAAGGCGGCCATGCGCGTTTCTTCCGGAGCAATCGGCGTGCCCGTGGCGGGGGCGGTGGAGAGAAGCTTGCCGTCGCGCGTGATGCTGATGCGTTTCCTGATCTCGCTCATGAGCGTGCTCGCGAAGCCGGGCGGGGACACGTTCGACAGCGCGACGATCACCGCCTCGCCCTCGCCGATGATGACGAGGTCGCCGTTCATGCCCGGCGCGCCGCCGCTGTGGCCGTACATGCGCAGCTCGGGCGTGGACTGGTCGCCGAAGCCGTACGCGTAACCGTTGCTGACTTTCCTGGCGGTGAGCAGCGCGGTGTGCTTGGCGTCTAGCAGCTTGTGGCTGGTGAGCGCGGTGGAGAAGGCGAGGAAGTCGCGCACAGTCGAATAGCCGCCGCCGGCCGACGTGCCGGCGTAGGGCAGGGTGTCGGTGTTGAGTTTGTAGCCGCCCTGCGGGTCGGGCATGTAGCCTTTGGAGCGGCCCTCCACGGCGACGTCCTCGGGCTCGAAGCCGGTGCGCGTCATGCCGGCGGGCTTGAAGACGTGGTCGCGGAGATAGTCGGGATAGGTCTGGCCCGAGACTTCCTCGATGATGCGGCCGAGCAGGACGAAGCCGTAATTGGCGTAGCGGTTGTCGTCGCCCGGCGTGAACTCCGGCGCGCGCGAGCCGTAGAGTGCGACATAGTCCTTCAGCGTCTTGAGCTCGAGGCGTTTGGCGGTGAACTGCGGGCCGAAGATGTCGCCTGCGCCGCCGGTGTGGGTGAGCAGGTGGTGGACGGTGACGGCGGCGGCGAATTCCTTGTTGGGATAGTCCTTGAGATATGCGCCGACGGGCGCATCGAGCTTCACTTTTCCAGCCTGGACGAGTTGCATGATCGCGGTTGCGGTCATCATCTTGTTCATCGAGCCGACGCGGAATTGCGTGTCGAGCGTGTTGGCGATGTTCTTCTCGCGGTCGGCGAGGCCGCGCGCGGCGCTGAAGACGGGCTTGCCGTCGCGGGCGACGAGGAGGGCGCCGGAATAGTCGGTCTTCGCCATGGCCTCGTCGATGAACGCGGCGAGCGCCTTGTCGTCGAGGGGTGCGAGCGGGGCGACGCCGGCGGGGAGCGGGGCGGGCTGGGCGCGGAGGCCGACGAGCTTGGGCGGGCTCGCCGTGTCGAAGATCCAGGTGTGGCGGGTGTAGTTGCCGAACAGCCGGTCTTTCACCGTGGCGGCGATTTGCGTGTCCGTCGCGCTGTCGACGCTGATCAGGTCGAGGCCGCCGGTCTGCGCGCGGATGCCGGCGGCGCGCGGGTCGACGGAGAGGATCGCCTTCGGGTCGGGGCTGTTGAGGGCGTCGAGCCAGAGCTTCACATGCTGTCCGGCGGGCGTTTGCGGCAGGACGGCGGTGGTTGCGGCCTGCGATGGGGCCGGCGTCTGCGCGGCGGCGAGCGGGGTTGCTGCGAGCGTCAGCGCGACCGCAAGCAGGAGGCGCGTCCGGATTTTCAGGCGGATTGCAGGGTTGTGTTTCTGGCTGAGTTTCGTCATGGCCGTCCCTCCACGTTTTTCTGGTGCGAGGATACGGCGGCTTGTGTCCCATTTGCGGCGGCGCCGCCGATTTTTAGAGGGCGGTCAGACCAGCACCTGCGCGCCCATCTCGATGACGCGGCCGGCGGGGAGGCGGAAGAAGTCGGCGGGGCTGCCGGCGTTGCGCGCGAGATAGATGAAGAGGTGATCCTGCCAGGGCGGCAGGAAGGACGTGGGCGAGGCGACGAGGGAACGGCGGCTCATGAAGAAGGACGTCGACATGATGTCGTACTTCAGGCCGCCGCGGCGCACCTGCGCCAGCGCGGCGGGAAGGTTGGGCTGCTCCATGAAGCCGTAGCTGACGATCATCCGCTTGAAGTCGTCGTTGATCGGTTCGACCGCGATGCGCTCGGCGTCGGGCACGCGCGGCGTCTGGGCCGTGCGGACGGTGAGGAGAACGTTCTTGGCGTGCAGAACGCGGTTGTGCTTGAGGTTGTGAAGCAGCGCGACCGGCGTCGTTTCCGGGTCCGCGGTGAGGAAGATGGCCGTGCCTTCGGTGCGGTGCGGCAGGCGTGCATAGAGCGAGGCGAGGAAGTCGGCGAGCGGTACGGACGTTCCGCGAGATTTCTCGGTGAGGATGCGCGTGCCGCGCACCCAGGTCCACATGATGATGACCAGGCCGGTGGCGAGCGCGACGGGGAACCAGCCGCCCTGGGCGAATTTCAGCGTGTTGGCGCCGAAGAAGACGAGGTCGAGCAGCAGGAAAGGGGTGCACACCGCGAGGGCGCCGGCGAGCGGCCATTTCCAGTGGCGGAGCGCGATGACGAACAGCAGCAGCACGGTGATGACCATCTCCGCGGTGATGGCGATGCCGTAGGCGGCGGCGAGGTTGGACGAGTTCTGGAACATCGCCAGCAGGAAGAGGATGCCGGCGAGCAGCATGTAGTTGACGGTGGGGACGTAGATCTGCCCCGCCATTGTCTCGCTGGTGCGCTTGATGGTCATTCGCGGCAGGAGGCCGAGCTGGACGGCCTGTTGCGTCACCGAGAAGGCGCCGGTGATGACGGCCTGGCTGGCGATGACGGTCGCCATGGTCGTGAGGATCAGCACGGGCCAGTAGACGCCCTCCGGGATCATGCGGAAGAACGGGTTCTCGGCGGTTGACGGATCGGCCATGACCAGCGCGCCCTGGCCGAGATAGTTCAGCATCAGGCAGGGGAAGGCCACGAGCAGCCAGCCGGCGCGGATCGGGCCCTTCCCGAAATGGCCGATGTCGGCATAGAGCGCCTCGGCGCCGGTGACGACGAGGAAGACGCTGCCGAGCACGGCGACGCCCAGCACCCAGTTGTGGATGAAGAGGTTGACGCCGTAGATCGGGTTGAGGCTGAACAGGATGCGCGGCGAATCCGAGATGTGCATCACGCCGAGGCCGGCGAGCACGATGAACCAGAGAAGGGTGATCGGGCCGAAAAAGCGTCCGACCTTGGCCGTGCCTTTCGACTGCACCATGAAGAGGGCGACGAGGATGCCCGCGGCGGTGGGAAGGACGAAGGGCCGGAACGCTTCGCTGACGCCGGGCGCATCGACGATGCCTTCGGCGGCGGAGAGCACGGAAATGGCGGGTGTGATGAGGCCGTCGCCATAGAACAGCGCGGCGCCGGCGGCGCCGAGCAGGAAGATGATCGGAGAGCGGCGGCCGATGGCGCGCTGGGCGAGGGCCATCATGGCGAGCGTGCCGCCTTCGCCCTTGTTGTCGGCGCGCATGACGACGATGAGGTATTTCACCGTGACGATGAGGGTGAGCGCCCAGAACACCAGGGAGACGACGCCCATCGCGGCCATGTCCTGCGGCATGCCTTTGGCGTGGGCGAGGGCTTCGCGCATGGCGTAGAGGGGGCTGGTGCCGATGTCGCCGAAGACGACGCCGATGGAACCGAGCGTCAGCCCCCAGAAACGCCAGCCTCTGGCGGGCGCGCCATTCTCGGAATGAGCGGGACCTTCCTGCGCGGGGCGCGGGGCCTCAGACGATTCACTCGTCATCGTGCGGTGCTTTCGTTTGCTAGACCTGGCTGCGCGTGAAGCGCGACGACATACCAACCAGAAGTCAGGCCAGGACCTGTATCGAGGAAGATCACCTCTGTGACGTTTCGGTCGGCGGTATACGCCTCACAGCGCAAGGTGCAATAGCGGGCGCAACTCTCTCGGGGCGCGAATGTCCCCGCTTGGAAGGCGGGCGCTAAGGCTTGGCGCTGCACGGAATTTTCGATTTGTGACGGCTGGGCCGCGTGAACGCCGGCACAGCTCCGCGGCCCTTTTGATTCGCCGCGCTCGCCGGAAGCGACGCAATTTGGCTGGCTTGCCGCATCACATGCTCGGCCGTGGCGGGCGATCAGTCGGCGGTTGCGAGCGCTGCCTCGACATCGCGCCAGTCGACGAGCTTGAAGTTCTGGTCGACGTAGGCGACCTGCCCGTGCTTCCGGGCGATCGAATCGACGAGCACGGGTGTTGGTCGCGGACGCGCGGCGGCGGCGCTAGAGCGGCGTGCGCGATTCAAGAATCGCGCGCTTGCTCTAGCTCTTTGTTTTTCGCATCGCTTTGCGGAAAACCGGTATCCACTTTTCCGCGCGATGCTTTAGAAGCCGAAACGGCCGAGCGTTTCGGCGATGCGCGCGCCGGTTGACCTGTCGCGAAACGGGAAGGCGCGCAGGAAGTCGGCCTGGTCGAGGCGGCTGCCGCGCTCGCGGATGGAGTCGGCCCAGGACTTTGCGCGGGCGTCGTTCCCGTTCATGCCATGGGCTGCGACGGCTATCATCTCGATGAGGGCGTGGGCGCCGGGCGCATTCGCCGCGCGCTCCGCCCAGTGCGCGGCTTGCCCGGGGTCCGCCAGCACCAGATAGGTCAGAGCCTTTACCCCGAGCATGCCGTAAACGAACGGATCGAGAGGACTCAAAGCGAGCGCGGCATCGGCATTGGCCTGACTGACCCTGGCGTTGCCGAGCAGGGCCTCGGCCCACGCGCGGGAATACACCGCCTGCGCATAGTTCGGATTGAGCGAATTGGCGCGCTCGAGCCAGGGCAGGCTGCCCTCGAGATCGCCGCGCAACCAGTAGGCCCGGCCCATGGTGAAATGTCCGAACGGATCGAGGGGATCCCGTTCGAGGCATTGCGCCGCGTAGTGCTGGGCCAGCTTCGGCGCGCCGGAATCCTCGGCATAGCGGAGGAACGCGTTCTGGAAGTGAGTGAAGGAAAGGCCGGCATAGGCGCGCGCAAACTCGGGCTCGATGGCGACGGCGCGTTCGAACAGCCCGGTTGCAATCTCGTTGTCCGCCTTGTTGAAGCGATACATATGATACAGGCCGAGATGGTAGGCTGACCACGCATCGAGATTTTCCGGAGATTTCAGCCGCGCCCGGCGCGCTTCGTTGAGCGGGATACGGACTTCGACGGCGCTGGTCACGGCGCCGACGATCTGGTCGCGGATCTCGTGGACGGCCTCGATGTCGCCGCGAAACCTTTCGCTCCAGACGATGCCGCGGTCCTGCGTGTCGCTGAGTTCGACCGACACGGACATGCTCTTTCCGAGAATTTCGACGACGCCGGTGAGGCAATACTGGACGTTCAGCCCGCTGCGCACATTGTCGAGCCCGGCGGCCGCGCCGCGAAAGCGGAACGAGGAGCCTCTCGCGATGACAAACAGCCAGTGCAGTCTCGACAGTTCGGTGATGAGGTCGTGCGGCAGCGCGTCGGCGATGGGGAATTGCGGCGACGCGATGCCGACCAGGCGGAAGGGCAGCACGGCGATGCTTGGCCGCGAAGACGGCGCCTGCTCGACCTCGGGAGCATCGGTCGGGGCGGCGATGGCGGCGGCGCGGGTCGCCACCTCGGCCACGAAGGAGAACCCCAGGCCGTGCACGGTGCGGATGGAGTGCTGTGCGCGGCCGTCGTCGCCGATCGCCTGACGCGCCGACTTTATCCGGCTGGCGATAGCGGCGTCCGACACGATCCGGCCGCCCCATACGCTTTCGATTATCTCGTCCTTCGTCACCATGCGGTCCCGGTTCTCGACCAGGAATCGCAGCAGGGCGAAGACCTGAGGCTCCACGGGGACCGCAACGCCATTGGCGCGCAGTTCGACCCTGTCAGTGTCCAGTTCGAAATCCCGGAAAGCATGGATCATCAGGAGAGACCATAGCGCATGGCCCTGCAATCTCCAGACAATCTCCAGACCGCCTGCAAGCATCGGGACTGCCCTGGGCATAGGTGTTTGCAGGCGAGCCGGGGCGACGAACGCCGGCGACAAGGAGACGGCCATGCCGCTGGTGACGATCGAGGTGATCAGGGACGTCTTCACGGCTGACCAGAAAAGAGACCTGATCGAGAGGGTCACCGACGCCGTGGTGTCCGTGGAAGGCGAGGCCCTGCGCGGCGTCACCTGGGTTCGCGTGCAGGAAATTCAGCAAGGCGACTGGGGCATCGGCGGTCGCACGTTGACGGCGGCGGACGTTCGCGCGTTGGCGAGCGGTCCGTTGGCCGATCTCCGGTGAACAGTTTCAAAGGAGGATAGGATGAACAGCTTCATGACTTCGAGATTCCGCATCGCGGCCGCCCTGATCGGGGGTGTGGCGGTTTCCGCCTGCGCCAGCAGCTTTGCGCAGGCCAAGACCGACGCGCCGATTACTCGCAGGGTGGAGGCGGCGCTGCAGTGGGGTCCTTGCCCGCCGATCTTTCCTGCCGGATGCGAGATAGCGGTGCTGCACGGGGACCCGGCGCGGCCCAATGCCGACGTCTTCCTGCGTGTTCCCGGCGGCTATGAGATTCCGGCCCACTCGCATACGTCGCCGGAGCGGATGATCCTGGTCGAGGGCCAGCTCAACGTCCGTTACAAGGGCGCGAAGGCGGAAGTGCTTACGCCGGGCGAGTATGCGTACGGTCCGGCGAAGCTGCCGCATCGGGCGAGCTGCATGGGCGAGAAGGCCTGCACACTGTTCATCGCCTTCGAAGGGCCGGTCGATGCCGAGGCGTTCGCTGCCTCGCTGGACTGATACTGATATCGAAATAAGGCTTTCCGCCCCCGGCGCCTCGTTATCGGGCGCCGGGGGCAACCAGTTGCCAATGTCTGCGTTTGTTTCCCCGGTTACAAATGTTGGGAGACGTGCATGGCTTTGGAACCGATCGATGCGACGCGGCCGCGCATCTATTCCCATCCGCTGATCGACTGGGGCGCCATCATTGCCGGGACGCTCGTGGCTACAGCTATCGGGTTTGCGCTGGCGATCCTCGGCGTGGCGGTGGGCGCGACGGCGTTGAACCCTTGGGCGGGGACGAGCGAACAGGCGCCGGGATGGACGATTGCGGGCGGGCTTTATCTGGCGTTCTCGAATCTGGTGGCGATTCAGGTCGGCGCTTTTGTTGCGGTGCGCGCGGCGCGCTGGCCGGATCATCATCATGGCGCGCTGCAGGGCATGATCGTGTGGGCGTTGGCCTTCACGATTGCGGGGGCGGCGCTGGGGCTTGGGGTGGGTGGCATACTTTCCAACGACACCGGCATTCGCGCAGCAGCGGGCGCGGCGGTTGATGCGGCGCAGGCGGCGACCGGCGAGCCGACGAACGCGGCGGAGCAATTGACGCCTTCGGAGACGGACGCGGTGCAGGACGCGGCGGCGCTGACGGCGTGGTGGGCGTTCGCGACCATGGTGCTGGGCGCTGTCGGCGCCATCGCCGGCGGCAAGCTCGGCTCGGAACACCCGCACTGGCATGCGCGCGAACGTTACGAGCGGCCGACCACGATGGCCGACAGGATTTAGAGTCGGTAGAGTCAGGAGAGAGAGATGAAGGGAATTGCGCTCTGGATGCTGGGGATCCCGCTGCCGCTGATCCTGCTCGGCTACTGCATGAACATCCTGTGAGCGCGCGAGCGCGGGAAGGCGCCGAGCAGGCGCGCCATCCCGGCGCGGCTCCAGCCTCGCGCGACATGCGCTGCACCTTCTTCTTCTTCGGTCTCGACGCCTGGCAGATCGGCGCCGTGACAGTAAGCACTTCGGCCAGCATGCAGCCGAAGGCGGCAGGCACGGCTTCGCCGCGAACCGCAGGCGGCTAACCGCTCCAAGCGACAGGAAAATTGGCTCCAGTCCTGCATCAGGCGTTGCCTGCAACCACATCGCCAGCGCGGTCTTTTCGGCGGCAAAGCCCGTTGACCCCGATCAAAGCCGCCGATGCCCGTGTGAGGGATCGTGTGGGATGGGCCACGCGCATCATCAGGCTTCGGATGTCGTTGTGAACGCAACCGCAGAGGCGGTGTTCGATCATCTCGACGACCAGTCGCGGCTTGGCGGGCACATGGAGAAGCCGTCCGCCATGATGATGGGCGGGCGCATGACCTACGAGCTCGATGCCGGCAAGGGACGCGTCGTGGGATCGAGGATCACGATGCGCGGCAGTCTTCTCGGGCTCAATCTCTTCGTAACGGAGGCGATCACCGAACGTACGCCGCCCGTGAGGAAGATCTGGGAGACGCGGGAGCGTCTGCATCTTCTGGTGATCGACAGCTATCGCATGGGCTTCGAGATCACGCCGATGAGCGAGCGCTGCCGACTGCGCCTCTTCATCGACTACACCCTGCCAAGGTCATGGTCCGCCCGCCTGCTTGGCGCGATCTTCGCGCCGATTTACGCGCGCTGGTGCATCGACCGGATGTCGAAGGATGCGACGACCGCGTTCGGCGCGTAGGACCTTGCTGAGCGAAGCGCGTGGCGGATGCGCGGGCGGCGGAGGCGAAGCCGTAGGCGCCGGCTATTTCTTCGAGCGCAGCACCAGGAAGACCAGGGCGATGACGGTGATGGCTTCGGCGAGCATGCAGCCGAGGGCGGCGGCGAGGGGGTAGGGCTGTATTCCGCCGGCGACGAGGAGCGGGCTGAAGGCGAAGCAGCCGATCATCGGCGCGACGAGGACGACGCCGGCGAAGACGATCATCATCGCCAGCCACATGCGCTTTTCGAATCTCGGTCCGAGCATCAATCGACCTTCACGCCGATGGCCTTGAGCAGGACGATGGCGCCCCAGGTGGCGGCGAAGGTGGCGATCACCGCGATGGCGAACGACCACCAGAACGGAATGCCGATGCGCTGGCCGATCGGCAGCAGGATGAAGAAGAGGAGGCCCGGCCAGAAGAGATAGAAGAAGCTCATCGCGAACTCGTTCGCCTTGGCCACTCCGCCGGTCTTCTGGTCGAGCGCGACGTTGGCGACGACGAGCATGGTCATCAGCGGCAGGGCTGCGATCGCGGCGGCGAGGAAGGTGTAGCGCTTTGCGATTTCCGACAGGATGAGCACAACGGCAGCCGTGCCCAACGCCTTCAGTATGGTCATCAGCATGGGTTCTATCCCTCCGCGACCTTCGCCGCCGGGGCGGAGAGTGGCCGTGCGTTGCGGGGAAGGTCAACCAGCGAAGGTTTTACGCCGCCACAGGCGCCGGATGCGGCGCTCAAGCGGATTGAGGGTGAGATCCGGGGACGGCGAACGGAGTGGTTTCGGCGTGGAATCGCCGTGTCCTTCGGCAGACGCACGCCATTGGCCCTCTTCTTCGGCGAAAAGAAGGAGGCGTAAATCCGCTCCGATGGATGGGACGGTGCGGGGATGAGGATTCTGGCGGCATTGGCTTTGACGGCGCTGATCTGTGGATCGGCGGCGGGGTAGGCATACGCGCCGCGTGAAGACCGTGTTGCTCCGCAAAGCCTCGTGGACAGTTTGGGCAAGACGTTCGGCGTGGCCGAACTCGACGGCGTGCGCCGGCTGGGGAAGCTGCCGTCGAGATGCTGAAATACTTCGAGGGATGGGAGCCGCGTTGGCGCGCGGCGGATCCGTTCTAGGTAATCTGTTGGAAAGCAG
>Ga0105106_10004358_pt1 | contig 10116 bp, 11 predicted proteins | sample PPLLaktember2015_5_FD_79109 | JGI IMG/M metagenome (GOLD analysis project Ga0105106, IMG submission 79109) | Freshwater sediment microbial communities from Prairie Pothole Lake near Jamestown, North Dakota, USA - PPLs Lake P8 Core (1) Depth... | ecosystem: Environmental > Aquatic > Freshwater >... | reverse complement strand
GCTGAACGAGAGCGCCTATCGCGACACCTACGACACGGTAAACCCGTTGCAGTGCGTGTTCGAGCGCGCCATCCTGCGCCGCTGCTGCGGCTGCCAGCATGCCATTCGGCGCTATATCGCCGAGCGCGAGGCCGCCGGTTGCAAGGATGCCGCGGCGCATGCGGTGTGCACGGCACTCAAGCAGCAAATGCGGCATGCGGCCGCGTTCACGCTCAAGCTGGCCCATCCCGACGAACCGCTGCCGCACGGCAAGCAGCTCAAGCTGCAATGCGGCGGCCTGCTGGGCATTGCGCAATTGACGGCGGAAAATGCATTGTCGGAAGTGGCGGATATTCATGCGGCGCTAGCGGCCGCCATCCATCAGTACGGCAGCCTGGAGCAGTTGCCGTATCAGGAGATCATGCAGGCGATCCGCGCCTATGAACCGCGCCCACGGCGGTAACCTAGGGTGTTGTGCCACTTTGAGCAGTTGCCCTCTCTCCTTGTAGGTCGGGCTTTTTGTAGGTCGGGCTTTAGCCCGACATGTCGGGTTGAAACCCGACCTACTGGCGCGCCTTGCGCCGGTCTTCGCCCTTGCGCCGTTCCTCGCCGACCGCAATCAGCGCCGCGTGGCACATGTATTGGGCGAATTTGGTGATGATGTTGTCGAAGCGCACCACCTCTTCTCCATTGTCTTGCATCACCGTCAGCGTGGTGCCGCGCTCATCCATCAGGATGTTGATGATGAAACCCAGGCGACGCAGTTGCATCGCCACCAGCATGGCCGCGCCCACGCTGGTGCAGTAATTCGGCACCAGGTTTTCCGCGTGCGCGCCGCTGTCGGGGCCGGCAGCCATATAGGGCTTGTTGTCGGCCCATTGGACCTTTTCCTGCATGACCTTTTCCGCGATGCGTGCATCCAGTTCGCGTTCCTGCTTGTGAGTAATAATCGGTTCCATGAAACGTCCTCGGTGATAGGGATAACTCAATTGTCTACAACGGCGCGCCGGGTCAATTCTTTAATCAAGTGGTCAATATATGGGTGCTGGGGCGTTGCAATTAACGCTCAAGTTTCAGGAGGCGTAGCCGATAGAATTTCCGTGAATGGCATCATTGCATAAGAATATTCCTTGCAACAACAACTAAAACAGTTGGACGGATTAATGCCCATGGAACAAGTTTGCCTGACAAAATATTCCCACGGCGGCGGCTGCGGATGCAAGATCGATCCGGCGGCCCTGCATGAGATTCTGGCCAAAGTGCCGCGTTTCGCCGAGGTGCCGAATTTGCTGGTCGGCATCGAGTCCGCCGACGACGCCGCGGTATACCAGATCAACGAACAGCAAGCGATCATCGTCACCAACGATTTTTTCATGCCGATCGTGGACGACCCCTATGCCTTCGGCCGGATCGCGGCCAGCAATTCGATCAGCGATGTCTATGCCATGGGCGGCACGCCGCTGATGGCGGTGTCCATCGTCGGCTTTCCGGTCAACAAGCTGCCGCTGAACGTGATGCAGGAAATCATGCGCGGCGGCGTCGAGACCTGTCAGGATGCGGGAATTCCCCTGGCCGGCGGCCATTCCATCGACAACGAGGAGCCGATCTTCGGGCTGTGCGTGATTGGCATGGTCGATCCGCGGAACATCAAGAAAAATTCCAGCGCCCAGGTGGGCGACGTATTGATCACCACCAAGCCGCTCGGCATCGGCATCATGAGCACCGCGCTCAAGGTCAAGTCGCTGTCGCAAGCCGGCTACGAAAAAGTCGTGCGCGCCATGTCGACGCTCAACAAGGCCGGCGCTTGGCTCGGCACGCAAGCCAGCGTGCATGCCCTGACCGATGTCACCGGCTTTGGCCTGGGTGGCCATGCCCTGGAAATGGCGCGCGGCGCCAATGTGTCGATGATCCTGGAAGTCAATCAAGTACCGGTCATGGAAGAAGCCTGGAACCTTGCCACCGAGGGCATCGTGCCCGGCGGCGCCTATCGCAACCTCGCGGCCTTCGGCAATGCCCTGCAATTCAGGGGCAATATCAGCACCGATCATCAACTGATCTTTACCGATCCGCAGACCTCCGGCGGCTTGTTGATGGCAGTCGCGCCCGAGGCGGCCGATGCAGTCATCGCCAAGCTCAAGGAACTCGAGTGCCTGGTGGCGGAAAAAATCGGGCGCGTGGTGGCTGCGGAAGGCAGCAGCGCCGTCATTATCCAGGCGCCTTAAGCGCGCGGTGGAAATCCCGCTTTACGCCACCCTGTTCGCGCTGGGTTTGCTGGGCGGGCTGTTGTCGGGCCTGGTCGGCATCGGCGGCGGCATCATCATGTTTCCGTTGTTGCTCTATGTACCGCCGGCGCTGGGCTTGGCCGCGCTGTCGGTCAAGGCTGCCGCCTCCATTACCGCGGTGCAGAGCCTGTTGGGCGCGGTCTCCGGCGCCGTGGCGCATCATCGGCATCGCCGCGTGTACTTTCCCCTGGCGCGGGATTTCGGCGGCACGATGGCGCTGACTTCGCTCATCGGCTCCGTCGCATCGAGCGCGATTCCCGAAAAAATCATCCTGGTGCTGTTCGCGCTCTTGGCGCTCATCGCCGGAATGTTGATGCTGTTGCAGCGACCCGAAGTGCCTGAACCCAGCGTGGCGGACGGCAGCTATCAATACAGCCGGGTCCGCGCCTGGGGCCTGGGCGCGGTCATCGGGCTGTGTGCCGGGCTGATCGGCCAAGGCGGCGGTTTCCTGTTCGTGCCGGTGATGATGGCGTTCTTGGGCGCGCCCTTGCGCATCGCCATCGGCACGGCGCTGGCTGTGGGCGTGGCCTCCTCCGCCGCCGTGGTGCTGGGGCGCATCGGCACGGCGCAAATCCCTTGGCTCTTGACCGCGGTGACCGTCAGCGGCGGCATCATCGGCGCGCAGATCGGCTCCGAGCTGTCGCAGCGGCTGCCCAGGCGCACGCTGCGCATCATCCTGGCCGGCGCCATTTTTTTGACGGCGATGAAAATGGTTTGGAGCTTGCTGCTGTGAATGCTATTTGCGGCGGCGTGGCTGCGGCGGTATCGGCTGGCTCAGGGTCGGCCACGGATCGCCCTGGATCGTCACCGGATTCTGGTCGAGGCCGACGGTGTTGGTGGCGATCGGGGTGAAGGGGCCGTTTTGCTTCGGGCGAATCTTGGCCAGCACATACACCGCGCCGATGAAGGGCACCAACCAAACCAGCGCGAGATAGGGTAGGCCATAGCGCCCCAGGGTGCGCAGGCAGCGCAGCGAGGCCAGGCTATTGAGCGTCAACAGAATCAAGCCGAACGCCGCCAGAATCGCGATTTCCAATGTGGTCATGAGGTCCCCTTTGCGCGCAGATAGACAGGCCCAGGCTACGCCGGTTTCGCTTCCGCCGCAAAGACGCGATTGCGGCCGGCCTGCTTGGCGCGATACAGCGCATCGTCGGCGCGCGCGATCAAGGCCTCGGCGCTCTCTTCGCCGCCGCGTTGAGCCACCCCGGCGCTGAAGGTAATCAATAGCTTTTCATTCTCGTGCAGGAAGTAGCGCTTGGTCAGGTCGCGCTGCAAGCGCGTCATGATCTTGACGCCGTCGGCCTCTGCCGTGTCGGGCAGGATGATGACGAACTCCTCGCCGCCATAGCGCGCCACCACATCCATCGGGCGCAGGATTTCCTTGACCACGCCGGCCAGATGGATGAGCGCCTGGTCGCCGACATCGTGGCCGAAGGTGTCGTTGATTTTCTTGAAGTGATCGATATCGAGCAAGGCGACGGAAATCGCGCTTTGCCCGCGCTTGGCGCGCGCGAATTCGCGCACGAAGGCCTCGTCCATGCCGCGCCGATTGAGCATGCCGGTCAGGTGATCCTGGTAGATCAGCTCGCTGACCTGGCCCAGCTCGGCTTCCAGTTCGTGCATTTTTTGTTCCGCGGCCTCGGCTTGACGGCGTGCGTTCAGCAGGTCCTCATGCGAGCGCACCATGTCCAAGTGCAGGCTTTTGGTGTCGGAAATCAGGTCTTGCAGAATGGTGTTGATGGTCGGCAGATCCTCGGTGGAGCCGATCTGCTCGACGTATTTTTCGATTTTCACGTGGTAGTCGCCGGTGCTCTCGGACATCTCGCCGATGCGCGAAATGAACATGGTCACCAGGCTCTTCAATGAGGCCTTGGCCTCGTTCAGGCTGTGCTTGAGCGTGCCCTGCTTGAACACCACTTCCTTGATGCGCTGCTCGGCCTCGGTGATGATGGTTGGGGTCAAGGGGCTGGCGATGATTTCCTGCACGATATTCAGTTGCCCGCGCAGCCATTGATCGTCCAGCAGCAGCTCCGTGATGTTGTCGATCAACAGGCGCAACAGCCGCATCAGGCCGTCCAGCACCGCTTGATCGGCATCGGCGCGCAGTTCCAGCTCGAGCCAAAACTGGCGGATGTCCTGCGCGAACTGGTTCAGGCGCTCCAGGTCCCGGGCATCGCGCGCCTGCGCCGCCAGTGCGCCGGCGCGATCGGCCAGCTCGGGGAAATGCGCAATGCGCGGCATGACGCCGTTCAACAGCGCCTTGGCCAGCAGCTCGGACAGCATGCCGGGGATTTCCTCCGCGCCGACCAGGGGGCCGAGCGGGGCGCCGATGCGATCTTCCGGCGCGACCTTGGCCGCTACGGCTTCCGCCGCCGGCTCGTCCTGTACGATATCGGAAGGCCCGCTCACGCCGTCGTTCCAGGCCTTCACCAGGCTGCGCAGCTTGTTGAACAATTCCTCGGGGTTTTTTCCGAAATTGATCAACACCCGTTCCAGCGCATCTTTTTTGCGCGGCGTGGTGAGCCCGGTCTGCTTCAGGTCCCATTGCTTGATCAGGTCGCGCACCAGGTCGGCCCAGCCGGTTTGGTCGCTGCGCTTTTGCGCAATCAAGGCCTCGAAGTGCAGGTTGAAGGCCTTCCAATCTCCCTGTTCCAGGGCTTGGCTGAGATTCTTGAGCGTGTTGGCGTTTTGCGGGTGGGTGCGCCCCAGGGTTTGCAGCGTATCGACGATCTCGGTCTTGACCTCGCTGCCGGACTCGGGAGTGGTTTCCGCGATCTCATGGTAGATGCGCTGATAATTCTCCGGCGTCGGCGCCATGCGGCGCGCGGCGAGCTGCTTCAAGGTCTCGCGCGCGATATCGGATGGGTTGCTGAATTTCGGCATGGCAAAAAACGTTATCGGTTTATCAGCCTAGCCCACAACAGGCTAGGCAATTTTGGACTGCGCGCAGGCTGTCTGCATTTCGGTCGCCACGGCACACAGCGCCTGTGCGGTTTGGGCGGTCTCATCCAATGCTGCGGCGGTGGATTGTGCCAGCTGCGCGATGCTTTCCGCGCGCTGCGCCACCGCTTGGCTGGATTGTTTCTGGCTATGCGCCGTTTGCGCAATCCCGGCAATCAAGTCGCGCTCGCCGACCACCGCGCCGCGCGAACAGGCCAGGGCCTCCGCCACTTCTTCCAAGGACTCCATGCTGGCGGCAAGATGCGTGCGGCCTTGGTGGATGGTGGTGTCCAGCGTGCTCGATTGCTGGCCGACCAGCTTCGTCACTTCGTCGATTTCGCGCGCCGCTTGCGCCGATTTTTCCGCCAGTTTGCGCACTTCATCCGCCACCACGGCGAAGCCGCGGCCCTGTTCGCCGGCGCGCGCCGCTTCGATCGCGGCATTCAGCGCCAGCAGATTGGTCTGGTCGGCGATGTCCTTGACCTGGCCGGTCATGGCGGTGATGGTTTGCATGCTGCTCATGAATTCGGTGACGGCCTTGCCGATGACGCCGACCGCGGAATCGACTTCGTCGATGCCACCCATCAGGCGCGAAACGCTCTCATTGCCGTTTTGCGTGTTGACCATGCATTGATCGGCTTGCTCGACGGCGTGGCTGGCATCCGCGTCGATGCTGCCCAGTGCCTGGCTTAAGCTGTCCAGTTCCAGTCCGGCTGCGGTGGCTGTCTGGGCTTGGTCATGGGCGCTGGCGCTGAAGCGCTGCAAGGCCGACTGAATTTGTTCCGCGCTGTGCTGGACAGCGCCGGAGCGCTGCGCCATTTGCGTGCTTTGTCGCTCGACTTGATCCAGGGCTTGATTGCAGGCCGCGATCAACGCGTGCCATTCCGCTGGCGCGCTGTCGGGGAGCCGCTTGTGCAACGCGCCTTGCGCGATTGCCTGGGCGCCGGCCAGCAAGTCCGCGGCGGGCATGCAGGTCTGGACGAGCCAGAAAGCCACGCCGACGGCGATCAGGGTGCTGAGGCCGAGTGCGGCGAGCGTTACAAAAGAATTGGAACCACTCGCGAGGAGTGCGATCCCAACCGGGAGCAGGATGGTCGAGATGCCTGCGATTATCTTGGTTTTAAGGTGCATGCTGAGTCCTTAAGATGCATTGATTATTAACAGGATATTGGCCATGTGAAACGCCTTAAGCGTTTCCGGGAGGCCTCTGAATGCTGTTAATATACGTTACGACCAGGGTCAACATAACTTTAGCCGTACTTTATGTCTTTATGGAGATGCGCACGTCATGCGATCACGCTTTTGCTTCCTGCTGATACTGGGCTTGCTCGGCCCACTGGTTTCCGTGGCGCACGCGGCGCAGCAAGGCATGGCCGAGATTCGTCAGGCGGCCGATGCCTATGCCCGGCAGCAGACCGCGCATATGACCGGGCAAGTCAGCGTGACGGTCGGCGCCATCGAAGCCATGCAATTGGCCGCCTGCGCCAAGCTGCAAGCCTTCATGCCCCTGGGCGCGAAACTCTGGGGCAATAGCAATATCGGCGTGCGCTGCGCCCAAGGTGCGGATTGGACGGTGTATGTGCCGGTGACGGTGCGGGTGCAAGCGCCGGTGGTGGTGGCGGCCCGACCCTTGCCCAGCGGCAGGCAACTGGTGGCCGAGGACCTGTCGCTGCAAATGGCGGAGCTGACGCAATTGCCGGCCGGGGTCATCAGCAACCAGGAGGATGCCTTGGGCAAGGTGCTGAGCTACGGCGTGGTCGCCGGAAATCCGCTGCGCCAGGACATGCTGCGCGCGCCGATTCTGGTGCGCCAGGGACAAAGCGTGCGCCTGGTCGCGCAGGGCGCGGGTTTCAAAGTCAGCTCGGAAGGCAAGGCATTGAACAATGCCGCGATTGGCCAACAGGTGCAGGTCAAGGCGCAGAACGGGCAAACCGTGAGCGGCATCGTCAAACCCGACGGCACGGTCGAAGTGCGGTATTAAGCGCAGTCTTATGCAGGATCCGGCTTAGACTTTGCAGGGGTTTATTGCTAAACTAAACCGTTGTTACATCCCGGTCGGAAGTCCTGCAAATGGGCGGACATCCTTAGCCGGCGCGGGATTCGGACGCGCTTCGGGTTACCGAGTCGTCATCATAAAGCGTTAAAGATTATAGGCAATCTGGCCGAAATTGAATTGAGCGCTGAATGTTTCAGTGCCCAGTAAATCGAGGATACAACCTTGAAGATTAATAACACCGGCAAACCGGTAACGCCGAGCAAAGTTGGACAAGCCACGGCCAAACCCGGCGGCGGCGCAGCCAAAACGACGCGCACCAAATCGTCTTCCGGCGAAAAGGTCGAGATCGGCTCGCTGTCGTCGCAACTGCAAGCCCTGGAAAGCAGCTTGGATAATGTGCAAGTGGTCGACACCGCGCGCGTGGAAGCCATCAAGCAGGCAATCAGCGAAGGACGTTTCCGCGTCAACCCGGACGTGGTCGCGGATCGTTTGTTGACTACCGTCAAAGAGTTGGTGCTCAACCACAAAGGCTAAGCTTTGTCCCAGGCACTGGATCCCGGCAAACTGAATGTCTTTCTTGCGGGCCTAAAGCGCGAGCTGGAAGCCTTCCGGCAATTTCACCAGATTTTGAGTGCAGAACATCAGGCGCTGCTCGGCGGCCACGCCGACGAACTCGTGGCCTTGGCGCAGCGCAAGAACGAACGGGTGATCGAACTGACCCAGCTCGCCGAGGCGCGCAATCGCTATCTCACCGAAACCGCCGGCAGCACCAATCAAATCGGCATGGAAGCCTGGCTCGACAGCTACGACCCCGCCGATAAGCAGCGCGCCGGCCAGCTCTGGCGCGAACTCATCGATCTCGCGCGCAGCACCAAAGAGCTGAACCAAAGCAATGGCCAATTGATCCACACCCAACTCGCGCACAATCAACAAGCCTTGAGCGTGCTGCTGGGCGCGAATGCCGGCACCAGCAATCTGTATGGCGCGGATGGCCAGGCGTATATGGCGCAGCCGCCGAGCAGTGGCCGGCCCTTGGGCAAGGCCTGAGCGGGTTCCTCCGCTTTCTTGCGCGTCACATTTCCTCTGAGTATTTTTAGCGCACTTCCGGCGGCGGTGGCGGCTCTGCGTTTTTCTTGATCGGGATTTCCGTGGTCTTGCTCGGTTCTTCGGAAATGATCAGCATGGTCACGCGGCGGTTGCGGGCGCGCGATGCGTTGTCGGTATTGGGCACCACCGGGCGATTGTCGGCATAGCCGATCGCGACCATGCGCTCCTGGGCCACGTCGTTGGCGCTGAACAGGCGCACCACGCTGCTGGCGCGCGCCGAGGACAGCTCCCAGTTGGAGGGAAAAAATGCGGTGCTGATCGGGATGTCATCGGTGTGCCCTTCGATCTGGATCTGATTCGGCACTTGCGCCAACACATCCGCCACCGCCGTGAGCGCTTTCGCCGATTCCGGCTGCAGCGTGGCCTGGCCCGGCGCGAACAGCGCCGCGGCATTGATCTCCACCGTGATGCCGCGCACGCTCTGCGTGATCTTCACTTGGTTGTCGTTGATCAAGGGCGTCAGCACCTTGAGCAGATCCTGCGCCACTTGGCGCATGTTTTCGGTGCGCTGTTTGGTCTTCGGATCAGCCAGGCTCTCGGGCTTTTTCGGCGGGGCGGGGCGGATCGGGCGCGGCGCCGTCGGCGGCTGATTCAAGCGCAGCTGCGGCGCGGCGGCCACGCTCTTGAAGGCGCTGCCCAGGGAATCGGAGAGCACGCGGTATTTGCCCTCGTTGACCGAGGAGATGGAATACATCACCACGAAAAACGCGAACAACAGCGTAATGAAATCGGCGTAGGAGATCAGCCAGCGCTCGTGATTCTCGTGTTCTTCCGGCGGTTTTTTTCTGCGGCGCATCAGGCCAGGAAACCTTGCAGCCGGCGTTCGATCAGGCGCGGGTTTTCGCCGTTGGCCACGCCGATCAAGCCTTCGATCAGCATGTCACGCAGCATGATCTCGCGGCCGATGATGTTTTTCAGCTTGTTGGCGAGCGGCAGGAAAAACAGGTTGGCGAATCCCACGCCGTACACCGTGGCGACAAAGGCCACGGCGATGCCGGCGCCCAGTTTGCTCGGGTCGGACAGGTTTTCCATGACGTGGATCAAGCCCAGCACCGCGCCCAGAATGCCGATGGTGGGCGCGTAGCCGCCGGCGGATTCCCACACCTTGGCGGCCAGGCGCTGCTGCGCTTCATAGGCATCGACTTCGACTTGTAAAGTTTCGCGCAGGGTTTCCGGTTCTGCGCCATCGATCAGCATTTGCAGGCCGCGCTTGGCGAACGGATCATCCAGATCGTCCAGCGCCGGTTCCAGGGCGAGCAAGCCGCCGCGGCGCGCGGTATTGCTCCAGCCGGCGATTTGCTGGATCAGGTATTCGGGGTCCTGCACCGGCGGCACGAAGGCCCACTTGGCCATGCGCATGCCGCGCAGAAAAACCGGCAGGGGGTTTTGCAGCATGATGGCGCCAAGGGTGCCGCCGATCACGATCAGGAACGCGGTGAGCTGAAACAGCGAGCCGGCATGGCCGCCTTCCAGCCACTGCCCGCCAACGATCGCGACCAGCGCGAGCAGGATACCGAAAAAACTGGTGAGGTCGAGGTTGCGCATGGTTGTTTGATTAAAATCCCTGCGCCTCAACGGCGACTAGCGTTGATCCTGGATCCATTCCAACAGTTTGGCGCGCAGCCGCGCCACCGCTTGGCTATGGAGCTGGCACACGCGCGATTCGGATACGCCCAACACTTCGCCGATCTCGCGCAAGTTGAGTTCTTGCTCGTAATACATGCCCATCATCTGCTTTTCGCGCTCGGGCAGGGCGGCGATGGCTTCCGCCAGCACCTTGCGAAACCCGGCCTCCTCCAGCATGCGCAAGGG
>Ga0105106_10004355_pt1 | contig 10117 bp, 9 predicted proteins | sample PPLLaktember2015_5_FD_79109 | JGI IMG/M metagenome (GOLD analysis project Ga0105106, IMG submission 79109) | Freshwater sediment microbial communities from Prairie Pothole Lake near Jamestown, North Dakota, USA - PPLs Lake P8 Core (1) Depth... | ecosystem: Environmental > Aquatic > Freshwater >... | reverse complement strand
GGATGCCGATGCCTGACGACGAATCGGCCGCGTTCGGCCAGTCGTGACCGAAGCCGAACGCGACGCGTGAGTTCGAGAACCGGAATCGGTTGTCGACCGTGTGCGCGCCACGTGGAATGATCTGACCGCCAGTCGTGATCGTGTCACGTGCTGCTTCGGCCCAGGTCGTGCTGAACATCGGTTCCAGGACCAGGTCCACACCAAACGTCGACGATCCACTCGTCTTCGAAAATCCCATTCCGACGTTGTACGCCCACGTGTGCCCCGGATCGCGCGGCACGGTGAGCACATCAAGGATGCGATAGTCGGGGATCTTCGGGTGCGAGAGCCGATTGACCGTGCCGAGGAAGCCGATGCGCCACCCTTCGGTGCCTACGGGTTGCGAGTACTCGCTGTGCGCCCCCCAGGTCACGGTGTGATCGCGATGGTTCTCGGAGCGCTCCGGCAAGACGGTGATGACGTTAGGTGGCGACCACTGTTGAATCTCGGGGAAGTGCACATCATGCGTCATGTCGAATCGGCTGCGCAGCAGGATGGTCTCGAACACACGCTGTCCGCCCCACTCCTTCGTCAGGCCAACGCGCATGTCGGCGGCCGAGCCCGATTGCTGAATCCTGTCGCTCCCCCAGTAGAGCTGGTCGATTCCCTGCTCGGCGCCGAGGTCGGCCCAATATGCTGACGCCCCTACCGCAAACCCGCGGCCGAATTGCCGGGCGACGAGGCCCGACAGGTATCGGTTGGACGCCGTGCGCTCGCTGATCGGCGCGTTGAAGGTGAGTTGCGCCCGATCGAGCTGTTGCATCGCCAGAAGCCCGCCGGCAGCCCAATTCCCAAACGATCCGACACCGCTGATCGGGAGGGTGCGCCCGCCGCCGCGGCTCTCGGACATGCTGTGAAAGAAGGGCGCGATCGACAGAAGTCCGGCACGGTTCCTCATCGCCTTGGCGGGATTCACGAACGGATCGAGGAGCGTATCGTCCAACGCGATCGACACCCCGGCCATGCCCGAGCGGTCGGACGGGAGGATGTCGAACTGCTGGCTCATGAGCACCGGGACGGTGCGCGGCGTGATCGTCTGGGCTGTGACGCTCGATACGATGGCAGCGCTCAGTGCCAAGCAGACGACAGCAGCAACGGTTTCTGTGCGCGCGTGCCGGGTGGGGCTGCGGAACGAACGTGACATACGCCACCTCACAGCGTGCCCGGCGAGCCGCGGAGTCAAGCGCTCCAAGCGCCTCGGATCGGGTGTCTCACATGCTGACCCCACGTGACGGTGACCCGGTCACAGCCCGCCTTCGGTGTTTTAGTCGGTTCGTCCCTGCGGTGAGGCGTTCTCAGCGGCGAGGGATGAAGCGTCAGCGGCCGGTCGTCGCATAAAGCAGGACTGCCGCATAGTGACAGGCGCTGCCGGCCATGACAAAGAGGTGCCAGACGGTGTGCCGATACGGAAGGTGGTCGCGGACGTAGAGCAGCACCCCGGCGGTATAGCAGAGGCCTCCGACGAGCAGCAGGAGCAGTCCCCCAGCGGGCAGAGCCCGCGTGAGCGGTCCGATGGCCACGATCGCCAGCCAACCCATCCCGAGGTACATCAGCGTGGAGAGGCGCGGCAGGCAAAAGCCGAGGAGGGTCTTGTGGAGCACACCGACAGCAGCGAGGCCCCACACGACACCGAAAATGCTCCACCCCCAGCCGCCTCGCAGTACACCCAATGCAAACGGCGTGTAGCTGCCGGCAATGAGGATGTAGATCGCGATGTGATCCACGACGCGCAGGATGTGCTTGGCGCGGGACGCCGGGAGGGCGTGGTACGCGGTCGATGCGGCGTAGAGGAGCACGAGGCTCGCAGCATACACGGTGCAGGCGACGACCTGCCTCATGTCACCCTGAACCGTTGCGGCCCACACAAGGAAGGGCAACCCGATGAGGCTGGCAGTGAGGCCAGCTCCATGGGTCAGGGCGTTCGCGATCTCTTCGCGGCGGGACTGGGGTCGGCCGTGGGTCACACCGGAAGATAGCGAGCGGTACGGGCAACGTGGCAAGTCAGCCCTGGCTCATGTGGTAACGGCTTGCTGGCGCGGTCGATGCGTGGCGAATACAACGCAATTTCTCATTGGCACCGCCGGTCAGGCCGGCCCTGCCTTGCGGTGCGGAGACTATGGATCGAATGTCAGGGGTCCCTGCGTCCTGCAGAGCGTATTTATGGGCCCGTCCCCACCTGATGAGGACACAGGCCCCACAGGCAGACACATCTGCCATCTGCTGACTTCCCCAGTTGAACCGCACCACCACGCGCACACTCGTACGCATCTCTTGTCATCTCGCTGCGCTTTCCTCGCGATGAAAGCGCCTGCAGTCCCCCTTTGTCAGTTGGAGGTCTAATGAAACAGATCTGCATCGCATCCCTTATCGCATCCGCTTCCCTGATCGGATGTGCAGAACACGCCTCGACCGCACCAGAAGCCACTTCGCGCGCACAACTCACGGCGCTGGAGGGTTACGTCGCGAATCCTCTGCGCCCCTTCGGAGGCCGCTGCGACACGGACATCACAGTCTCTCCGCCCCTCGCGGGCGATGCGGCGAACGTCCTCCGTCTCCACATCGAGTACGTGTGCCAGCTCAAGCATATGGGGCGTGCCACGGCTATTACCGAACAGATCGTGATCTTTACCAGTCCGACCACCGCCACGGCGACGAGTACGGGGACCTACACCGCGGCGAACGGCGATCAGTTGTTCGCAACGTGGACGGGCACGGCTACGAGCAACGGCCCGGATAACACGTTCAGTGGTCCTGAGACATTTGCTGGTGGGACGGGCCGATTCGCAGGTGCCTCGGGCTCGACATGGGTGTCCGGCACCGCATCCTTTGCCACCATGACGGGTCAGTTCACGTCAGTCGGGACGCTTGCCTATTGAACGAGGACGACGAAAACCGCGGGGAGTCCGCCGACCCACTGCGAACTCCCCGACTGGTTGCCATCCGCGGCTCGGTGTCTGTCGCTTCGGGATCAGCGGCGTGCCACAGGTATCGCGACCTGCGTCGTCGCCCACTCCATCACCAGCTGACCCGCTGTGTCACTGGTACCCTCCCAGCGGAACGTGAACTGCTCCACGGGTGCGTTCGATGCACTCACCGGACGCTTGAAGGAGCTGACATTCGCGCCCATCACTTCGGCGTTGATCGGGATGCCCCAGCGCTGTGTCTGGCGATTGATGAAGAACTCCCACTCCGTCTCGCCGGGCACCGCATAGAGCGAATAGCTGCCCGGCTCCACGTTGACGCCTCCGACATCGGCGGCAAATGGCAGATGGAGCGTGGTTGCTTCGTTGGCGCCGAGACGCCATGGCTCGCCGTAGGGAACCAGCGCTCCCATCACGGTGCGTCCCTTGGCCGATGGACGACCATAGCAGAGCAGACCTTCCTGCGAGCCAAGCGAGAAGCGTACTTCACCGAGCGGGCTCGGTCGTGCCGCTGCGTCGGCCGCCGTACCATCCTGCAGCCAGCAACTGGGAGCGTCCATCGATGATACTGTTGGCGCTGCGGCGGTCGCGGTCGTGTCCGTGGAGGCGTTCTCGCCGGCGGACGTGCATGCGGCGAGAATCGAGAAAAGCGTTCCCAGGGCGAGGGTCGGACGGGGTGCGTGAAGTGACATCGGGCGCGTGGTGAGGGTGGTGTCGAGGGGCAAGTGTGTGAAACCTGAAAGGCGTCAGTTCGCGGAGGAACCAGCAACCCTGACGAGCGTGCTCTGGTTTCCGGTCCGGTCGACTGCCGAAACCCAAACTGCACTCGGCGCGCCGATGAGGCCGAATGTACTGCCAACCGCGACTTCCCGCGTCGAGGCTGGGACGATCTCGGTGCGCCATCCCTCGGGCCATCGCGACTGGATCACCCACAGGAATGCCGGCTCCCCGGGCGCCGGCGCGATGCTGAGCATCAGCCCGCTGGGGCTCGTGCGGCGCCCCACTGAAGGGGACCCTGGAGGGACGGCGTCGAGCCACGGCATCGCGGGCGCGAGCGCCGGTCGGGCGTACGTCTCTCGCATCAGCTTGGCAGTCAGCGAATCGCGCCGAGCTTGCACACGTCCCTGCGCTTCACGAATGGCCTGGAAGCGCGCCGGGGGGAGCGAGTCCTGCCCGCCGATGCGTTCGTACGCCCCATCCGCCATGAGACTTCGCATCCGGAAATGCACGTGGCCCGCAGCGCCAGGGCGGCCGCGGGTGACGTAGATCTGCCCGATGATCTCGTCCGGCCGCCAGCCGCCGCGGCCCACGGTATCGAGGTTCACGTTGCCGGGGATCAGTCCGGCGTAGAGCCCGCGACCTAACGAGTTCTGCCTGACCCACCAGTCCAGCACCACCGGAAAGCTCACGTCGGTGCGAGCGATGGGCCAATAGATCTGGGGCACGAGGTAGTCGAGCGAACCATCGGCGAGCCATTTGCGGGAGTCGGCGTAGATCTGCTCGTACGCGTCAAAGCCGCCCAGCTGAGGCAACACGTTGGGCCGCCATGTTCCGATCGGACTGATCCCGACCTTCACGAATGACTTGGCACCCTTCACTGCCGCGTAGAGCTCCTCGACATAGCGATCGACGTTCGACCGGCGCCAGTCGCTGCGACCGAGGGTCCCCCCACCGGCGCGGTAACGGGCATAGCTGACGGAATCCGGAAAGTCGAGCTCACGCCCATCCGGTCCCCGCTCGCGATACGGATAGAAGTAGTCGTCGATGTGCACGCCATCCACGTCGTAGCGCCGCACCACGTCCATGACCACGTCGATGCTCCGCTTGCGCACCGCATCCTCACCGGGGTCCATCCATAGGTAGCTCCCGTACTGCCTGACGAGCTCCGGGTGGGCGCGCGTGATGTGTGTTGGTGCCGCCTCACTACGCGACGAGGGGTGGCGCGCGCGAAACGGATTGAACCAGGCGTGGAGCTCGAGCCCACGCGCGTGGGCTTCGCGCACCGCGAGCTCCAGCGGATCGTACAAGGGCTCGGGTGCCTTCCCCTGCTGGCCGGTGAGGTACTCCGACCACGGCTCGAGCTGTGATGCATAAAGCGCATCCCCCGCCGGCCGGACGTGGAGGATGACGACATTCAGCCGCAGCTCGCGCGACCGATCGAGCATCCGGATCAGCTCGGCACGCTGCGAATCGGGGGGAAGCCCGGGTCGCGAGGGCCAGTCGAGGTTCGACACGGCGGCAATCCAGACACCGCGTAACTCGCGCTCGACTGGCGGGGGAGCGTCGGTCGCGGCAACGGACGAGACAACCGGCGGCCGCGCGCAGCCAGCCAGCAATGCGAATATTGAAGCACTGGTCGCAAGGAGTTGTCCATGAAACCCGCACGCAGACATACGCGCTCCGTCGGAAGGCCGGGGCAATCTCGCCTTCGAGCCAGCGCTCCGCGAGTGAATCAGTACCGGCGGGCTACCACCAGCGCTCGGCGGGCGAATCAGTATCGGCGAGCCACCGACCAGCGCTCGGCGAGTGAATCAATGATCGGCGGGACGCCGAACGCGAATCACCTGCCAGCCGATCGCACCGGCAGTCGACACGGCCGCTGACGACCACGACGCTTCTTCGCCGACACGGCCCTCGATCTGCACCATGTCGCCGTCGGGAATGCCGCAGGCAACGTACGCCCCCTGCGCATCCAGCACGCCCGCGTAGAGCGTCGTTATGCTGTCGACCACCTGACCGTCGATGACGGCACGCGTGCGGCGGAACACGGCGACCGGTGCGTCCTGCATCGGCCGGCCAGTCGCCGAGTCGACCACGATGAAGCGGATGATCGCCGACCGGTCGAGTGGGGCAGCATCGGCACAGAGGCGCCGGGACAACTCAGCCATCGACGGGAAGTAGAGGCGAAGGGTCGAGGTGGCCCCTCGGGCTACGTCGACCGCGGCGGAGAGATCGTCGAGCCCCAGGGAGTCCAGTACTGGGTGCCGGAGTGCGATCGAGTACGATCCGGGCGAAACGTCTGTGATCGCAAACTCTCCATTCTCGTCGGTGAGTGCGGCCGCATCGGTTCCGACAAGGCCGATGATGGTGTTGGCAACCGGTCGTTGGGTCACGCTATCGACCATGACCGTGCCCGCGATCGACCCCGCTTCGATGATCAGGGAGCCGATCGGGACGGCTCCCCCTTCCTCCTGAATGCGGACGACGAGCGGTGTGTTGCTGCGGGGCAGGGGAATGCGCTCACCGCTTGCGGACTCAGTCCATCGATCGAACCCAAACTCCGGTGTGCGGATTCGCCAGCTCCAGACGATCCATCGCCCGCTGGGAGTGCGGAAGAACGACACCGTCCCGCCATAATCGCGTGAGCGCAAATCGTAGGGGAGCCATGTGTACGCGAAGTCGAGGGATCGGAGCTCGGCTGTGACGCGATCGAGCCAGAGCACGCCGCGGATATCGGGTGTCTCCCTGCCGCGAACCGGCTGGAAGACGAGGCCGACGTGGTTGGCATGCTCGCCCGTGCCCCGCTCGACCTTGAAACAGTGATCGGCCAGAAACTCATCGGACAACAGCACGTCAGCGTCAGGGGCGAAGTAGTCCGTGGTGCCGTCGTCGGAGTTGACCCGGACGTAGCCGCTTCTCGACAGATCCTGCGCCGCAAGGCTCTGGAACGGGCGGTCCAGGGATGCCGGCACCTTACGGCGATCCTCGAACAGCACTCTCCAGGTCTGGACGTCGAGCTTGCGCATGAAGCGAACGACCGAGTCGTTCGTGCTCGCACCTTGGCGCGTGAGCACCGTAGCGGTGAGCGCCGCGCGTGCGTCCTCCCACAGCGCGGCGGTCCGTTCGTTCTCCTGCGGGCGCTGCACGCAGGCGCTGCGCCCCGTCACCCGCACCCTGTCGAGGAGGACGGGAATGGGATCGAGGAGCACGTCGTGCCGTACCGCCTCGCCCTCGCCCAGGGTGAATACCGGAAAGCGCACCTGTCTCAGGCCAATTCGCTTCGCCTCCAGCAGATACTGTCCCGCCGCCGGCGCTCGTAACTCGAACGTGCCCGCCTCGTCGCTCAACGCCGCAGCCACAACCCGCCCCTGCCCATCAATTACGGATAGCAGGACACCGGCCAGCGTCTGTCCGCTTCCGCGCTCGGAAACCGTGCCGCGCACGACCTGCGCGTGAACCGGCCACGCGGCGGCGGCGGACAACGCGACCACCGCGCTGATCCTCCGCAGCCACCCTGCGTCAGCAGACCGCTTTCCGTGGATCGCCGCGAGTGTCGTAACGGCCTCGGCGCATCAGGATACCCGTTCATATTACGCCCCTCCCTGCCTTTGCATAGGGCGCGAAGGGCGTATCGACCCGCGCGGAGGCCAGGAACGACACTGGTCAGAATCGGATCGATCGGTCAAGGTGGAGGGGCTCGCGCCGAGCTTTACATTTCATCTCATGACCGCTCCAGCTGTTACACACTACGAGCGCCTCGGCGGCGCGGAGGGTATCCGCAAGCTCGTCGATCGGTTTTACGACATCATGGACACGGCCCCGGAGGCGGCGACGATTCGAGCCCTCCATGCCTCGAGCCTGAAGACGTCGCGCGAGAAGCTATTCCTGTATCTCACGGGCTGGACTGGTGGCCCGCAGCTCTACGTCGAGAAGTACGGCCATCCCGCGCTCCGCATGCGCCACCTGCCGTTCCCGATCGGCCGGCAGGAGCGCGACGAATGGCTCTGGTGCATGGAACGCAGCCTCAACGAGCACGACATGCCGCCGGACTTGCGCGAGCTCCTCCGCGAGCGACTCAGGTCGCTCGCGGATCACATGCGGAATCGCCCGGACTGAACCGCTGCCGGCTTACCGGTCCGCCAGCACGCTGGCGGTCGCGGGGAGCCCTCCGGCTGCGCGATCGAGCATCAGCACTGTTCGCGCCGCACCGGCCGCCAACGAGGGGAGGTTCGTGTCCAGCACCGTAGTCTTGGAACCTGCGGCTGTCGCGCGCACGCGATGCACTCCCGGGGCGAGCGAGAGATAGGGCGTAGCCCCGCCCATCGGCACATTGGCCGCGGTGGGCTGAAGTGTCGTGATATCCGCAGTCGTCGAGGTCACATAGATGTCGACCGTTCCCGGCGCCGACAGTGATGAATGCACAACGCGCAGGCGCACGGTGCCTTCGGCCGGCGCGGCGTTGTCGTCCGTGAGCTGCCTGACCGATACGCCGGATGCCTGCCCGAGGACGATCACGGTGTAATCCGTGTTGGCCGCGATGTCGAGCGTCTCATCGAGCACCTTGATCGATGTGTCGGCGGTTCGGCGGATGGCCAGCGGCCAGGTGCCGACATAGATCGGATAGTATGGGGCGGGATTCGGCTGCACCCCCAACGCTGGAGCGACCGCACCGTAGGCGATGTTCACGGCAAGCGGCGTGTTGGCAACTGTGATGTTGACGCGGTCGCCGCGCGCGGGATCCGCTACTGCGTTCACGACGCGGAGACGGCCGACGGCCTGATCGGGCGTCACGCCCGAGGGCAGCGATTCTTCACCACACGCAGCCAGCGCGGCGATGGTCAGGGCGACGAAGGCGCCTCGCGTCACACCGCGGCCCGTAGTCTCGAAATATGGCATTGTCGGTGTCAGCAGGTGGCGGGGAAGGCGGGGGCGTCGGTGCCCTCGGGGTCGGGTGGCACATTGGCTGGATTGGCGTTGCGTTCACCGATGGTGTACGGGAGCCAGCACCGCTTTCCCGGGGCGCCAGCGCCGACGGCACCGAGGCGTCGCGTATCCTCCCAGCGCAATCCCGTGGCGAACAGTTCGAACCGGCGATTCTCGTAGATCTCCGCCAGCAGCGCATCGCGGGTCAGTGCAACCGTGCTCTCCGGGAGGCAGGGGTTGGGGTCGTTAGGCACGAGCCCCGGGCAGTCCGTGCGGACCGAATCCACCACGGCCTTCGCCGCGGCGAGCTGATTCAGGTTCACGAGGGCCTCGGCCTTGATCAACAGGACCTCATCGGGATAGTAGGTCGGGATCGAGGCGGCGGCATCGCTGTAGCGGGCGAAGTTATCGAGCGGAGTCCCGATGCGACCGGTGATCACGGCCGCGGTCACGTGAAATGTCACACGCCCATCGCCGGCCGGGGCCGCGAGTCGGAAGGCGTCGCGCGGCAGCACCCCGGACGAACCCGACGAAAGGACGTTGAGGGGATTGCGGACGGTGGTGCTGAAGGGAAGGACCGAGAACACGGTTCGGGTCACTGCGTCCGCGGCGGTCAGCGCTGCCTGGTCATTTCCAGCCAGTCGCTGATAGCGCGCGCGATAGGCACGCACCGTGTTGGGCAGATCGAAGCCCCGCGCGAGCACCTGAGTGGTGAACTGTGAGGACACCGCCTGCGCGGTCAGCTCCGTCTCCGCGGAATCGAGCAGCGCCAGCGTGGCGGCGAGGGCGGCGGGGCGGTCGACGAAGACGGGTGTTGCCGTGTTGTAGGTATCGAGCGCCACCTGCTTGAACCCCTGCACCAGCTCCCCGATGGCGGCCGCCTTGACGAGATAAGCCATGCCGAGGATTCCGCTGCGTGTCCCCGGGTCCATCGTCACGTTACCCGTACCCGTGATGAGGTCGTTTGCCGTCTTGATGGTCCGGTACTCCGAGTTCCAGTAGTCGGCCGCGAACCCGGCACCTGGGGTGACGACGCCGTTCTCTGCATCACTGATCGTCACGAGTGCGGCCGACACTGCCGCCAGCTCGTCCGTGACGAGTCCCGCGGCATACGCAAAGGCAGCGGTGGACGCGCCAAAGCGTGCCTGGAGTCCAACCGCGGTCGCGATCAATCCGTCGGCCGACCCGAGGGTGACTTCTTGCGTCGGAGCGTTAGGGTTGGTCTTGTCGAGATCGCAGCCGGCGAGGAGGATCACGCCGGCCAGCACCGTCATCGGTCGTCTGAGCATCGTCGTGATCCCGGTCAGAAGGCGAGCCGCGCACTGATCGTAAACGAGCGCGGAATGGGGTAGGAGGCGAAGTCGAAGCCGCGGTCAGCCGCGGTCGATGTGCCGAGCGCGCCGGCGTTCTGGCCGAAGAAGTTCACCTCGGGATCGTATCCGCTGTAGTCGGTCCACACGAAGAGGTTGCGGCCGGCCAACGTCACCTCCATGCCTTGCGGGAAGAGTCGGCGG
>Ga0105106_10004354_pt1 | contig 10118 bp, 10 predicted proteins | sample PPLLaktember2015_5_FD_79109 | JGI IMG/M metagenome (GOLD analysis project Ga0105106, IMG submission 79109) | Freshwater sediment microbial communities from Prairie Pothole Lake near Jamestown, North Dakota, USA - PPLs Lake P8 Core (1) Depth... | ecosystem: Environmental > Aquatic > Freshwater >... | reverse complement strand
GTGAACGTCGCCGAGGTCCTCGCACATGCCGTGGAGACGCTGAAGGCTTCGCCGGCGATCGATCACTGGCAGAAGGACCGGGAGGAGATCGAGGCGGACGATCTCCTGTGCTTCGCGCTCGACGTCGACGACGTCGATCCGGGAGACGAGGTCCCGGCCGGCGTTCGCCGGCGCTTCGAGACGATGATCGCGCGACGGGCGGCGGGCGAGCCCGTCCAGCTGATCAAGGGCTACGCCGTGTTCCGCGGGTTGGAGATCCTCGTGCGGCCTGGGGTGTTCGTGCCGCGGGACTCCACGGAGTTCCTGGCCGAGCAGGCCGTTCGACGCCTCCGCGGCCGGCGGCGACCCGTGGCCGTCGATCTCGCCTGTGGTGGAGGGACGGTCGCGCTCGCGATGGCGGAGGAGGTGCCGACCGCGAGCGTGTTCGGCACCGACATCTCTGCAGAGGCTGTGCGCATCGCGCGCCGGAACGCCTCGCGCCTGGAGATCGCCAACGCGCGCTTCCGGGTGGGCGACCTGTTCGACCCCCTCCCATCGTCCCTGCGGGGAACGGTGGACGTCATGACGCTGCACCCCCCGTACGTGGGCGCGGACGAGATCGGGGAGCTCCCGGACGAGATCCGGCGGTTCGAGCCGGCGCACACGCTCACCGACCACAGCCGGGACGGGCTCGGGCTGCTGGGCCGCGCCGCCGTCGGATCGGGCGCGTGGCTGCGTCGAGGCGGCTGGTTGCTCGTCGAGGTGAGCCCCGACCGTGCGCGTGCCGTCGCGAAGGTCCTGCGCCACGAGGGCTTCCGCGACGTCCGATCGACGATGGATCGCGGCTTCAGGGTCACGCGCGTGATCGTGGGGAGGTGGTGAGGTGAGCGGCCCGACGGTCGCCCCGTACGGCTCCTGGCGCTCGCCGATCTCGGCGGAGCGCGTGGCGGAGTCTGGGGTCCGGCTCTCCCAGGTGTCCGTTCACGGCGACACGGTCACGTGGCGCGAGGCCCGCCCCGTCGAGGGCGGTCGCGCCGTGCTGGTGCGCGCCGACCCCTGGACCTCGCCGGTCGACCTCACCCCCGAGGGCTTCAACGTCCGCGACAAGGTTCACGAGTATGGGGGCGGCGACTACGCCCTCTACGGCGGGTCGGTGATCTTCGCCAACTTCGCCGACCAGCGGCTGTACCGACACGATCCCGGAGGCGATCCGGTCGCGATCACGCCGATCCCGCCGGTACCCGGGGGGGATCGCTTCGCCGACATGAGCGTGTCGCCGGACGGCCGGCTCGTCGCTTGCGTCCGCGAACGCCACTCGGGCGAGGGGCTGCCGGACAACGAGATCGTCGTCGTGCCCGTCGACGGGTCCACGGACCCGCGCGTGGTGGCGACGGGACGGGACTTCTACGCCTGCCCGCGGTTCTCCCCGGATGGGACGCAGCTGGTGTGGCTGGAATGGGACTTCCCGCGCATGCCCTGGGACGGCACCGAGGTGAAGGTCGCGGAGCTGGGGGCGGACGGAGGCCCGGGCGAGCCGCGCGCGATCGCTGGCGGCCCGGCCGAGTCGGTGTTCCAGCCGACGTGGGGCCCCGACGGCCGGCTGCACTTCGTGTCGGATCGCACGGGGTGGTGGAACCTCTTCCGGGAGGAGGGCGACGGCGCGCAGACGAACCTCACGCCGATGGCGGCGGAGTTCGGGGTCCCGATGTGGGAGTTCGGCTACTCGACGTATGGGTTCCTGGGCGATGGCCGCGTCGTCTGCAGCTGGCGCCGCGACGGCGTGCACCACCTCGCCATCCTCGACCCGGACACCTCGGAGCTGCTGGAGCTCGACCTCCCATACACGTGCTTCGAACCGTACGTCGACGCGGACGGCACCCGGGTGGCGTTCGTGGCCTCCTCGCCGACGCAGCCCTCACAGGTCGTGACGCTCGACGTCGCGACGCGGGCGGTGGACGTGCTCCGGATCTCCGAGGAGGTGGGCCTCGACCCGTCCGGCTTCTCCACCCCCGAGCCGATCGGGTTCCCAACGGAGGGCGGCACGGCGTACGCGTACCATTACCCGCCCGCCAACCCGGATTTCGTCGGACCGGCCGGCGAGCGACCGCCGCTCATCGTGCGGAGCCACGGCGGTCCGACCGGCGAGACGACGCCCGAGCTCGACCTGGAGATCCAGTACTTCACGAGCCGCGGGTTCGCCGTCGTGGATGTGAACTACGGAGGCAGCACCGGCTACGGGCGCGACTTCCGAGAGCGCCTGTACGGGCGGTGGGGCGTCATCGACGTCGTGGACTGCATCAACGCCGCGCGGCACCTCGTCGAGCGCGGTATGGCCGATCCGGACCGCCTCGTCGTGACGGGCGGGAGCGCCGGGGGGTGGACGACCCTGTGCGCGCTGACGTTCCACGACACGTTCGCCTGCGGTACCAGCTACTACGGCGTCGCCGACCTCGAGCCTTTCGCCACGTTCACGCACAAGTTCGAGTTCAAGTACACGGACGTGCTGGTCGGCCCGTGGCCCGAGGCGGCGGACCTGTGGCGCGCGCGATCGCCCGCCCGGCACGCCGATCTGCTCTCGCGCCCGGTCCTCCTGCTCCAGGGCCTGGAGGACGAGGTCGTCCCGCCCTCGCAGGCGGAGATCATGGTCCGAGCGCTGGAGCGCAAGGGCGTTCCGCACGCCTACCTGGCGTTCGAGGGTGAGCAGCACGGCTTCCGCAAGGCGGAGACGATCGTTCGGTGCCTACAGGCCGAGCTCGCCTTCTACGGGCAGATCCTCGGGTTCGAGCCGGCCGACGAGCTCCCGCCGCTCGAGATCCGACACCTGCCCGACCAGCAGCCCCGGGCGTAGCGGGCCGAACGGCCTTCCCCGGTCGTCCCCGACGGCGCGGACCATACCTGGAGAGATGGATCGCACCCGTCAGACGGCGTACGTGGCGTTCCGGCTCGCGTGCCGGCTCGCGCTGGCCGCCGTGTTCCTGTGGGCAGGACTCGAGAAGGCGTTCGACCGCCAGGAGTCGATCCTCGCCGTGGATGGGTACGACGTGCTCCCCGAGCGCCTCGTCGAACCGGTCGCCCTGCTCCTGCCCTGGGCCGAGATCGCGATCGCCGCGCTGCTGGTCCTCGGACTGTTCGTGCGGTTCGCCGGTATCGCGACCGCCGTCCTGTCCGGGGTGTTCATCGCCGGGCTCGCCCAGGCGAAAGCTCGGGGGCTCGACATCAGCTGCGGGTGTTTCGGCGGTGGGGGTGTCGGTGGCGGCGGCGTGACCTGGTGGGAAATCGTCCGCGACGGCCCGATCCTTTTGGGTGGGATCTACTTGGCCCTGCGTCCCCACGGTCCGCTCCAGCTCGATAACCTCTTCCTCGTGTCTGAGGACCACGACCACGAAGCGACGGAGGACGGATATGGCGAACCAGGGTCCGGCGCAGACAAAGCGGGAGCGCCAGCGCGAACGGGCTGAGGCCAAGCGGGCGGCGGAGCGGAAGGCGCAGCAGCGCCGGACGCTCGGGTACACGCTGGCTGGGATCGCGCTCATCGCCGTTGTCGTCGTGCTCGTGGTCGCCCTGATGGGCGACGGGGGGAGCGACGGCGACGGCGGTTCGTCCGCCGCGGGGGAGGTCACGGTCGACGGTGCGCCCCGCGACACCGCCCTCGCGCCCGGCGACGCCGTTCCGGCCTTCACCGCTCCCGACCTGTTCGGAGGAACCGTGACGTGGGACGACTACGCGAGCGCTCCCGCCGTCGTGTCCGTGTGGGCGCCGTGGTGCCCGCACTGCCAGTCCGAGCTCCCGGTCGTGGACAGCGTCATGGTCGATTACCCCGAGGTCGGGTGGCTGACGATCGTCACCGCGATCGACGCGCAACCCGGGCCGACCCCCGAGGAGTACATGACGGACAACGACCTCAGCTTCCCGGTCGCCGTCGACGACGATCAGGGAACGCTCGCGTCGGCCTTCGGCATCGAGGTGTTCCCCACGCTCTACTTCGTCAACTCGGACGGGACCGTCGGCGTGACCCTGACGGGCGAGGTCGACGAAGCGACGCTCCGGTCGACGATCGAGTCCCTGGCCTGAACCCGAGAGGGGGGCGCGGGGAGCCGGGTGACGGACCGGCTCCCCGCCCGAAGGGGCGCATGCCTCCGTGAGCTCCACGCTAGCCAGTGGGCGTGACCACGCGGCGGCGTCGCTGCGTCCATCTCGTGAACGCCCTCTCGGGCACGACCCGCGCGGCGAAGAGGGCCTGTCGACTCCCCCGCGATCGTTCTCGCGCCTCCGCCCCCACCCGCTCCCGGTCGGCCCGGCGCATGTCGTCGCGGGTTCTGGTCTCGGCGACCTTCACGCTCGCCATGTTGGGTCCGAACATCCGGCTCACCCCTTCCCTGCTCCGGACCCCATCCTGACCTCGACCGAGCCCGGCCTCGGTGACGCGGGCCACGGATGCGGGGTGACGTGCGTCACGTTGCGCGCCACGGCGCCGAGCCCGATGATGCGCGTCGTGAAGGGGAACGCCGTCAGGCTGATCGTCGTCGCGGCCGTGGCCGCGTCGGTCGTCTCGTCCGGAGCTCCGGCCCTGGCGTGGACGGCTCGCCAGTCCGCGTCGCCGGACCCGACCCCCCAGGTCGACGGGCGGGCCGAGGGTGTCACGGATGTTGGAGGTCGCCTCTCGGTGCGTGTGGACGTCACGATGCAGGGAGGCTGGCGCGGGATCCACGTGGTGGCGTTCCAGATCCTGCGCGGCGACGACGAGCTCGACCGCGTGTCCCTGGACGTCGACAACAGCCGCCTCGTCGTCGGTGGCCGGTACCTGCTGGTCGGCACGGACTCGGTGGCCGTCTCGACCCACCTCCGCGTGTCGGCTGCCGAGGTCGTCATCACGACGGGGGGTGAGCACCTCTCGGTGGTGATCGCCACCGACGTCGTCAGCGCGATCCCCGCCGACGCCCGGTTCCGCCTGTCCGCCACGAACGACGCCGGCACCACCGAGGCCGTCGTGCGCGATCTCTCGGGCGAGGGATCGGACGGTCTCGACTGGGGCACGGTCCTGACGGTCACGGTCGTCGCCGTGCTCGTGGGCGCCTTCCTCGGCAACCTGTTCGCATCCAGGCGGCGCCCTCCGCCGCGGCTGTCGGTCTACGGCGCCATGCAGCGGCGGATCGACGAGGAGCGCTCCTCCGCCCCCGGGACGCGATGATGCCGGCATCCGTGCCGTCGGGCGTCTACGGGGCCCTCGCGCGTTCGATCGCCGGATCCCCGCCCATGCGCCGCGACGACGCGGGGTGGCTGGAGAGGCTCGCTCGCGAGGTCGATCCCGCCGAGTCCCGTCCGGAGCTGGCCTCGGACATCGAGGTCAAGGAGTTCCGGCTGCGCTGGGGCAACGACTACGCGATGATCGCGAACCCCCGGGAGCTGCTGCACTTCCGGCTCGAGCCCGGGGAGGTCGATCTCCTGGCGCTGATGGACGGGGAGCACACGGTGAAGGAGATCCTCGTGGAGCGCTTCCGCGAGTCCGGCGACCTGGAGCTGTCGGCGTTGGCGGATCGCGTCCAGCAGCTCCGAGTGGGTGGGTTCCTCACCACGTCCTACGTCGACGTCGAAGCCGCGGTGCGCCGTGCCATGGATCCGGTGCCCACATGGCGTCGCAAGGCACGCGAGTTCGTGAAGACCCTGTCCGTCGACTGGCGCGGCGCCCATCGGATGGTGGCGTGGTTCTACCGGTATGGACTGCGCTGGTTCTTCGTGCCGTGGATCGCGATCGTCGCTGGACTGATCGCGGTGGTCGGCTTCGTAGCGTTCCTGGCCGTCGTGAACACGGGTCGGTTCTCCCTGTCCGGGGCGGACGCAGCGGTGGCCTCGCTGATCCTCCTGGCCTTGAACTACGTCCTCACGTTCCTGCACGAGCTCGCGCATGCGGCCGGGCTCGTGCACTACGGCCGTCGCGTGAAGAGCGCGGGCTTCATGATCTACTTCGGGTCGCCAGCGTTCTTCGTCGAGTCATCCGACGGGTTGATGATGGAGCGGCGTCAACGGATCGTGCAGTCGTTCGCGGGCCCCTACGCCGAGCTCATCGTCGCCGGTGCGGCATCGCTCTTCGCGTGGGCGTACCCCGACGCGGGCGTGACGCCCATCCTGTACAAGTTCGCGCTCCTCAACTACTTCGTCATCTTCCTCAACCTCGTACCGATGCTGGAGCTGGACGGGTACTGGATCCTGTCGGACCTGATCCAGGTCCCCGACCTGCGCCCCAGGAGCCTCCAGTTCATCCGCTACGACCTGTGGCGGAAGCTCCGCGGGCGGGAGCGCTTCACGAAGCAGGAGGTCGGGCTCGCGCTCTACGGAACCCTTGGCGTGGCGTTCACGATCTTCTCCATCGTGACGGCCGCCTACTTCTGGGAGGAGGTCTTCGGCGGCCTGATCCGCGATCTGTGGGCCGGCGGGCCGGTCACCAGGCTGCTGCTGATCGCGATCGTGCTCTTCGTCGCCGGTCCCGTCCTCCGCGGCCTGATCGCGCTGGTGCGCTCGCTGCTCCGCCGTGCTCGCGCCCTCGCGCGGAGCGTGCGGTTCAAGCTCGAGACGAAGTGGCGCGTCGAGGCGGCTCGGATGATCGACGCGCTGCCGATCTTCGAGGACCTGCCCGAGGACGTCCTCTCGGACCTCGCGGGGCGGGTGCAGCTCCGAGGTTTCGCGGCGGGCAGGCCGGTGTTCCGCCAAGGCGATGCCCCCGAGGCCTTCTACGTCGTGCGGCGCGGCGTGCTCCAGGTGGTCGAGGAGGACCCGGAGAGCGGGCAGGAACGGGTCCTTCGGACGCTTGGGCCAGGGGAGTCCTTCGGGGAGCTCGGCGTGATCAGCCGTGAGGCCCGGGCGGCCACCGTCCGCACCGTGGAGGATGCGCAGCTGTTCGAGGTCGACAAGGGCACGTTCGACCGCCTGCTCGCCGACATGGCGACCGTGCCGGACTTCGCCCCCACCCTCCAGGCGGTAGCCGAGCTTCGCCGGCTGCCGGCCTTCTCGAACCTCGGGAGCGATGACCTCGCGGAGGTGCTCGCCCACGGCGACTGGATCAACGTCGCGCCTGGGCACGTGATCATCCGTCAGGGCGACGAGGGGGACGCCTTCTACGCCGTCCGCTCGGGCCGGGTGGAGGTGCTCACGGACGGCGGGCTCCGTCAGAGCCTGGGCGCCGGCGCGCACTTCGGCGAGATCGCCCTCCTCTCGGACGTCCCGCGGACGGCGACGGTCGTCGCCCGGACCCCCGCGCGGCTGTTCCGGCTCGATCGAGAGGGGTTCGAGAGGGTCATCGCCGGAGCGTTCCATCGAGGGACCCTGAACCCCGCGGCGCAGCTCGACCGGACCTGGCAGCATTAGCGCGGACCATCCGCAAGGAGGAACGATGGATTGCTGGCACTGCCGCAGGAGCGCGGTCGGCGTCTGCCGCTTCTGTGGTCGCGGTGTCTGCGAGGACCACGCCGGGACCCTGCCCTACGTGCTCGAGCTGTTCCGAAGCCAGGACGTCACGAGGGCGCTGGTGGTCGAGGACGCCCTGTTCTGCGGCGCGTGCACGCCTCGACCCGACCCCCTCGATCTCCCGGAGCTCGACACCGAAGTGTGACGAGCATCACCAAGGTGACGTGACGAACGTCACACCCACACCTGTGACGGATGACACACGCGGGGCACTTCGGAGGTGACATCCTCCGCTCGTGACCCGCCCCGGTGGGGGCCCGATGGACCGGAGGAGGTGAACCGAGGTGGCGGAGAAGAAGATCTCCCCCAAGCCCGCAGCGGCGAAGGGGACGAAGAGCGAGAGCAAGGCGCAGACCCGCGTGACGAAGAAGGTCGCGCGCAAGGTGACGGCCAAGAAGCAGCGCAAGATGTGACGTTCGACGATCTCGACGACGGGCCGGTCTCAGGACCGGTCCGTCGTTCCATGTTGTGGTGCCACGGGCCGGCTGTGACTACGCTTCGGGCGTGAGGACCTCACCCGACGTCGCACGAACCTCGCTCGTCCGGGCGATGGTCGAGACCCCGCTGTTCGAGGGCGCGTCCCGGCCGACGATCTCGCGGCTGGCCGATCGGGGGAAGCTCCGCCGGTACCGCCGCGGCACCTACCTCTTCTACCAGGGCGATGACGCGCCCGAGGTCCTCTTCCTCGTCGAGGGGACGGTGCAGGTGAGCTCGGACACGGCCGGGGGGCACCGGCAGCTCCACACGACGCTCGAGCCTCCGCAGTTCTTCGGGGAGCTCGGGGTCCTCGGCGAGATGGGTCGTACCGCCTCGGCCCTCGCGCTCGAGGAGTCCACGGTGTGGGCGATCCGTGGCGAGGACTTCCTCGGGTTCCTGTCCGAGGAGCCCTCGGCGGCTCGCGCACTGCTGCGCGCCTTGGCGCGGCAGGTCCAGTCCAACGAGGCGTTCGTCGAGGACCTCCTGTACCTGGACCTCAAGGGACGGGTCGCGAAACGGCTCCTGCAGCTCGTCAGCCCCAGCCTGGACCAGCTGCCCGAGGATGGGGCGGTGGTCCCCTCGATCGTGACGCACGCGGACCTCGCGAGCCTGTGCGGCGGCAGCCGCGAGAACGTCACGCGGATCCTGTCGGACTTCCAGCGTCGGGGGCTGGTCGAGCGCGAGGGGCGACGGTTCGTCCTGCGGCGGATCTCCGGGCTCGCCAAGCTCGCGGGCGTGTAGCGGCGCGAGCCCTCAACCGCCGATCGCCGACATGCTGCGATCGGGGCGGACGAAATCGGGATGGTTGATGCGGTGCCCGGACCACTTCCGGCGGACGTTCTCCCTGATCAGGGTCTCCAGCTCGGCGTCGGTGGCGCCCGAGCGGATCGGCTCTCGCAGATCGGTCTCCTCGAGCGCGAACAGGCAGGCGCGGACCTCTCCCTCGGCGGTGAGCCGGACCCGGTTGCAGCTGTCGCAGAACGGCTCGGTCACGCTCGAGATGACGCCGATCCCCCCCGGAGCCCCGTCCGAGAACCGGTAGCTCGTCGCCGGCTCATGGTCCGGTCCAACGGGCTCGAGCGGATACGCCGCGTGGACCGCATCGAGGATCCGGGCCGACGGCACCACCTTCGCCCGCTCCCACGCGCGCTGCGCGTCCAGCGGCATGTACTCGATGAAGCGAACGACGTGACCGGTCTCGCGCGACCAGCGGGCGAAGTCGACCACCTCCGGGTCGTTCGTGCCGCCGATGACGACGCAATTGATCTTGATCGGCGTCAGCCCGGCCGCCTCGGCCGCCCCGATCCCCTCGAAGACCCGCTCGAGCGCGTCGCGCCGGGTCATCTCCTCGAATCGGTGGCGCAGCAACGAGTCGAGCGACACGGTCACGCGGTCCAGGCCCGCCTCGGCGAGGGGAACCGCGAGCCGGTCGAGGAGGACCCCGTTCGTCGTCATCGACAGGTCCAGCCCGGGCGCGGCCTCGCGGAGCATCCCGATGAGGATCGGCAGGTCGGCGCGGACGGTCGGCTCGCCGCCCGTGACCTTGACCGAGCGGACGCCGAGCCGGACGAACACCGCCACCACCCGGGTCAGCTCCTCGAAGGTCAGCAGCTCGTCCCTGGGCAGCCACGCGAGCCCTTCCGCCGGCATGCAATAGGTGCAGCGGAAGTTGCAGCGATCGGTGACCGAGACGCGGAGGTCGTCCGCGACCCGACCGAACCCGTCGATCAGCGGGCCGTCGCCGGGCGTCATGGGCAGGAGTCGGTTCGACATCGGATCGGACCAGGGTAGCGCCCTCGGACGGTTGGGCCTAGCCCTCGTCCGGGAGCGTGGCGCGGAGCTCGGCGAGCGTCGGGTCGAACGCGGCCGCCCTCGTGGAGCCGCCCGCGGTCGCCCGCCCGACGGCCAGCCCCAGGAGGAAGGTCGAGAGGGGCGTGACCTTCCGTTCGACCCGGTGCGCCACGTCGCGGGCGATCTCCAACAGGGCGGCGGTCTCCTGCTGCGAGAGCGGCTCCTCGTGGAGCGTCGTCGCCAGGCGGTCGATCCAGCTGTCCATGGCCCCCCTCCGGTGATGGTCGCGTCCACCCTAGTACAGGGGAAGGGCCGGACCCCGATCGTTGGGTCGCGCGCTCGGGGGGTCCCTCGGGCTCAGGCGCTCGTGAGCTCCCGGGTCCGGCGCGCGACGAACGCGTCCAGCTCCTCCT
>Ga0105106_10004352_pt1 | contig 10120 bp, 7 predicted proteins | sample PPLLaktember2015_5_FD_79109 | JGI IMG/M metagenome (GOLD analysis project Ga0105106, IMG submission 79109) | Freshwater sediment microbial communities from Prairie Pothole Lake near Jamestown, North Dakota, USA - PPLs Lake P8 Core (1) Depth... | ecosystem: Environmental > Aquatic > Freshwater >... | reverse complement strand
CTCGATGCGCAGATCGGCCTGAACGTCGAGGCACCCGAGGCGCTCGGGCCGGCGCAGCTGGCTGCGCTCGCCGGCCCGTTGTCGGTCGTCGAGCGCGGAAGCAATCGTTACGCACGGCTCGGCCCGCAGGGCGACGTCGTCTTCTCGGTCGCGCTGGGCGACGTCCCGAACCGGCTGACCTTCCTGCTCGACGTGCCGCGATCCTCGCCGCCTTCCGATGCGTGGAGCCGGATGCTCGAGGCCGCGAGCGCGTGCGCGCAGCGGCTAGGCGGGCGGCTGGTCGACGATGGCGGCCGACCGCTCGCAGACTCTTCGCTGGCGCAGATCGGTCGGCAGCTGTTGCAGCGCTACGAGTCGCTCGAGGCGATCGGCGTGCCGGCCGGCTCGGCGCTCGCGCTCAGGGTGTTCAACTGACTGCGGCGGCCGCGGCGCGCCCGTCGAATCGCCTGGCGAACCCGGTGGAGTCCGCGAACCAGCGCGCCGATCAGTTGCGGACGCTGCTCGCCCGCTACGACTGCGAGTACTACGTGCTCGACGCGCCGAGCGTGCCCGACGCCGAATACGACCGGCTCTTTCGCGAGCTGCAGGCGCTCGAGCACGCCCATCCGTCGCTGGTGGTCCCGGGCTCGCCGACGCAGCGCATCGGCGGCGCGGTCTCGGGTGCGTTCGCACCGGTGCGCCACTCGCTGCCGATGCTGTCGCTGAACAACGCGTTCGACGACGACGAAGTACTGGCGTTCGACCGCCGCGTGCGCGAGAAGCTCGCCGAGGAGCGCCTGCCGGCCGCGGATTTGCGCTACAGCGCCGAGCTCAAGTACGACGGCGTCGCGGTCAGCCTGCGCTACGAGCACGGCCTGCTGGTGCAGGGCGCGACGCGCGGCGACGGCGCCACTGGCGAGGACGTGACCGCGAACATCCGCACCGTGCGGGCGATTCCGCTGCGACTGATCGGCATCGCCCCGCGCGTGCTCGAGGTGCGCGGCGAGGTCCTGATGTTTCGCCGCGACTTCGAACGCCTGAACGAGCGTCAGCGCCAGGCCGCGGAGCGCGAGTTCGTCAATCCCCGCAACGCGGCAGCCGGCAGCCTGCGGCAGCTCGATCCCGGAATCACCGCGAACCGTCCGCTGCGCTTCTTCGCCTACGGGGTCGGCGAGGTCGCAGTTGCCGAGCTGCCGGCGACGCATTCGGGTCTTCTCGACTGGCTGGCCCGCGCCGGCCTGCCGGTCGGCGCCGAGCGGACCGTCGCCGACGGGCCGCCCGGGCTGCTCGCGTTCTATCGGAAGATGCAGTCGCTGCGACCGCTACTCGCCTACGACATCGACGGGGTCGTCTACAAGGTCGAGCGCCGCGACTGGCACGACGCGATCGGATTCGTGGCGCGCGCGCCGCGGTTCGCGATCGCGCACAAGTTCCCGGCCGAGGAGGCGCTCACCGAACTGCTCGACATCGAGGTCCAGGTCGGACGCACCGGCAAGCTGACCCCGGTGGCGCGCCTGCGGCCGGTCTTCGTCGGCGGTGTCACGGTGACCAACGCCACGCTGCATAACGAGGACGAGATCGCGCGCAAGGATCTGCTGATCGGCGACACGGTGGTGGTGCGGCGCGCCGGCGACGTGATCCCCGAAGTCGTGCGCGCCCTGCCCGAGCGACGCAGCGAGCCCCCGGCTCGTCGCGCGTTCGCGATGCCGTGCGCCTGCCCGGTGTGCGGCTCGGCGGTCGCCCGCGAGGAGGGCGAGGCCGACTGGCGCTGCGTCGGCGGCCTGTACTGCGCGGCGCAGCGCAAGCAGGCGCTGCTGCACTTCGCCCAGCGCCGCGCGATGGACATCGAGGGGCTGGGCGAGAAGCTGGTCGACCAGATGGTCGACGCCGGGCTGGTGCGCACGCCCGCCGACCTGTACCGGCTCGACGTGCCGACGCTCGCCGGCCTCGACCGCATGGGCGAGAAGTCGGCCGCCAACCTGGTCGCAGCGATCGATCGATCGCGCCGTACCAGTTTTGCGCGCTTCCTGTTCGCGCTGGGCATCCGGCACGTCGGCGAGGAGGTCGCGCGGGTGCTGGCGCAACGGTACTCCGATCCGGATGCGTTGATGCGGGAGGACTGGACGGCGCTGGCCGAGGCGAAGGCCGCAGTCCAGAAGGAAAACGCCAGGCGCCGTGCCCGCGGTGAAGAGCCCGAGCCGGTGCCGCTCGAGGGCATCGGACCCGAGATCGTCGCCAGCCTGCAGCGCTTCTTCGCCGAGCCACACAATCGCGAGGTGATCGCTGCGCTGCGCGCGTCCGGCATCGAGTGGATCCGTGAGGACCGCCCTGTCGGCGAGTCGCTGGCCGGACTTACCTTCGTGGTCACCGGCACCCTGCCGACGCTGTCGCGCGAACAGGCACAGGCGCTGATCCGGCAGCACGGCGGCACCGCGGCGGCGTCGGTGTCGCGCAGGACCGACTTCGTGGTCGCCGGCGAGGCCGCCGGCAGCAAGCTCGAGCGCGCGCGCGAACTCGGCATCGCGGTGATCGACGAGGCAGTACTGCTGAAGATGTGCGAGCGCTGAGCCGCGCCGCGACCGATCCACGCTGAGGGCAACGTACGATGAACACACCGATCCGCCGCCGTGTCAGGAAGGCCGTCTTCCCCGTTGCCGGCCTGGGCACGCGGTTCCTGCCCGCCACGAAAGCCCAGCCCAAGGAGATGCTGCCGGTGGTCGACAAGCCGCTGATCCAGTATGCGGTCGAAGAGGCGGCGGCGGCCGGCATCACCGACATGATCTTCGTCACGGGCCGCGGCAAGCGTTCGATCGAGGATCACTTCGACAAGGCCTACGAGCTGGAGTCCGAGTTGGCGCTCAAGGGCAAGACCGACCTGCTCGAGCAGGTCTGGTCGAGCACGCCGAAGGACGTCCACTGTGTCTATGTCCGCCAGTCGGCCCCGCTCGGGCTCGGGCACGCGGTGCGCTGCGCGCGCGACCTGATCGGCGACGAGCCGTTCGCGGTGCTGCTGGCCGACGACCTGATGCAGCCCCCGTCCGGCGGCCCCGGGGTGCTGGCGCAGATGGTCGAACTGTTCGAGCGCACCGGATCCAGCGTGGTCGCGGTCCAGGACGTGCTGCGCGAGGAGGCGTCCTCGTACGGGATCGTCTCGACCGATGGAGCGGGACCGGTCGAAGGCAGCGAGCGCATCGTCGGCATCGTCGAGAAGCCGGCGCCGCAGCAGGCTCCGTCGACCCTGGCGGTGGTCGGCCGCTACGTGCTCAGCGCGCGCGTGTTCGAGTTCCTCGACACGCTGCAGCCGGGCGCGAGCGGCGAGATTCAGCTGACCGACGCCCTGAACGAACTGTGCGCCGCCGAACGGATGCTCGCCTGGCGCTATCGTGGCAAGCGCTTCGACTGCGGATCCAAGCTGGGATACCTGCAGGCGACTGTCGAACTCGGGCTGCAGCACCCCGAAGTCGGCGAACGTTTCGCGCAATTCCTCGCGAGCCTCGACCCGCGCCGGTTGCCCGGCGCAGCGGCGGCGCGCGACTGAGCAGAAGGGGTACCGGCATGCTGGCGATCATCGGCGGCAGTGGCTTTGCAAAGCTGGCGGGCCTGAGCGAGGCGCGGCGCGAAGTCGTCCGCACCCCGTACGGCGATCCGTCGTGTGCGCTGACCCATGGCGAACTCGACGGGCATCCGATCGTGTTCCTGGCGCGTCACGGCTACGGCCACACGATCGCTCCGCACGGGATCAACTACCGCGCGAACATCTGGGCGATGCAGCGCGTCGGGGTGACCGACGTGGTCGCGGTCGCGACCGTGGGCGGCATCCGCGCCGACTGCCAGGCCGGCGCGCTGGTCGTGCCCGACCAGATCGTCGACTACACCTGGGGACGCGGGCATACCTTCTTCGAAAGCGCCGACGACTCGGTCGCGCACCCGGTCACGCACATCGATTTCACGATGCCGTACGACGCCGGCGTGCGCCGGCGGGTGCTGGAGGCGGCGCGGCGTGCCGGCGAAGCGGTGATCGATGGCGCCGTCTACGGTTGCACGCAGGGGCCGCGCCTGGAAACGGCGGCCGAGATAGCCCGGCTCGAACGCGATGGCTGCGATCTGGTCGGGATGACCGGGATGCCGGAGGCTGCGCTGGCGCGCGAGGCGGGGCTCGCCTATGCGGCCCTGTGCGTCGTCGCGAACCAGGCAGCCGGCCGGGGCGACAGCAGCGCCGCGATCTCGCTCGAGGCCATCCGCGCAGTGCTCGAGAAGACGATGGGGCGCGTCAGGGGCATCCTCTCGGAAGTGGCGCGCGGCTGACTCCGGCGAGGCTCAGCCCCGCAGCGCCGTCAGGAGGTCCGTCTCGAACTGCAGCTGTTCGCGCGGCTTTCGCAGCGCGGCGCCGTCGATCAGGAACACGTCCTCGACGCGCTCGCCCAGCGTCGTGATCCTCGCCGTGTGCAGGTTCACGCCGTAGCGCCCGAGCACGCGCGCGATCCCGTACAGCAGGCCGGTGCGGTCGTTGGCGACCACCGACAACAGGAACTGCCGGCCGCGCTCGTCGGGGCGCAGATCGACCGACGGCTCGATCGGGAAGTAGCGCGATCGCCTCGAGCTGCGGCCGCGCACCGGCGCGGGCAGTTCGCCGCGCGCGGCCAGGCGCTGGGCGAGCTCGCTCTCGACCAGCGACAGGATGTCGCGATACTGCGCGGATCCGGCGGGATCGACCAGCACGAAGGTGTCGAGCGCGTAGCCGTGGCCGGTGGTGTGGATCTTGGCATCGAGCACCGACAGGTTCTTGCTGTCGAAGTAGCCGCAGATGCGCGCGAACAGGTCGGGCTGGTCGGGCTGGTAGACGACGACCTGGAAACCTTCCCCGATAGGCGCCAGCCGCGCCCGCACGATCGGATCGGTGGTGTCGGCGTAAGGGTGCAGCACGCGCGTGTGCCAGGCGACGTCCTGCGGGTCGTTGCGCAGGAAGTAGGGCACGTCGAGCTGGCTCCAGAAGTGCGCGTAGCGTCCGGGCGCGATGGCATAGAGGTTGAGCAGCCGCACCACCTCGGCACGCCTGGCGTCCAGGCGCACCTGCGCCGAAGGCGTCTCGCCCCCGAGCACCCGCTTGGCGAGCCAGTACAGATCCTCGAGCAGCTTGCCCTTCCACGCGTTCCAGACCTTCGGGCTGGTCCCGCGGATGTCGGCGACCGTGAGCAGGTACAGCGCGTTCAGGCGCTCCTCGCTGCCGACGAGCGAGGCGAAGCGGCTCACGACGTCCGGATCGCTCAGGTCCTGCTTTTGCGCCACCGAAGACATCGTCAGGTGATGCTCGACCAGGAATTCGACCAGCGCGGTATCCGCTTCGGCCAGTCCGTGCTGGCGGCAGAAGCGGCGCGCGTCGATGCGCCCCAGCTTCGAGTGATCGCCGCCGCGACCCTTGGCGATGTCGTGAAAGAGCGCCGCCACGATCAGCAGCCAGGGCCGTTCGAGGCCCGCCATCAGTTCGCTGCAGAACGGGTACTCGTGGGCGTGTTCTGCGATGGTGAAGCGGCGCAGGTTGCGCACCACCATCAGGATGTGCTGGTCGACCGTGTACACGTGGAACAGGTCGTGCTGCATGCGCCCGACGATGCGCCGGAACACCGGCAGGTAGCGGCCGAGGATCGACCACTGGTTCATCCGCCGAAGTTCGTGCGTGACCCCGCGCGGGGCCTGGAGAACCCCGACGAACAGCGCGCGGTGCATCGGGTCGCGTCGGAAGCGGGCGTCGATGCGCCCGCGGGCGTGCCACAGCGCGCGCAGCGTGCGCGTGGTCATCCCCGAGAGCTCGGGATGCGACTCCATCGCCAGGAACGCGCGCAGGATCGACGCCGGCTCGTCCTCGAACCGGTCCGGATCGATCACGTCGAGCAGGCCCTGCATGTTGCGGAACTCGTCGTCGATCGGTTCGGGACGCGCGCCGGGGCTCGGGAACAACTCGCTGCGCAGGTTCTGCAGCACCATCGTGTTCAGCTGGGTAACTGCCTTGGCCGCCCAGTAGTAGCGCTGCATCAGTTCCTCGGACGAGCGCCGGGCGTCGCCGCGCGCCAGCCCGACCGCCGCGGCGACCGAGGCCTGCAGGTCGAACACCAGCCGGTCTTCGCGCCGGTCGGCGAGGATGTGCAGCCAGGCCCGGATCCGCTTGAGCTGCCGTTCGTCGCGGCGCAGCTGGCCGGCCTCGCTGGCGGTGATCAGGTCACGCCGGCGCAACTCGGGCCAGTTGCGCCCGAGCCCGGCCGCGCGCGCGATCCACAGGATCACGTGCAGGTCGCGCAGGCCCCCCGGGCTCTCCTTCGTGTTCGGCTCCAGGCTGTAAGGGGTGTCGTCGAACTTGGCGTGGCGCTGGCGCATCTCGAGCAGCTTCGCCGAGAAGAATGCGCGCAGGTCGAGTTCACCGTGCAGCCGCGCCCCCAGCTCGCTCGCGCGAAGCCGGCTGCCAGCCAGCCAGCGCATCTCGAGCAACGCGGTCTGAACCGTGATGTCGGCCCGCGACTCCTCCAGGCACTCGTCGACGCTGCGCACGCTGTGGCCGATCGGCAGGCCCAGATCCCAGCACGCGCCGACGAAGCGCTCGAGCCGGTGCGCCAGCGCCGCGTCGGGCGGTCCCGCAACGAGGATCAGCAGGTCGACGTCGGAGTGCGGAAACTGGTCGCCGCGACCGTAGCCGCCGACCGCCAGCAAGGCCGCGTGCCGGCCGGGGCGCGCGGCTCGCCAGAGACCGCGAAGCGCCCGGTCGGCCGCGCGAGCCAGCGATCGGGCGAGCGCTTCGGGGTTCTGGGTGGCCCTGAAGCGCTCGATCGCCGCATTGCGTGCCTGCTGGTACTGCTGGCGCAGCGCAGGCAGGTCGGCCGGCGCGTTCACGCCGCCGCGCGCAGCAACCCGGGTCGGGCGGGCGTGCCGGCCGAGACGGTCAGCACCTCGTGGCCGGAATCGGTGACCAGCACCGTGTGCTCCCACTGCGCGGACAGGCTGTGGTCCTTGGTGACGATGGTCCAGCCGTCCGCCATCTCGCGCACCTCGCGCCGGCCGGCGTTGATCATCGGTTCGACCGTGAAGATCATTCCCGGCTCGAGGCGCTCGCCGGCGCCCGGGCGACCGTAGTGCAGCACCTGCGGCTCCTCGTGGAAGCGCCGCCCGATCCCGTGGCCGCAGAATTCGCGCACCACCGAATAGCCCTGTGCCTCGGCGTGCTGCTGGATCGCGTGCCCGATGTCGCCGATGGTCGCGCCCGGACGCACCTGCTCGATGCCGATCCACATGCACTCGAAGGTCACCTGGCACAGCCGGCGCGCAGCGACCGACGGCTCGCCGATGATGAACATCCGGCTGGTGTCGCCGTGAAAGCCGTCCTTGATGACGGTGATGTCGATGTTCAGGATGTCGCCGCTCTTGAGCAGCTTGTCTCCGGGGATTCCGTGGCAGACCTGGTGATTGACCGAGGTGCAGATCGAGCGCGGATACGGCCGGTAACCGGGCGGCGCGTAGTTCAGCGGCGCGGGGATGGTCTGCTGTACGTTGACCATGTAGTCGTGGCACAACCGGTCGAGCTCGCCGGTGGTGACGCCGGTACGAACGAAGGGCGTGATGTAGTCGAGCACTTCGCTGGCGAGGCGTCCCGCGACGCGCATCGCCTCGATCTCGATGCCAGCCTTGATGATGATGGACATGCTATGATTATAAGCTTGGCTGGATGACCCTGAGGACAGCGCTCCGCGGACCTCGCAGGACGCGCCACAGCAGGTCAGCCGGCCGAAATCGCGCGCACCGCCCCAATTGGGTGCCGCCGATGGCGCAAGCGGGCGCCGGCAGGGTCGTCACAGGCCCATGTCCGGGCACCGTGGTCGAAATCGGACGGTTGGCGGGCGCCGCACCTTCGGGGCCGATTCGCGTCGGGTCCGGGAGCGCGGCGTCGCAGGCGGTGCGTCAGGCTCAACCCGATCGGAGTTTGTCATGTCCGTCACCATGCGGCAAATGCTCGAGGCCGGCGTTCATTTCGGCCACCAGACGCGATTCTGGAACCCGCGGATGGCCCCGTACATCTACGGCCACCGCAACCGGATCCACATCTTCAATCTCGAGAAGACCCTGGTCATGTACCAGGATGCGATGAAGTACCTGCGCCAGCTCGCGGCCAACCGCGGCACGGTGCTGTTCGTCGGCACCAAGCGCCAGGCGCGCGAAATCGTCGCCGAAGAGGCGGCCCGCGCCGGCATGCCGTACGTCGACCAGCGCTGGCTCGGCGGCATGCTGACCAACTTCAAGACCGTCAAGACCTCGATCAAGCGCCTGAAGGACATGGAGACGACGGTCGGCGAAGGCGGCATCGAGCGGATGCCCAAGAAGGAATCGCTGATGTTCCAGCGCGAACTCGAGAAGCTGCAAAAGAGCCTGGGCGGGATCAAGGAGATGGGCGGCCTGCCGGACGCGATCTTCGTCATCGACGTCGGCTTCCACAAGATCGCGGTCACCGAGGCGGCGAAGCTGGGGATCCCCATCGTCGCGGTGGTCGACAGCAACCACACGCCCGACGGGATCGATCACGTGATTCCGGGCAACGACGACTCCGGCAAGGCGATCCGCCTGTACGCGCGCGGCGCGGCCGACGCGATCCTCGAGGGACGGGCCGCCTCGTTGCAGGAAGTGATCAAGGCCGCCGGCGACGACGAGGAGTTCGTCGAAGTCGACGGCGAGGAAGCCTGAGCGCGGACCGGCCGTCCGCGTGGCGCAGCGGGCGTGCGAATCGGTTGAGCAGAATCGAGCGAATTGAGGAGTGAAGCGATGGCCGAGATCACCGCCAGCATGGTGAAGACCCTGCGCGAGAAGACCGACGCCCCGATGATGGAGTGCAAGAAGGCACTGGCCGAGGCCGGTGGCGACATGGGGCGTGCCGAGGAGATCCTGCGCGTCAAGCTGGGCAACAAGGCCGGCAAGGCCGCTGCGCGCGTCACTGCCGAGGGCGTCGTGGGCATCTGGCTGGCCGGCGACCGCAAGCTCGGCGCGATCGTCGAGGTGAACTGCGAGACCGACTTCGTTGCCAAGAACGACGATTTCCTCGCGTTCACGCGCGATCTCGCCGAACTGGTCGCCAGCCGCGATCCGGCCGATGTCGCGACGCTGTCGGGGCTGCCGATGGGCGATGCCAGCGTCGAGGCGGTGCGTACGGCGCTGGTCGGACGGATCGGCGAGAACATGAGCATCCGGCGCTTCGCGCGCATCGAGGCCGAGGGCAGGCTGGGCAGCTACGTGCACGGCGGTTCGAAGATCGGCGTGCTGATCGACGTCGACGGCGGCGACGAGGCTCTGGCGAAGGACCTGGCGATGCACATCGCCGCCAGCAAGCCGAAGGCCCTGTCGAGGGAAGGCGTGCCGGCCGCGGACGTCGATCGCGAGCGCTCGATTGCGCAGCAAAAGGCGGCCGAATCGGGCAAGCCGGCCGAGATCGTCGCGAAGATGGTCGAAGGCACGGTCCAGAAGTACTTGAAGGAGGTCACGTTGCTCGGCCAGCCGTTCGTGAAGGACGACAAGCTGACCGTCGAGCAGTTGCTCAGGCAGCGCGGCGCGCGGGTCGCCCGCTTCGAGCTGTACGTGGTCGGAGAGGGGATCGAGAGGAAACAGTCCGATTTCGCCGCCGAGGTCGCCGCGCAAGCGGCGGCAGCGGCGGGGCGGTGACAGCATTCCGCTGGAAAAGGCCCCATAATTCCGGGCGGCGTGGCCCGGAGGCAGTCTCGAGCGGCCGCGCCGATCAGGAGGGTGCGTGAGTTCGAACGAAAGCCTGGCGCGCGCGAGCGCTGCGCCGAAGACGCCTGCGCTGGCGTACCGCCGAGTATTGCTCAAGCTGTCGGGCGAATCGCTGATGGGCGACGAGGCATACGGCATCGACCGGGCGACGATCGCCCGCATGGCGCACGAGATCGCCGGTGTCGTCGCGATGGGCGTCGAGCTGGCGATCGTCATCGGCGGCGGGAACATCTTTCGCGGGGTCGCGGGCGGAGCGGCCGGCATGGATCGCGCGACCGCCGACTACATGGGCATGCTCGCCACGGTGATGAATTCGCTGGCGCTGCAGGACGCGCTTCGGCAGGAGGGCGTGGCCGCCCGCGTGCAGTCGGCGCTCAAGATCGAG
>Ga0105106_10004351_pt1 | contig 10120 bp, 7 predicted proteins | sample PPLLaktember2015_5_FD_79109 | JGI IMG/M metagenome (GOLD analysis project Ga0105106, IMG submission 79109) | Freshwater sediment microbial communities from Prairie Pothole Lake near Jamestown, North Dakota, USA - PPLs Lake P8 Core (1) Depth... | ecosystem: Environmental > Aquatic > Freshwater >... | reverse complement strand
TCGGACGCCACTGGGGCTTCGATCGGATTCCGGCGACGTTCCCGGCCCTCACGGCGCCGCCGCGACCGCTCGCCCCCGCCGTCGTTCGCGATCGCCGCGTGCGGCGTTTGCTCTGCGGCGCGGGCCTGCAGGAGGCCGCCACGTTCACGTTCATCGAGCGCGACCTGGCGCAGCCGTTCCTGGCAGCCGGCGAGGCGCCGATTGGGATCGCGAATCCGCTGTCCGAGAAGTTCGCCGTCCTCCGGCCGTCGATCCTCGGCGGACTCGTCGACGCGCTGATCTACAGCCGCCGTCGCGAGACCGACGACATCCGGCTTTTCGAGGTCGGCTCCGTCTTCGGCGCCGCCGGCGAATCGTCGCGGATCGGCTGGGTGATGACCGGCGCCCGTGAGTCGCACTGGGGCCTCGACGCTGGCGACGTGGACGTCTTCGACGCGAAGGGCGTTGCCGAGCTGCTGGCCGGCGCGTTCGGCGTGTCGTTGTCCGCGAGTCCGGCCGACGACATCCCATGGGCCGTCCCCGGCCGGGCGGCGCGGCTCGGGACGGACGCGGCCACCGGAGGCGCGCTCGTCGGTCACGTCGGACAGATTCGTCCGGAGATCCTGGCCGCGCGCGGCCTCGGGCAGAGCCTCGCGGTGTTCGGCGGCGAGATCGATCCGAGGGTGCTCGCGTCGAGCGGCGCGGCGCACACGCCTTCGATGGTGGCGCTGCCCCGCTTCCCGTCGGTCGTGCGCGATCTGTCGGTGATCGTCGACGAGCGCTTGCCTGCCGAGCGCGTTCGTGGCACGATTCGTTCACACGCGCCCGCGACGCTCGTGTCGGTACGCGAGTTCGATCGGTATCAGGGCAAGGGCATTCCGGAGGGCACAGTGAGTTTGTCCGTGCGCCTCACCTTCCGCGATGCCGACCGCACGCTCACCGACACGGAAGTGCAGCAGGCCGTCGACGGCATCGTCGCAGCGTTGGCCCGGGAACTCGGAGCCGAACTGCGCGGCAAGTAACGAAGGACACATCCATGGTTCGCACCGGTACGGCAACGGATGTCCAGCCGATCGATCGGCTGGAAGAGAAAGTCCGTCAGCTCGTGGACATGATCGACACCCTCCGCGCCGAGCGCGCCCGCGCGTTGGACGAGGCCGCACGGCTCAACCGCGAGCTCGAGGCCTCCAAGGCCAGGCTGCAGGAGGCCACGAGCGTGTCGGCTGAAGCCACCACGCTGCGTGAGGAGCGCGAGCTCATCCGCAATCGCGTGGTCCAGATGATCGCCCAGATCGACAAATTGAACCTGTAGCATGCCCGACACGCGCGTCGTGCACGTCGAGATCCACGGGCAGCGGTACGCGATCCGGAGCGAGCTCGACCCTCAGTACGTCGCGGAGCTCGCAGCGCTCGTGGACGAGAAGATGCAGCTCGCCTCGCGCGAGCTGGTCACCACGGACACGCTCCGCGTCGCCGTGATCGCCGCCCTCAACATCGCCGACGAGCTCGTCCGCACCCGCACCGACTCGAGGGGCGCGCAGGGCACCCTGCTCGCCCGCGCCGCCGACATCGAACGCCTCATCGACGCGGCCCTCACCGACGCACACATCAGAGTCGTCATCGATTAGTCCGCCCGCCTCGGATCGCCCCGCGGCCTGGCGCGACGGACGCGGCCATTGCCCAACGGTGCGAGGCGCGTTAGTATCAGGATGGCTCCCTGCTTTGCGCGTGATGGCCTGGAGTGTCGCTTGAGCCGATGTTTTACGACAAAGTGAGTCGCGATGCCGCGCGGTGTGCATGCCTCCGTGGTGAGGAAGCCTGAAGCGCGGTTCCTAGCGGCTCCACCTGCTTAGCAGGTTCATGCGACCTCCCCACACGGCAAAGCGGGGCCATTTCATTCCGTCATGCCCTCCATGGGCCACAATTCCACACAGACTGTCGCAGACGTCGGCGAGCACGCGCTGATCGCGTCGATTCGACGCCGCTGCGGCGCGCCGCCTCCATGGGTCGTCGTCGGCATCGGCGACGACGCCGCGGTGATGGAACCCGAACGCGGATCGCTCGACGTCGTGACGACCGACGCCCTCGTCGAGGACGTTCACTTCCGCCGCGCCTGGACCGACGCGCGGTCGATCGGCCGCAAGGCCGTGGCCATCTGCCTGAGCGATCTGGCGGCGATGGGCGCCCGCCCGCGCGCCGTGTTCCTGAGCCTCGTGCTGCCGGCCACGCTCCCCTTCACAGACTTCGAGCACTTGATCGACGGGGTCGTCGAAGAGGCGGCAGCCGCCAGGGCCATCCTCGCCGGCGGCAACCTCGCCCAGTCGCCCGGACCACTGGTCGTGGACGTCACCGCCACGGGCTCGGTCCGACGTCGCGACGTGTTGACCAGGAGCGGCGGACGCCCGGGGGACCACTTGTTCGTGACCGGAACGCTGGGCGCGGCCGCGGCGGGGCTCGCGATGCTCGAAGAAGGCTCCCGCAGGGATCGGCTCGCCCCGGACGCTTTGGAGTGCCTCGGGCGCTACGAACGCCCGCAGGCCCGCCTCCGGTCAGGCATTGCGGTCGCCCACAGCCGGTCCGCGACGGCGTGCATGGACCTGTCGGACGGACTGGCGGACGCCGTGACCCAGGTCGCGGCCGCCAGCGGCACAGGGGCGGTCGTCGAGTTCGAGGCATTGCCGGTGCATCCCGGAGCCCAGGCATGGGCTGGGCAATCCGGCCGGGATCTGGCCGAACTCACTGTGGCCGGAGGCGAAGACTACGAGCTGCTCTTCGCGGTTCCGGCCAGGCGACGCCGCTCCTTTGCGGCGGCCATGCGCCGAAGCCCGGGGATCTCAGCGACGGACATCGGACGCCTGGTGAAAGAGCCTGGATGCTGGCTGAACCGGGCCGGAACGCTGACTCCGCTCGGCGGCGGCTACCAGCATTTCCTTTCGAAAAGTCAAGGAGCGCGCACAATTATGTAATTTCGGCTTTCCCTGCCCTTTCGCCACCCTGGCTTGGTACCCTTTAAGGGCCCCCCAACACCAGGACCGATGTTCAAGCTCTCCCGATCCCTACGCCGAAAGGTGCTCGCCACCGTGCTCACGGGAGGGGTGTTCTTCCTGGTGTACGAGGCGACGGTCATCGACTCGCGGACCGTGCCCAGGGAAGTGGGCCGGCTGGCCGCCCCGAAGGCCGGCGCCCGGATGATCTTCGAGGCCACCGCCTACTGCCGGGGCCAGATCACCGCGTCCGGTGTGAAGGTTCGGGCCGGGATTGCCGCGGCCGACCCCAAGGTGCTGCCCATCGGGTCGGTCATCCAGCTCGACCAGGTGGACGACGCCTACAAGGGCATCTACACGGTGCTCGACACCGGGCCGGAGATCGAGGGCCGGGAAGTCGACCTCTACATCTGGAACTGCGACGAGGCCGTCCGGTTCGGCCGGCGAGACGTCCGCCTGACCGTTCTGCGCCTCGGGTGGGACCAGAGCCGGACCGGGGCGGGGCTGGACTGACCTAGGGCTGGAGTTCCGTTCGATACTGCAACTGATAGAGCCGGTGGTAGAGCCCCCTGGCGGTCAGGAGCTGCTGGTGGGTGCCCGCCTCGCGCAGCTCGCCCTTGTGCAGCACGAGAATCTTGTCCACATCCTGAATCGTCGACAGCCGGTGAGCGATGGCCAGCACGGTCCGCCCCGCCATGAGCACTCGCAGGGCATCCTGAATCAGGGCCTCGGTGGCCGTGTCGATGCTCGACGTGGCCTCGTCGAGCAGCAGGACGCTCGGATCGAATGCCAGCGCCCTGGCGAATGACAGCAACTGCTTCTGGCCAACCGAGAGCGTAGCCCCGCGCTCGACGACCGGCGCCTCGTAGCGCCCGGGCAGCGCCTCGATGAAGCCGTCGGCGTGCACGGCCCGCGCCGCTTGCCGGACGGCCTCGTCGGGAATCGGCGCGCCGAGCCTGATGTTGCCGGCAATCGTGCCGGAAAACAGGTGCACATCCTGCAGGACCAGCCCGAAGCGGTTCCGCAGCTCGTGGACGTCCAGGTCCCGGACGTCCGCGCCGTCCACGAGGATTCGGCCGCGGGTGACGTCGTAAAAGCGCAGCAGCAGGTTGACGAGCGTGGTCTTGCCCGATCCGGTCGCGCCGACGACGCCGACGCGCTCGCCTGGCTCCACGACGAACGACACGTCGCGGAGCACGAAGTGCTCGCCGTCGTAGGCGAACCACACCCGGTCGAACTCAATACGGCCGAGCCGGCGTTGCGGCGATCCGTCCGGCGTTCGCACCGGCGCGGATGGTGAGGTGACCTCCACGGGGGTGTCGAGCAGCCCGAAAATCCGCTCGGAGGCCGCCATGGCGGCCTGCATGATGTTGAACTTCTCGGAGAGGGCGCTGATCGGCTAGAAGAAGCGACGCGCGTACTGCAGGAACGCCACGAGCACGCCCACGCTCACGGTGCCGTCGAGCGCCCAGCCGCCGCCGACCAGGATGATGAGCGCGCCCGACAGGGCCGCCAGGACTTCGATCAAGGGATAGAACAGCGCGTAGTAGAAGATCGAGGCGATGTTCACGTCTCGATGCTCGCGGTTGATCGCGTCGAAGCGACGGAGCGTCCGGGCCTCCTGGCCGAAGAGCTGCACGGTGGACATCCCGGTGATGTGCTCCTGCAGAAAGGCGTTCACACGCGCGATCAGGCCCCGAATACGGCGGTACGACTCCCGGACGTTCCGGCGAAACCACATCGTGACCCACGCGATGAGGGGCAGCACCGCGAAAGCCACGAGCGCCAGTCTCCAGTTCATGAGCAGCATGGCCGCCATGATGCCCACGAGCACGAGCACGTCCCCGAACACGGTGACCACACCCGAGGCGAACAGGTCGTTCAGCGCGTCGACGTCCGTCGTGACGCGGGTCATCAACCGGCCGACGGGGTTGCGGTCGTAGAACTTGAGGTCGAGCCGCTGCAGGTGGCCGAAGACCTGCATCCGGAGCGTATGCATGATCTTCTGGCCGGTGGTCTGCAGCACGTACGTCTGCACGTACTGGCACGCGAAACCGGCCAGGAGCAGACCGAAGAACAACACGACAATTCGCGTGAGCCCTTCGAGATCGCCCGTCGCGATGTAGCGGTCGATGGCCTGCTGTGTGATCCAGGGCTGCGCGAGGTCCACGATCGACGCGCCGACAATCGCCACGAACGCGACCGAGACACGGCGAAGATGCGGCTTCAAATACACCAGCAGCCGCCGCATGAGCCGCGCGTCGTAGGCCTTGCCGAGGACCTCGTCGGGAGCGGCGCTCATGTCAGCTCGCCTCGATCTCTTCCTCGAGCAGTTGGCGGCGGTGCATGTCGGCATACACGCCGTCCTGCGCCACGAGCGCGTCGTGCGTGCCGCGCTCCACGACGTGGCCGCCGACGAGCACGAGAATCAGATCCGCGTCTCGCACCGTGGACACGCGATGCGCCACGATGAGGCACGTGCGGGTCTGGCGCACGAGACGCAGGCGAGCCAGGATCGCTTCCTCGGTGGCCGTGTCGACGGCCGACAGCGCGTCGTCCAGGATCAGGATCCTCGGGTCGACGGCGATGGCGCGGGCGATCGCCAGCCGCTGCTTCTGGCCACCCGACAGCGTGATGCCGCGCTCGCCGATCAACGTCTCGTAGCGAGCCGGGAAGCCGGCCACGTCCTCGTCCAGCTTCGCGGCCTCGGCGGCCACGCCCGCGCGCGCGCGCACGGTCTCCCCGCCCCAGTCCTCCCCCAGTCCGAAAGCCACGTTGCCGCCCACGGTTTCGGAGAACAGGAACGGCTCCTGCGGCACCATGCCGATGGCCCCGCGGAGCCGGTTCAACGGAAGCGCGAGCACGTCCACGCCATCGACGAACACGGTCGAGCGCGGAGGATCGTGCAGCCGCGGCAGGAGCGAGACCACCGTCGACTTGCCGGATCCGGTCGGTCCGACCAGCGCAACCGTCTGACCGGGCTCGGCGACGAAGGACACGCAGTGCAACGCGTCCACGTCGGCACCGGGATACCGGAACGTGAGATCGCGAAACTCCACGCGGCCGATGATCGGGCGTTCGGGGGCCCCGGCCGTGGCGGGCAGCGCCGCTTGCGCGCCGGTGTCGGTGGGCAGCGCGTCCATCACCTCCAGCATGCGCTCCCATGAAGCGACGCCGCGCTGGACGATGTTCGTGACCCAGCCGAACGCGATGAGCGGCCAGGCGAGCAGCACCAGGTACCGGCTGAACGCGACGAACTCGCCGAGCGTGAGCCGGCCGTTCACGACATCGCGGCCGCCCACCCAGATGACGAGCAGGCCGCTCAGGCCGAAGCAGAGCCCCAGGCTCGGGTGGAACGCCGACTGGAGCTGGATCAGCCGCCTGTTGCTGGCGACGTAACCGTCGTTGGACGCGCGGAACCGCGAAAGCTCGCTGTCCTCCTGCCGGTACGCGCGGACGACGCGCACGCCGGCGAGCGCCTCCTGCACGACGGCGCTCATGTCGGCCAGCCGCTCCTGGATGCGCTCGAAGCGATCGTGAATGGCATTGCCGAAGTACCGGGTGGCGATCGTCACGGCCGGCAGCGGCAGGAGGGCCACGAGGGTCAGCCGGGCGTCGATCCAGAACATCACTGTCACGGCGATCACGAATCCGAGGGCCGTGCTGGCGAAGTACATCACCGCTGGGCCCACCATCATGCGGACGGCCGCCAAGTCGTTGGTGGCACGAGACATGAGGTCACCCGTCCGACGGGTCTGGTAGTAGGCCGGGGGAAGGCGCTCGAGGTGTGCGAAAAAATCGTTCCGGAGGTCATATTCGACCTGCCGGGAGGCGCCGATAAGCCGTCTGCGCATGATGTAGCGGAACAGGCCGTCCCCGAGAGCCAGGCCGAGGATCACCGCCGCATAGCCGGCCAGCCTGGCCCGGGAGATGCCCTCACCCGGGCGACCGAGGTCGTCGACGACGTACTTGAGGACCCAGGGCGAGGCGAGAGAGATCGCCGTGGCCACGAGCACCGCGGCAAGCCCCGCGAGGATGGGCGAGCGAACACGCGCGAGATAGGGCAGAAGGCGCCGGAGCGCCCTGATCATGGAGGAAAGTATAACAATGCGGACTCGTATTCATCGTGCATCGCGCTCATCGGCGCGCCTCGTGCCCGCGCTCGCGCTGATCGCCGTGCTCGTGCCGGCCATCGCGGCCGCGCAATTCGGCGCGCCGGAGCGTCCCGCGACGTCGACCGCCGTGGGCGAGAAGTACCACATCGAGGTGGGCGGCACGTTCTGGAATCCTGATCTGTTCGGCGTGATCTCGAGCGAGCAGTTCGGCCTGATTGGCACGGACATCGACTTCGTGACCGACCTGGGCTACACGAAGAAGCGCTTCAGGGATTTCCGCATTGTCCTGCGACCGGGCACCAAGCATCGCTTCCGCGCGCAGTACACGCCGATCGTGTACACGGCGCAAACGACGTTCAACCGGAACATCGTCTTCAACGGCATCACGTTCCCGCTGGCGCTGCCAGTCGAGTCGTCGTTCGGCTGGAAGGTGTGGCGGTTCGGGTACGAGTACGACTTCGTCTACACGCCGCGCGGCTTCGTCGGCGTGCTGCTGGAGGTCCGGCACACGAACTTCTCCGCGGAGCTGGCGTCGCCGCTGGCGAGCGAGTTCACGACGGCGAAGGGCCCGCTGCCGGCGATCGGCCTCGTGGGCCGCGCGTACCCGATCCGCGAGGTCGCCCTCAACTTCGAGGTCAGCGGCTTCAAAGTGCCCGACATCGACCCCAAGTACCAGGCGAACTACTTCGACTGGGACATCTACGGCACCGTCAACCTGTCCGAGTACGTCGGCGTGCAGGTCGGCTGGCGCAAGCTCTCGACCTTCCTGAACATCGAGCAGGACAAAGGCGACATCAAGTTCCAGGGCCTCTGGTTCGGAGCCGCCCTCCGGTACTGAAGAGAGACGTCGGACATCGTTTGTTAAGCCGACGTTAAATCGACACCCGACGTACTTGAGTCAGCGGGGCTCAAGCCAGACACCGAGGAAGCGGGTGTCGGATGGGGGACGGAAGCCCGAGGGCGATGTGACCGTGAGGGGCACTCGCCCGCTTCCGGCGAGCGTCTGAAGCGACACGACCCGTTCCTCGCCTGGGCCGAGTTCGATCGTCTGCCGCGAGACCGGCGTTTCCAGCACGACGGCATTCGTAGTCGCGCCATTCCTGACAAGAACCTCCACGAGAGGCTGGCGCTGGTTGGCGATGAGCACCACGCGCGCGGTGTTCTGGCCTCGTACCCAGAAGCCCTGTTCCTCGGCGAAGGCGCCCGAATCGAGAAAGAAGACACGGGCCGTGCCGTAACTCCGGAAGGACTGTGCACGCGCGGACGGGTCGTCGCGGTCGAGCGACATCGGCACCAGCGTGGCTTGGCCGCCCGCCTGGCGTAGCGGATCGTCGGGGCTCACGCTGAGCGCCGCCGCGCCGGCCGGCAATGTCAGCGGGAACGTCTGGCGCGACACGGGCGCGAGCGCGACGACCTCGAGTGGGATGGGACTGCGCCCGAGGCGGATCGTGAGCTCCCCTGCCTGCGGACGGGCGGTGGAGACACGCAACTCGTATCGTCCTGGCGGCAGGCCGTTCAGCGCGAGCCACGGGGGACGCGGCGCGAACTGGCTCTCCTCCCGGCTGGCGAGTGCGAAGTCGGGAGGAACGTCCGCGCCTCTGCGCCCGAGCGACTTCGTCAGCCACACGGCCGACCGCGACTCGGCCAGCGCAGCCAGCACCGCGAGCTGCGAAGGCGCCGGATCCGGCCCGCGCGATCCGCTCAGCCACCAGCCGGCCTGCACGAGAAGCATCAGGGCGAGTGCGAACCCGGAGGCAATGGTCGCGGCTGCCGAGACGGGCGATGTCCCCCGCCGGCGGGCCAGCGCACGAACGGCGACAGCCGCGATTCCCGCGATCGCGAGCCAGGTGACGAGATGCAGCGCGAACGGCAGCTCGCTCGCCGGCTGCCCCGGCTCGAGACGCCAGAAGAAGCTCGGCCACCCGCGCGTGAGATTCACGACCGGCCCGAGCCAGTCAAGCCACGCCGGTCGCGCCTGGTAGTGATTCCACGCCATGGCCCCACGGTCGAGACCGATCACGACCGTCGCCAACACGATCGAGATCCCGAGCAGCGTGGCCTGCCCCATGCGGGCGCACCGATCCGCGCGGGCCCACGCGGCCGCCAGGGGCAGCGAGAGGATCGGCAGAATGGCCGCGGCGAACCGAGCCGGTGTCGCGGGATTGCCGCCCCACCACATCCAGTACACGCCGGTCGCGCCAAGGTAGGCCGCAGCCACCGCGGCAGCGGTCCACATCGCCCCGCGGACGCCGACGCGCCGTTCGCGCCAGAGGCCAACACCAACGAGCATCAGCACCGGAGCGTACGTAACGAGTCCAAAGTGCGCGTCGAACAGAAGGGCGGCCACTCCACCGGGGACGTACGTTGCGGACCGATCCGTCCCTGGTGGGCCGTAAGGCGCTGTGGGATCCGGCCGTCCGTAGATCACATGGAAGAAGGCGAACCACGCGATCGCACTGACCGCAGGCAGCGCGAGGAACCCGAGAATGGCTCGCAGTCGCGCCGGCCGCGCCCCCGCGGGATGACGCACCATCCGCCACAGGATCGCCAGCCCGAAGCCCGCGGCGAGCACGACAAACCGCGTGTGCAACCACGGCAGCGCGGCGAGACCGGCAGCAACGGCAACCGTGGCCGGCATGCGGATCGACGCCGCAGGATCGGCCAGCCGCACGAGCAGCCACACGGCGCCCGCCACGGCGCAGGCGCCAGGCAGGTCGGGAAACACCATCCCGCTCTGCAACAGGAAGGTCGCGGAGATCACGACGCCGGCCCACGCAAACCACGCGGCGCCGACGTCACTCGTCATCCGCCAGGCGCTCTGCCAGATCAAACCGCCGGCGAGCGCGGCGAGCAGCAGGATCGTGGCCTGCGCTCCGCGATACCCGAAGGCCCAGAAGCCAGGCAACACGACCACCGACACGCCGGGAGCATGAATCGAGTAAATCTCGCCGTCCTTGCCCTTCTGTATGTAGTCCGGCCGAATCTCGGCAGGGAAGTACGACGCGTAGTCGCGATTCGCGTGGTTGTTCGCGATCCGGAGGT
>Ga0105106_10004350_pt1 | contig 10121 bp, 4 predicted proteins | sample PPLLaktember2015_5_FD_79109 | JGI IMG/M metagenome (GOLD analysis project Ga0105106, IMG submission 79109) | Freshwater sediment microbial communities from Prairie Pothole Lake near Jamestown, North Dakota, USA - PPLs Lake P8 Core (1) Depth... | ecosystem: Environmental > Aquatic > Freshwater >... | reverse complement strand
AGAGTCCCCGTTCAATTGCCTACCGAATCTCCCACTCCACTGCCAATTAGACTAGGAAGATGTCAGGACATTATTGCGCATTGGGTGCGCGTTTCTCTGCGATACCTACCCCCGCCCTAGATCTGCGGTTGAGATCCAAGATCCGTTGAAATCCGTTCCAAGTTGATTCTGGTCCCCTTCAACCGCACGACCATCATCCCACATCCATCCAGGAGGCCATCACGGCAACCACGTCCAGTTCTCCGGCGGACATCCGCGTTGAGTTCAACTACTTCAAGTTCATCGGCAAGGGGGAGCGTCCTGTCACAGTCTCCAGTATCAACGATGCCCATGTTATCAGGTCCCGGCAGTCCATCGACGGAGCACTGATTGACCTGGCCGAGCAGGGAGGAACTCGAAGCCGACGTTCCGTAAGGTGCTTAGAAGATCCGGCAGGAAGGACGGATCCGGGTGTCGACCCCCGGATTTCCCTCCGTAGATGCCGTTCCTGCGATTTCCAGACGCATTCCCCACGACGGACGGGCCCGCCGTTCCCCCTCCGGTTTCAACGTGCCCTCCGCCCTTGGGAACCATGTTACCCTCGCTTGCGTTGAGACATGAATCGGAGATGCTGGGGCCTGGTCACAGAATCAATGACGTAGGACTCCTACCAAAGACAATGCCTATTCAACTTTTGAGCCCGACGGCAAATGCGCAAAACATTTTTCATTTATCCTGCTTCTCCTGCGCTTCTTCCCGGAGCGCCTCCGGACTGTCGTATCCTATCCCGTTCGCAAGCCCATCTGTAAACCGTGGGGGGAACCAGTACACGCCCTCACAGCGAATTGCTGCTCCCGTTTCGAACTCCTCTGGTAGGCCAGTTGCCAGGCGAAACAGGCCACCGAGTGCAGCGACGCCCGGAGCCACTGCCGATATCCGCCAGCCGGCCCTCTTTTCCATCCCCTGTCAGCGCGGGGGGGGTGTACTCCCATGAAACCAAGCTCTTCTCTCCTTGAGCCGCCAATCACAATCAACAGGATTCCACTGACCCGGAGGAGTGTACTATGCGCGCTCTTTCCCTTTCCACCCTAATCGTGATTTGCCTTGCGGTGACGCCACAACATCGCCTGGCTGCCCAGACCTATCGATTCGTCCCGCTGCAGCATCCGGACGGCGTTTTCACGCCCACTGCGATCAACAACGCCCTCCAGATCGCCGGAACGCTCATCAAGACCGACAACACCGCTCACGCGGTTGTTCGTCAGCCAGGGGGACAATTCGTCCCGCTACCCGAACAGGCCGGGAATCAAAGCCGCGCCTTCGGTATGAACAACCGCGGCGACGTCGGGGGGTGGACCCTCGATGGGAATGGGTTCGGGCATCCGGGCGTCTGGAGGAACGGGGTATTCACCGAGCAGGCAGTCCCCTCTGGTGCGGTAACGGTCCCCATTGCTCTCGACCTCAACAACGCAGGGGAAGCAGTGGGCTACTATCGTTCAGCAGGGCAGATCCTCCATGCCTTTTACTGGAATGCCCAGGGTGCTGTCACAAAGCTCCCCGAGCTGGGTGGCGCAAGTAGCATCGCCTATGCGATCAATGATTCCGGTCGGATCGTGGGCGCCGCCGTACTTCCTGATTCAACAAACCATGCTGTTCTCTGGGAACGAGATTCGCAGACCGGAAATTGGACGATCCTCGACCTGGGTTCCCTCGGAGGGCCCAACAGCATCGCCAATGATATCAATAATGCCGGCCAGATCGTCGGTGCCGCGCAAAACTCCCCCACCACCAACCACGCGTTTCTGTGGGAAGGGGGGTCGATGAAGGACCTGGGAACCCTGGGCGGTCCCAACAGCGGCGCAAGAGCGATCAACGAGGAAGGAGTCATCGTCGGAGCATCACAGGATTCAGCTCAGCTCGGCCTGTCTGAAGCAAGCACGCTCGTGGATCTTCAGGCGGTGAGCAGAGCAAGGGCCGAGGCCATGGAGGATGTGACGGGAGCGGTACCATCCCCTGTAGCACAGGGTCCGAACGGGACGCAGGACCGTGCAGCGAAGCTCAAAAAAGACCCCAATGGCATCTACACATGGCGCGAATACGACAAGCGCCTGCCCACGGGATCGTCCTCGGTCCACACCAATGCCTTTGCATTGAATGGCGCCCGGGCCGCACTGGTTTCCGATGCCTCAAACGCCTTTGGATTTGTTCACCCCTTTGCTCTTCGCAATCGCATTCCCCAGTGTGGTTCGCCCACGGGACCGTGTCCAGAGATCGAGGGCGTTCAGGTCTTCCCCCGTTCTGGCTCGTTTATCATCAGCACACAGGTGGGCACAACGACTCCGTTCGGCGCACCACTGCTCGCGACGTATTCGTCACTCCGGGATATCGACGGCGATACAGAGATTTTCGGGAGGGGCTGGGAACAGTCTACGGGGGGTGGGGGGGTGGAGACAGCGTATTTTGAAGCGGGCTACGCTGAGGTCTGCTACGCCGGCGGTCGAATGGATGTCTTTGCTGATCAAGGCGGGATCTACAAACAGCAATCAAATTGCCAACGGGACCGGCTCAACGTGGGGGGAGGCCTGGCACAGACAGGATTTCCGGCGGTAGCTGGAGCACTCCTGCAGCCCGCAATGGTCCTCTACCACGCAGCAGACAATCTCTTCTACTTCTTCGATCAGGACGGTCACCCCACCGCAATCGAGGACGGAAACGGCAACCGGCGAACACTGACCTATAACGCGGGATTGCTCACAGGGATTGCCGACAACTTCGGCAACACCTACACCCTTACCTACGACCCGGGGAACCACGTCTCGGAAATCTCCGACGGCACGCGCTCATACCAGTTTGGATACTCGGGCGGCAACCTCACGACTATCACCGATCCGCTCGGCCACGTGACTACATTCACCTACGATCTTGCCCATCCCATCCCCGGGCTCTTGACTTCAATGACGCTTCCGCGCGGGAATACGCCCCTCCGATTCAGCTATGACTCCGACGGACGCCTGGTGAGCGTCACTGACGCGAACGGTGGTGTCTGGACGATTGAGTATACGCCCCCTCCGGGCAACGAGCTTGCCTACCCGTACAGTAACCGAGAAGTGACCGTCACCAATCCCCTAGGCCAGCGTGTGCACTATAGTTACGATGACGCCGGACTTCTCACGCAAGTCCTTGACCAGGCCGGGAACGCCATCACCTACAGCTATGATGATGATGGACATCTCGCTTCGCTGACTGACCGCCTTGGCGGGACGTCACAGTTTACCGATGATCCGAACTACCACCGCCCGACGAGCGTGACGGAGGCAGATGGGACAACCCGGAACTACACCTATTCCACTCGGATGATCAACGACCTCCCTCTCCCAGATTTGACCAGCATCCAGTACCCGGACGGCAGATCGGAGACCTTCGGCTATGATGCCAAAGGCAACCTTACCTCGCATCAAGACCGCGGAGGAAATCCGTGGAGCTTCAGCTACAACGCAGCGGGGTTGCTCCTGGCGGCGGCCAATCCCCTTGGTGGAAGAACCACGTGCACATATGATGCTGACGGGACACGAGCAAGTGTTACGGATCAGGCGGGTAATGTGACGCTCTTTCAATATGATGCACTCAAACGGCTCACCGGCGTGCAGTCAGCCGATGGCAGCCAAGTGCAGTACACCTACGACCTCGGGGATCGTCTCCTTACGGTGACCTACGGGAACGGCGGGACGCGGGAGTTGACCTACGATGCGAACGGCAATCTTCTCGGCATGAAAGACGCATTGGGCCACACCGCACAGTTTGCCTACAACCTTCTGGATCGGGTCATCTCCTTCACCGACCACCTGGGGGCAGTCTCCACGTTTGAGTACGACGCGTTGAACCGGACCACGCGCGCAACGGACAGGAGCGGGAACAGCCTGACGATGGGGTACGACCTCCTGGGTCGGATCCAATCGCTAACCGATGCCGGCGGATTTTCATGGCAAACGACGCACGATGCGGAGGGGATCATAACCTCGAGCATCAACCCCGCAGGGGTCACCACGCAGTTCGCTTCCGACCCCCTCGGGCGGACCACGGGAATAACTCGCGGAACCTCCGCGAGCACCTATATGCGCAATCTGCTAGGCGAGCTTACCACGATTATCGGTCCCGACGGGGCGACTTCGACCAGATCGGTGAATGCCCTTGGATTTCCCGATCAGATTTCGTTGCCTGGAGGAGCCAATGTGGGGTATCTTTACGATGGTGCCGGACAGCTTACATCAGCCCGGGATCCTGAAGGAAACAGCTGGCTGAAGAATCGAGATGCTCAGGGAAGGCTCCTCTCGCGCACAGATCCGGTGGGGGGAGCCACCGCGTATTCCTATGATGTCCAAAACCGGCTTCAGAGCGTGACCTTCCCCGGGGGTCTTGGCCAGCAGACCAACACCTATGACGGGGCGGGGAATCGCATCGGGGAAGCGTATTCCGATGGGACCTCCCTCACGCGCTCCTTTGACGCGGAAAACAGGCTGGTGAACATGACTGGCGCGACGTTCACCTACGACGCCAATGGACGTATGACGCAAAGCAACGGCGTAACGATCGGCCGTGATGCAGGGGGCCGAGTGACCTCCATGACCTTCGCGCCCGGGAAAACCATCACCTATCACTATGACTCCCGCAACCTGGTTTCTGCTATCGACGACTGGCTGGGTGGGACCATGCAGTTCACCCATGATCCCGCAAACCGGCTGACGACAATCGCTCGGCCTAACGGGGTTACGACAACGATCACGTATGACGACCAGAACCGTGTCGTCGGTCTTCAGGAGGGGGGTCTGTCGTCGATCACGTTGACCCGTGACCTCGCGGGTCGTACGATCAGCGCCGACCGAACGACACCCTTCACTCCGGCATCGCTGGTGGGAGGCACGAGCTCGTTTGCGGTTGATGCCGCAGCGAGGGTTCAGACCTTCACCTATGACGCCATGGGGCGGCTGACGGCCGATGGCGCGAGGACCTACTCCTGGAACCTCGCTTCGCAGCTAACGGAGTACACCAAGGGGGGAACCACTGTTGCTTTCACCTATGATGCAGCAGGACAACGGCTGACCAGGACGACAGGAGGGGTTACACATGCCTTCGTCTGGAACTATGCACTTGATCTGCCCGCGGTCAGCGTGGTGCGCCTCGGGGGGAACGACCTCCGGTACTACATCCATACGCCCGAAGGTCTGTTGCTTGCCTCCATTGACGCGGCCGATGGAGCGAGGCGCTACTATCATTTTGATGAGGCGGGGAACACTCTCTTCCTCACGGACGCCGCCGGCGCAGTGGCTGCGGCCTACACCTACTCGCCGTATGGCGTTTTGCTCGGGTCGAGCGGATCGGCAGACAACCCATTCACCTTCGGAGGGCAATTTGGCGTCCAGGAAGAGGGGGGGCTTTACTACATGCGCGCTCGCTACTTTGACAGTGCTACTGCACGCTTCATCTCGCGGGATCCGCTCGCTTCTACGGCACCACGACTCCTGAACCCCTACCAGTACGCCGTCGGCAACCCGCTGAACTATGGTGACCCCACCGGCCTAAAACCGTTCGAACTTCCCCCGTCACCCCAGGCTCCTACCCCGCTTCGCCCCCGGAGCGAGTTCAGCTCAGACCAAGAATTTTATCGGCACTATGACGACTGGAATGAGCAGATGCAACGGTGGCTAGATGAAGTTCGCGAGCGAGATCGTCGGATCGACGAACTCAGGAAACAGCACCATGAGGAGTTCTTGCAGGCATGGGCCTCGGGATGGCAGGAATACGCCGACGCAGTTACCGCAACTAACACGCTCATCCTTCACCGTGAGCTCAACGCTCGCGGGCACCCCCTGAGCCTTGAGACAGTGCGCATCCTCTTCCGTGAGGAAGGGATCACTGAAGTCGAGGATTTTGAAGCGTACCTCGCGCGTCATCAGGCCGCAGCCCTCGCGGTACATGAACAGGCCATTGCAGCGGCCAGCGCTGCCACGGAAGCCCTTCTGGCTTCACGCCGTGAGGCGGCTCGACAGTGCCCGGACAACACGAGCCGACCCATTGCTGCGGGTGCGCGGTTAGCCCCCAACGGCGTAGGCAACCGCCTGGAGGGGGGGAAGTTTGGGCAAGGGATCAAAGAGGCCTTCGTCTTTGTTGGCCACTTTTTCGTGGCTTTGCTCCATTTGGACTAGGAGGAGTCTGTTCGCTTACTCTTACACAAGACCAGGAGATCTTCCTATGAATCGTTCTCGGTTTGGAATCATCCTTGCAATGTTCATCCTTATCGCAGTGTCGTTCCCTTCCGGTGGATCCGCCACTGAGTACTACACCTACAATCCCCAGGGGCGACTCCTCAGCGTGACTTTCGAGGATAGCACGCAGATCGCCTACACCTACGATAGGAACGGAAACATTCTCTCTGTGGCCGTCGGGAAAGGGGTCGCAGCTGGGGTGAGTGAGTCCACACGGGATGGCATTCCAACGGCCTTCTCGCTCAGTCAGAATTTCCCGAACCCGTTCAATCCGTCGACAACAATCAACTTCGACCTCCCCCAGCAGACACATGTCGTCTTGAAGGTCATTAATATGCTTGGGCAGGAAGTCGCGACGCTCGTCGATGGACCTGAGCAGGCCGGGTACCGATCGGTCGTTTTCGATGCGGGAGGGCTGGCAAGCGGCATGTATGTCTACCGGCTCACGGCTGGATCGTTTACCGAGACGCGGAAGCTCGTCCTGCTCCACTAGTATGGAAACGGCTGGCAGTCAAGCTTTGTGAAAGATTAAACCGAGGGGAGTCGGGCTCACACGAGTCGCTTACAGTAGTTTATCTCCACCTGGCGTCACGTGCAGCCGCTGGTCAGGTTGCCCGCTCCCTGGAGTCATTGCGCGTGGCCCATCTCACAAGAGAAGAGAGAACACCGCCGGCATTCAAGCAGACCCTGGAGGACTTTAGCGGAGGCAATCGCCCCCGATCCTATTTCTTCTCCGGGAAGAGGACAACCTTCACGACATTTGTTGTATCGAAGTACTTCTTCGCCGCCTGCTGCATGGCATCTGTCGTGAGATTCTCGACCAGTTTGCTGTAACCGAGCATCTCCTCCGGACTCTCTTCGTTGGCATAGTACAGCCTGAAATTCGAGAGCCAGAATCGATTCTCCTTGAGGTTCACCTCCTGATTTCTCCGCTGTATCTCTTTCACCTTGTCGACATAGACCTGGCCGGATTTTACGGTCTTCAGGCTGTCGAGTTGTTCCATGACAGTCTTCACGAGTTCCTCAACGCGTGTTGGATTACAGCCCCAGGACACTGAGACTGTATATTCCTTGCGCGGATAGAGTGATGGCGAGCCGTAGGTTCTGATTCCGTAGGTGCCGCTTTTTTCCTCCCGGATCACCTCGCGCAGCTTGATATTGACAAGCTCTATCAGCGAATTGAAATCATACCTGCTCTGCCGTGACCAGTCGAAGGGACCGGTAAATGTGAGCGTCACCGAGCTCTTGGGCTCGATTCCCCGGTAGACCTGTTTGCTGATAACGCCCTTGGGCGGGTATATGCCGACATCACGCCATGATTCTTTTCTATTGATTGCCGGCAAGCTGGCGAGATACTGCTCAACAAACGGCCGGATCCTCTCGAGCTGGAAATTCCCCACGGTGAAGAATGTGAAATCGCTGGCATCTGCAAACCGGTCCTTGTAGAATGCCAATGCTTTGTCAAGACTGATTTCGTCGAGAATCTCGGGCGTCATCGGGCGGGCGCGGAAATGATGCTGTGCCATGGTTACACTGACGGTATCGGAGAATGCCACTTCGGGCATCACACTGCGGTTCTGGAGACTGGCTCTCATTCTCGACATGATCGCCCCATAGGCACTTGTATCTTTCCTTGGTGCCGTGGCGTAGAGATACGTCAACTGGAAGAGCGTTTCGAGGTCCTGCGGTGAAGCACTCCCGTTGAACCCTTCGGAGAGGCTCGAGACCATCGGATTGACATTCACGACTTTGCCGCTGAGCATTTTCGAAAGCGAGACCGCATCGAATTCCCCGACACCACACATGCTCACAAGTTGCGATGCCATTGAAGCAGACATGTAATCGGCGTCTGTGGAAAGCGAGGTTCCGCCGTTGCTGTAGGCGGAAAATAGGATTTCGTCATTCTTGAAATCGGTCGGCTTCAGCACCACCAACGCCCCATTGGAGAGCCTCCATTCCGTAAGGCCGAGGGATTCAATCTTCCGCTCGCTGACGATTTTACCGGCCTTCGGAAGAACGGCGATCAGCGGTTTCGTCGACACATTATCCACATATGCATCGAGTTTCTTTTTGCTCGCGCCGTCGAGAACCGCAAGCACCTCTGACTCCGTTGGGACTTTTACTCCTTCCTTTTCAGGAACCGAGAGCGCCACGACGCGGCTGGTCGTCCCCATTCGCATCTCGGCGAGCTTGTTGATTTCCTCGAGCGTAATGCCGGGAAGGGTTTGCTTGTTGAGGTTGAATTCCGCCTCAACGCCCGGTATGGGTTCATCTTGCACGAAGTTGCGGACGTATTCGTTGGCAAGATCGCGGGATTCGGTCTTGTCACGCTCTTTATAATGGCGTTCAATCCAGCGCAATTGGTCGCTCTTTTGCCGTTCAAGCTCCGTTGCAGTGAAGCCATACTGCTTTACCCGGTTGGCTTCGGTAAGGATGAAGTCCAGTCCGTCGAGCAGGGAATTCTCTTTTGCCTGAGCGTAAAGGGTATATGCCTGCGTATGACCCAGCCAGCGCCCATCGCCACCGCCTCCATAGATGAAGGGCGGGTTCGGCTTCTGCAGTCTTTCCTGGAGCCGTTTGTTGAACATCCCATCGTAGACCTGACCGAGAATCGTTTTCCGAAAGTCGCCTGCAGTGCGTTCAGCCTGGGGGGCTCGTTTGAATATCACTTGAAGCGATGCACCCGGGAGTTCTTTGTCGGTTGCAACTGAGGCAAGAGGCTGCTCGTGATCGGGAACGGTATACTTTGTACGTTCGCGGCTTGGATTCCTGTTGGTAAGCTTCGCAAAATGATATTTGATCAGCTCCTCCATCGCCGCTTTGTCGAAATCACCAACAGCTACCACAGCCATCAACTCCGGCCGGTACCAGTCACGGAAGAACCGGCGGACGGATTGATAGGGAGCCTTCTCGAGAATCTCTTTCTTCCCGATCACGAAACGCTTGGCGTACTGTGAATTGTAGAGCAGTTTTGGAAGGTGCTTATCCAGAACACGCATGGACGCGCCTCTTCCCAACCGCCACTCCTCCACGACCACTCCGCGCTCTTTGTCGATTTCCTTTTCGTCGTAGGTGACTGCAGAAGCCCACTCTTCGAGTATCGTGAGCGCTTTCTCGACAAGCTGGGCGGAGTCTGTGGGGATCTGGAGCATGTACACTGTTTCGTCAAAACTTGTGTACGCATTCACGTCCGGGCCAAGCCGGACACCCTCTTTTTCAAGAAGATTGATGATCTCATTCTTCGGAAAACTCTTGGTGCCGTTGAATGCCATGTGCTCGCAGAAGTGGGCGAGGCCAAGTTGATCATCATCCTCCATCACCGAACCGGTCTTGACAGCAAGTCGGAGCTCAGCGCGCCTTTCCGGTTTCTTGTTCACTCTGACATAGTATGTGAGTCCGTTGTCGAACTTCCCATATGTGATGGCGGGATCGATGGCGAGAGTGTCGCCCGGCTTGAATGATTGCTGCGCGAACGTCGTCGGTGTGAGCACGAACGCCGCGACGAAGACAAGCAACAGCAGAAGTGGTGCTCCTACAGGTGTTTTCATCCGAACCTCCTTTGAAGGCGTGGAATGAAGTACAACGCGGATTGAAGTGGTTCCCCCATCAGCATTCATCGAAAGAACGCAGCCCTGATCGTGAGTAGTGAGTGAGTGTGCCTCTTCAAAATTCCATCCGCGAGCAAGATAGCGAATCCGAACTGGAATCGCTACTTTGTTTTGGTTCAATCAACAGGACAAGAGGCCTCGATGATCAGATGCTTCCTCTCGTTTTGTCTTTCGCTATTCAAATCAACATCTCAAGTCCGACTCGAGAACGTCTTTCTCCGAAAGCAGCTGGAAATACTCGCTCGCACGTCCTCGAGACCCCGACTGCGGTCTT
>Ga0105106_10004349_pt1 | contig 10122 bp, 9 predicted proteins | sample PPLLaktember2015_5_FD_79109 | JGI IMG/M metagenome (GOLD analysis project Ga0105106, IMG submission 79109) | Freshwater sediment microbial communities from Prairie Pothole Lake near Jamestown, North Dakota, USA - PPLs Lake P8 Core (1) Depth... | ecosystem: Environmental > Aquatic > Freshwater >... | reverse complement strand
GCCGGGCGATCCGGCGCGGGGGCAGGTCTGAAGACCGAGGTCTCGGATTCCGCGTCGAAGGTGGCCTGGCAGGTGGCCAAAGTGAGCTTGTGGAAGGCATCCACAGGCTCAGTATAGCACAGATGTTCTACTATTGGATGGGCACTGAAGGGTCCGCGATTCCAAGCCGGGGGACGCAAGACCTGCAGGGCACCGCGAGCGAGGCAGCCGTCACCTATCGCGCCGGTTGGGGGTCCGCACGCACCCGCTTCAACCGGGACAGGGTCCCGGAGGATGGGAGGAGAGGACGACTGCGCCCAGGGCATGAGTCATCTATAATCTCCTCCGAGTCGGCTCGCCAATCTGCCTGCTGCATGACGACAACGAGGGGCCGTGCGATTCGCGCGGCTGTGGGAGGACCGAATGGCTTACCTGTATCCGATCTGGCTCTTCTTCGCCGCCTTCTTCTTCTACTCGGCATACATCCATTGGCGGGAGACCGGACAGGAGATCCGGCCGTTCTTCATCCGGCAGCGCGATACCCCGGAGGCCGGACCCGTCCCGGATCCGCTTATGGCGGAGGCGAACAAGCAGTTTGTGGGGGAGTTCAACGCCTACCTGAGCGGCATGAACCGCCTCAACAAGTCGCGCCATCGGGCGGCGGCGGTGGGGTATGTCTTGGCCGGCATCATCTGCCTGTTGGCGATGGTCTTCATGATCTCGATCGGCGGGGCAACCGCCTAGGTCGCAACCAGCCGCTGGCGAATAGTCAGCTATCGGCAATCAGCTATCAGCTATCAGCAACTGGCAACTAACATCTAGCATCTAGCGACTAGCACCAACAACCTTGTGGCTAGTCGCTAGTCGCTTGTTGCTTGCTGCCAACTACTCCCTGCCAAATCGCTGACCGCTGACCGCTGTAACCCCTACTCCCCGAACAATGCCTGGCTTCCCTTCTTTGCGCGGGCCTTGCGCTCGCCGTCGTCGGCCGCCCCGAGCCAGCGGTAGAAGGATTCATCATAGTCGCGCGTGCGCACGACCACCGGCATCGGCACGGCGTGCCCCAGGATGAGCGCCTGCTGCCGCGTATCGAGGCGGGCCAGCACCTCGCGCAGCGCCCCGGCGCCGCTCACGCCAGAGAACACCGCCCGGATGTCGGCTTCGTTGTCCAGCAGACAGGTCACCCGCGTGCCGATCTGGCTCATGACTTCGTCGTCGATGCCGCTGGGGCGCTGGTCGACGATCAGCAGCGTGACGTTGTACTTGCGCAGCTCACGGGCGATGTTGCCGAAGACGGTATGGCCGGCGATGGCCGGGTCGAGGAACTTGTGCGCTTCCTCGATCACAATCACCAGCGGCTGCGGCTCGTCCGCCTTCCTCCCGACCGCTTCGTTCTTCTGGCGCACGTAGCGCTCGTGGATGCGGCGTGTCAGGAAATTAGCCACCAGGATGTAGGCCGCCAGCGTGTTCCCGTAGCGGCCGAACTCGAGGACGACGCTCTGCCCCTGTTTGAGGTGATGGAAGATGGCGTCGACGGCGTCGTCCCCGGTGCCCGGCACCAGGAACCCCAGGCGGCGGAAGAATTCGAACTTGCGTTGGATGGCGCCGAGCGTCGACGAGACGATGCGCTCCTCTTCGACCAACGATGCCAGTTCCTCGTCGGGGCCGTCGCTCAGCAGCCGGTCGATCCAGCCCGGCCCCAGGCGCCGCCGCAGGAACGGCAGCGCGCCGGTCTGCACGTCACTCAACCCCAGCAGGCCGGAAAGCATCTCGACGTCCTCCGGCTCGAGCTGCTGTGTCCCGATCCGAAGGACGCGGTCGACCTTGCTGCCGCGCGCCCGAGACGTGTCTTCATCGAGGGTCACCACGCGGACCTGCCCGGCGGTGAACAGCTGGCGCAGGCCTTTGAACTCGCGGCCGGCCTCATCCTTGACGGCCCATCCGTAGTCGTTGTGCATATCGAAGATCAGCGCCGAGGCGCTGCCGGCGCGGATGATCCCGGCCAGCAGGATGCGCGTGATGAAGGACTTGCCCGTGCCGCTCTTGCCGAACACGCCCGAGGAGCGCTCGACGAAACGCTCCAGGTCGAGGTTGACGTGCACGCTCTCCATGTCGAGCGGGGTCCCCAGGAACAGGTGCTTCTCGTCTTCGGCCCCGAAGACGCGCTCGACGTCCTCGGCCGAGGCTTCATCCACCGGTGCGAAATGCGCCGGGACGGTCTTGTTCGGGCGGGGCTGGTCGTCCTCCGGATCGAGCATCAACATCGGGCTGACGGACAGGGTGCCGTAGGCCACCTGCCGCGAGTAGACCTCGGCGGCGAAGGCGTCGCCGGGTGCGGGAGGCTGGCGCATCAAATCGGGATTGGTGGCGTCGAGGGCGATGTCGGTGACGATGCCGAAGAACTTGCGTCCGCTGGTGCCGCGGATGACCACGTAGCGCCCGACGGCCAACTTCTCGATCGACAGGCGCGGGTCGAGCTTGACCAGCAGCCCGGAGGACAGCGAGCCGCCGACGACCATGCCCAGCGGCGTCTCGCCCGGGCGCGGGCCGAAGTACGAGTCGAGTTCGGAGGTATTGGTCATGCGCTCTCCCTCACGCCGCGCCTTGTCCCGCGGCTGCCAGGCATCTCTGATGAGCTCAGTGTTGCGGACGGAGCGAACGAACCACGCTTTCGAGCCGTGTCAGGTCACGGCCCACCAGCCGGGCGCACTCCGCCGCGGCGGCCACGAGATAGGTGCGGCGCTCGCTTTCTGGACGAGCGGCCGCCGCCGCCTGAAGCGCGGCGGCCAGCAGGTCGTCGACCGGGATCTCCGGAACCGCCAGGATCAGCTTGAGGAACTCAAGCCGCTCCGTGAACTTCCGCACGTCGGCGAGGGACAGGCGATGGACGGGCGCCAGGGTCAGAGGCGGCTGCGGCGGGAGAGACTGCACGAAGCTCTCATCGTTCCGATAGCCGATCGCCAGCGCCCGATACTCGACCGGGACCTGTCGGTTGACCTGACTGTCGGCCAATTGCTCGGGGCTGAGCGACTCGGAGGCGGCCAGCTGACGCGCCAGCTCGTCATCCTCGATGCTCAGGTCGTAGATCAACCCGATCACCTGGCTGCGCCCTTGCTGGGCCTCCGCCTGGCAGTAGGTCCCGAACACCGGCCACTCGGGCTCCGGAAGGCGGACGGCGCCGACGAAACCGCGCGTACTGCAGCGGGTCACCCGCCCGATCGGTCGATCGTCTTCGGTCATGCTCCCTCTCTCGGCCGCGCCTGTCGGCGGCCCCGGCGGCCCGCGCCGGCCTACAGCTGATGCTTGCGGCGCGAGCGCGTCCAGCGTTTGGTCGTCGCCTTCTGCGAAGCGCGCCCGGCCACGTGGCTGTCGACGAGTCGCTGTTGGATGAGCCCCTCGAGCTGTTGGCGATCCTGATTCGTCACCACGGCCAGTTCGTGGGCACGCACGAGGACATACGGGAAACCCCCCGTCGCCCGGCATTGGTCGAGGATCGCAGCGTGCACTCGGCCGAGCCGCGCCGGATCCTGCGCCACCCAGGCCGGTACCTCAACCCGGGCGATCGTCCCCCGGGCGTTGGTCTTCAGATAGAAGAAACGGACCTGATGGCCTTTCGTCTCGAAATCGCGATTCAGCGGCGAGCTGTCGATGAAACAGGCCGAGCGTTGGCCCGGCCCGAGCAGGTCGTCGAACAGGGCCCGGTCGGTGAGGGAGCGGAACGGGTTGGCGCGCAGCGACTGATCGTTCACCGCATCCGGTGGCAGCGTCGAGAGATGCGCCAGTGCCAGCACGTCCGCGCTGCGCGGGCGATCGATGAACCCAGCCACGCATCCTCCGCTGGTCTGCAGGCTATCCAGGTGACCGAGATAGGCCTGCAGGATTCGATCGACGTCCTTCTGGTTCTGCTCGCGCACTTGCAGGGCGAACCACAGCAGCAGGCCATTATCGAGCAGGGCGACGAACGGCCGGCCGGTGTGAGCCTGTGACCACTCGGCCAGGGCTTTCATCTCCTCCGCGTCGCGACGGCCGTTGATCATGGCGTTCCCGACCGGATACCCCTGCTGATCGTGCAGGTCCTCCGGAAGGTAGAAGATCTGCGGATGCGTGCGCGTATGCGGAGGCCTGCCCGACCCGGTCTCCATCGCCAGTCCGCCAACCTGGATCACATAGTACAGCGCTGGAGCGTGCCGGTCGGGGTAGATCTGGGAACCGTCGGCGCCGGAAACGACCAGGCCGGACTCAAGGGCAGGGGCAGCGGCGGCAGTGAGGAGTGGTTCGTCCGTGGGTCGTGCGCCTCGGTAGCGGTCACCGGCGCGCGCAACCTGGGCCGAAAGGTCCTGCGGGGAAAGGCTGGCGGCGTGCTCGAGTGCCTTGCTGGCAGCAGGCTGTAGCCGGCGCAGCGCGGCCTGCTGTTCCGCCAGCGCCGCACCCATCTTCTCGAGTTGTCCGAGGATCTGAGGGAGATTCAGGCTCATGGATGCCGCTCGAACACCTGTTCCGCATTATAGTGGATGGAGGTCCCGACGCAACCAAGAATCCCCCGCCGGGCGCTGGACTCACGCTTGCGGGGGAGGGATGTCTCCAAGATCCACGCCGTGCCCCGCACACGACCGCCACAGATGGTGCCTTGTGGCCCGTCCCAAACGCTTATGCTATACTGCCCGCGATGAACCCCGACCGATCGTTTGACGATCGACTCGCGGCGCGCGTGCGTTCGCTGGGCCTGGAAGGCGCGGCCTCAACGCTGATCGAGGCGCTCGCACCGCTGGCCTGGGTCGGCGCCCAGTTCGGGTACATGGTCGGGCCCCTGTTCGGTCCGGAGGCATCGCGCCGCGCGGGGCTGGTGGGCATGCTGGAGGACCCGCAGCGGATGGCGGGGTTGGTCGAGAGCCTGCGTCGGGAGCCGCCGGCATGAGCTTCGACTGGGTCGGGCTGGCCGTCATCGGCGCATTCACGCTGCTGCTCCTGATCTTTGCGCTATTGGGACGGAAGTGGCAGCCGGCCTTCCGCAAGCTGCCCAGCTTCGAGGCGCTCGGTACGGCGATCGAACACGCCGTCGAGGCCGGCGAACGGGTGCACGTCTCCCTGGGTACCGGCTCGGTGATCGGGCCGGAGTCGGCGCCGGCCATGGCCGGGCTGGTCGTCCTCTCCCGGGTGGCATCGGCAACGGTGATGAGCGATCGACCGGCAGTCGCGACGACGGCCGATGGCGCTATGGCCATCCTGGCCCAGGATACGCTGCGGACGGCGCACGCGCGCGTCGGCGCCGGCGATCGCTTCGAACCGACCTCGGGCCGGATGCTGGGGGCCACGCCCTACTCGTACGCCGCCGGCATCCCCGCCGTCCTCGCCACCGAAGGCGTCTCGGTCCACATCCTGAACGGATCCTTCGGCGCCGAGGGTGCGCTGGCAGCGGACTTCGGCGAGCGGCGACAGGCGTTCGTCGTCGGCGGCAGTGACGACGTGCACGCGCAGGCGCTGCTGTATGCCACGGCCGAACACCCGCTCGTGGGCGAAGAGGTTTTCGCCGGCGGCGCCTACTTGAATGCCGGCGTGTTCCACGGCGCCAGCCTGCGCACGCAAGACGTCGTCCGCGTCCTGGTCATCCTGGCGATCCTGGTCGGCACGCTGCTCCACACGCTGGGGGTCGGGCTGTGAAGCTGGGCGCGTGGATCATCTGGACGGCGGTCGCTATGGCGTTCGGCGGGGTCGTGCTGGCGGGCTACTTCGTTGAGTGGCAGACGCTGCAGGAGCTTCGCCTGCTGTTCATGCGCTGGGCGATCCTGCTTTCGGCCACGGCCCTCCTGTTAGGAATCCTCAACCTGCTCGCAGCCCACATGCACAAGGTCACGCAGCAGGAGACCGGCTGGCCCTACAGTGCGTTGCTGATCATCATCCTGCTCGGGACGCTGGTGCTCGGGCTGTTGTTCGGCCCGGACAACCGGGTGGTCCTTTCGCTGTTCGAGTACATCCAGCTTCCGGTCGAAGCGACGTTGATGGCGCTGCTGGCTGTCTCGCTGGCGGTGGCGGGTGTGCGCATGGTGGCGCGCCGCCGCGATGTCTACAGCCTGATCTTCATCCTGACGGCACTGCTCGTCCTGCTGGGCACCGCGCCCTGGCCGTTTGGCGGCGGCGGGATGACGGCCTACTTTGGCTGGCTGCGCAACTGGCTGGCACAGGTGTGGGCGGCGGGGGCGGCGCGCGGCATCGTCCTGGGAATCGCCCTGGGTGCCGTCGCCACCGGTTTGCGCGTTCTGCTTGGGGCCGACCGCCCCTACGGGGACTGAGCCGTGGCAGATGTCCGCTGCCCGATGTGCAGCAAGCCCAACCCCGAAGGGGCCGATGAATGTGGATTCTGCGGGGCGCGGCTCAAACCGGTCCTTCCAGGGGGTGCGGCACTTCCGCCATCCGACCTGCCGCTGCCTCCAATGCCGGATTGGCTGTCCCGGCTGCGCGGGCCGGACGATGAGCCCCCGGCCCCGGAGCAGCCTTCGGAACCGACCGACGATGGCGATTGGCTGGCGCGCTTGCGCTCCACCGACCCGGACTGGTCGCAGAGCGATTGGGGGCAAGGCGCTGCCGAGCCCACTCCCGAATCACAACCCGAAGTGCCGAAGCCGCCTGTGCGCCCTGCAGGGCGCGGCGCGGACTCCCCGGATTGGCTAAGCCGACTACGGGAGGCATCGTCGGAGGAAGCGGGTCCACCGGAAGGTGACCTGCCCGCATGGTTAGAAGAAGGGGCACCTGCTCCCGCTGCGGCGAGTGAGCCAACGCCTCCAACGCCTCCAGCACCGCCGGCGGCAAAGGGCGAGATTCCAGATTGGCTCGCCCGTGTGCGCGCCAGGCAGGCCGAGGAAGGCGTCGACGAGGATGCCCTGGACGAAGCCGGCGAGCCATTGCCCGACGTCTTCGATCTCGAGAAGACCGGCTGGCACAGCGGCCTGACCGGGCTGCTGACGACGCCCGACGACGTGCCGGTGGAGGACTTTCTTTCCACATCCGGCCCGCCGGCGCCGTCGTGGCTTGAGCCGGAAGCGACCGCCGCCGAGCCGGAGCCGCGGACCGGCCGACTTACGGAACTCGCTGCGCCCGAGCCTCCTCTCTCCGAGCCGGAGCCGACAACCCCTCCCGTCGAAGCGGAGCGATCCACCGGCCCGCTGGCCCCGAAGCCGGCGAAGGGCACGGATCGCCTGGCCCCTTCAGGACCTCGAACCGAGGATCTGATACCTGCGGCCCGCTCGACGGGGAAATCGAGAGAGACTCCGGCCCCACCTCCACCGACTCCGCCGTTCGGGATCGGCGACCTCGAGGATGAGACCGGGCTCTCCAGCCTTGTCCCGGCGTCCGAGGAACCGGATTCGCAGCCCACTCGCCCGCCGCTCGTCTTACCGACGACCAGCGCGCCCGAAGCCGCGCCTCCGATCGAGGTCGCAGAGCCGGAATGGATGAAGGATCTGCGGCAGCCGGACGCGGCTCCGCCCATGCCTCATGTCCAGGCGCTGGTGGCGAGCGGTGGCGGAGCCGAAGGGTCGGACTTCGACATGGAGAACGTCGAAGTCCCGGACTGGCTGACCGAAGCGGGCAACATGCCATCCGAGGCGGCCATTGCCCCGGATCTCCGCCCCGATCTGGCGCCGGCCACGCTTCCCACCTGGCTGGAAGCGATGCGCCCGGTGGACACTTTCCGCTCGGTGGTCGAGATCCTGCCCGAAGACGACCAGGCGGTCGAATCCGCCGGTCCGCTTGCCGGATTGCGCGGCGTACTGATGGCGGAGCCGGTCGTGGCGCTGCCGCGCATCTCCGGCATCGGCTCGACGCGCCTGAACGTCTCCGAGCGTCAGTACGCCCAGGCCGAGCAGCTCACCAAGCTCGTGCAAGACGAACTGCGCGAGTTGTCCCCGACCGGGCGAGCGCGCCGAAAGCTGCCGCTCTTGCGTTGGGCTGTCGCCGGTCTGCTCCTGCTGGCCGTCGCCCTGCCCATCGTCCTGCGCCTGTCGGTGTTCGCACTCCCGACCGTCGAGCCCCTCGAGCTCGCGCCGCTGGTGAATCTGGTGGCGGGCTTGCCCGCGGATCGGCCCGCCTTGCTGGTGTTCGACTTCGAGCCGGCGAACGCCGGCGAACTCGAGGTCGTTGCCGGACCCCTGCTGGAAGACCTGATGACCAAGGGAGTTCCCCTGGCGACACTCTCGACGCGGCCGACGGGTCCGCCGCTGGCCGAGCGGCTGCTGCGCCAGCGAGGCGCGGCATACGACTACCAGTCGGGCGAGGACTTCGTTCACCTTGGCTATCTCTCCGGCGGCGTGCCGGCGATCCAGCTCTTTTCCGCCGACCCGCGCGGCGCCGTGTTGAGCGGCTTCGCCGCATCGATCGACTCGGGCGAAGGGTCGATGACCGCGTGGGGCTCACCGGTCCTCGAGGGCGTGCGGTCCCTGTCCGACTTCAGCATGGTGGTGGTGATCACCGCCGGGGCAGAATCTGCCCGGTCGTGGATTGAGCAAGCCAGCCCATGGCTGGAAGGAAAGCCGCTGGTGATGGTGTTGAGTGCCGGAGTCGAGCCGATGATCCGGCCCTACTACGAAGCCCTGCGTCCGCAGGTGAACGGGCTGTTGAGCGGCGAACCGGCGGCGGTGGCCTACGAACTGCGCAACGGGAAGCCCGGCCCGGCAGTCGAACGCTGGAACCCATTCAGCCTGGGAATCCTGGTGCTCGAGATCCTGCTGATCAGCGGCGCTGTATCCGGGCTCGGCGCCTGGATCTTGCACGCGGTCAAGCCGCGGCCGAGGCCGAAGCGAGTATGACCGAGATCACCACCCTCGTCGACGCGCTCATCGGGCCGATCGTCGCCGCACTGTTGACGATCATGGTCCTCAGCTATCTGATTGGCGACAACCCCTTCTTCCGCCTGGCCACGCATCTTTTCATCGGCGTGGCCGCCGGCTACGCCGGCGCTCTGGCGGCCCGCTCGGTGTTGTGGCCCGGACTTTTCCGGCCCATCCTGCAAGCCGGCCTGGGTGGATTGCTCAACCCGACGGCGGCATTGACGCTGCTTGTCCCGGCGCTCCTGGGTTTCCTGCTGGTGCTCAAACTCGTCCCGGGGCCCTCGCGGCTGGGCACGTTCTCCACCGCTTTCCTGGTCGGCGTCGGTGCGGCGGTGGTTGTCGGCGGGGCGATTACCGGGACGCTGATCCCGCAATCGATGGCGGCGATGGGCACCTTCGACCCGGGCGTGGTTTCGCCGCAGACCGGCGAAACCGGCTTCGAGCGCGTGGTCAACATGGTCATCCTTCTGACGGGCACGCTCAGCACGCTGGCCTACTTCCGATTCACGCTCCGGCGCGGTGCGGGGAGTGAGGGCCGCCCGCTGGGGCCGATCGGCCTGCTGGGTAAGGGCGTCAGTGCGCTCGGCCGGTCGTTCATTGCGCTGGCCTTCGGGGTCATGTATGCCGGTGCGCTCTCGGCCACGCTGTTGATCCTGACGCAGCGGGTTCAATTCCTGATGGATGCCCTGACCGGGCTGATGGCCGGACGATGATGGATTTGCAGACGATGGTCGACTCCGAAACGCTGCTGGCGGTGGACGTGGGAAGTGTCCATACGCGGGCCAGCCTGTTCGACGTGGTCGACAATCAGTACCGGCTGGTGGCCACCGGGCGCTCGCTCTCCACGGCCACGACGCCGCTGCTCGATATCGGCGAAGGCGTACGCATTGCGCTCGACCAGGTCCAGACGATCACCGGCCGCCGGCTGCTGGACGACTCCGAAGGCCTGATCATGCCAAGCACGTCGCAGGGCGCGGGCGTGGACGTGTTCGTCGCCACATCGTCCGCCGGTCCTCGCCTGCGCGCCGTCCTGGTGGGATTGACCCCGGGCGTGTCGCTGGAATCCGGCCGGCGCCTGGCCACCTCCACCTACCTGGATGTGATCGAGGAGATCGGTCTCGCTGACCGCCGGCGCGAGGAAGAACAGATCGACTTGATCCTCGCCGCTCGACCCGACCTGATCTTGATCGTCGGCGGGACCGATGGCGGCGCCAGCGCCTCTGTCCTGCGGTTGGTCGAAGGCGTCGCCATGGCAGCCGGGTTGCGCCCCGGCGGGCCGGTGCCGCGGGTCCTGTTCGCCGGCAACCGCCAGTTAGGGGCCGCG
>Ga0105106_10004347_pt1 | contig 10122 bp, 11 predicted proteins | sample PPLLaktember2015_5_FD_79109 | JGI IMG/M metagenome (GOLD analysis project Ga0105106, IMG submission 79109) | Freshwater sediment microbial communities from Prairie Pothole Lake near Jamestown, North Dakota, USA - PPLs Lake P8 Core (1) Depth... | ecosystem: Environmental > Aquatic > Freshwater >... | reverse complement strand
CGCCGTCGTCGACCGCCTTCCCTGGGGCCTCATCGTCATTCTCTGCCTCACCCTCGGCCTGGCGCCCTTTCGGCCGCCTCACGTGGACGAAAAGCTCCAGATGCTCTACCACGGCGAACTTCGACGGCCCATCGACTGGCTCGACCTGCTCCTTCACGGCGCGCCCTGGATCCTGCTTCTCGTGAAGCTCGGCGCTTCGCTCGCCGTGAAGAGAGGCTCCTGATGCGCGACTGGAACGTGGTCGCGACGATCCACGACGGAGGATTTCGCCGCGCCTGCCGGCTCCTTTCCCTGGAGGGCGAGCTCTCTCGCACAGAGTTCTACAACATCGTGGTCATGAAGGTGTCCGATGTCGATGCGTTTCTCGCTCGCCTTCAGACGCTCTGGTCAGAGAGCCGCAGCTTCCCGGAGGTCGTCGCGCATGTCAGGCCCGTCCGCGAGACATTCCATTTCCAGTCGCCCGAGGAGTTCGAGGCAAAGGCGCAGGAGCTCGCCCTGGGCCTCGCGGAAAGTCTCGCGGGCAAGACCTTCCACGTGAGAATCCACCGCAGGGGTCTCAAAGGAACACTTTCGACGAAGGACGAGGAGCGCTCGCTCGCCGACGCCGTTCTCGCGCGACTTTCTACTACCGGCGCTTCCGCCCGGGTCGCTTTCGACGACCCGGACGCGGTCCTCGCGGTGGACAGCGTGGGCGATCGGGCAGGTATGACCCTGTGGACCCGCGAGGACCTCCGGCGTTATCCGTTTCTCGGCCTCGGATGAGCCCGGGTCGCGGCCCTAGCCCCGCTCTCTGCGAATGCTGGGGCCCCGGCGATGGAACCGAAACCAGGGACTCTCCCCCGGAGATGACGCTGCAAGTCCCAGAAGTTGATGGCATGGGATGTGCAACGGGCAATAGACGTGGAAACTGAAGCGAGTCTTGCGAAACGTATCCGCGCCGCCTTCGAGCACGAAGCGCGAATCAACCTTCATCGTCATCCCATCCGGATCTCCGTCGAGGGTGATGCCGTAGTCCTCGAGGGTGACGTGGAGAACATCGCGGTCAAGAAGACCGCCCTCGGAATCGCCGCCGCGACGCCGGGTGTGACGGGATTGGTCGATCGACTTCGTATCGCTCGGCCCACGAGGATGACGGATGCCGAGATTCGCGATCACCTTCGAGACACCCTCGAGGAGGAACCGGCGTTTCGTGACGTCACCCTCCTGGTCCAGAGCCCCGGCCGGCGTGAATCGATCCGGAAGGCCCAGGCGGAGCCCTACGCCGTCATCGACGCCGCCGTGGACGACGGAGTGGTCACGTTGAACGGGCAGCTTCCCAGTCTCTCTCACAAGCGTCTCGCGGGGGTGCTCGCCTGGTGGATCCCGGGGACCCGGGACGTGGTGAACGGGATGGAGGTCGTTCCCGACCAGGTCGACAACGACGACGAGATCACGGATGCGGTGCGATTGGTCCTCGAGAAGGATCGGCTCGTCGATGAGACCGAGATCCGTGCTCACACGAGCAACCGGGTGGTTACGCTCGAAGGTCTGGTGCCGAACGACCGGATTCGGGAGATGGCCGAGGTCGACGCCTGGCTCGTTCTCGGGGTGGCTGGTGTCGTGAATCGACTCGAGCTTCAGGCCACCTCGCCGTCCTGACTTTCCGGGCCCGTTCATACACCCGCCTCGTTCTTCTATCGCGGGTGGCCGACGGGAACGAGATAGACGGGTCGATGGTTCCGGGGAAGGCCGAGGGCTCGGTGAAGTTTCTCGTCGTCGAAAGCGCCGATGGGAACGGCGCCGAGGCCCAGGCTCACCGCTTGGAGGAGGAGGTTCTGCGCCACGTGGCCCGCTTCGAGGTGAACGTACCGTTCGGCTCTCGGTCCGTATTTGGCGGCGGTTCTCTCGTAGACTGCAGCGAGAACGAAGACCGCGGGGGCTTCCATGAGAGCCTCTTGATCGAGGGAGGCGCGGCTGATCTCGCGCCTCAGGTCGGGTTCGAGCACCATCGCCAACTGGTGGGCCCGGGGCTCGTAGTGAAAGAAGCCCGAGGCGCTGGCGAGGTAGATCTCGAGCGGATACAACGCCCCCGCGGAAGGTGCGGTTCGATGACCGTCTTCATGAGTGACGCCCGAAGACGCCCAAAGAAGCTGAGACAGCATCTCCGCCGTGAGGGGCTCGTTGGTGAACGTCCGTTGCGACCGCCGGCGCGCAAGCGCTTCCTCGAGAGAGAGCGGCCCGCGGCGTTCCGGCTGGGGAAGTTTCACCGTCTCGCCGCCTTCCAGAGTCGAGGCTTTTGCCGTCACGTTCAGAGACCTCTCGCATCCCATAGAGAGGAGCAGCCAGGGGATGACGGTCGCGACCGCGATGCTATCCCGAAGGACGCTCATTCCATCCCCGCCTTCCTCACGGCCGTCGCAAATCAGCTTTGCAAGAACCGTTCCCTTGAAAGCTGCCGCCGGCAAGCTCGTGGATTAGGATAGTGCTCAGATGGACAAGCTGAGAGCGTTGATCGTAAGCGCCGACGACTTCGAGGATACGGAGCTTCTCGTACCTCTGTACCGTCTTCGAGAGGAAGGCATTTCGGCCGATGTGGCGTCGACGCGCGCCGGAACCATCCGGGGCAAGCACGGATACTCCGTATCGATCGACAGGACGCTCCCGGAAGTGGAACCTCGAGATTACGATCTCCTCGTCCTTCCCGGCGGCCGAGCACCGGCCGCGCTGAGACAGGTCGCGGCGCTCCAAGAGATCGTCCGGGCCTTCGCCGCCGCCAACAAACCCATTGCCGCCATCTGCCACGGCCCGCAGATCCTCGTGAGCGCCGGTGTTATGAGCGGAAGGGAGGCGACTTGCTACAAAACCGTCGCCGCGGAGCTCAGGGATGCCGGCGCTCGCTATGTCGACGACGAGGTCGTGGTGGACGGAAACCTCGTTACGTCTCGGCAGCCGTCCGACTTGCCCGCTTTTTGCCGTGAGATCATGAAGCAGCTCAGAGCGAAGTCGCTAATCCATTGAAATGGGTGGCAGGCTGTTCGAACTGCTTGTTCTTCTGCGGAATTTCCTGGGTCTAGCTCGAACCCCATTGTGTCGTGCCCACCGGCACAGTCAACCTAGTCGGGCTTAGAGCGCTCGAAGTACTTGCGCCGAATGGCTCAACCGCTGGATGAAATCTCACGGCCGCTCGGTCATGGTCATCGGGCGGATGGTGATTTCCGTCGGCACGAGCGAACACGAATTCCAAGTTATCGAGCGCAACCGAGAAGGCTTTCGAACACGTGCGGTTCGCTCCTGTGACCGGCGAGGCCCGGAACCGTCTCTCTCAGCTCGCCGCGGACACGAGCTCCAGTCGGCGAGGCGCGGTGACGGCGGCGAGAGTTTCGCCCACTTCGGCGAAGCTGACCTGCCTCGTTCCCGCTTTGGCCTTCGCCTCCTTGGCGGCGCGCTGCGCGATATCGGCGAGGGACAGGATCCCGCGCAAATGCCCCTCGTCGTCCACGACCGGCAGCCGGCGAACCTGCTGGGACCGCATCCTCTTCTCCACCTTGTCCAGGTCCTCCTCGGGCTTGCAAGAGTGCAGCTCGGCGCTCATGGCCTGCGACACCAGAATCCGTGCCAGCGGCTGTGCCTGCGTGTACGCGGCCATGCAGACGTCACGGTCGGTAATCATCCCTACCACCCTGCCGTTCTGGTCGAGCACGGGGACGGATCCACAATCAGATTCCCACATGAGCTTGGCACTTCGGTCGAGGGGCTCGTTGATCCAACAAGTTTGAACGTCCGTCGTCATGAGTTCAGATACTTTCATAAACAACCTCCTTCTTCTTCATTACGCAAGGCACGTGCCAGTTGTATCGATCGATTCTGCCAGCCGGCAAGTGCAGGGGGTTCTTTTGATTGGCGCAGCTTCCCAGGCCGGGCCGGAGCATCCACCGCCCCGCTGACCTGGGGCATCTTGCGCAGTTTCTTGCGGCGACGAGACGAAGACAACAAGGGAGTCTAGCCTCCTCTCACATGGAATCGATGGCGGTCGCCGCAATGGCCTGTCGCAGGCGCTGCGCCAGGACCTCTGGAGGACGGGGGAGGCGGGAACTCCGCCTTCTCGATCTCGCCGCCGGAGGCCCTGCTAGCTTAGCTGCTAGGACGGCGCCCCCGGAGCGACGCTCACCCGCACCAGCTCCCCTTTCGACGACAGGTCGAACCGAACGGGGAAGAACTGCGAGAGGAGCCACATCGCCGTTCGCGCATGGGTGGTGATGGAGCGCGTGAGGAACGAGCCTCCTTTGGCGAGCGCGAGGTAGACGAGCATCTGATCCGCCGCGTGCCGGTCCAGCGTCGCCCCCGCGGATAAGTCGGCGGCCAGCTCCTCTCCGACCGCGGCGCCCAGCGTTTCCGCGCGGACTCCCCTTTCGGCGACGCGGCCCGCGCCCAGAACCGTGGCCCCGGTTCGGGCCCATACGACGATCGCCCCGCCCGGTCCCGCCGCCCGGGCGGCATCTACCACCTCGACTTCCACGCGGGCCTGGGGGCAGCGCTCGAGGGCCGCGTCCCGCATGCGGGCCGCGATGTGCTCCGGAATACTCGATACGTGCGCCCGTCCCTCGATCGCGAGGATCGCGCCCCGCTCGTCGAGAACGAGCGGTTCCAGGGATCCGGGTGCGACGGTGAGACGCACTTCACCGCCGCCGCGCGGATAGTAGCCGCGGCGGATTCCCTCGATCCGGACCTCGACGCCCAGGCGCGCGAGGAGGGGGAGAAGCACGTTCTGGAAGTAATCGAAAGGCGGAGCGTGAGGCACGTCCGTGCCGCCCGTCACGGTGACCGCGGCGGCGTGACCGCTCGCGATCCATAGCGGGAGAAGCGCCTGGAGCACCAGAGCGACGCTCCCCGCCGTGCCCACGTCGAATCGGTACCCCCCTCCGGAGATGGCGCCGGGAGCGATACGCACTTCCCGGGAGCGCGGCGCCAGACCCTCCACCCGAGCCCCGCAGACCGTCGCCACGGCCGCGACCGCGGCGAGATGCTGCGGCGCGAGGCCGGGCCTCTCCCGCTTCCCCCGAATGTTGCGCACGACGACTTCGCGGCCGGTCACCGCCGAAAGCGCGACCGCGATGCGCAGGAGCTGGCCGCCGCCTTCGCCGAAAGAGCCATCGATTTCGAGCAGGGCATCCACCTCGATTCTCGCGTAGTCTATCGAAATGGCAGGCGATGCCTTTGTGGGCACCAGCGGCTGGAACTACGACTCCTGGCGGGAGGGGTTCTACGGGAACCGGCCGAAGAAGGATTGGCTCCGGTTCTGCGCGGAGCGGTTCACGGGAATCGAGGTGAACGCGACCTTCTACCGGCTCCAGAGCAAGGAGACGTTCCGACGCTGGCGCGCCGAGACGCCGTCTCGGTTTCGCTTTGCCATGAAGGCCCACCGTTACCTCACCCACAACAAGAAGCTCAACGACCCCCTTCCCTCGATTGCGCTCGAGCGCGAACGCGCCTCGGCGCTCGGCCCGAAGCTCGCCGCGGTCCTGTGGCAGCTTCCGGGAAACCTGCACAAGAACCTGGAGAGGCTCGAGGAGTTCGCCTGTGCCCTCGGGCGCTGGAAGCGAGTGCGACACGCGATCGAGCTCCGCCACGAGTCCTGGTTCGATGACGAAGTGGCCGGGTGCCTCCGCGAGCACGATCTCGCCTTGTGCCAGTCGGACGCCGCCGACTGGCCGCTCTGGGACGAGGTGACGACCGATTTCGTCTACGTGCGTCTTCACGGCCACACTCTCACCTATGCTTCTGACTATTCGAACGCTTCGATCGGCGCCTGGGCCGTTCGGGTGAAGCGCTGGCTGCGGGAGGGACGCGACGTGCATCTGTATTTCGACAACGACGCCTTCGGCCACGCGCCGCGAAACGCTCTTCAGTTGCTCAAACGGATCTCCCCCCGATGAAGGAGGTCACGCTCTTTCTTTGCGGCGACGTGATGACCGGCCGCGGCGTCGACCAGATCCTCCGGCACCCGAGCGCACGCCAACTGTACGAGAGCGGCACCAGCTCCGCGAAGAGCTACGTTGCGATCGCCGAGGCGGCCACGGGCCGCATCGCGAGGCCGGCCGACGACAATTACGTGTGGGGCGGCGCACTCTCCTAGCTCGAGCGCCGCAAGCAGCAGGCCCGCATCATCAATCTGGAAACCGCGGTCACGACCTCCGAGGATGCCTGGCCCGGCAAGGGGGGTTTGAGCTCCCAACTTGATGAGTTGATCGCGAGGGTCCAGACCTGAGAGCGTGCACAAGCGGTCCGGGCGGCACGAAGCCACAACTCTCCTATCAGCACGTACGCGGCGGGGGTCAGGAGCATGCGAAACTGGTCCGCCAGGAATTGCGATCAGGGCGATACTGGTCGAATCCCGAGTATCGCCGACAAAGAACCCCGGGCAGGGTCTGTGGAACGGATCTTGCTCTCCATCGATTTGCGTGAGGAGCGTGGAATGCCTGTCTATCGCTGCAGCGCTTGCGGAAGGGAATTCCAGATCATCGAGTCCATCTAAGGACTACGATCCCGGAAGGTAAGATGCCCCAAATGCCGCAGCTCGCGGGTGGAGCGGCGTCCATGTGGTTACTTCGAAGAAGAGCTGAGGTCGCGTAAGTCATGAGGGCGGCGTCGTGGGAGCATTTCTCCCATGGAGCGGATATGGGAGTTCGTGGGGCGGGTCGTTCCCGGGCGGAGGCATTCGAGCAGGGGGCCAAAGCGCTCTGCGCCCTGACCACGGATCTCGACGCGGTGCAGCCTCGGGAAAGAGTCGACGTGCACTGCGAGGCCCCGGACGATGACGTTCTGTTCGTGGACTGGCTCAACGTCATCGTCTTCGAGATGGCCTGTCGTCATATGGTGTTCTCCCGCTTCCAGGTGGTGGTCGAAGGTCACCGCCTCAGTGGCTGTGCCTGGGGAGAGAGCGCGGATCCGCAGAAACACCCGCCGGGAGTCGAGGTGAAGGGTGCGACGTTCACCGAGCTCGCGGTCCGCCGGGAGGAAGACGGGACATGGATCGCTCAGTGCATCGTCGACGTTTGACCGGTCTCCGGTAGGGAGTAGCAGCGATGGATATGAGTCTTTTGGCGCTGCGGGCGGAAAACGAGTGGGTGATTACACCGCGCGGAAAGATGCGGGTTCCGGCAGTCATCTACGCCACCGAATCCCTCATCCGCGAGATGGACGACAAAGTCTACGAGCAGGTGACGAACGTCGCGACCCTGCCGGGAATCGAGAGGGCATCGTATGCGATGCCCGACGCGCATTGGGGATACGGCTTTCCCATCGGCGGCGTCGCCGCCTTCGACCCCAAACGAGGTGGCGTCATCTCCGCGGGCGGAGTGGGTTTCGATATTTCCTGCGGGGTGCGTACGCTCCACACCGGTTTGACTCCAAAGGATTTGCACCCGGTGAAGGAGGCCCTGGCCGACGCTCTCTATAGCCATATCCCCGCGGGCGTGGGAAGTCGCGGCCGAATCCGTCTGAGCCGGGAAGAAATGAACGCCATGCTCGAAGGCGGTGCGCGCTGGGCCGTGGAGCGGGGCTACGGCGTTCCGGAAGACCTCGAGCGGATCGAGGAGCGAGGCCGCATCTCGGGCGCTCGGCCGGAATGCGTTTCCGACCATGCCAAGAAGCGGCAGGAAGAGGAAATGGGAACGCTCGGCTCCGGCAACCATTACCTGGAAGTTCAGCTCGTCGACGAAGTCTTCGATGTCGAGACGGCGCGGCGATTCGAGCTCGAGAAGGGGAGGCTCGTGGTGAGCGTCCACTGCGGATCCCGCGGGCTCGGTCATCAGATCGGCACCGACTATCTGCGAAAGATGGTCCTGGCGGCCGCGTCGTTCGGAATCGAGCTTCCCGACCGGGAACTCGGCTGCGTCCCCATCGAATCCGCGCTCGGCCAGGATTACCTCGGCGCCATGCGCGCGGGGATTCACTGCGCGCTCGCCAACCGGCAGATCATCACCCACCTGGTAAGGCAGGTCTTCGCCGAGGTTCTGCCGGCCGCGCGACTGAGCCTCCTCTACGATGTTTCCCACAACACCTGCAAGGAGGAGGAGCACCTCGTCGATGGAGAGAAAAAGCGGCTCTTCGTGCATCGGAAGGGCGCAACCCGCGCCTTCCCGCCGGGGCACGCCGATCTCCCCGAAGCGCTCGTCGACGTCGGGCAGCCGGTCCTCATCGGCGGAACCATGGGAACGGCGTCCTACGTGCTGGTAGGGACGCGGGAAAGCATGGACCTCGCCTTCGGCTCCGCCTGCCATGGCGCGGGCCGGGCCATGAGCCGCCACGCCGCCCTCCGGCGCTGGCGGGCGCGCGAGGTCATCGATGAGCTGGCTGGCCGCGGTATCTTGGTGCGAGGCCACTCCTTTCGCGACGTCGCCGAGGAGGCGCCGGGCGCTTACAAGGACGTCTCGACAGTGGTGGAAGCGGCCGACAAGGCGAGGCTGGCGAGCAAAGTGGCGAAGCTGGTGCCTGTGATTTGTATCAAGGGATAGGTCGGCACAAATTGATGGCTTGTCAGAACTCGCGAACGAGGTCGGTCCGAAGGGGATTCGGGGTGGTCGTGGCAAAAGCCCCGGCGGCGCGTCGAATCCCCCAACCGGCCGGACGCGTCGATCGCGTCCGAGCACGGGCTCTGGCGGAAAGCGTCTGAATTTCGGGAGCAAGCCGCGACAGGTGATTCGATGTTGAATGAGGAAATCGAGCGAGTCAGCGATTTTCGCCCTGATGACTCTCCTTCAGGGCCGATGAAAGACCGCGGGACGGGTGTCGAGCCCGCCCCGCGGCAGTTCGAAAACGTCAGGCCACCTTGACCTCGATGGCCTTGGGCTTGGCCTTTTCCGTCTTGGGCAGATGGACGTTGAGAACGCCGTCCTTGAACTCCGCCATTACTTTCGTTTCGTCCACGTTGTCGGGGACGGTGAAGGTCCGCAGGAACGACCCATAATAACGCTCGACGCGATGGAACTTCTTCCCCTTCTCTTCTTTCTCCTTCTTTCGCTCGCCCTGGAGGGTGAGGACGCCGTTCTCGACGCACACCTTGACGTCATCCCGTTTCACCTCGGGGAGCTCGGCCTTGATGAGGTACTGATCGTCCGTCTCGGTGACATCCACCACCGGCGCCCAATCAGGCACCGTCAAAGCCTCGCGGCCCTCGGGCCCATTGGTGCGGGCGAGAGCGGGCCTTCCGACTCCGGCGAAAACACGGTTCAGTCTGTCGCTCATTTCCTCCAGTTCGCGAAAGGGATCCCAACGTACGAGACTCATTTCCAAATCCTCCTCTCCGAGAGCACTCAGGGGTTATGCGGCTGGACGGCCCCTCGGTTTGCCGGCGCCTCGCCCTGCGTTGTTCGACGCGGTTGGAGGAGCAAAACCCGTTCCAGAACCAGGGTTGTGGTAAACCTGGGGCCAGACGTTTGGTGAGGGGACCTGGGGCAACACAATAGGCGTGATAAAGCCTGCCAGGCCGGACGCGATCACTGCCGTCGGAAGACATCGGCTGTTGCGGCGGGCCTGCGGGGAGATGGTTGCGTTCACGAAGCACTGATTTCGTTGCGGAAAAAGACGCGGCCTCCGGGGGAATCCACGCTGTCCGAGCGGTGCCGGCGTTCTGCTCTTAACGCCGGAATGTTGGAACAGCCTGCGTGGGAAGCCGAATCGGGTAAAGGGGAGTTGGACAGGAAGGAGGCAATCGATCGGATGCAGCGACGAAGCAGATTTCTCGTCACCAGTGGAAGGATTACTTCGACCGATTCACAAAGCGAAACTTGCGGGACGATCGATCGGAGACGACCTCCATCGAGCTACTCTCTCCCGCGCTGGGCGATCAGCTACTTCTCGAGAGCATAGATCATCTCGTCTTCCATCCGAAGGGATCGTCCAAATGGGTTCACGGAAGGAGCTCTCTTCGACCCTGTTCGGCTCACTAGCCGAGCGTGAGCCGAATCGCCCAGAGCAGCGCGAGCCCGGAGGCAAAGAAGAGGAAATTCACGAGGTTGATGGAGACGCGGTGATGTCTGTTGACCTCGGGAACCAGATCCGAGGCGCCGATGTAGATGAAGTTTTCCCGCGGCGAAGGGGAACGGCGCCTTTCGGCAATGGGCGACCACGGGCGCACCGGACTCG
>Ga0105106_10004346_pt1 | contig 10122 bp, 8 predicted proteins | sample PPLLaktember2015_5_FD_79109 | JGI IMG/M metagenome (GOLD analysis project Ga0105106, IMG submission 79109) | Freshwater sediment microbial communities from Prairie Pothole Lake near Jamestown, North Dakota, USA - PPLs Lake P8 Core (1) Depth... | ecosystem: Environmental > Aquatic > Freshwater >... | reverse complement strand
CGGATTGCAGTGATCTATGAAGGTCAGATCATGGATGTGGTGGACCGGGATCAGGCTACCCCGGAAGGTTTGGGTTTATTGATGGCAGGTATACGTACAGAAAGGCAATCATAATATTATGATTAATTTTCTTGGTTACAGTTGTTCTGTGTGTGGCAAAGATTATGGCCCGCGAGAAGTGACCTATACCTGTCCCATCGATGGAGGCAACCTGGATGTTATCGTAGATCTCCCAGCCATTAAGAGGCAGTACAGCCCCAAGGAGTTATTTGCTTCAACAGAAGCTTCCTTATGGCGTTATTTACCGCTGTTGCCGGTTACCGACCCTGGAGGAGCAGGGACAACCTTGCGGGCGGCTGGCTGGACACCGGTCTTCAGACCACAGCGTTTAGCGGATAAGCTGGAAATGGGTCGGTTATGGATCAAAGACGAGAGCCGCAATCCGACAGCTTCATTCAAGGACCGTGCCAGTGCCGTTTTGATCGGAAGGGCACATGATATCGGAGCTGAGGTGGTGGTCACTGCTTCCACTGGGAATGCCGGGGCAGCCTTAGCCGGAATGGCAGCCGCGGTAGGACAGAAAGCGGTCATTTTTGCACCGCGTACTGCACCCCCGGCAAAAGTGGCTCAATTATTGGTTTTCGGGGCGCAGGTATTTTTGGTCGATGGTACGTATGATGATGCATTTGATCTGACCATCCAGGCAGCTGACGCCTTTGGCTGGTACTGCCGGAACACGGGTTACAACCCATTCACTGCTGAGGGGAAGAAGACGGCTGCTTTGGAGATCTGGGAGTGGATGCAGCGAGAGGTGAATGCGGACTTAAGTATGTCGGAGCGACTCTCGATCTTTGTTTCTGTAGGTGATGGAAATATCATTTCGGGATTACATAAAGGTTTCAAAGACCTGTTGGCTTTGGGCTGGTTGGAGCAAATGCCGCGCATTTTTGGTGTACAGGCTGAGGGTTCGGCAGCCATCGCCAATACATTTTATTCGGGGGCCGAAAATATCGTCCCGGTGCGGGCTCAAACCCTGGCTGACAGTATCTCTGTTGACCTGCCCAGGGATGGCGTCCGGGCTGTCAGGGCTGCACGTCAGACCGGAGGCTCTTATGTGCTGGTCAGTGATGCTGAGATCCTGGTGGCGATCGCTGAATTAGGCCGGATAGGAATCTTTGCGGAACCGGCAGGAGCTGCAGCATATGCTGGGCTGGTGCGTGCCCGGCAGATAGGTTTGATCAATGGCGAGGATCCAGTTTTGGTGGTGAACACCGGCAGCGGCTTGAAAGACGTACGCGCCGCCATGCAGGCGGTAACCGAACCCCCAGTCATCCAACCCAGCCTGGATGCCCTGCGTAAGATCCTTGCTTAGGTGTGTTGTCAGAACCTGGTACGCAGCCCGTTATTAATCAAGCGGGATCATTTGTTCAGTAGACCGAGAACCGTACGAATACTGCGTACCACTGACCTCACAGGAGACAATTTTTGACCCAAACACCTGTTTTTTCGATCGTAGCACCGATCTATAATGAGATCGGAAATTTACCAGAGTTCTACCGGCGTGTAATAGTTTCCCTCGAGCAAACGAGCGAGGCTTGGGAATTATTGCTGGTGGACGATGGCTCGACGGATGGTTCCACAGATATGATCCGTGAGCTGGCAGCAGGTGATCCCCGGGTGAAACCGGTGATCTTTGCCCGCAACTTTGGTCATCAGCTGGCGGTGACTGCTGGATTGGATTATGCGCGTGGTCAGGCAGTTGTGATCATTGACTCTGATCTTCAGGATCCTCCCGAGGTGATCCTGGATATGATTGCCAAATGGCGAGAGGGATACGAGGTCGTTTACGCAGTCCGCTCGGAACGTGAAGGAGAGACCTGGTTCAAGCTGTTCACGGCTTCGGTATTTTATCGGCTCATTTATCGTATCACCGATGTGGATATCCCGATGGATACCGGGGATTTCCGCTTGTTGGATCGTAAGGTAGCAGATGTAATGCGACAGATGCGTGAACGGCATCGTTTTTTACGAGGAATGTCTGTATGGGTCGGTTTTAAACAGACCGGTGTGCAGTACAAACGTGCCGCACGCTTTTCTGGGTCCACAAAATATCCATTCAAGAAAATGCTCAGATTTGCCAGCGATGCGATCACCAGCTTTTCGTACTTCCCCTTGCAGGTAGCCACTTACATTGGTTTTATAGCTGCGGGTGGAAGCATTCTCGCCATCCCGGTTGTGATCTTGTTGCGTGTGCTTGTTTCGAAAGCCTTTCTTGGTCAGGCATCTACATTGATCGCAGTATTGTTCCTGGGGGGGGTTCAGTTGATCAGCCTGGGAATTTTAGGAGAGTATATTGGCCGTTTATACGATGAAGCCAAGGGCCGTCCACTCTATATTGTGAGAGAAGCACCGCCGAAACCGGAATAAAAAAATATTTTCCTTTCATGGTGATTTCCTCCACCAATGGGAAATAATATCTAATTTAAATATATAGAGGTAATAAGAAATGACAACGATCGATTTAACCCAACATCCTGAACGCCGGCAGCGTGCCCTGAAACGGGTGCGGGAACGCAACATCATCATCCCAACCTTTGCGCAGATGAAGGATCCCGCTTTGATACCTGATCGGATCAAGCAGGATCTTGGCTCAATTGGTTTGTGGGACGTGAACCCGCTCAACTTGTTCCGCATCACCTGGAACAACCAACCGGTTCCCAAGGGTGGAGCATATGGTGGTGTCAACTACATTGAATTGCCTCCCAGTCTGACTGGCACTCCAGCGCGCATCATTGTGCTGGTTGGTAAATGGTTCCCCACTGGTGCGCACAAGGTTGGCGCAGCCTTCGGTTGCCTGGTGCCCCGCCTTGTTACAGGTCAATTTGACCCGACTACCCAGAAAGCTGTTTGGCCATCTACGGGAAATTACTGCCGTGGTGGAGCATATGATTCAGCCTTGCTAGCCTGTGAATCGATCGCTATCCTGCCAGAAGGAATGAGTAAGGAACGCTTTGATTGGTTGTCCAAGATCGCTGGTGAGACGATCAAAACCCCAGGCAGCGAGTCCAATGTTAAGGAGATTTTTGATAAATGCTGGGAGCTGCGCAACTCGGGGCAAGATCTGATGATCTTCAATCAGTTTGATGAATTTGGAAACTATCTGTGGCATTATGAAGTGACCGGGCATGCCATGGAGGAAGTTCTCAAACAGGTCATGGGTCCCCACGATACCTATCGCGGCATAGTCTCTGCTACCGGCTCAGGAGGGACAATTGCCAGTGGAGACTACTTGAAACAGCTCTTCCCAGCCAGCAAGATCGTAGCCAGCGAAGCACTGCAGTGCCCCACCTTATTACAGAATGGCTTCGGCACCCATCGGATCGAAGGAATTGGCGATAAGCATGTGCCATGGATCCATAATACAAAGAATACTGATATTGTGGTGGCGATCGATGATAATGCTGTGGTGGATCTCGCCCGTCTGTTCAACGAGCCTGCCGGTCGGGCTTACCTGGTCAAGAAGGGCGTGCCAGAAGCTCTGGTGGGTGATCTGGACTTATTCGGCTTCTCAAGTATCTCGAACTTACTGTCAGCAATAAAGATGGCCAAGTATTATGAACTTGGAGAACATGATATTGTTCTGTCTGTTCTGACCGACTCGATGGAGTTATATGGCAGCCGGTTGGTGGAAATGCACCAGGAATTCGGCGAATATACGCCAGCCAATGCAGCCGCTGACTTTGCCCGTTGGTTGAAGGGTCAAACAACAGATAGTATGTTGGAGCTATCTTATCCTGACCGGAAGCGTGTGCATAACTTGAAATATTTCACCTGGGTGGAACAACAGGGTAAGACTTATCCTGAGATTCAGGCGCAGTGGTACGAGCAAGATTATTGGACGGATGTCCAAAATCAGGTTCCCGAGATCGATGCGTTGATCGAGGAATTTAACGCGGATGCCGGCCTGTTAAGCTAAGGTAGGGAATAAAAGTGTGGCAGATTCAATTTCTGCCACACTTTTATTTTATAATGAGACACCATGACAATTGAAACAACTTCTCTGGTGCTGGTGGCGGTGTTGAACGACCCGCGCGATCTGGAAATAGCCCGGTTGTTGGGTTGGTATCGGATACCACTGCGGACAGCTCCCAAGGTGGTTGCTGTGGATTACCTGGCTTTTTATCAGACCGGAGCATTTGGCGAGCAGCGTTGGCAGATAGAGCATGTTGCACCGGTTCGGGGTGTGGAACTGACCACCCGCTTCGAGCTGCTGCAGGATGAGATTGACCATCCTCGAGCCAAGGAAGAATATTATAAGATCCAACTCGGTCCAATGGAGTCATTGAGACAGCCGATCCTGGCTGAGACCTGGCGCAGAATCACCTTCCTTTACACCACGGGTGAGTACCTGCTCAACGCCCGGACGGTCAACGATCTGGTGGTAAATTCTGATGAGCGGAAGACTTTGTGGCAAGCACTGCGCGAACGCGCGGGGACAGAGTATAAATCTGAGTTAGTTGACGATATTGATCTCGATCCGGCAATCCTGGCTGCCCTGCTAGGAATTCGGGAGAAGTGATGGGACTGGAATATTCATTCCTCACGCATCCAGCCCTCCAAGTCAAGGCGCTCATCCATTTGGATAGGTTGCCAGTCACAGATGAGGCAGTCCAGCAGGCACAATCGCAATTACGCCATTCAGATCTGGTACGGGGCTTACTTTTCGATCAAACCTCCGATGGGACGATCCCATATCATCCATATCAAAAATGGTTGGGAGCACATTGGATCCTGGCAAGTTTGGCTGACCTGGCTTACCCTGCTGGAGATGAAAGTCTCAAGCTGATGTTGAACCAGTGTTACGATTGGTTATTATCCAAAGATCATCAGAAAAATATTCGATTGATCAATGGGCGTACCCGGCGCTGTGCATCCCAGGAAGGCAACTGCATCTATTATTCGCTGGCGCTCGGCCTGGCAGACGATCGAACTCAGGAGCTGGCTGAGCGGCTGTTAAGCTGGCAGTGGGCGGATGGTGGTTGGAATTGCGATAAACATCCCGAGGCGCATATCTCATCTTTCCATGAGACGATCACACCCCTGCGTGGATTGGTTTTCTATGCTCGAGAATCGGGTGATCCGCTTGCGCAGAAAGCAGTTGAACGTGCTGCGGATATATTCTTATCACGGCAGTTGTTCAAACGTCTCCACGATGGGTCAGTAATGCACCACAGTTTTGTGGAACTGCATTACCCGAGCTATTGGCATTATGACATCCTATTTGGTCTCAAGGTATTGGCAGAGGCTGGTTTAATTAGGGATGCGCGCTGTGCAGCTGCCCTCGACCTGTTAGCGGCGAAACGATTGGGGGATGGAGGATTCCCGGTTGAAGGACGATATTACCGCACCTCCATCAAAGGACAGAACGGCGACTCACGGGTGGATTGGGGTGGCACGAGTAAGATCCACGCCAATCCATTTGTTTCCGTAGATGCCTTATGGGTTCTGGGAGCTGCCGGGAGAATTAACTTGCAGAATGATACTCACCAATATTCGAAATTGGATTGATATCTGATGATCAGTCCCCTGACCATTGATCATCATACATTTTCGTGGGGAAGTAAAACCTATGTGATGGGCATCCTGAATCTCACCCCAGACAGCTTCTCGGGGGATGGACTGTTAGCTGTTGTCGATCCATTGGAAGCAACCCGCAAACTGGCAAGGGTTTTTGTTGAGGCAGGTGTGGATATCCTGGATATTGGTGGCGAAAGCACCCGACCAGGTGCGCAGCCAGTCAGAGAGGCAGAAGAGTTGGAACGCGTTCTGCCTGTGATCCGGGCAATAGCCGCTGAATTGGATGTGCTCATCTCGATCGATACCTATAAGGCGAGTGTGGCAGATGCTGCGCTTAAGATGGGCGCTCATATGGTCAACGATGTGTGGGGATTGCATGCCGACCCGGGTCTTGCAGAAGTAATTGCCCAACACCATGCACCGGTTATCCTGATGCACAACCGCAGTTCTTGGGCACACGCGGAGATCAAAGAAATGCTGGGGGGACGCTATGTGGGTGTTCCGTACGAGAATTTAATGGCGGATGTATGTCGAGAGTTGCTGGAAAGTGTGGCGCTTGCCCGCCAGGCGGGAATTCCAGAAGACCACATTATTCTTGACCCTGGGATTGGTTTTGGCAAGACGGTAGAGCAAAACCTTGAGCTTCTTGACCGATTGAGCGAGATCCGCGCCTTGGGTTTTCCCGTCCTTCTGGGGCCATCCCGCAAATCCTTTATCGGTTACACGCTGGACCTGCCACCCGAGCAGCGTTTGGAAGGTACCGCAGCAGCTGTTGCGGTTGGAATTGTGCGTGGAGCAGATATCGTGCGCGTGCATGATGTGCCCTTCATGATTCGGGTGGCGCGCATGACGGATGCCATTGCACGGCGCACCAATACAGCTACCATAAAGGGATAACCATTCTCTCACTTCGAATTAACACAATCGGACTATAATTCCAGTCCCATAATGATACCTTTTCAGGAGCAGCCATGCTGAACGATTATTTTCAGGCCAAGGACACACTGATCACATCTGTCGGTAAATATACCTACTATCGGTTAACTGCTCTCGAGCAAGCAGGTTTGACCCGGTTAGGTCGATTGCCTTACTCAGTCCGGATCCTATTGGAATCACTTCTGCGGAAATGCAACGAGCGGGAAATCACCCGTCAGGATGTGATCAATCTGGCTGGCTGGGAGCCGAAAGCTGCCGAGCGGCCTGGAGTTCCATTCAGCCCGGCGCGTGTGATCATGCAGGATTTCACCGGTGTGCCTGCGCTGGTAGACCTGGCTGCCATGCGTGCCGCGATGGCGCGACTGGGCGGGGATCCGGAAAAGATCAATCCTCTGGTGCCGGTGGATCTGGTGATCGACCATTCCGTGCAGGTTGATTTCTTCGCTACCCCGGATGCGCTCAACCGCAATGCGGATATAGAATTTTCCCGCAATAAAGAGCGATATGAATTCCTGCGCTGGGGGCAGAAAGCATTTCAAAATTTTCGCGTGGTTCCACCGGCTACCGGCATTGTTCACCAGGTTAACCTGGAATATCTGGCTGAGGTAGTGGTGCGTGAAGACAAAGATGGGGAATCAATTCTGTTTCCGGATACACTGGTGGGTACCGATTCGCACACAACCATGATCAATGGCCTGGGTGTGGTTGGCTGGGGGGTGGGCGGGATCGAAGCTGAAGCTGCTATGCTTGGTCAGCCAATGGATATGCTGGCACCTGAGGTGGTTGGATTCAAGCTGTACGGTCACCTGACTGAGGGTGTCACGGCAACTGACCTGACCCTGACGATAACACAAATGCTGCGAAATAAAGGTGTGGTGGATAAATTTGTGGAGTTCTATGGACCAGGTGTTAGCGAATTGGCTCTCCCGGATCGAGCGACGATTGCAAATATGGCACCAGAATATGGTGCAACCGTTGGCTACTTCCCGGTGGATGATGAAACGCTCCGCTATCTGCGCCTGACTGGCCGGCCGGTGGAGGTAGTAGAACGGGTTGAGCTATACTATAAAACACAAGGTTTGTTCCGGACAGCGGATTCACCCGATCCAGAGTACACGGATACCCTGGAGTTGGATCTCTCATTGATCGTTCCAAGTCTGGCTGGTCCGAAACGACCTCAGGATCGCGTATCACTGATCGACGTCAAACGCACCTTCAATGAAGCCCTCAGCGCACCTTTGAAGGACCGGGGTTATGAGCTCAGCGAATCAGCATTATCAAACAAAGCTGCCGTAGGAACGAATGGTCATAGTACCGAGATCACTCATGGCGCGGTGGTGATTGCTGCGATCACCTCCTGTACCAACACCAGTAATCCTTCGGTGATGGTGGCGGCTGGACTGTTGGCAAAGAAAGCAGTCGCGCGCGGATTGCAGTCCCAGCCATATGTTAAGACCAGCCTGGCACCCGGTTCACGCGTAGTGACCGAATACCTGAGTAAAGCTGAGCTATTGGAGCCGTTGGCCAAATTAGGCTTCAACCTGGTAGGATATGGGTGTACAACTTGTATCGGTAACTCTGGACCGCTGCCTGGAGAAGTTGTGAAGGCGATCACTGGCGGGGATCTGGTTACGGTTGGGGTGTTGTCGGGAAACCGGAATTTTGAAGGGCGCATCCATCCTTATGTCAAAGCCAATTACCTGGCTTCCCCACCCCTGGTTGTGGCTTATGCACTGGCAGGTAGTGTGAACATTGACCTGTGGAGCGAACCCCTGGGACAGGATGGTTTGGGCCGACCGGTTTTCCTCAAAGATATTTGGCCGACCAATGCTGAGATCCAAGAGACTGTTGCAGATGCAGTCCTGCCCGAGATGTTCTCCCAGAAATATTCAGCCGTGTTCACTGGGAATGATACCTGGAATGCGATCCAATCCGGTGACTCCGAACTATACAATTGGGATACTACTTCTACCTATATCCAGGAACCACCATTTTTTATGGATTTGAGCCGCGAATCTCCATCGATAAAGAGTATCACTGGAGCACGCGTCCTGGCATTCCTGGGTGATTCGATCACCACTGACCATATCTCTCCCGCAGGCTCTATTCAAGCCGACAGCCCGGCGGGTAGATTTCTGATATTAAACGGTGTTTCACCAAGGGATTTCAACTCTTATGGGTCACGCCGTGGCAATGACCGGGTGATGACACGGGGTACTTTTGCCAATATCCGGCTGAAGAACCGGCTCGTGCCAGGTGTAGAAGGCGGTATGACGCTGCATTTTCCTGATAGAGAGCAGACCAGTATTTATGAGGCAGGTATGAAATATCGCCAGGAAGGGGTTCCACTGATCATCATTGCTGGTAAGGAGTATGGCACCGGCTCAAGCCGCGATTGGGCGGCCAAGGGAACAAATCTCCTGGGGGTGAAGGCTGTGCTGGCTGAATCATTTGAGCGTATTCATCGCTCAAATTTGATCGGAATGGGCGTGCTGCCGCTGCAATTCCTCCCTGGTGAAAATGCTGACAGCCTGGATCTAACCGGTTTCGAGACATTCGATATCCTGGGCATGAATGATCAGATCCAACCGCAAAGCGAGGTCAGCATGCGCGCAAAATCTGAGGATGGAACAGTGAGGTTGTTCAAAGTGATCGCCCGCTTGAATTCATTAGTTGAAGTGGACTACTATCGCAATGGTGGTGTGTTGAATACGGTGCTGCGGAAGATGATTTGATTATATTATTAACCAAAACAGAGTGGAAGCTGTCCTCAGAACTGCTCCCACTCTGTTTTTATTTTTATCCTACCTGCGCACCTGAGGATTACCGGGTTTTGAACTGGCCATCGAGACAGGATGGTAGGTTGGCTCGGAACGGACGTAAGCGGAGTTACGCTCGGCATCGGGAGAGAGCTTGGGAACTGGTCGGAAACCAGAAGGGGTGGAGAGACTGTGCGCAGCACCAAGCGCCGACCCGGTAGCAAGAGACGGCGAAGGCCGGACCGAGTGCGGCTGGCGGATATCCACCTGCGAGAAGAGGCGGTCACCGGCGATGGAGAAGGTGCCGATGATCAGGATGCGGATCAACCAGACCATCACAGCGACGAACAAGGGCACCACTTTGACCAGAGTGGCCTGATCGATGACCCCGCTGCCGAGAGACTGGTGGTTGATGAGTGCGACGGAGACGCCCCACCAGGTGAGCATGGCATTCATGGTAGCAGCCAGCAGCCAGGCGGCGAAGAGATACCAGATCTCCTTGGGGTCATCAGCGCCTTGCTCAGGGGTGAAGAGGCGGGCAATGCCGGCGAAGTCGATGCCGCAGAAAGCGATGGCCAGGATGGTCGCCCAGCGGAAGGAAGCGAAGCGCAGGTCGCCGAGCAGGTCGTTGAGAGCGAAGTCAGTGGTGGAGTAGTTGAAGATCTCAAAGGCCAGCAGAGCACCCATGATGAGCAGACCGAAGAGCAGGCCTCTGGAGAGGGGGAAGTGGGAAGAGAGATTGGTGAGAGAGAAAGGTGAGCGGTTCATCTAGACCTCCATTGAACTAGAACGGATGTTCTAACTGTTTATATTATAGAACAAATGGTCTAATTGTCAAGAGGGAAAATCG
>Ga0105106_10004345_pt1 | contig 10124 bp, 8 predicted proteins | sample PPLLaktember2015_5_FD_79109 | JGI IMG/M metagenome (GOLD analysis project Ga0105106, IMG submission 79109) | Freshwater sediment microbial communities from Prairie Pothole Lake near Jamestown, North Dakota, USA - PPLs Lake P8 Core (1) Depth... | ecosystem: Environmental > Aquatic > Freshwater >... | reverse complement strand
TACCACGAGCTCGCGGACCTGGCGCTGCTGCGCGAGCGCGTGCGCAACGCCCACTTCGAGGTGCGCGAGTGGGGCGACGACGTCGTGTTCCTGCGGCGCCTCGTGCCCGGCGAGGCGAGCCGCTCCTACGGCATCCAGGTGGCGCGTCTCGCGGGGCTGCCGGCGCCGGTGATCCAGCGCGCCCGCGAGGTGCTGCGCGCCCTCGAGTCGGGCGAGCTGCGCATGCGCGAGGTCGCCGGCGGCCGCCCGGCGGACCCCCAGCTCCCGCTCTTCGAAGGCGCCGGAGCCGGCGCCGGGCCGGAGACCGCCTCGGCGAGCGCCGCCGAGCGCGAGGCTCTCGAAGCGCTTCGCGCGGCGGATCCCGAGCGCACCTCGCCGATCGACGCGCTGCTGCTGCTCCAGCGGCTTCGCGAGCGGCTCCGCGAGGAGGGAGGCTCGTGAGCCCCGCGGCGCGCCTGCTGCTCGCTCTCGCGCTGCCCGCTCTCCTCGGCGCCGCGCGGCCCCAGGGCCTCGGCGACGTCACCCGCGTGCGCCACTGGTCCTACGAGGGCTACACGCGCGTCGTCATCGAGACCTCGAGCCGGGTGCACACCAAGGTGGAGCGCCTCGGCGCCGATCCGCAGGCCGGCCGGCCCGAGCGGCTGTTCGTGGACCTCGCCGGCGTCTGGGTGGGCACGCGTTACCCGGAGCCGATCCCCGTCGCCGACGGGCTGCTGCAGGCGGTGCGCGTCGGCCAGAACACCCTCTCGGCGGCCCGGGTGGTGCTCGATCTCGACCACTACGAGCGCCATCGCCTGCTCCACCTCTCGGGGCCGCCGCGGGTGGTGATCGACGTCTTCGGCTCCCGCGCTCCCGAGCCGCCTGCGCCCGGCCCGGGCTTCGCGGCGCGGCGCGGCCGCCACTCGCCGCCGCCCGGCGCGCCTCGGCTCTCGCCCGAGCTGCGGCCCGTCCGCACGGTGGTGGTGGACGCCGGCCACGGGGGCAGCGACCCCGGCGCGACGGGGCTTGGCGGCGTGCGCGAGAAGCTGGTGACGCTGCGCATCGCCCAGGCCCTGCGGCCGCGGCTCGAGGCCCAGGGCCTGCGCGTGGTCCTCACCCGCGACAGCGACCGCACGCTCAGCCTCGAGGAGCGCACCGCGATCGCCGAAGGCGTGGGAGGCGACCTGTTCCTCTCGATCCACGCGAACGCCGCCCCGCGGCCCCAGCTCCAGGGCATCGAGACCTACTACCTGGACAAGAGCCACGAGCGCCACACGCTCCGTGTCGCGGCCCTCGAGAACGGCGTCGCGGCGGCGGAGCTCGATCCCCTGCAGCGGACCCTCGCGAGCTTCCGCGTCTCCCAGAGCTCGGAGCAGTCGGCGCTCCTCGCCAGCGCGGTGCACGGCGAGCTGGTGCGCGGTCTCGCCCGGCGCTTCGGGGGCGTGCGGGACCTCGGCGTGAAGACCGGGCCCTTCTACGTGCTGTTCCTGTCCTCGATGCCGTCGATCCTCGTCGAAGCGGGCTTCCTCACCCACCGGGAGGAGGCGCGGCGCCTCGGCAGCGAAGCCTACGCGGTGGCGGTGGCGGAGCGCATCGCCCTCGGCGTCGCGCGCTACCGCGAGCGGCGCGGGACCCTGCTCGCCGGGAGGCTCCCGTGACGCTGCCGCTCCCCGATGGCTACGTGCCCGAGTACACCGGGAGCGAGCCCGGCGCCCGGGAGGCCCTCGACCAGCGGGCCTCCCAGGGCGTGCGCCGCTACCTCCAGGACCTGCGCGCGGCGCTGGTGACGCTGCACCGGCAGGAGGCGTCGGGACGCGCCGTGAACGAGGCGCACTCGGACGGGGTCGACCGGCTGCTGCGAAAGCTGGTCCAGCTCGGCGAGGCGCGCTGGTATCAGGGCGGCGGCGAGCTCGGGGAGCCGCCCACCGTGGTCGCCGTGGGCGGCTACGCCCGGCGCGAGATGTCCCTCGGCTCCGACGTCGACATCCTGTTCCTGCACAAGGACGAGCTGACGCCGATGGCGGCGGACATCGCCCAGCGCATCCAGTACTGGCTCTGGGACGCCGGCGTGACGCTCGGCGGCGCCACCCGGAGCGTCGAGGAGAGCATCGAGCTCGGGCGCCGGGACGTCACCGTCGCGACCTCGCTGCTCACGGCGCGCTTCCTGGCCGGCGAGCCGGCGCTGCTCCACGAGCTCGTCGACGCGGTGCGCCGGGAGCTGCTGCGGGACGTGGGCGCCTTCGTCGAGGGCCAGCGGGCCGCCGTCGTCGAGCGCCATCTCAAGTACGGCGAGTCGCTGTTCCTGCTGCAGCCGAACCTGAAGGAGGGCGCCGGGGGCCTGCGCGACTACCACGCCGCGCTCTGGGTGGCCTGCGCCGTGTTCCCGCCGGTGCGCGGCCTCGACGACCTGCTCCACGTCGGCCTGCTCTCCGAAAACGAGATGGCGAGCTTCCGCGCGGCGCTCGACTTCCTGTGGCGGATCCGCAACGAGCTCCACCTGCTGGTGGGCCGCAAGACCGACCAGATGGACTTCGAGCACCAGGAGCGGATGGCCGCGAGCCTCGGCTACCCCGACGACGGCACGGCGCTCCCCGTGGAGCGCTTCATGGGCGAGTACTACCGGCACGCCCGGGCGATCCGCACGCTCTCGGAGATCGTGCTCGAGCAGTGCTCCGCGCGCAGCCGCCCGCCCGCCCCGCCGCCTCCCCCGCGGCTCACCGAGGACGGCTTCCGGGTGGTCGGCGACCGCCTCGAGATCCCCCACGCCGTCCATCTCCGCGAGCGGCCGGTGCGCCTCCTCACGGCCTTCCGCACCGCCCAGCAGCACCGCGTGACGCTCTCGCGGACCGCGCGCCGGATGGTCGCCGACAACCTCGACGTCTGCGACGCGGCGCTGCAGCGCGACCCCGAGGCCGCGGCGACCTTCCTCGACATCCTCGACTCGGAGCACCGCGTGATGCGGACGCTCACCGAGATGAACGACGTGGGCCTGCTCGCCCGCTACCTCCCGGAGTGGGACCACATCTTCTGCCGCTGGCAGCACGTCATGTACCACACCTACACGGTGGACGTGCACTCGATCTTCCTGGTGGAGGAGCTGCGCCGGCTCTGGCGGGGCAAGTACGAGACGGCGCACCCGGAGCTCAGCGAGATGATGCGCGCGGCGCCCGATCGGCCGGCGCTGTTCCTCGGCTGCCTGCTCCACGACATCGGCAAGGGCATGGGCGGCGACCACTCGGACCGGGGCGCCGAGGGCGCCGTGCGCTGCCTGGAGCGGCTCGGCCTCGCGCCGGAGCGCCGCGAGCGGGTGGTGTTCCTGGTGAAGCAGCACCTGCTGATGGCGAAGGTGGCCCAGCGCCGCGACCTCTCGGATCCCCGGGTGATCGTCGAGTTCGCGCGGGCCGCCGGCGACCGCGAGAACCTGCACAACCTGTACCTGCTCACCTTCGCCGACATCCGGGCCTCCTCGAAGGCGGGCTGGACCGAGTGGAAGGGGCAGCTGCTCCACGAGCTCTACCAGCGCACGGCCGAGTTCCTCGAGACGGGGGAGGACGACCCCGAGCGCGCCCTCGAGCAGATCGAAGAGCGCGTCGAGGCGCGGCGCCGCGGGGCCCGGGACGAGCTCCAGAGCCTCGGGGTCGGCCTCGGGAAGATCGAGGCCTACTTCGATGACATGCCGCGCCGCTACTTCACGGCGCACACGCCGCGCCAGATCGCGCGTCACGCGCTGGTGGTGATGGCCTTCGATCCGGGCAAGGGCTTCGCGACGGCGGTGCGCGAGATGCGCGGCGGCTTCTCGGAGTTCCTGCTGGTGGCGCGCGACGTGCACGGGCTCTACGCGACGGTCGCCGGCTCCCTCGCGGCGGCGGGCATCAACATCCTCGGGTCGAACGTCTACACGACGAAGCAGGGGCTCGCCCTCGAGGTCTACCGGGTCTCGACGCCGCCCGGCGGCGAGGAGGAACGCCGGCTCGCCTTCGACGGGCTGCACCGCATCCTGCGCGAGGTGCTCGGCGGAGAGAAGCGGATCGAGGACCTGCTCCAGCGCCGGCGCCCGCTGCTCGGCGCCAAGCGGCTGAGCTCCCGGGAGCCGCCCAGCGTCGAGGTCAGCAACGAGGAGTCGGACTTCTACACGGTGATCGACGTGACCGCCGACGACCGCCTCGGGCTGCTCCACGACCTGGTGCGGGTGATCGCCGACCACCAGCTCGAAATCTACGTCTCGAAGGCCACCACCATCCTCGACCAGGCCGCCGACACCTTCTACGTGAAGGACGCGAAGCGGCGCAAGCTGACCGACCCGGCCGTGCTCGAGCGCCTGCGCAAGGACCTGCAGGCCGCCGCCGAGGGAGCCCCGCGCGATGGCTGAGGGGCCCCTCGCGCGCAGCGTCCGCGAGTTCCTCGAGCACGGAGCGCTCGAGCGGGGCCTCTCGCCGCGCACCCTCGAGGCCTACGGGCGCGACCTGCGCGGCTTCGTCGGCCACCTCGCCCGCCGCGGGGTGGCGCGGCCGCGCGACGTGACCCGCGCGCACGTGGCGGGCTTCGTGGCAGCCCTCGAGGCCCGGGCCCTCGGGGCGCGCAGCCGCGCCCGCGCCCTCGTCGCGGTGCGCCGCTTCTCGCGCTGGCTGCTCGCGACGGGCGCCGTCTCCGCCGACCCGGTGGAGGGCGTGCTTCCGCCGCGCCTGCCCCGGACCCTTCCCAAGCGGCTGCTGCCCGAGGAGATCGAGGCGCTGCTGCGCGCCGCGGAGCCGGCGACGCCCCTCGGCCTGCGCGACCGCTCCATGCTCGAGGTGGGCTACGGCGCCGGCCTGCGGGTGAGCGAGCTCGTCGGCCTTCCGCTCTCGGCCCTCGAGCGGCGCGCCGGCGTGCTCCGGGTGCTCGGCAAGGGGCGCCGCGAGCGCCTCGTGCCCCTCGGCGAGCCCGCCCTCGACGCGCTCGACGCGTACCTGGCCGAGGGCCGGCCGCGCCTGCTCCGGGGACGCCGCAGCGACGCCGTGTTCCTCACCGCGCGCGGTGCGGCGATGACGCGCCAGAACTTCTTCGCGCGAATGCGGAGCCTCGCGCTGCGGGCCGGGGTGCCGCGGGAGCGCGTCTCGCCCCACGCGCTGCGCCACGCCTTCGCGACCGATCTCCTCGAAGGCGGCGCGGACCTGCGCGCCGTCCAGGCGATGCTCGGCCACGCGGACCTCTCGACCACCCAGATCTACACCCACGTGAGCCGCGCGCGGCTGCGCGAGACCGTGGAGGCGCGCCACCCGCGCGGCGCGTCGCGCGGACGGCCGTGAGGCGCATCCAGCTCGCCAGGCTGATTGAGGCGCTACCCGGCGCGGCCCGGCCCCTGGTCTCGCGCCTGCTGGCGGAGGCGGAGCGGCGCGAGCTGGCGGTGCACCTCGTCGGCGGCCCGGTGCGCGACTACCTGCTCGGCCGCCCGCTCCGCGACGTCGACCTGCTGGTCGAAGCCGGGGGCGGACCCGGCGCCGAGGATCTCGCGCGGGCCGCGGAGCTGCCCGGCGCGCGGCTCGTGGCCCACGAGCGCTTCGGCACGGTGCGCGTCGAGGCCGAGGGCGTGCGCCTCGACCTCGCGACCGCCCGCTCGGAGGTCTACGCGCGGCCCGGCGCCCTGCCCGAGGTGCGCCCGGGCTCCCTCGACGAAGACCTCCTGCGCCGCGACTTCACCGTCAACGCCCTGGCGATCCCGCTGAGCGGTGCGGCGCGGCGGGGCAGGGCGGCGGTCGTCGATCCCGCCCGGGGCCTCGTCGACCTCGAGCGCGGGCTGCTCCGGGTCCTCCACGCGCGCAGCTTCCACGACGATCCCACCCGGGCGCTGCGCGCCGCGCGCCTCGCGCCGCGCCTCGGCTTCCGCCTCGCCCGCGGCTCGGGGGGCGCGCTGCGCGCGGCGCTACGGGACGGCGCCTTCGGCGGGGTCTCCGGCGAGAGGTTCCGCGCGGAGCTCGAGAAGCTGTTCGACGACGGACGCCTCGGCCTCGACCCGGCGCGCGCCCTCCGCCTACTCGCCGACTGGCACGTGCTCGGTGCCCTCGAGCCCGGCCTCGCGCTGCCGGCCCCGGCCGCCGCGCCGCTGCGCCGGCTCGGCCGGGCGCTCGGGGAGGCTCCTTGGGATGCGCTCGGCGCCCGCCCCCTGCTGTGCGGGCTCATGCTCTGGCTCGCGCCCGCCGAGCCCGGCCTGCGCCGCCGCACCCTCCGCCGCCTCGCCCTCGCGGGCGCACCGGCCGAGGCCGTGCTCGAGTTCCCGGGCGAGCGCGAGGCGCGGCTCCGCGCCCTCGGCCGGGCCCGGGGCCGCGGCGCCTGGGACGCGGCGCTCGCGCCGCTCGCCCCGGAGCTGCTGCTCGCGCTCTTCGCCTCGGCCCCGCCCCCGGTGCGGCGCGGCGTCCTGCGCTGGGCGCGCGAGGACCGCAGCGTCGCCCTCCCGGTGAAGGGCGACGACCTCGTCGCCCTGGGCCTGCGCGGCGCCGCCGTGGGCACGGCCCTCGCGCGCCTGCGAGCCGCCTGGCTCGATCGCGCGGTGCGCGACCGCGACGACCTGCTGGCCCTCGCCCAGGAGCTGGCGAAGCGCAGCCCGGTCGCTCATACTCGCCCTGCCTCCCCCCGAAGATCCCCCGAGAAGAAGCGTTCCTCCGCGGAGTGAGCATGTCCACGAGTCCGCCGCCGGACCCCGCGGTCCCGGGCGAGGCGTTCGAGGCGCTGGCCTTCGCCGGCTCGGGCGGCGCCGTGGCCTGCGCGGTGAAGCTAGACGTCTTCGAGGGGCCCCTCGACCTCCTGCTCCACCTGATCCGCGAGAACGAAGTCGACATCCACGACATTCCGATCGCGGCGATCGCCGCCCAGTACTTCGAGTACCTCTCGCTGATGCGCGAGCTGAACCTCGACGCCGCCGGCGAGTACCTGCTGATGGCGGCGACCCTCGCCTGGATCAAGTCGCGTCTGCTGCTGCCGCCCCAGGAGGGCGACGAGGACGACGAGGGCGCGGACCCGCGCCTCGCCCTCGTGGCGCGGCTGCTCGAGTACCAGCGCTACAAGGAGGTCGCCGAGCAGCTCGGACAGCGGGCGCTGCTCGGGCGCGACGTGTTCCCCGCCCGGGGCGCCGCGCCGGGCCCGCGGCCCGAGAGCGAGCGCGACCTCGACGTCGACCTCTTCAAGCTGGTCCAGGCCTTTCGCGACGTGCTGCGCCGGGCGCGCCCCGAGGCCGCGCCCCACGCGGTGGAGACCGAGCGGGTGACCGTCCTCGAGTGCATGCGCGAGGTGATGCAGCGCCTCGCCGAGCGCCCGCTGCTCGCCTTCGAGGACCTCTTCGAGGGGCCGGGCGCCGGGGCGCCGAGCCGCTCGCGCCTCGTCGCGACCTTCCTCGCGCTCCTCGAGCTCACGCGCCTCGCGGCGATCCGCCTGTACCAGAGCCGCGCCGCGAGCGGCGTGCCCGAGGGCCCCATCCAGGTGCGCCTCGCGCCGGCGGGCGAGGGCGGCGCCTGGACGGAGCGCGTCGCCGAGATCACCTGAGCGAGGGAGGGGGAGAGCGTGGAACGGGACGAGCAGAAGCGGATCGTGGAGGCCTTGGTGCTGGCGGCGGGCGAGCCCCTCGCGCCGGCGCGCATCGCCCAGGCGGTGCCCGGCCTCACGACGGCGGGCGCCCGGGAGCTGGCCCTCGAGCTGCGCGCCGACTACGAGCGGGACGCCCGCGGCTTCGAGCTGGCGGAGGTCGCGGGGGGCTTTCAGCTCCGCACCCGCGCCGAGCTCGCCGAGTTCGTCCAGCGCCTCGAGGCGGAGCGGCCGGCGCGGCTCTCCCGCGCGGCCCTCGAGACCCTCGCCGTCGTCGCCTACCGCCAGCCCGTGACCCGCGGCGAGATCGAGCAGGTCCGCGGCGTCGACTGCGGGCCGGTGCTGCGCAGCCTGCTGGAGCGGCACCTGCTGCGCATCGCGGGGCACCGGGACGTCCCGGGGCGGCCGATGCTGTACGGCACGACGCGCCGCTTCCTCGAGGTGTTCGGCCTCGCGAGCCTCGAGGACCTGCCGTCGCTCCGGGACCTCGACGAGCTGGTGCGCGCCGCCGAGGGCGCGGGCAAGCTCGAGGTCGAGGCGGCGCCGACGGCCGGAAGCGAACCCTCGGCGCCGGCCGCCCTCGCGGGCGAAGAGGACGAGGCGCCGGAAGAGGACGACGACGAGGGCGCGGCGCCCGAGCTCCACTGAGCGCCGGCGCCGCGCGACTCCAGAAGCTCCTCGCCGCCGCCGGGGTCGCCTCCCGGCGCGCCGCCGAGGAGCTGCTGCGCGCGGGTCGCGTGCGGGTGAACGGCGCCGTCGCGCGCCTCGGCGACTCCGCCGACCCGGAGCGCGACGCCATCGAGGTCGACGGCCGGCGACTCCGCCTCCAGGAGCACCGCTACTGGCTCGCGAACAAGCCCCGCGGCTTCGTGACGACGCGCCGGGATCCCGAGGGCCGGCCGACGGTCCTCGACCTGCTCCCGCCCGAGACGCGGCGCCTGCGCCTCTTCCCGGTGGGGCGGCTCGATCTCGACTCGGAGGGCCTGGTGCTGCTCACGAACGACGGCGCCCTCGCGCAGCGCCTGCTGCATCCCTCCTTCGAGAGCGAGAAGGAGTACCTCGTGACGGCGCGCGGCGACCCGTCGCCCGCTGCGCTGCGCAGCCTCGCCGAGGGACTGCGCCTCGAGCCCGGCGAGCCGCGGACGGCGCCCGCGCGGGTGCGCGTCCTGGCCCGCGACCCCGCGCGCGGGGAGGTGCGCCTCTCGCTGGTGCTCCACGAGGGGCGCAAGCGCCAGATCCGGCGCAGCCTCGCGCGCCTCGGCCACCCGGTGCTGCGCCTCGTGCGCGTGCGCATCGGACCGCTGCGGCTCCGGGGCACGCCGGCCGGGGGAGCCCGCGAGCTGACCGCCGCCGAGCGCGAGAGCCTGCTGCGCCACGCGGCGCGGCTCGCAGGCGGCGCGCAGCTGCGCGCGCAAGCCGCGGCCCGTCCAGCTGAATCGGCGGGCCGCCGAAAAGCTCGACGAAAACCTCGCTGACGTGGCGGATTCCGTTGATTTCTCTCGTGTTTCGGAGTTAGGATGGGAGCACCGAAAGCAGGTGCTCTCGATGCTGTTGCCCTTCGGTGGACCGGCCCGCTCCGCGCTTCGCCAGGCGCTCCGAACCCGGAGCGCCGCCGCCGCCCTCGCCCTCCTGCTGCTGCCTGCGCCGGAGGCCCTGGCCTCGGTCACCGGCATCTGCCCCGACGGCAGCATGTTCATCGTGCAGCACGAGTCGCAGATCCCGTGCCAGGCGGCGAAGGAGGTGGAGCCGATCGAGATGCCTCCGATCCGGCCCCAGTACATGCCGAACCCGTACACCTGGCAGGTCTACAACGAGCAGCAGGACCCCAACAACCCCTACAACCTCATCGACTCGGTGCGGGACATCCGCGCGCTCCAGCGCGGCGGCGCGAGCTCGAGCGAGCCCGCGCCGGAAGATCTGTCGGGCGGCGAAGCCGCGCCCGGCTGGGACGACGGCGACGCCGCCCAGGGCACCGACCCCCAGCCGCCGCAGCTCGCGGCGCGCCTGCCCGTCGGCCCCCTCGACCTCGGCCTCGCCGACCAGGAGCTGCGCGACCTCTACCAGATCGTGGAGCTCTCCCAGGAGACCACGCCCGCCGCCTTCGAACGGCGTACCGCCGACGGCCGCGGCGTGATCCGCCTCTCCCTCGCCCGCTCGCTCGCCTTCGAGGAGCGCCTCGAGAACGCCTGGTCGACCCGCGGCGGTCTCGCCGGCGGGGGGGTGCTGCTCTTCACCGCCGTGTCCAAGCAGCCCGAGAGCTTCCACCCTAACCTCACCTTCGTGCAGGACCACATGACCTTCCAGCCCGACGCGGCGAACCCCGCCCAGCTCGGCATACTGCAGGGCCGCCTCGGCGCCCTCGAGGCCGACGAGGTGGTGCTCGGCTACGTGATCCTCCCGGAGAGCCTCGAGCTCGCGGCGCCCTTCGACGTCTACTGGGACGACCGGCGCATCGCGGTGCAGTTCCCCGAGTAGCCTCCGCCCCGCCGCCGCGCGGTGCGAGATATTGTCAAACGTTGTGGATCGGCTTCTATCCGGCGCTCCCAGTAGACCCCGATCGCAACGCGCTGTGCCGCGTCAGCTGCAGCGCCTTG
>Ga0105106_10004343_pt1 | contig 10124 bp, 8 predicted proteins | sample PPLLaktember2015_5_FD_79109 | JGI IMG/M metagenome (GOLD analysis project Ga0105106, IMG submission 79109) | Freshwater sediment microbial communities from Prairie Pothole Lake near Jamestown, North Dakota, USA - PPLs Lake P8 Core (1) Depth... | ecosystem: Environmental > Aquatic > Freshwater >... | reverse complement strand
TGCGCGCGCCGCCGAGTACACCTTTCGGCGTCGTCGGATCTCCGCCACCTGCTCGGCCACCTCGTCTGCATAGAGATCGGGGGTCACCACCGCTTTGGCGCCGAAGCGAAAGACCTGTCCGGCTTCGTCCACAGCGCCCATCGCCAGGTCGGGCTGTCCGGGCGTGCGCAGCTTGTGCACGAGGACGAGATCGAAGCCGCAGCCGAGATGGTCCGCGACGATCTTCGCCATCGGCACGCCGCCTCGTGGAACACCCAGCACCAGCGGATGCTGGTTCTTGAACCGCCGGAGCTCGTCGGCCAGCAGGCAGGCGGCCTTGTCCCGGTTCGTGAAGCGCATACCCCAGTCGTCTACAAGGACTTTGCCAACCGGCAGGTGAGGTTTTGTTAAGGGAACGACGAACGCGGGCCCCCAGGCGGGCGAGGGATCGACAGGAACTCGGCACCCGCCTTTGCTCGCGGCGATCAGCGCGCGAGCTTCGGCGGGCAGGCCCGCCCGGCCCTATCGCTACCGTATCGGCAGCCAGAACGTCGTTTTCACGACGAAGATGTTCGGTCCCGGCGCGGTCATCGAGCGGAACATGTCGCCCAGGCCCACGTAGTCCCCCATCGTCTCGGTGCTGCCGAGGCTCTGCTGCCACACCACGAAGAGCGTGCTGCCAGGCCGCCACTCCCAGCGGAGGACGACGTTCGAGCGGAACGACAGGGTGTTGAAGTCGCGGTTCCGCAGCGTGAAGGTCGATCCCTCGGCCGTCACCGTCTGGCTGCCGTCCGGGTTCACGACGAGCGTGGTGCCCTCGGTGCCGTATTTCAGCCGCTGCCGGCTTTGCGGCTCCAGCAGCTCTCCGTAGTCGTAGTAGCGACCCGAGGCCGCGAATGGCTCGGCGTAGACGTCGATGTTCATGTCGGGCTTCACCGTCAGGCCCATGCGGAACTTCGTGGAGACGGTGCTGCGGTCGATGAAGCCGAAGATGTAGCGGTAACCGTAGGTCTCGGGTCGACCGTCAGGGAGCGTCGTCGTGTATTGCTGGGGCTCGGTGACGCGGTCGTAGAAGGGCTCGGCCGAGAGCTGCCAGCGCGGGCCGGGCCGGAACGACACGAAGCCGCTGATGCGCCCCACCGACGCGCCATCGTCGTTCCTGTTGAACGTCGCGGTCGCCGTGAACCGGGTCTGGGAGGCAGACCTGTTGCCCACGCTCACCTGCGTGTTCCACCCGGGCCCGCGGCCCATCAGGGGCCCGCCACGCGTCAGGGACACGCTCATCTGCGGCAGCACGCGACTCACCGAGATGTTGGTCGTCCAGAAGTTCGCCCAGGTGAAGTTGGCCTGTCCCCTGAAGCTGCCGTCCTGGCGCAGCAACCGCAGGGTGGAGTCGTTCGAGGCGCTGAAGGTGAAGGCGTATCCGCGGAAGACGCGTCCCGGCTGCGTCTCGCGATAAGTGAGGTTGCCCGACATCAGCAGGCCGTCTGCGCCGTTCAGGATGGCCAGATCATTGGTTTCGAAGTTCTCGGAGTCCACCTTGGTGCTGGCACCCCACAGCCAGTGGCGGCCGCCCGTGCGGTCGAAGTTGGCCTGCACGGTCCACCCCGGGAGCGACGTGAGCGTTGGGTCGAGCGTGGAGTAGTCGCGATCCGGGCGCTGGGCGAAGTGCGCGCTGGATCGCTGCACGCGCTCCATCGCCTGCTCGGTGCCGGTGATGTAGGACCCGCCCGCGGCAGCGCGGAATTCGTACTGGCCGCCGGCAAAGCGCAGCAGCGTGTTGCCGGCAAACGCCGCCGCGTTCCGCGCGTAAAGATTCGCCAGCGGGTCCGCATCCTCGAAGTCGCGGTGCACAAGGCTGGCAAACAGGCCCGCCGTCGACGCGTTCGCGCCGAACTCCTGCAGGACGCGGGCCACGCCGTAGTAGGCGCGCGGGGCCACCCGCACGCTGCGCTCGGTACCCAGGTCCTCATTGGCCAGATCCGCCGACTCTTCAGCCGTGGCCGCTGCCAGGAAACCGAGGGAGGTCTTCGACGGCAGCCTCCCGGTGAGCTTGGCGGCCCCCAGGATCGAGGCGAATTGGGGATAGTCCACGTAGTCGTCCGTCGCCGGCCCAATGGGCCGAGCGCCGACGCGGCGCGAGTAGTAGAAGTTCGGGTGGCCGATGTTGAAGAGCGGGGACCCTTCCAGGAAGAACGGCCGCCGCTCAGTGAACCGGGTCTCGAACGCCGTGAGGTTCACCTCGGCGGGATCCGCCTCCACCTGGCCGAAATCCGGATTGATGGTCGCGTCGAGCGTGAGGTTCGGGCCGAAGCCGATCTTCATGTCGGCCCCGACGCGTCCACCCGGGTTCGCGCCCTGCCGGAACGGGTCGGTGCCAGCCGCGTCTCCATAGAGCGTGGACCTGGCCGCCACGTAGGGCAGCAGCTCGATGCGGCGGGCCGGCCGCACGTCCGAGACGCCCTCCAGGTCGCCGAAGCGCGACGACCAGGCGCGCACCGTCCGCGGGATCAGCACCCACGTGTCCTCCTCGTTGATGCTCGGACGGAAGCGCTGCACGTTCAAGCCCCACGTGAGCGCGTCCTCGGGGTTGAAGCGCAGCTGCGTGAAGGGGATCCAGATCTCCGCGGTCCAGCCCTCGCCGTCGATGGACGTGCGCGCGACCCACACCAGATCGAAGGTGGTGTCGAAAGAGTCCTCGTTGTCGGTCCCGTGGAAGCGGTCCAGCCGCACGCCGCCGGCGGTGACGCCCAGCACCACGGACGTGCGGCGATCCAGGAACGTGTCGAGCGAGACCAGGATGTGCTCGGCCTGATCGGTGTTGTCGCGCCGCCCGAGCGGGGCCTGGATCTCCTTCGCGTTCCGTGCCCACATCCGCGCGCCCACATAGAACGCCCCATCGTCATAGGCGAAGCGCACCTCCATGTGGTCGGTGGGCGCCGCGCCCTGCTCGGGCTCCTTCTGGATGAAGTCGGTGATGGCGGCCGATCGCACCCACACGGCCTCGTCCAGTCGCCCGTCCACGCGAATGGCGCCGCTCTCGACGCGCGTGGCGGTGGCCTGCTTCCGGTCCCCTGGCGCCGGCAGGTCCTGCGCGGGAGTGGCAGCGGGGTTCTGGCCCTGGGGGGTTGCGATGAGCGCCACGGGCGCGTGCGCCACGAGGGCGCAGACGAGGAAGCACAGGCGAACCATTCAGGCAGAATCGGTGCTACGAGAGGGTGCCGTTCGCTCGACTCATCAGGTGCTCTTCGGGGGCAGGAGCTTCGCCGGGATTATATAGGCGGTCCCGGCCGCGACCCGGATGCCGGTCGCGCCTACTTCTTCACGCTGAGCGGCAGCCCCGCGCCGCCCACCGCCAGCGCGAGCAACCCGCCAAGCACCGGCAGGCCGTAGCCATTCGTCAGGTAGCTGTACTGGAACATCACGCCGCTGGCGAAATGGAAGTTGAGCACCATCAGCAGCGCCATGGCCGCCGCGGCGCGCGTGTAGCCGCCCAGCAGGAACGCGGTGGCCACGGCAAACTCACCCGTCGGTACCAGCCGGGCGAAGACTTCCACGCCCGGGATGCAGACCGTCTCCAGGTAGGCGCGGCTCAGGGGGCCGACGTTCCCGACCCACTCCGCGAATCGCGCGCGCAGCACTGCGCTGCTGGTGAACCAGCCGACTTTTCCGAGCGCCTCGAAGAGGAAGAAGACCCCCAGGCACAGGCGCAACGCCACGAGTCCCCAGGCCTGGCGCTTCCCCAAGTACTAGTCACACTCCTGCGGCGGCACGCTCGTCATCGCGGGCAGCATTGTACTGCGGCTGGTGGCCCCCTCGCACCTCGCGTGGCGCGGCCAACGCGCGCGCAGCAGCGTGACGGCGGGGCCGCGACGCCCAGGCGTCGCTACTGCTGGCGCGGCGGCGCGCTGGTGGTCGGCTGAGGCTTCTGCTTCGTCAGGTCCTGGCTGTCCACCGAGTACTCGGTGAAGGGCTGGTACATCTCGTCCCAGCTCTGCTCGGACCAGTACACCTCGAGGTGCGGCGCCGGATTCCACTTGTTCTTCGGCGAATTGTCGTAGAAGCCGATGCCGGTGATCTTGCTGCCGGCCGGGATCTTCAGCGGCTCGGCCAGCTCGTAGTTGAACTGCCAGTTGAAGTCGAACTTCGGCACGTTGAGGATGGTCTGCTCGCGGCCGTCCGGATAGGTGACGACCCACTTGAGGCTCTTGCCCCGCAGGTGCATGTGCGGCGACATGGCGTAGAGGGTGATGTCCTCGGTGACCGGCGTGATGCCCGTGAGGCTCCAGTTCTCCACGTAGGGCGGGATGTTCGGTGTCGTGCGCGAGCGGCGCGTGCTGCCGGGGTCCGCCCTGTATTCGATCTCGCGGCCCTCCGCGCGGTACAGCGACAGCCCGCCTTTCGTGGTGGCCAGTGGGTCGCCCGCCTGGCGGATGAGCACCTCGTGGGTCACGGGCACCTTGTTGAACCAGAGACCCAGGCGCGTGCGATCCTTCTCGGGTTTGCCGGTGGGGTTGTAGTGCATCTGCCAGTTGATGTACTTGCCAGCGGGGATGCGCTTGCCCACGTTCGGGCGGTGCCGGTCGAGGCCGCGGCCCGGCACCCACGACAGCAGCTTGCTCGAGCCGGGGAGGCCGCTGTCGGTGGAGGGCAGGCCCCGCGAGCCGCGATCGCCAATCACCTTGCCGTCGGGCCCGATGATGCGGCCATCCTTGAGCGTGGCGCCTTCGGGGATGTCCACGAAGTAGATGCCCGCGTGGTGCACGACCTTGCCGTTGCCGGGCCGCAGCTCCACGACTTCCGCGAAGCGGTCTTCGGCGAACGGCACCTTCGAGTAGAACATCTGCACGCCGAGCTCGCCCTCGGCCGGAATATCGAACTCGACCGGCATCTCGAGGATGTAGTCGGGTTCCTTGCCGTAGGTCCAGCCCGTGGCGAATGTCGGCGCCGGCGGCAGGTCCGCCGCGTTCCCGCGCGGGGCGCCCGCGTCGACCCAGGCCACCAGCGTCTGGATCTGCTGGTCCGACAGGCTGATGTCGTTCCGCATGGGGAGCGTTTCCCGCATGTCGGCGCCCCAGGGCGGCATCTCGCGCGAGATCACCTTGCTCTTGATGGCGCGCGCCCACGGCCGCACCTGCTCGTAGGTGAGGAGCGACATGGGCGCCACCTCGCCCTCGCGGTGGCACGTGGCGCACTTGCTGAACATGATGGGGGCCACGTCCTTCGTGAACATGGGCCCGTTGGCCGCCTGGGCCGCGGCCGTGGAGACCGAGACCGCCGCGAGCACAACGCCGGCAACCAGCACAACCACGCGCTTCATATGGCCCCTCACCGTGGTCAAAGCGACAAGTGAACAGAGAAAGGTAACGGGCTCACGGCCCAACACCCCCGGAAGTGTAGCCGATCCGCCCTACTTCGGGGCACCCGCGGCGCACCCGGGCACAGCCTCGACCACCGAGGTCACGTTGAGGCGCGACACCGGTACGTCCTTGATGAAGAGGCCCCGAACGACGACCGTCCGGTCCTTCAGCGTGGGCAGGTTGAACTCGCCCACGCCAATGAGCTTGAAGCTGAGCTTGCCGTCCGGAGCAGCGGTCGGGATTTCGTTCTTTGGCGGCGCGTTGGCCAGGCTCGGCACCGGTTCGGTCGCCGCCACCACCATCCAACTGCCGGCGCCCTGCTCGCGCAGGCACCCCGTGACCGACACGATGTCCACCTTCTTCGGGGCCGGCTGCGCCACGACCGGCGCTGACAGAGCCAGGGTCAGCCCAAGCGCGCCCAGTGGGGTTCTCATGCGGCCGGTATCATACCCGACGTGCTGGTCCGCCGGGCGCTCGTCCTGTTGCTGCTGGGTCTCGCCCTGGCAGGCTCTCCCAGGCTCGCGGCCCACGACCTCGAGCGCACGCGGGTCACCCTCACCTTCACAGCGGACGGCTCGTTCGTTCTCGACATGGCCAACGACCCCGAGTGGCTGTTGCTGAGGCTCGAGCCGTTCCTCGAGGATCACCCGGAGGTGCCGGCCCGGCCGTCGACCGCACCGCTCTCGCCCCCCGCGCGCGACGCCCGCCTTTCGGTGCTCGCCCCGGTCATGGCCGACCGCATCGTCCTCTTCGTGGACGGACGTGAGGTGCGAGCCACTTCCGTGGAGTACCGGCCACCCGCCGCGGCCACCGATGCCGAGGGCACGCCGATGGCCGGCCATTACATCCTGCGCGGGCGCCTGGCGCCTGACGCCCGGCGCCTCCGGTGGTTCTACGGCATCGTCGCCGATCCCTATCCGTTGACGATCACGCGCGCCGACGGCCAGGTCTACACCGAGTGGATTGGCGGGACCGTGTGGAGCCGGCCCATCGACCTGACGGGCCAGTTCGTGGCGCCGACACGGTGGGAAGTGGTGCAGCAGTACCTGGTGCTCGGCTACACGCACATCCTGCCCAGGGGCGTGGACCACATTCTCTTCGTGGTCGGCCTGTTCCTGCTGAGCACGACGCTCGGCCCCCTGCTGTGGCAGGTGACGGCGTTCACCGTGGCGCACTCCATCACGCTGGGGCTGTCCATCTACGGCGTGGTGAGCCTTCCGTCGAGCGTCGTGGAGCCGCTCATCGCGCTGTCGATCGCGTATGTGGCCATCGAGAACGTGCTGACGCGCCAGCTGCACGCATGGCGCGTGCTGGTGGTGTTCCTGTTCGGCCTGCTGCACGGGCTCGGATTCGCCGGCGTGCTGCGCGAGCTGGGATTGCCGAGGAGCGAGTTCCTCACGGCGCTGCTGTCGTTCAACGTGAGCGTGGAGCTCGGCCAGCTGACGGTGATTGGCGCCGCGGCGCTGGTGCTGTGGCCGTTCATGGGTCGCGGGTGGTACCGCCCGCGCGTGGTGGTGCCGGCGTCGGTGGCGATCGCGCTGGTGGGGATCTACTGGACCATCACGCGTGTGGTCGGTTGGTAATTGAGGCGTCCACGGGAACACGCCGATCTATCGTGACGATCCGGCCGTGACGAACTTCTGCAAACGCTGGCCGTACGTGTCGGCGGCGTACACGGCACCGCGCGAGTCCACCACGATGCCGTGCACCCAGTCGAACTGGCCCGGCCCCAGGCCCTGCGAGCCCCACGTCGCCACGAGCTTGCCGTCCGAGAGCTGCAGCTTGTGCAGGCGCTCGCCCTCGTGGTCGGCGATATAGGCGAACCCATCGTCGCCCTTTCGCGAGATGCCGATGTCCCACGGATACCACTTCTCGTTCTTGATCTCGCGGAGGTAGGTCAGGTTCTTGTCGAAGACCTGGAGCCGCTTGTTCTCGCGGTCGATGATGTAGAGATTCTCCCGGGCGTCCACGGCCAGCTTGTGCGGCAGCGTCCACTCGCCCACGCCGGTGCCCTTGTCCGCCAGGCCGCCGGCGCCCTTCGCCACCTGCTTCAGGAGCTTGCCCGTCTTGTCGAAGAGCAGCACGCGGTTGTTGCCGTAGCCATCGGTGACGACGATGTTGCCGTTCTTCAGCACGGCGATGCCGGAGGGCAGGTCGAGGTGCGTGGCATCAGTGCCTTTCACGCCTGTCGTACCGATCTGCATCAGGAACGTGTCCATCTTGGGGTTGAGCTTCACGATGCGGTGGGCGTCGCGCTCGATGATGTAGACGTTGCCTTCCCAGTCCACCGTGCCCGAATGCTGCCACGAGGGGTTGATCGTCTTGCCGTTGATCTCCTGGTCGGCGCCGGCCATGACCATCTGCCCTTCGGTGTTGAACACCATCACGGGCTTGGGTCCCCGGTTGAAGACGTAGATGCGATCCTGCGGATCGATGGCCAGGCCCGAGATGCCGGGCTGGTTGGTGGGCCCTCCGCTGCCGCTCGTCGCGGCGCGCTGTCCGCCCATGGCGCGGCGCGCGGCCGCCTGCGCCTCTCGTTCGGCCGGGGGCGGCGGCGCGTCCTTCAGGCCGAAGTACATGCCGGCGGGGAGCGCCGGCCAGTTCGGGACGACGCGGTAGCCGCCGTCGCCCTGCGCGCGCGCAGAGAGAGCCCAACCCGCGAAGAAGACGACGGTCAGCAGTAGCGCTCGGCGCATGGTGTGTGTCTCCGTGTGTGGTCGCCGTGGCTGAACACCCGGCGCTGCGAATGCCCTACTTCACCTGCTTGCGCCACCACGGGTTGCCGTAGTTGGTGTAGTTCCCGCCGTCCACCGAGACGCTCATCGCGACGCGGTAGTTGAACGGCGAGAGCAGGCGCACCGTCTCCTTCATCCGGACGGTCTTGCCGCCGGCGGTGAAGGGCTCGCTCTCGTAGAGGATGTAGTAGATGCCCCCGAGGTCGCCGCCAACGGTGGCGGTGGACTTGTAGCTGAAGCCCCGGCTGTCGGTCACCTGCCGGGTGAGCATCTTCTTCTCTTTCTGGTACTCGATCCGTTCCTTGATCGTGAACGGGCCGTCCGGGCCCTCGGCCTTCGAATCGGCTTCGTACACCGAGTTGCCCAGCGACCGGATGACGGTGGTGCCGCTGACGGGCCCCGCCGGACCAATCGGGCTGTCGGGCACCGTCCACTCGAAGTCCCAGGTGCCAGGGAAGTAGCCCTCGAAGTCGAGCAGCGGCACCTCGTCGGTGCTTTCGGTCGGCCGCCCGAGCGCCGGCATCGCGCCCTTGGGTTGCGGCGCCGGCTGCTGGGCCGCCACACCGCCGCACAGGAGGATGAGAAACGCGAGGGTCACGGGCGCCTTCATGGCGGCACAGTCTACAGAGAAAAGGCAAGAGGCAGAAGGCAAAAGGCAGGAACCAGCGACAGACGGACGCCCGTCTACTTGCGGCCCGCCTGGATGTCCGCGGCAATCCGCTGGACCTCATCCATCACCCGCAACAGGTTGCCGCTCCAGATCTTCTCGATCTGTTCTTCGCTGTAGCCGCGGCGCACCAGTTCGAGCGTCACGTTGAACGTCTCGTCCGAGCCGTTCCACCCCTGCACACCGCCCCCGCCGTCGAAGTCGGACGAGATACCGACGTGGTCGATGCCAATCTTCTTCACCAGGTAGTCGATGTGATCCACGAAGTCCGAAACCGTGGCCATCGGTGGCGGCGGGAATTTCTTGTCGACCTCCGCCATGCGGGCGCGAAATTCGGCGCGGCGAGCGTCTGTCATCCCGGCCTGCCCGCCGCCACCGCCACCGCCGGGGCCGCCGCCGGTCATGCCGAACTCCTTGCGCACGGCCGCGATGGCCGCCGCTCGCTCGGGCGAGTCGGGCGGCTTGATCTTCACGTAGCCGTCGAACGCCACGGTCTGGATGACGCCGCCGTTCCTCTGCAGCGCCATCAGCTGCTCGTCGTCCATGTTGCGGCTGTGGTCCGCGACGGCGCGCGCGGCCGAGTGCGACGCGATAACCGGCGCGCGCGACAGCTCGATGGCCTGCAGGTTGGCCTGCTTCGAGGGGTGCGAGACATCGACCATGATGCCCCACCGGTTCATCTCGATGATCGCCTGCCGTCCGCTCTCGCTGAGGCCGTTGTGCAGCCACTTGCCATCACGCTCGCCCGTGTTCGAGTCGGCGAACTGGCTGTGGCCGTTGTGCGCGAGCGACATGTAGCGGGCGCCCCGATCGGAGAAGGCCTTGATGCGCGAGAGGTCCGTGCCGACCGGGTAGGCGTTCTCCACGCCGATGAGCGCGACCTTCTTTCCGCTGGCCGCGATGCGCCGCACGTCGGCGGCCGTCAGCGCCAGCTCGATCGTGTCGGGCGCAATCTCCTTCGTCAGGCGGTGGATGGCGTCGAACTTCTCGATGGCCTGCGCATAGGCGCGGTCGTAGCCCTCGGCGGTGAGCGGCCCCTGCCCAACGTAAACGATGAAGAACGACGCGTCGAGGCCGCCCTCGACCATCTTCGGCAGGTTCACCTGGTTGTCCAGGCGCTGGGTGTAGTTACGCTCCCTGGTGAAGTCGCGGGGGTTGATGTCGTTGTGCGTGTCGAGCGCGATGACGCGCTCGTGAATGGCGCGGGCCCTGGCGACGAGCGCGGCATCGGCGGCGGGCTGCGCATGCCCGGTAGCGACAGCAGCGAAGACGGCAAGCAACAGCGGAAGCGCGCGTGGCATGGGCGGATAGTACTACGTCGGGAGTCGGGAGTCGGGAGTCGGCGCCGCTTGGCGATTCCCCATTCCTGACTCCTGACTCCTG
>Ga0105106_10004340_pt1 | contig 10126 bp, 3 predicted proteins | sample PPLLaktember2015_5_FD_79109 | JGI IMG/M metagenome (GOLD analysis project Ga0105106, IMG submission 79109) | Freshwater sediment microbial communities from Prairie Pothole Lake near Jamestown, North Dakota, USA - PPLs Lake P8 Core (1) Depth... | ecosystem: Environmental > Aquatic > Freshwater >... | reverse complement strand
CGTCCGCCTCTTCGAACGTTAACCCGAGCTTGACAAGAGCCTCCCTCTCCTTGGGGAGAGATTTGACCCTCCGGGCGCGGTCCCGTCGTTTTTTATAGAAGCCTATGGCCTCTTCCAATTGGCCCGCCTGAGCCAGGGCGTCGCCCGGCGAGAAATAAGCATAATAATCAGCCAGGGCCGTACCCGGCGGGGTGCTGAATTCGAGCTCAATCGCTTGGCGTGATTCCTTGACTGCTCGAGCCAAGTCTCCAGAAAGGGCATGCGCAAGGGCGATCCTATTGAACCACTCGGCTTTTTGAAGCTCGATCGAGTCCTCGTAAGATTGGAAGTGACGCTGGGAATGGCCGTCCGACGACGCAAGCTCAGGGACAGTCGCCGCATAGGCTTCTGAGTCGACGTTAGTCCTGAGCAACATGTCATAATAGGCTTGAAAAGTGCGCTCGATCAGGGCATTTTCCGCCTCCAGCTCCGAAACGGCGGCACCATAATCTCCCAGGTCGAGATAGGTTCTGGCCGCGTTGATATGCACCATGCGCTGGTAGTGTTCCCCGGCCGGCGTTGCTTTGGCAAGCTGAAGAGCTTTTGCCCAGAACTCCAAAGCGCGGCCGGGCTGGCCGATCGAGAGATAGGCTCCTGCGAGTCGGTCACAATTGTTCACGGTGAGTCTTCTCCCCGGACGGGTCAGCAACCGCGCATATTTCTCGGCATACCCTGCGGCTATGCCCGGCTCTCCCAGGTCATAGCAATAGATGTTAGACAACCAGTAAAAGGCGTCGGCCTCCGCATTGAACAGGCCCTCCGCGCGGGCATATTCGGCCCGCCGCTTCTCCATTTCTACGGCCTCACCGTACTTCCCCATACGGCGCAGCGCTTGGCTTACAAGCCTCATGGCCACGGGGACTTCGCCGGGATAAACGAAAATATCGCGGAGGCGCTCACAATAAAAAAGCGCTTTTCTATAGTCCTCGAGGCTCTGAGCCGGCAAATCGGTCGCCATGACTTTGGCGCGGGCGGAGTAGACATTCCTGATATCCCCAACGACTTGGGCTTTTTCTGCCATGGACAGGGCTTCATTCAGGAATTTGAGTGCCAACTTCGGATGTGACTGCAGAGCCAAGCCGGCGTGCATCCGCAAGGCAATAGCCTCTCCTGTCAAGCCCAGCTTATCCCATATTTTCATGGCCTCGCCAAAGTCGGCCAGCGCTCCCGCGAGGTCGTTCGACTGGACCCGAAAAGTGCCGCGCATCTCTAGGCACTGGGCAAGGTGGCCCCTATCGTCCATTTTTTTATAGATTCGGGCGGCCTCATCCAGCGCCGCCAACGCCTCGGAGAACTCTCTCAAACCCTTTAACCCTCCGGCCTTCTCCGTCAAGAACGCGGCCAGCCAGCCGGGATCGCCGATCCGGCGAGCCAGCGTTTCAGCTTGGGAGGCTACCTCCTCTAAAAGTCCCGGTCGAATGAATTCCTGCATGGAGGCGATGAGATAAGCCAGCTCACCGACCTCTCCCCCATACCGACGGCTCAGCGCCCGCCCCTGGTCGAAAAGTTCCTGCCCTTCGGGGATGTCTTTTAATTTGTAGGCCCTCCATAGGGTTTTGAGATACCAGGCTTCCCCGGGATAGAAATCGCAACCCGACTTCTGGACCATGGTCTGACGCACCGGGATCTTTCGAACTGTCTCGAGCCCCTTGCGGAGGTATTCTATGTGAGCCTCGTAGTCGTCCCGGCTGAGGGCCCTCCAGGCCTGAAAGGCCAGAGCGAATTGAAGGAGTCTCGGCATATGCAGCCGCTCGGCCGCCTCAACCGCATACTGAGCCGCAAACTCAACCTGGCCCTCGCCGGAATTTCTCCCGACATAATAGGCGGCCCAGGCTTCAACCACGTCATCGCCAACGCTCTTGGCTTGCCGCCATGTTTTCCACATCTCGGTGCCCGCCCAGAGCATCGCCTGGAGCTCGCCTTTCGTGAACGATACCTTACGGTAGCGGTCGGCTAAAGAGAGATTCCTTTCCATTAGCCGCGTGTCTCTATCGCGGGGGGGCGGCATCAGCCGGCTCATTCTCCGCGCATCCTGGTAGACCGCGTAATGGTCCCGGAGGATGGGCAACAATTCCTGTTTCTGGACGATGGTGGCTTTGTCCCAGTAAGCGAGGATCCCCCGCTCGAAATCAAACTCGTAGATCCGGAAGAAGACATCGGCCAGGAACCGCGCCTTGGCCAGATGGCGAATTTCTCCTTCCTTGGGCGGCTTGCGGTTGACTTTTCGTTGAAGGTAGTTCAGGAAGAGTTGCTCGGCTCCATCCGGGTCATCGAGGACAAGCTCCCGCGCCCGTTCCGAGTCGGCTTGGCGCAAAGCCTCATCCAGCTGGGCAGAAATCGAGGCAGGCCGGTCTTGCGGGGTATTTTGACCAAACAGACCGCCGGGCAAAAGGAAGGCGAGAATGGCGGCCAGGATGTTCGCAACCAACTGGGCGCTCATCCTCATTTTGGGTCTCCCTCGGCCCAAGACGCCAAGATGCGCTTCCAGACCCAATACGGAAGGCGTCGTCTTCTCAGCGCCGAAGGGCCTCCCTTTTGAGATTGGAATTCTAGGCATATCCGGACTTAAAGTCAAGAAAAATAAGGTTTTGAAGCGGAGGACCGGACAAGCCCCCGGCGCGCACCCGCCGCGGTCCGCGTGCCTCCCACCGCCTCCCTTTAGCGGGGCTACGGGCGCCGGATGCGAAACCCGGCACCCTTCTCATTTAATCCTCTGATCGCCCCGGCCTCAGCGAAGACTATAACCCTCAATCTGAAGCCGAGGCTTTTCAAGCCTTGATAAGCCGCTCTACTGCAGCCGCTGCAGCCTCAGCTTGAACGGAAAATTAAATTGCCCAAGGCAACATGACTTTTCCGCGGTGCTTGACGCAAGTTCCTCGTGATACACAGAACTTTCGTGATAGGTGGGATCACGATAGGGCACGAGTTTCTTCCCTACTCTTGTCATTGGCTGCACATAGTAGGGTTCATGGATGGGAGTAATTTCCCAGCCAAAACCTCCGCTTCCGTCGTTAAAAGGCCCATAATAGACCTTGTACTGAGAGTCCGACCGAAACTCTTCGTTGTAGCCCGCGACATTAAACTTGAACGTCATCTGGAAGTAATAAGTCTTGCCGGGCGTCAGTGCCGCGAAATTAAGGAGGGCATTCGTAGCCTTGAGGAAGAGAATGTTGGGATCGCCCGCAAAGCCATGCGTTTCGGTGAATCCGTTTCCCGTCCAAAACTGGATTGCCGACGTATGGACGACTTGGCCCCCCACCATGAAAGCGGGTAATGGACAATAGTTAGGATCCTCTGGTTCTAGTATGGGGCAACTGCCATCTCCTTTCCTATCGAACCGCATATTTACGTAGCGATCATGGTTGATATCTGGGTTTTCCAAGGGCCAGCTGACACCCACGATGACATGGCCGTTCCGATAAAGGAAGACGCAGTCTCCCCCTGGCACCGCATATTGGTGGTAATCGGCGTTGCCATTGATGATGTTACTGCTCCAAAGCACGGTATCTGGATTCTCCGGGACGAGCGGGGGTGGCGGGATTATTAGTTTGAAATCCCAGTATTCGGGTAAGAATGTCGCTTTGAGCCCCTCACCCCTGTAGTGGCCTCCGCAGGGATCCTGGTTTGCCTGGCCAAAGGCTAACCAAGTTCCCAAAATGACCAATGCCGCCGCAAACACCAAACCACCGATCTTGATTTTTCCTGACATTATGACCTCCTTACGAGTCCTTTTTGGGAATGGATATCCCGCGTCTATCGTCAAGGAATACCCTAGGAAGGCATTCGACCGTCGATCGCTTCAACCACGTTTCGTAATCAAGCACGGCCTGCCCTCTCCCAAACCCATAGAAAGGGTAATTAAAGCATCTGTAAAAAGAGTGGTTGGGGAGTGGAAAACGTTTCAAGATATTGTTACTTATTTTTTCCTTCCCGTTATTTCAGGAGGTCAGAGGGGGGATTTTCATCGCTCTCGGGCAGCCCACAGGGCGTTAATTGAGAAAATCAGTCACCGGTTCCGATAAGGACGAACGGAGCCCAGAAGAAGGGATGGGCCAGCGAGACTTCAGTCCCGGCAAAACTCAAGCGCTTCTTCAGCATATCGAGCTTGGCCTGACGCAGGGCCGCGGCCGCATCCTTGCCGTCCGTCATGGCTTTATAGAAGGATGCCATCAACTCCGCCGTGGACTCATCGATGCGCCACTGCGTCGCCAGGACCGAGCGCGCGCCAGCCTGAAAGAAGGCGCTCACCAAGCCAACCAGCCCTTCTCCCCTGCCCGATGGGCCCCTCGCCGTCTCGCAGGCGCTCAGGACGACCAGTCTTGCCTGCAGGGGCGAGCGGACGATCTCATACGCCTGGAGATAACCGTCCTCCTGCCCTTTGCCGTCCGGAGCCAGGATGAGGGTTGAATAAAATGGGTGGTCATCTGCTGCAAAAGCGTGGGTCGCGAAATGGACGATTCCTGACCGGGGCGAGAGCGCTTTATAGCTTGTCTCCGTGGCGTCAGAGCCGGACAAGACCGTCGTCTTCCCTGCCGGGAAACACTGCCGAATACGGGAGACTTCATCCTTCGAACCGGGCAGAGGCATAAAAGCCCCGCTGTAGCTTTGCGACTGCAAACGCCGCCGCACAGGATCGTCCTGACTCGGAACTTCATAATCCTGAGCGGCCGTAGGATTCGCCACAGCCAGCAAGCTCGGGGTTGCCGCTTCAGCCTCAGAGCGCTCCGGTCCGTTAATGATTTGGGCAGCCGCTGTCAGATAGCTCATCGTGAAGCGTCTGACCAGGAAGCCGGCTTGTTCGCAATTTGAGTACAATACTTTATCCGGCCGCTTTCTCCCAGGAAGTGCGTCGACAAGGAGCTCGAGCGGCAAGTAGCGGAGAACATCATCGGGAACAACCAGCATCTCAGACGCTTTCTCGAACCGCGGCTCAAGCGGCGCAACCAACACCGTATAAAGCTCATGGGCCGTCGTAAAATCGAACCCGATCCGGGCGAGGTCCGATTCACCCGAGTAAATCTGATAGAATGGATGGAGAAGGCCCTGGACAAGCTCCCGAAGCTTCTGACGGCCCATGGGAAGCTGAGTAACTTCCAGCCCGGTCGCTGAAAGCACGAACGCATATGTCGAATCATCCGAGACCAGATACTCAACGATCACCCGGTCAGGGCCAAGCTTTTTGCGGACAGCAGCAATCAGATCAGAAGGCAACGCAGAGGGAGACGCGAAGCGGAATTTTCCCTGCGCCAGGGCGGTCAGCAGACGCGCGTGCTCTTCCTTGACCTGCTTCAGCTCGGCTTCGAGCTTCGAGATTTGTGCCGGATGCCGTTTATCAGGGGGCAGGCTAAATTGGTCACGAAGGATTCCCTGCTTGGCCGCAAGGCGCGCTTCGGCCTCTCGGACTCGCCGCAGCTGGTCGGGCACGGCATCGGGCTGGAGCCCTGCCCAGCCCAGAGCCATCAGGTCCCAAAGGGCCTGAGCGCGGCGGCGCTCCACCACCATCATCGCCCTTTCGGCAATGGCCTCTTCCCCCGTCTCGATCGCCCGCCCGGCAAGAAACGACGCATATTTATCGTACAATTGAAAACGGTCCGTCCCAAAACGGAGCGCGAATTCTTCCGGACGTAACCTCTCCCGTCCCCCTTCGAGAGCAGTTATGGCCAGCTCGAAATGACCTTTGGCTTGATCATGTTTTTTCCGGGCAACGGAAACACCAGCGAGGACTCTTTCCACCTGCCAGATCTGATTCAGGTCATAGGGGTTGGCCGTATTTCGAGCTTCGACGAGGAGCTTTTCAGCCCGGGATAGATTCCCGGCGCGAAGCTCAAGAGAGCCGAGAGCCAGGAGCGACTCCGCCAATGTGCCGACTTGAGGACCCGGCGGTAGGCGGTCGATGCGGATAGCTTCAAGCAGAGCTTGCCGCGCTTTTTTAGGCTCGTCCGCCCTTTCGTACGTCAACCCAAGTTTCACAAGAGCTTCCCTCTCCTTGGTGAGGGATTTGATCCTCCGGGCGTGGTCCCTTCGCTCCCTGTGGAAATATATAGCTTCGTCCAGTTCACCCGCCTGAGCAAGGGCATCCCCTGGGGTGAAATAGGGATAATAATCAGCCAAGCCGGTCCCATGCGGGGTGCTGAACTCGAGCTCGATCGCCTGCCTCGATTCCTCCACAGCGCGCGCCAGGTTCCCCGAAAGGGCGCGAGCAAGGGCCATTTTGTTGTGCCATACGGCTTTTTGAAGCTCGATCGGTTCATCATGGCCTTGGAACTTCCGCCCCGCCAGATGGTCCTCAGCGCTAATCGCGGTAATAGTGGCATTATAATCTTCCAGGTCGTAGATGACTCTTCCTACGGCGTCTGCATCTGCCTGGAAAGTCCGTTCAATCAGAGCGTTCTCCTGGTCCAGCTCCGAAATGGCCATATCATAATCTCCGAGGTCGAGGCAGGTATTAGCTCTGCTGATATGCACCATCCGCTGGAAATGCTCGCCGGTCGGCATGGCCCTGGCTTGCTGAAGAGCTTTGGCCCAGAACTCCAGAGCGCGACCGGGTTGGCCAGCCGCATAATAGGCGCCGGCGATCCGGTCACAATTGTTCACCGTAAGCTTTTTGCCCGGGCGAATCATCAAGCTAAAATATTTCTGGACGTAATCGGTGGCTAGGGCCGGCTCACCCAGATCAAAGCGATAAATCTTGGACAGCCAATAATAGGCATCCGCCTCCGCATTGGGCAGGCCTTGCGCCCGGGCAAATTCTGCGCGCCGCTTCTCCATCTCGATGGCCTCTTTGAATTTTCCCATACGGCGCATCGCCTCGCTCACACTCCTCATGGCCACTGGGACTTCGCAGGGATATCCAATATTCTCGGCGTGACGCTCACAATAGAAAAGGGCCCTTTTGAGGTCCTCCAAGCTCCGCGCCGGTGAAGAATCCGCAAGGACCCCAGCGCGGCCGGACAAGGCGCTCCGGATAGCGCCGGCCCTCCCTTCGTCCGTAAATTTTTTTTCCGCCTGAGCCAATGCCGCTTCCCAGAATTTCAGGGCCAACTTCGGCTGAGACCCAAAGACATTTCCAGCAGATAAGAACACACCGAATGTATTCGAGCCGAGCCCCTCGCAAATCTTGAGGACTTCATCATAATCCGCCAGCGCGCCCGCAAAGTCGTTCGTCTGAATCCGCAAGGAGGCACGCTGAGAAAGACACTCAGCATAAAGACCTCTTTCGCCCATTTTTTTATAGATCGAGGCGGCTTCATCAAGCGCCGCCGTCGCGCTGGAAAAGTTTCTCGTGCCCTCAAGTCCTTTGGCCTTGGTCATAAAGAAAGCGGCCAGCCAGCCGGGATCCTGGATTTGCCGAGCCAAGCGCTCCGCTTGGGCGGCCACACTGCCGAATACCCCAGGGCGAAGGGATACTTGCATGGCAGCTATGAGATACGCCAGTTCTCCAACCTCTCCTCCATAACGGCGGCTCATCGCGCGGCCCTGCTCAAACAGCCCTTCCCCTTCGGGCATGTCCATTGATTTGTAGGCCCTCCACAGACTCTTCAGAATCCAGGCTTCTCCCGGATAGAAGTCGATTCCCGATTTGCCGACCATGGTCTGGCGGACCGGGATTGTCCGGATCACTTCAAGCGCCTCGCGGAGGTAGGAGATATGGCCATCATAGTCATCAAATCCGAGGGAAAGCCAGGCCAGACGGATCAGGGCAAATTGGAGAAGTTTGGGAAGACGGAGCCGCTCCGCCGCTTCAACAGCATAATGAGCCGCGAAGTCACATTGTCCCTCGCCCGCAAGGCCCCCGTAGTAATAGGCTCCCCAGGCCTCACCCACCTCATCTCCGAGGCTCTTGGCCAATTGCCATGTTTTCCACCAAGGGTTGCCCAACGGGCTGAAGCTGCTCGCCGACAGCATCGCTTGGAGCTCGCCCTTGGCGAAAGACTCCTTCCTGTAGCGGTCGGCCAGATACAGATATTCATCCTCAAGGCGCTTTTTTATTTCAAAAGGCTGCGGCATCTGGCGGCCTGTTCTCCGCGCTTCCCCGTAGGCTGCGAGATGATCACGAAGGATAGGTATCAGGCCTTGTTTTTGAGCGGCGGTCGCCTTTTCCCAGTAAGAAACGACCCCTCGCTCGAAGTCAAATTCGTATATCTTGAAAAAAACATCGGCCAGGCGCCGGGCCTTCTCAAGAATGAGGGTTTCCCCTTCCTTTGCCTTCTCCAGGGTGAGAGTGTTTTGAAGGTAGCTGAGAAAGAGTTGATCGGCTCCGTCTTGGTCATCCAGGACTAGCTCGCGCGCCCGTTCAAGGTCACCCTTTAGCAAAGCTTCATCCAACCGGGTCGACAACGAGCTCGATTGAGCTGGGGCGGCATCTGGACCGGGAATATCGCAAAGGAATCCGAATACAAGAAGGGTTGCTAAAGTGTTCGAAAGGACGCGGCCGCTGATCCTCATGACGGGCTCCCCGCAACGCTCGTCCCGAGGGCGCAGCCCTCAATTCAGTAGAAAATGAGATTTCCTTTTTTGCGCTGCGGGCTTCCCTCCGGTATGAGGGATTCTAGAAGTGTCCGCCTTCAAAGTCAAGAAAAATGGGGCTTGGAACAGGCTGAATCTTGCCCCCGGCCGGCCGCTCGTCGCGGTCCGCGTGCCTCCCGCCCGCGTTGTATAGGAAACTCAGGCGCAGGAAGAGTAACACGGCATCCGTCTTCTCAATCCCCTTTATTCGGCCTGGGATGTTTCCTTTTGCCTAATTAAGCCTCTGTAGGATTAATGCAAACGGGATTTCATAAACCCCCAACCCTGGGTTGTCAGGCGGGCCCGGCTCTCCTTGTGGGCAGTCTGATTCTGGAAAACCAAGAACCTGGTACAAAGTGGAGTAGTGCGGCGTATCCTGAATTTCTATTATCTTTTTTCCCCGTGTTTCAGTTACGCGAACCACAAAGGGCTCATAGATGGGTGTGACTCTCCATCCAAGGGTTCCGGTCTCCTCCAGAATCCCGTAAAAGACCTTGGCCTGAGTGGCAGTCCCGTACTCATCGGGGCTACCAAAAACCTTAAACCCGAAACCGATTTGTGTATAGGTGGTTTGCCCGGGCGTCATTGTCGCAAAATTAAGGTAGTTCCAGCCGTATTTCTTGCAATTGAGTATCAGCTTGCCGTTTTCTCGTGTAGCTATGAATTCCTTCTCTGTTCCAAAATGGAAGGATACGGTATGGATATGAGCCATTTTCAAGGTAGCAGGCGTGCTCTTGCAATAAGCTGAATTAGGCGCCAGAACCAGGTTCATTTGAATATATCGGTCTTCGTCAGACCCATCGATTTTTTCGGCCCGGTTGACACCCACTACGACATGACCTCTCCGGTAGAGGAACACGCAGTCTCCACCCGGCACCTGGTACTGGTAGGGCAACGATTCAAAATCATTCAGGATGTTGCATGGAAAAGTTGGTGAGCCGGGGGCTTGTGGGTCTATTTTATAATTTGGCCAAAACAAGGCTTTAAGCCCTTCTCCGGCATACGTGCCGCCGCAGGGGTCCTGGCCGAAGGATTGGCCCGCGAACAGAAGCACCAATGCCGCCGCAACCACCAAGCCGCCAATCTTAATTTTTCCTGACATTTTGACCTCCTTTCGAGTCATCTTTGGGGATGGATATCCCGCATCTATTTTGTTGCTTGCACGGTTATTTCAAGCGGTCGAACGTAAGCTCAAATGGCATCTTGAAGTCTCCGATATCACAGGGCTCCCGATTTTTGCCCGTGAGTGATCGCCGATGAAGGTTGGCCCTGTCATTCGTGTCCGGCTTTGGACAGAGGATCCAGCGGTCCACAATATTATCATTATTTGTGTCGATCGCTTGAACCATGACATACCCAGAAAGTTTATTGGGGAGCTGGTCATATCCTAGGTAGAAATAGCTTCGAACAGCCGTTGTAAAAACAATCCAAAGCCGTACTTCTTTTGTTTCTCCGGCCTGCATTTCCAGAAAATTCACCTTCGGATCGGCCATGTAATCTTCCATGTGAGTAGTGAAATGTCCTTCGTTGATCGGTTCATCAGGAAGCAAGGGATCAATACCAGCCGTGTCTGGCGGCTGTT
>Ga0105106_10004339_pt1 | contig 10127 bp, 7 predicted proteins | sample PPLLaktember2015_5_FD_79109 | JGI IMG/M metagenome (GOLD analysis project Ga0105106, IMG submission 79109) | Freshwater sediment microbial communities from Prairie Pothole Lake near Jamestown, North Dakota, USA - PPLs Lake P8 Core (1) Depth... | ecosystem: Environmental > Aquatic > Freshwater >... | reverse complement strand
TGTTTGGATAATTTTATTGCTTTAACAACATTTCTTAAATCATCATTGACTAAAACTATTTCCGCTGTTTCAATTGCTATATCAGTTCCTTTTCCAATTGCAATTCCAATATCACTTTGTGCAAGAGCGGGTGCGTCATTTATTCCATCGCCCACCATTGCCGTAATTCCATACTTCCCCTGCAATTCTTTTACAGCCTTGGATTTATCCTGGGGCAAAACTTCCGCTTCAAATTCATCAATCCCGATTTGATCAGCTACAGATTTTGCAGTGTTCTTATTATCACCAGTTATCATAATAGTTCTTATTCCCATTTCTTTAAGCGATTTAATTGCTGCTGCAGAAAATTCTTTTATCTCATCATCAATCTCAATTAAACCCTGCAGTTTATTATTTATTGCTACATAAACAGTAGTTTTAATTTGATCCGGACTTTCAATACCGTTTATTTGAGAAAGATCAATATTATTTTCAATCATCAGTTTTTTATTGCCTGCAATTATTTTTATGGAATCAATTATTCCTTCAACTCCTTTACCGGTTATACTGTTAAAAGATTCCGGTTCCGGAATTATTATATTTTTTTCTTTAACATAATCAAGGATTGTCTGTCCAACCGGATGTTCAGATTTCTTTTCAAGCGAGGCAGTAAATTTTAATAATTCATTTTCACTTATACCAAAAGATTTTATTTCACTCACTGCAAATTTTCCTTCAGTCAAAGTTCCTGTCTTATCAAATACTATTGCTTTCATCTTATGGACTAACTCGAGAACCTGACCATTCTTTATTAAAATACCAAGCCTTGCACTTTTTCCTGTACCAACAATTATTGCTGTTGGAGTAGCAAGTCCGAGAGCGCACGGACAAGCAATTATCAAAACGGCAACAAAATTTATCAGGGCAGAATTAAAAGAATTATCACCTCCAATGATTAACCAGGTAACAAATGTAATTAAAGCTATTCCAATTACAACAGGAACAAATACCGATGCAATCTTATCCGCCAATTGCTGAATAGGTGCTTTGGATGACTGAGCTTCCTCAACGAGTTTTATTATTTGCCCAAGGACAGAATTATTTCCAACGGCGGAAACCACAAATTCGAATGAGCCGGTTTTGTTTATAGTTCCTCCAATTACTTTTGAGTTTGTACTTTTCTCAATAGGAAGGCTTTCTCCTGTTACCATTGATTCATCAATTGTAGAATGCCCGGAAACAATTTTCCCATCAGCCGGAATTCTTTCACCTGGTTTAACAATAACGATATACCCGGTTTTTAATTCTTCAATCTTAATAATCTTTTCTTCATTATTAATTTTTACTAGAGCAGTTTTTGGCTGTAATTCAATTAATTTTTTTATCTCACTTCCTGTTTTCCTTTTTGCTCTGCTTTCAAGCCATCTGCCGAAAAGGATTAGAGCTATAATTACTGCAGTGGTATCAAAATAAACATGAGGGATTTCATGATGATGAAGTAATTCGGGAAATAAGGTTATAAGTGTACTATATATAAATGCCGTTCCTGTTCCAATAGCTACAAGAGAATTCATATCAGCACTAAAGTGCAGAAGATTTTTCCAGAAGATTACAAAGAATCTTTTTCCTGAAATGAATACTACCGGTGTTGTAAGAATGAGAAGTAATTTATTTATGTTTCCCTGAGAAAGATTAATCAGTTGGGAGAACCCATTAAACATTACTCCCATATTTAGGATTAGTATTGGTATTGTAAGTACAACTGCCAGGATTAAATCTTTTTTTAGAGTTTTCTCATGTTCACTATGAACATGAGTTTCTTTGGGCTCATCCCTTTTACCAGTAGTTTTAAGAGGGGAGACATCAATTTTATAACCTGCATCTTCAACAACTGATAAGATTTTTTTATAATCTACCTTTATGGGATCAAAAGCAAAAGAAGCTTTTTCTGTCGCGAAGTTTACGTTCACCTCTTCTATACCATCAACCTTACTTAAAGCTTTCTCTACTCTTGCGACGCAGCTTGCACAAGTCATACCTTCTACTGGGAGTGTAATCTTTTTAATTTCTATTTTTGGGCTCATTTATCTTCTCTTTCATCATCCCGAACTTGTTTCGGGATCTTAAGTCAATTGTGAGATGCTGAAATAAATTCAGCATTACTCAGTTCTCAGATATTAAATATCCGGCTTTAGTAATTGCTTTTTCAATATCATCACTTGTTACTTTTGTTTCATCGTATTCAACTTCGGCAGAACCAATAGATACATCTTTAACTCTCAGGGATAATTTTGACAATTCCTTTTTCACTGCCATAACACAATGCCCGCAGGACATTCCCTCTATTTTAATTTTTTCATTTATCATAACTTAAACTCCGTTTTAAAATTACTTTTTGTACAGAGTTAAAATAGTGAAGACATAACAGGGAAGTGTTACACTTTATTAATAAAGTTGTTTAGAATTTTAATGTGAATTATTTCACTTTATCCAGAGGAAGACGTTTTTTCTCCCTGAGTTTTTTGAATTCTGAAGGAGTGAAGCCGGTAATTTTTTTAAATTGATTTGAAAGATGCTGAACACTGCTGTATCCGAGTTTGTAAGATATCTCACTAAGATTAAGTTCATCATAAATAAGCAGTTCTTTTGCTTTTTCTATTTTCTGGTTGATTAAATATCTCTCAATTGTTATTCCTTCTTTAGAAGAAAAAAGTGAACTTATATGCTGGTAACTCATGTGAAATTTATCAGCGAGATATTTAGAAAGATTAATTTTTTCAAGAATTTTTTCTGATTGATAATGAATCAAATCAATAAGAGCTATCTTTATTTCTTCAATTAGTTTTGCCTGTTTATCATCAATCAGTTCAAAGCCGTTTTCATTAAGCACATTTCTTATTTCTGCTAAATTTATTTCATTCTTTTGAGCAGTAACCTTTGCTTCTCCAAGTTTTATGTTATCAATTAAATATCCAAGCTTCTCAAGTTCTTCTCTCACAACCTTAATACACCGGTTGCAAACCATATTTTTAATATTTAGGATTTTAGATTCCATAGTTCAGATTCTGCTTAAAAAAAACTATTTTTAATTTAATCATTATGGATTTAAAAATATTCAATAAAAAATTAAGGAATTAGTCAATGAAACAAAATCTTTTCTTATCTGTGCTGCTGATTTTTATAAACTTCAATTTATTTGCTCAGAAAAGAGCTTTTACTATTGAAGATCTTTACCGCGTAAAAAATGTTGGATCTCCGGTTGTTTCTCCAACAGGGAATAAAATTGCATTCACAGTTACTGACTATAGTTTAAAAGAAGGAAAATCAAATAGTGATATTTACATTCTTTATCCTGATGGTGCAATGGAAAATATTTCAAGTAAAGATGTAAGTGAAACAGATCCATTCTGGGGATCCGATAATGAAATTTATTTCCTTTCGAAGTCACAGGTTCATAGTTTCACTTTTAGTGATAGGAAAACAATTCAGATTACAGATTTTGCTACTGGTGTATCAAGCCCGGCTTTATCTTCGGATAAAAAATCAATAGTGTTCATTTCAAATATTTTCCCTCAATGCGGTTCAGATAATTTCTGTAATAAAAAATTAATGGAGTCTTCTGAAAATGGTCCGGTTCAGGCTTGTATGACCGACAAGCTGATGTTCAGGCATTGGACTGAATATAATGGAGAAAAGAAAAGCAGTTTAATATTATTCAATATTGATTCGAAATACTATCAACTTCTTGGAGAAAGTGAATGGCTCTCCCCAAATTTTATGCTTGGTGGAGATGTTAAGTTCAGCCTTTCCCCTGACGGTAAAGAAATTTGTTATATGCTGAATCCGGACAGGAATCTGGCTGCATCAACAAACTCGGATCTTTTAGTTTTGAATTTAGCATCAGGAAAGACCACAAATCTTACTAAAGACAATAGAGCCTGGGATGGTTATCCGATTTATTCTCCAAATGGATTCTTTATTGCATTCAAAATGCAGCTTATTGCTGATTATGAGTCTGACAGATGCAGGCTTGCAGTTTATAACAGATCCACAAAACAGATTGATGTTTTAACTGAAAGTTTTGATTGTACAGTAAATGATTTTTGCTGGGGAGAAGATTCTGAAACACTTTATTTTACTGCTGATAAAGAAGGATATTCACCGCTTCATAGTATTAATATTCATTCTAAGGAGATAAAAGCAATAACTGGTAAACAATCCATTTTTGGTTTTGATGCCACACCTGATCAAAATTTGATTTATTACATTGCAAGATCAGTTCACAAACCCGGAGAGGTGTACAGGATTAATAACACGGATAATATCATTCAGCAGATGACTTCATTAAATCAAAAACTTTTAGATGAAGTTGATGTAAGGCCTGCTGAACAAATTTGGGTTGAAGGTGCTGATGATAAAAAAGTTCATGTGTTTATTGTTAAACCTCATAACTTTGATGCAGGGAAAAAATATCCGGTAATTCTTAATGTTCATGGCGGACCACAATCCCAATGGATGGATTCTTTCAGAGGAGATTGGCAGGTTTATCCCGGTTGTGGTTACATTGTGGCTTTTCCAAATCCTCATGGCTCAACAGGGTATGGACAAAGCTACACTGAAGCAATCTCCGGAGACTGGGGAGGGAAAGTTTATGAAGATGTAATGAAAGTTACTGATGCTCTTGAACAGCTTCCTTATGTTGATAAAGATAGAATTGGTGCAATGGGTTGGTCTTACGGTGGATATATGATGAACTGGCTGCAGGGGAAAACAAAAAGATTTAAATGCTTTGCTTCGATGATGGGATTATATGATCTTGAATCAATGTGGGGTGCAACTGAAGAATTATGGTTTGTAAACTGGGATTTGAAAGGGCAGCCATGGAATTCCGATAATTATCAGAAATTTTCTCCTTCAAACTTTGCGCAGAATTTCTCTACTCCAACTCTTATAATAACAGGTGAAAAAGATTACAGGGTTCCTTACACACAAAGCATTCAGTATTTCACAACATTACAAACTCTTGGGATTGATTCGCGTTTATTAATCTTTAAGAATGATGGGCACTGGCCGAATAATATTAAATCTATGCCGTTATATTATAATTCACATCTTGAGTGGTTTCATAAATATCTTGGTGGGGAACAAGCTCCTTATGATTCGCATAAGATGATTTTGAATAACCAATGGTAGAATAATTTGATTAAAGTTCGTAGCACAGATTATTAATCTGTGCTGCTTTTGATTGTTCCATTAACATTTTTAAAAAAGTTATAATATCGTTATACATTTTTTAGAGTAGTTTTTTATCTATGGATAAGATTATCTTATTGTAAAATAAGATTTTTTTTCTAAAAAATTTCAGTAATAGATATGAGAACAATCATTATAGGTTTAGGTATAACACTTTTCTTTTTATTTTCTTCAATGCCAGGTTTTGCACAGTGCTCAGATGCCGGAGCTTGTCAGCTGGGTCATTTTGTTAATGAAAATGACGGGGAAAATTTTAAACTCTCATTAACGTACAAAAATGCTTACAGCGGTAAGGATGATGATGTCAGTTTTCATTCTTTTCATTTAACTGCACACTATGATTTGTTCAAGGGAAGTACGGTTAGTATGTTATTTCCTTACAATATTCAATCCGGACCTGTTAGTAGTGTTGATGGTTTAGGAGACTTGATATTGGGCTGGAGTCAGAAATTGATTGAAGATGAAACTTCTTCTTTAACTGCTTCACTCGGCATAAAACTCGCAACCGGCGATGAGAATAAAGAATCTTCACTTTCACAAATTTATCAACCTGGTCTTGGCTCTAATGATTTGATTTTTACAATTGATTATAGTTATGAAAGATTTAGTATAGGTGCAGGATATCAATTAGCGGGAGGCAGAAATGATAATGAGGTGATCAGGTTAAAACGTGGGGATGATCTTATTATCAGGACATCTTATTTCTTTCCTTTTGATGGTTTTACTTTATTACCTCAATTACTGTTGATAAAACGTCTTTCAAAATCGAGTATATTGGATCAAAATTCGTTGAGTGAAAATTTTATTGATGTTGATAAGAGCGATCCGGTTCAAATAAACCTTCAGGTAGAATTGCAATATCCTTTAAATGAAGACTTTGCTCTTTTTACCGAAGCCGCTGTTCCTTTTCTGAAAAGGGAAGTGAATGTTGATGGGTTGACCCGGGCTTATACCATATCGGCAGGATTAAGAGTTGTAGTCAATTAAGATTTTGTTTCTACTTTCACTAAATATAGATAATTAACACATATGTCAACTAAGTGTATTTACAGAAATAAATCTATCAAAGAAAGTTGATTTGATTTCAACCAGGAGGCCAGTTCATTTGCCTTCCGCCAAGTAAATGCATATGAAGATGATAAACTGTCTGTCCCCCTTTATCACCGCTATTTATAACCAACCGGAAACCATCTTCTGCAATATTTAAATCTTTAGCAATTTTATTTGCAGCATCAATCATTTCACTTAAAAGTGTAGAGTGTTTATCATTATCGAAGTTATTTATTCTTGGAATTTCTTCTTTTGGAATAATAATTATGTGGACCGGAGCCTGCGGATTTACATCTCTGAATGCAAGAACATTATCAGATTCAAAAACAATATCGGCTTTTATTTCTTTACTAATGATTTTTGAAAAGATCGTATTGCCCATGATCATTCCTTCTTTTCAATTTCATATTTCTTCATTTTATTATAAAGATGGCTTCGCTGAATATCCAGCATCTCAGCTGTTTTACTGATGTTCCATTCATTTGCTTTAAGCTGTTTAAGAATAAATGCTCTTTCCGCTTTCTCTTTAAATTCCTGGAACGAATTGCTTCCCTCAATAATATCATCAATTTTGGATTGACCCGAAGTTGAAAGGAATTCTATATCAATTCTTTTGATTTCTCTTTTATCAATAAGAATCATAATCCTTTCAATAACATTTCTCAGCTCGCGTACATTTCCAGTCCAGGGTAAACTCTGCATTAATGAGACCGCATCTTCGCTGAATTTTATAGCAGGTTTTTTATGTTTTGCAGCAATATCACTTGCAAAATGCTCAATAAGTATTTTAATATCATCTGATCTTTCACGCAACGGCGGAATATGAATTGGAATTACATTTAACCTGTGAAATAAATCTTCCCTGAAATTATTTTTTTCAATTTCTTCTTTAAGGTTTTTATTAGTTGCAGATATTACCCTTACATCAACCTCAATTTTTTTTGCTCCGCCTACTCTCTCAATCCTTCCGCTTTCCAAAGCATGCAAAACTTTTGCCTGTGCCTGCAGACTCATATCACCTATTTCATCAAGGAATAAAGTTCCTTTGTTTGCGAGTTCAAATCTTCCTATTCTTTGCTGGAAAGCTCCTGTGAAAGAGCCTTTCTCATGTCCGAATAATTCAGACTCAATTAATTCATTTGGAATGGCTGCGCAATTAACTTCTATAAATGGTTTATCTTTCCTGTCGCTTCTGTCGTGTATAGCTCTTGCAACAAGTTCTTTACCGGTTCCGTTTTCTCCTGTTATTAAAACTCTTGTTTCAAGTGGTGCTACTCTCTCAATAATTTCAAGGATACTTTTAATTGCTTTACTGCTGCCGAGAATTTTTCCATCACCTATAAGAGTTTTCTTAATTTCTTTATTTTCTGTTATAAGATTAGATTGTTCAGTTGCATTTCTTACACTGATAAGAAGTTTATCTCTGTCAATCGGCTTCTCGATAAAATCAAACGCACCAAGCTTGGTTGCTTTAATTGCATTCTCAACACTTCCATGAGCAGAAATAATAATTACAGATAATGTCGGATTGATTTCTTTTACTTTCTTCAGAACTTCGAAGCCGCTCATTTCAGGCATTTGAATATCAAGTAGAAGTGCAGAAAAGTTACCTGATGAGATTTTATTTATTCCCTCTATTGCTGAAATAGTTGAATCAACCGAATAACCCTCGTATTCAAGAATGAATTTTATGCTCTCGCAGATTTCTTTTTCGTCATCAATAATGATAATTGAATTCATATGGGATTTCCAAAATAGTAAAGTGTTCGCATAACCAATATCTGGGAAGGGAGGATTGACTTATCTTTTTTCAACATCTTACTAAAATATTTTCCTAAAAAATTTACTTCCAGATCACGGTAATCAACTGATGATTGAACCTTAAAATCCTCCTCAAATGCTTCTATAAAATTACCAATTAGATTTCCGAAATCAAAGATAAGAGTCGAGTATTCAAGAAAAGCAAAACCAAAGAAGTGTGCAAGCTTGTCTTTATCTCCATAATCATTCTGAGGAGTATCATAAAAAAATTGTATTGGGAGATTTTTATTCTTTAAGTTATAAATTGAATCGCTTGAGGATACAAGAGGATAATACCACACAGATTTTATTAAAGGAATTACAATTGGAACTACTTTATAAGGAACTGTAGCTGCGGACAAAGCAAACAGCGTTTCTGAATAATCATGGTCAGTAAACTTTAATGTGGTTTGGTAAATCGAATCAACTGCAGATAAATCTCCAATCTCTTTTTTTAATTGATTGAATTCATCTGAAGCAATGTAAGATGAAATATGATTAACAGCTTTTGAGAGGTTGCTTTGCTGGGGGAAGGAAAAAGATATGTTTAAAAACAAAACTAAAAGGTTCAGGATCAAAAAGTTTTGAAACCCCTCTTTTATTCTCTCCTTTGGGAAAGGGGAGAATTTATAATACATCAAGTCTGTATCACTCCAGGATTAAACCTTGGTATATCGGGATTATTATTGGCTGCATCAATCGCCATTGAAACATATTCTCTTGTTAGTGCCGGATCAATAATTTCATCAATCCATAATCTTGCTGCAGCGTAGAGAGGATGATTCTTCTCATCATAAGCTTTTGTTATTTCATCAAGGAGCTTGTGTTTATCTTTCTCTGCAGGATGCTCACCGCTTTTTTCTGCCTGCTTTAATTTTATATCCAGCAAAACACTTGCGGCCTGAGAAGATCCCATTACGGATATTTTTGCGTTCGGGTAAGCGAAAATAAATCTGGGATCATAGGCTTTACCGCACATTGCATAGTTGCCCGCTCCATAACTGTTTCCCACAATAATTGTAATTTTGGGAACAACAGAATTTGCAACTGAATTAACCATCTTTGCGCCGTCTTTAATAATTCCGCCATGTTCGGCACGGCTGCCAACCATGAATCCCGTTACATCCTGAAGAAAAAGTAAAGGGATTTTTTTCTGATTACAATTCATTATAAATCTTGCTGCCTTATCTGCACTGTCAGAATAAATAACTCCGCCAACCTGCATTTCACCTGATTCAGTTTTTACAATGTTTCTTTGGTTAGCAACAATTCCAACTGCCCATCCATCAATTCTCGCGTAAGCAGTAATTAGAGTTTTCCCGTAACCGGTTTTGTATTCATCAATCTCAGAGTTATCAACAATTCTCGCAATCAGTTCATAAGTATCATAAGGTTTAGCAGAATCATCAGGAAACAATCCATAAATTTCTTTTGGAGAGAAGAGTGGAAGTTTGCTTTCAGTTTTGTTGAATCCTGCTTTAGGTTGTTCGCCAAATTTTCCTGTTAAACTTCTAATTTGAGCAAGGCATTCCTCATCATTCTTCATTACATAATCTGTAACACCGGAAATATTTGATTGAACTTTTGCGCCGCCGAGACTTTCATTATCAATTACTTCACCAATTGCTGCTTTAACAAGATGGGAACCAGCAAGAAAAACTGAACCCTCACCTTCAACAATTAATGCTTCATCACTCATTATCGGGAGATAAGCCCCGCCCGCAACACAAGGACCCATAATTGCAGCAATCTGTGGAATTCCCATTGAAGACATAATAGCATTGTTTCTGAAAATTCTCCCGAAGTGTTCTTTGTCAGGAAAAATTTCATCCTGCATTGGCAGGAAGACTCCTGCGCTATCAACTAAGTAAATTATTGGTAGCCTGTTTTCCATTGCAATTTCCTGTGCCCGCAAATTCTTTTTTACAGTAATAGGAAACCAAGCGCCAGCTTTTACAGTTGCATCGTTTGCAACAATAACAAAATTACGATTATGTATTTTCCCTATTCCATAAATAGTTCCTGAGCTTGGTGCACCACCTTGC
>Ga0105106_10004337_pt1 | contig 10128 bp, 8 predicted proteins | sample PPLLaktember2015_5_FD_79109 | JGI IMG/M metagenome (GOLD analysis project Ga0105106, IMG submission 79109) | Freshwater sediment microbial communities from Prairie Pothole Lake near Jamestown, North Dakota, USA - PPLs Lake P8 Core (1) Depth... | ecosystem: Environmental > Aquatic > Freshwater >... | reverse complement strand
TTGGCCAGCGTGCGAGTCAGAATCAAGACGCCGGCTTTGGCGATGTAATGGGCTGTGACATCCGGTTGGGACACCATCTGGTCTGCATTGGCCATACTGAAGCTGATGATGCGCCCGGATTTGCGGGCCTTCATGCCTGGCGCTACTGCTTGGGAGAGATAGAAAATGGGATGGAGATTGCCGTCGAACATCTCGTTCCAGCCATCGACCGTTTCCTCGAACAGATTCACACGATGGTATGGCCCCGCGCCGTTGATCAGCGCATCGACCCGTCCCCATTGCTGCTCGACGTGAGTGACCAGACCTTTCGCGGCCTGGGGGTCCGACACGTCACAGCGAATCGCAAGCGCACGACCGCCACGACTCTTGATCGCGTCGGTTGTGGCCTTTGCCTCTGCCTCGCTCGTGCGGTAGCAGATAGCGACTGACCACTGCTGCGCTGCCAGGTCGAGCGCGATCCCACGTCCAATGCCTTTGGCCCCGCCTGTGATGAGTGCCACTCGCTCTGTCATGAGATGATCCCTTTCGTGGTCGGTATGGCCGGTTTGCTATCTTAGCGAGTTTTGAGTCTGGTCGCGAGCAGCTGTAAGGCTCCAGCTGTTCGCATGGAGAAGGTTCGGTCTTGTTTGGGTTTCTGATTGTCCTCGCGACAGTCTGTGATGAGCGAGTGCAAGTCCGCAATGGTGTCCACGTCGCGCCAAGTGGTGGTGAGTCCGACGGAGAGACCCAGGGTTTTTGCTTTTTGTTGGGTGACGGCGACGACTTGATCGGTGGACCAGGGTATTCCGGTAAAGAGTTGTTCTGCCGGCCTTGTAAGGCCGATGAGATAGTAACCGCCATCTAGAGCTGGTCCCAAGACAATATCCGAGCGGCCCAGCATCGCGATGGCTTCTTGATACACCGACAGGGGCAAGGTTGGGACATCGGTCCCCACAAGGAGTACCTGCTCATAGCCTTTGTCGAACAAGTCGACAAAGGTGTGGTGCATCCGCTGACCCACGTCCTCTCCCACTTGATCCAACAGGCGGACGCCCTGTCGTTCTTCCATAATTTTGAAGAAGACCAGCTCAGAGGAAGGCGCGCAGGCCAAGTATCGATGGAAGGGGAGTTGCAATTTGGCGACGGCGAGTTTGGTTCGTTCCAGCATATCGAGGACGAAGCTGCCGTGCAGGGTAGCTGCTTCGTCAGGTGTCAGTGGCGGGCAGAGGCGTGTCTTCACCTCGCCTGGGATTGGAGCCTTGGCGAAGATCACCAGTGCGCCAAGGTGAGGGGTGAGGGGTAAGGGGTGAGGTGATAGAGAGGGTGCCGGTCTACTTTTCAAGTTGGCTTCCTTCACCCCCGCACTCCTTACCTCGTACGTTTTTATCGGACGGCTTTGTACCAGTGAACCAAATGCGACGGGCTGACGCCGACTCCATACAGGAATCGTAAGGTCCACATCAAGAGGATCGTCCGTAGGGGGCCTTGCTGTTCCCAGCGACGAAAAGAGGTCGTGACGGTTGCGGTGAGGGTTGCGGTCGCCCCTGTTCGTTTGAGTCTGTCGGAAAACTCGATATCCTCCATCAACGGCATGTCGGCGAAGCCTCCCATTTGTTCGAAGATAGAGCGGCGCACGAACAGGGCCTGATCGCCGGTCGCGATGCCGCTCAATCTCGATCGCCAGTTCATTGTCTTACTGATGACGGCGCCCCACATCGATGGGTGATCGAACCGGACATCAAACCGTCCACCCACCATTCGTCGATCGGCCAGTGTTGTTTCGATCGCATTTTTCGCATCGTCTGGAAGCTGTGTGTCGGCATGGAGAAACAATAAAACTTCTCCTCGGCTGGCCTTTGCGCCTTCGTTCATTTGCCGGGCGCGTCCGGGTGGAGCGGTTACCCAATAGATATCACTGAGGGCTGAGGACTGTGCGCTGAGTCGATAGGATTCGAGGAGTGCGGAAGTTGTATCGGTGCTTCCTCCATCGACCACGATGAGTTCATCGAAGCCGAGCGCGGCGGTGTGTGCGAGTGTCGCGGTGATCGTTCGTTCTTCGTTCAGCGTGGGGATGATGACCGAAATCGGCATCGCCATGACACATCAGCCGCCTTGTTCATTGGTCTATCTGGTCTATTCGGTCTGTCTCGTCTGTTTGGTCGAACGAAACTAACCAGATGAGCCAGATAGATTAGATGAACCAGACAGACTCGACAGACCGGGCTCCATCAGGCGCGTTTTTTGGGTTCGTAGAACATGAAATACATCACAACCACCACGGTGGACCAAAACAACACTTGCTTGTGCCAGAAGAGAACCTCCCCATAGTGATAGAAGAGGGCTGCGAGCAGAAGGGCTCCGCCGATGAGGCTGTAGCGGAGCGTCACATTTTCGACGACCGAATTTGCCCATACGGCGACGCCTGCGAAATAAATCATGAAGGGAATGACGTCGATCTCGAATCCCCCGCTGATCGAGAGAAATACGTCGAGGAAGCCGATGAAAATGAGAGCGGTGCCCACAATCATCCCGGCGACGCGCATCTGGTTGTCGCCTCCGGAGTCTTCCTCCGGTTCGTGGCGCTCCGGCTCCTTGATCGGTTCTGGCGGCATGGTCACATGGTTCCTATCTGGTCGTAAAACATTAAACGTCAGAATTCTGAGCGAACAGAGTAGGCTGACGTCGAGGCCAAGGTTCAGCGAAGACTCGACGTTCTATATCTCTGCTTCAATCTTTCTTCGCGTGAACCTCGGCCTTTCCCCTGCTGGAGGCCTGCGTCTCACAGGTTGCGGAAGAACTCAGTGTGTCTTCAAAATTCACTATGATCTTGCGAATGGTAATAGCGCAAGACGACTCGCAGGATACTCAAAATGGCCAGACATCCCACCCGCCCAACCCTGGCTCGCGGCTCGACTGAGCCCGGCGAAGTCCGAGACGCGCCTTGTCCCAAGCGCGGCCGCAGCGAGCGAAGAGGCGAGGAGGTATACACCCCACTTCGTGTGGGCCGTTCGCCCTTGCAATGGATCTCGGCGAGCGGATAAGCACCTTCTAGTGCTTCCGGTCTCTGAGAGTCTCATTCGGTACGTTGAGCCTCTGAACGATGCGAGAACGAAGCTGGCGGACTTTTTCGGCATCCTGCTACACCTTAAAATGTTTGCTCAGGGTCAGCCCTTGGCGCTGATACGAGGATCCGAGCGCCGTGCCATAGAGTTGGCTGGGGCGTGCAAGCATCCTGTCGTATACAACCTTGAAAAATGTTTGTCCATCATGGATCAGGAAGGGTACGTCGTGGGGCCGAACCTCCAGCACCACTTGGGTGCCGTGCAGCTCTCCGCGTCCGTACCCAAATCCCGGATCGAAAAACCCGGCATAGTGGGTTCGTAACTCGCCACAGGCTGCTTCGAAGGCGACCATCTCGGCTGCGTAGCCGGCGGGAACGCGAATCCGTTCTTTCGACGCGAGAATGTAAAACTCCTCCGGTTCCAAAAGAAGGCTGTCTTGGCGGTGGCGATAGAGGGGTTCCCAAAAATCGAGCGCGGCATAGTGGCCGACCTTCGACAGATCGATGACGTGGCTATTCTTCTTTGCCCGATACCCGATGATCGGCGAGCCGTTCCGGTCGTCTCCCTTCAGGTCGATACGGAGAAACAGGCCGCGATCCGTTCGGATGTCGCGGGCGCCCAGCGCATGCTTCGTGGGGAGATTGTGGTAGAGCAGGGGCTCTCGTGTGTGGAGTGTCTGAAGCGACCGGTCTGGCACTGTGGCATCGCCGCGTACGAAGCGAATTTGATTGAGGGAGTAACCGGTCTTCACCTTGATCGCGAATGAGCGTGGAACGATTTCCAGATAGAGGGGACCGGAATAGCCTGCTCGAATTTCATCGAACCCGGTATTGAGATCCGTCACGACGCGGGTAAAGACGTCCAGCCGTCCCGTCGTACTCTTGGGGTTGGTTCGTGCCCTGAGGGTCTTGGGTAACGTGACACGTTCCAACAGCGGCACCAAATAGACATGGCCTTTCTCGAGAATAGCTCCCTCGGTCAGGTCCATCTCGTACATCACGAGGTCGGATTGATAGAAGTCCAGGACGTTGAGCCGGCTTGTGATCTCGGACAACTCCGGCAGGAAGCTGCTGATCAGTCGATAGGCCTTCCGTCCGAGACGCAAATCCAGACTGGCCGGCTGGATCTGCCGGTCTTCGATCGGCACGTCGGCATGGATGGCACGGCTTGCGATCAGCTGCTTAATCTGTTGGTAGGGCAAAATGCCCTGCGTGGTGTGGGTGCTCACAGATCGTCGTGCTCTCCGTTACTGCACGATCCTAATGCAGGCGCTGCGCTCACCATCGGCAGCTCCCGCGCAGGTCCTTGCCGCGGTTGCGGATAGTGAAAGGCCTTGTTCTCATAGTTCTTCAAGAGGACCCCTGCGGCGTCCATGTGCACCATATAGTCGCCGGGAAGCAACGGAATCTTGCCGCCCCCTCCCGGCGCATCTATGACGAAATGCGGGACAGCCATCCCGCTGGTGTGACCCTGCAACGACTTGATGATGTTCAGCCCTGTCTCGACCGTCGTGCGGAAGTGATTCGTGCCTTTCGTGAGGTCCGCTTGGTAGAGATAGTAGGGTTTGATGCGAGCGAGCAGGAGCTGATGCATCAGTCGTTTCATAATGTCCGGATCGTTTTTGACGCCTTTGAGCAGCACTGTTTGCGCTCCGAGCGGCACGCCGGCGTCTGCTAACATGCCGCAGGCCGCTTTCACTGCCGGGGTCAGTTCGTCCGGGTGATTGAAATGCAGGTTCATATACACAGGATGATACTTTTTCACGATCGCGCAGAGTTCCGGGGTGATCCGTTCCGGCAACGTGCCGGGTACTCGGGAGCCGAGGCGAATCAGCTCAAGGTGAGGGATCGTGCGCAGCGCCTTGAGTATTCGCTCCAAAAGATGATCCGGCAGAAGCAGAGGGTCGCCGCCTGAAAGAATGACGTCGCGCACCTCAGTATGTTCGCGCAGGTAGGCGATGGCCTGATCGAGTTCGCCTTTCTTCAGAAATCCCGGTTTCCCGACCAGCCGTTTTCTCGTGCAAAATCGGCAATAAATCGGGCACTGATTCGTGACCATCAAGAGGACACGATCCGGATAGCGATGAACCAGATGCGGGACTGGACTCATGAGGTCTTCTTCGAGCGGATCGTCTTCCGCTTCGAAGTCGTCCATTTCAGCGATGTCCGGCACCACTTGCTTCCAGATGGCGTCGCCTTTTTCTTTGATCGTGGCCATGACTGTGGGGGTGATGCGCATTGGATAGTCGCCCACGATGGCTTCAATCTCCTTCGCATCGACACCGAGCCGGTTTGCCAAGTCTTTTGGCCTCACAATGCTGTCGGCGAGTATGCGTCTCCAAGCTTCCATGCGGTCTCCTTCGTCTGTTAGCTGCCGGCGATCCGGTCCTGCCCGTAGATCTGATCCAGATGATCGAGGATGTCGTCGGTTTCTGTCAGCACGATGTCTCCATCCTTGAGGACCGGAACATAATATTGGCCTGAGACTTCGTAGACCACTTTGCGCATCGGCCGAATGTCGGGTACAACGATGTGTTCGTATTCGATGTGGAGGTCTGCCAGTTTCCGGCGGACCACCTCACAGTCGGGACACCAAGCGACGTGATAGAGAGTGAGCGACATAGTTCTGAGTGCTGAGTCCTGAGTTATGAGCGATGAATACTGAATGATGCCTTCCCAATCGGAGAATCAACACAGAGCACTCAGCACTCAGCACTCGAGTTTCCGGCGACCGCGCACGGAGCCATGACTGCGTCTTTCATCCCGTGAATCACTTTCTTATCCGCCGGACAGATGGTGGCCAGGATACCAGCCAGTTCGGTCTTTTCGCCACTCACGAAATAATAGGGTGAGAGCCTGGCCCGGCCTGACATCCGACTCATCTCGCCGCTCGCCGGATCAAAGTAGTCGAGTTCATACAGACGGCCCTTATGAAACTCTTGCAGGATATAGGGTGTTCGAGGAAAGGATGCCAAGGCGTTGTCGATGGCGCCGGCCCATTCGTGTTGCGGCATATCGTGTCCAACCGATACACCTCGGCTGCCCCATGCGAGCTCAGAAAACCCCGATGGCTTGATCACGAAGTGCCGTTCTTTCTGAGTTACCGTGGCCAGATCGTGCCAGCTCATCACGCCCCGCCCGCCGATTGCCAAGCCTGGAATGGTCGCGGACGGAGGGATCGGTGCAGGATCGAGAATCCAGGTGCGCGGCATGAGGGTGGTCAGGTGCAGGAAGACCTCCCGGCCCAATGCCTGCTCCCAGTAGGGCCGTAAGGCTGGGTGATGGAGGAGGGCAAAGGCGAGCTTTTCCTCCAGCGCCGGCTTGTATGGTGGCGTGACGGCGACTCGGCCCTTCTTGATTGCATATTGGACGAGCTCGGATTTTGGTATGTTCAGGAGGTCGAATAACTCATAGAAGCGATAAATCAGGGCGATTGGTCGGTCCATTCCTTCGCTGGTGAGTCGGAGGCCTTCTTCGGTGAATCGAATATCACGAGGTTCCGCGCAGTAGGCATCGAGACCGATTGCTCGAAGGCGGGCTGCGAGCCACGTCATTTCAGGTCGATAGTCTTTCGCTTCCTCCGATATCAGAATCGCGACGCATCCGCTGTGCTGCGCGAACTGGCTTTTCACCATATCTGCAAACCCCCGGACCATCCCCTCCGAGCCTCCCACCAGCGTGAGATCCTCGCCGGCTTCCATTTCCGTATAGAGCGCGGAGAGGCATGCGGTGATCCCGATTCCTCCGGGAACTGAGTCAAGCTCGGTGATCACCATCCCGTCCTGGGTGGGGATGATGTCCGGTCGAATGACTGCGGGAAGCTGGTCGCGAAACCGTTTCATCCGGCTGTATGTCAGCAGACCTTCCGGCTTTCCTTGGTCGAGGTAGCCCGCGACCCAGGCTGGTTGGAGGCTGCGTACACTGTCGGCATAGAGGCGGTTGAGCGCTCGATAAAATGAGAGGAGCTGCGGTCCAAGTTGGTGGAAAAAATCTAACTGATCTTGCGTGAGAGAGAACGGTGTGGCGGCAATACGCCACGTCGTTGTGGTTGTGGCGACTTCAGAGGCTGGGACCTGTCCAGGCAACGATGGAAAGAGTCCAGCGTGGCTCAGCTGGTTGCGGATGATGGTACAACGGTGTTGGAGGTCGGAGGTAGCCAAGTCAGACAGAGGCAGTATCCGTGTGAATGAGCGCCCCGTACGTGAGGCCAACAAACTGTAACACGGGCATCAGGTGCGCACAAGAGGCGTGGGGAGTGGGAAGGCAGGGGGTCGCCATACGCAAATAGGATTATTCGCCTTCTTTAGGGACACGAGGAGGGAAAATGTCGTGACATTGTGAAGAAGGGGACCGGTGAAAAATACTCTCCCCCTGGGAACCCCTGCGGAATAGTGCTAGTATGCGCCTATCAAACGGATTCCTTCTATGCCTGCATATACCGATGAGCTGGTCGGTGTGTTCGTGACACCATCGAGCGCGCTTCCACAACTCGTGCCGAGCCGTACCTGTCTCCAGTGCGATGTCTGTTGTCGGTTCCCGGACTCCGATAGCGCTCTTCGCCCATATTTTACCGAGAACGAGATCGCTCGGGCTCTGGCCTCGGGCATTGAGGGTACCGCCTTTCCCAATCGGCGAGGGTCACAAGTGATCCTTGTTCCCGCTCCTCATGGAGAGGGGTATCTCTGCCCGGCATTCAATGCAGCTACCTCAACCTGCCGCATTTACGAGCAGCGCCCGCTCGATTGTCAGCTCTATCCACTGGCGCTGATGTGGGATGCGCGGCACGATCAGGTATTGTTGGGATGGGATACAAAATGTCCATTCATGCGAGACGAGGTTCCGAGGGAGCTTCAGCGTCATGCCGACCGAGTGATGGCCTTGCTCGATCGACCGGGCATCCGCGAGCACATTGTCGCGCATCCTCGCCTCATCGGGCGGTTTCAAGAGGACGTGGTCGTACTCGCCCGTCTTCCACACCTCACTCGTGCAGTGGCGGGTCAGTGGGGGGCTGCACCGTTGCATCGGTTCACACTGGACGATATTCCACGCATGACGACGGCCTTGGATCGGTCAGGGTGGTGTGGCGCTCAGTCGCTCGCAGCCTATTCGCCAGTCTATCATTATATATGGAACGGATTACTGGCCTATTGGTGGGTGGAGCTTGAGGGGTTCTTGTGTCTCTTCGCGCAATCGCCGGATGGCTGGTTCATGCCTCTGCCTCCAATCGGGAACGGACCGATCGACGCACCTCTGTCGGTCGCGATGGGTCTGTTGCGGCGTTGGAACGGCGACTCGCCGGTCAGCCGAGTTGAAAATGTGCCTTCACAGTTGGTCCCAGAGTTGGAACGGATGGGATATCGTCTGACATCCAAAGAGCCGGACTATCTCTATCGCGCTGCGGATCTCGTCTCCTTGATGGGCGACCGATACAAGTCTCAACGCGCGTTGTGCAATCGATTCGAACGAGAGCAATCTTTTGAGATGGACCCCTATCGGGTCAGCGATCGCCAAGACTGTCGCGCTCTTTTCGCAGGTTGGTCGCGACAGAAGCAAGCGGAAGAGCTTGAATCGTTTGGGGTATTGCTCTTGGCCGATGCGGTGTCGGCTCACGAAGTTGTTTGGTCGCAGTCGTCGGCCCTCCGACTCGTGGGGAGGGTCGTCAGGATTCGCGGGCGGCTATGCGCCTATACATTCGGCTATTGGTTGACGAGCGCAACATTCTGTGTCCTCTTAGAGGTCACGGACCGTACGGTCCCAGGTCTGGCGCAGTACCTATTTCGTGAGACCTGTCGGACGGCCCTGGCAGAAGGGGCCGAGTACATCAATGCGATGGATGATGCGGGCCTTGCCGGGCTGCGCGCATCGAAGCAGGCCTATCATCCCGTCATGCTGATTCCCAACTTCGTTGCCGCCCCGGCGCGTGAATCATGAAGACTCTTAAGGCCGTATCAGTCCACGTTCCTCGCCGCTATCGGTGGTTGCCCTACCTCCTGATCGGTGTGACCCTCCTCGCGATCCCAGCCGCGATCGCCCTGATTCGGTTCGTCGAACATCGCTTTGTGGAGGCGGCGGGAGGAGAACTTAAGCTGGCTGCGGCAGGAGTGACGGAGAAACTCGATCGGATGCTGTTCGAACGCCGAGGCGACGTGCTCATGATGGCTCGAATCGTGTCGTTGCGACCATCCGATCCGAAATATCTTTCCGAATATCTGAAGTGGGTAAAGACGAACTATTTCCCAGTCTACCTGTCGGTCGCAGTGACGGACGTTCAGGGCAGGGTCTTGGCAGCGACAGAGCCCTCGTTGGTCGGACGCGACTATAGCCGTAGCGCGTCGTTTCTTGCCGCGCGTGCGACGCGCCGGCTCGACATTGCCGACGTCGAGGGGTTGGAAGTGGAGGAGAGCGAAGTCGATACGATGGCGTTTACGGCTCCGATTCTCGATGCGCAAGGGACATTCCTGGGTGTCGTGACCTCGCGTGTCGGGGTCCCATTTTTGGAGGAGGTGACCACCAGGACTGTTCGTTCCCTTGAGGCTCGACCAGAAATGGGAGGGCGAGTCGAGTATGTAATGTTAACGAAGCAAGGCAAGGTATTTGCGACATCGGATTTGTCCTACAAAAGAACAGATATGAATCTCAAAGAACTCGGATCGTCTTCGGCACGGCTGAGCGAGACCGGTGCACCGGGGTTTATCGAAGAAGAGCATCTGCGCCGACAGGTCCAGGTGGTGACTGGCTATGCGCAGACTAAAGGCTTTGGAGGTTTTCCTGGGCTGGGGTGGTCGGTCCTGGTGCGAATGGACCGACAGGACATCCTGGCGCCGATTCATAGCTACTTCTGGAAAGTCGGGATCGTCGGCGCGACCATCTGGATTCCCATTATGGGGTTGTTGCTGTGGGCCACGACACGACTGCGCACCGAGCATCGGCAGGCACAACAGGAGAGCGCCTGGGCGAAAGCTGCTGAAGCCGCGTTGCTCCAGAGCCAGGAACGAAATCGGGCCATCGTCGACACGGCGCTTGATGGGGTGATCACCATCGATTCGACCGGGGTTGTGACCGATTGGAATGCCCAAGCCACGGCCATT
>Ga0105106_10004336_pt1 | contig 10130 bp, 10 predicted proteins | sample PPLLaktember2015_5_FD_79109 | JGI IMG/M metagenome (GOLD analysis project Ga0105106, IMG submission 79109) | Freshwater sediment microbial communities from Prairie Pothole Lake near Jamestown, North Dakota, USA - PPLs Lake P8 Core (1) Depth... | ecosystem: Environmental > Aquatic > Freshwater >... | reverse complement strand
TTCTCACTAAGTTTGAAGAGGTACACGGAGACGCGTTCGCAGTCGCGAACGACCAGGACGGCGTCGTCAAAAAGCCGGACAACAACACACGCAAAGACTGACCCTAAACTGAAGCGGACAGAGGAGCTACTCATGGCGCAACGGATAACAAGCGGTTTTGTAGCGATGGCCATCTGGGCAGTCGCGATGCCAACGCATGCGTTGCAGGTGATCAACGTCACCGAGACCGACAATGCGATCGTCAAGGTCTCGATGCGCGAGATCACCCGCATCAAGGTACAAAACGCCCGCATCGCGAAGGTCCGTGCACGTGAGGGCCTGCTTGCCATTGAGCCAGACCCGCAACGCAACGAGTACTTCATCCGGCCATTAACATCCGCGCGCAACATCAGCATGTTTCTGACGACCGACGCCGGGCAAACCTTCAACCTGCAACTCCAGCCAGAGGACATTCCCTCAACCACTGTGGTTCTCAAGGCCGCGATATCAGGACGAGGAACCTCAGATTCATTGCATGCCAAGGAGGCCTACCGCTCGAACCTCAAAGCCCGGATGGTGGCCATGGCGAACGAGGATATTGCAGATGCCCAGGTTGAGGAGATGAACGTTCGCCTCGGACTCTGGCAGGACACGATGTTTGTGCTAAACCGGCGATATGTGTGGGACAACTATATCGGCGAAGTCTACACCCTCACAAACCAGTCCGAGCGACCGCTCGACATGCTTGAGCGTGAATTCTTTCATCCAGGGGTCGCCGCAGTCACTGTAGAACAGCTGCATCTCGCCAAGAATCAGACAACGCGGGTGTACGTCATTAAAAACCGCGAATCGGACTGATCTGGAGAACAGCCATGTCACAAAATGAACCTGTTGATCTCGCCAGCATCAAGCGCAAGAAGATGGTCCTGTTGGTCGGCATTATGGCCGGCATCATGGGGGTCTCTCTAACGGCAGTCTGGATTTCGAGCTCCGACAAGAAGACGAGCATGATCCCGACCAACAGCAAGAAAATCCCAACGACAAGTATTGCATCACCGGGAGAACAAATCCGCCCCGAGGACGTCTGGCGCGCGATGAGCGAGGCGCAGATCAAGAACCTCGAATCGAGCAAAAAGGAATCGGACGAGAAGCTCAAGCGACTGACAGAAGACTTCGAGAAGTTCAAAAAAGAAGGTGACAAGGGCACAAGGCCGGTAAAAGAAGGCAGCGACGACAAAGGTAAGCGTTCCGCCGATGCGCACGTGCCGCCATTGCCGCCGCTGCATCAGGCCGGAGCAGCCCCGCCCACAGGTGTCGCCGTCGGACCGGAGCGCTACTCGCCGAACGGCATGGCGGCGCGGCCAGGCCAGCCAGCCGCCAAGCAGAACGCTGTGCCGACCACTGGGATCATGACGGTGAACTTCAGCAATGTGGCGACAGACGCAACCAAAGGTTTCGCCAACGGAGTCACCGGAAAAGACAAGAAAAAAGAGCGCCGCACGGTCGACCACTACATTCCGTCCGGTAGCTTCACGCCGGCCATATTGCTTGGCGGTATTGATGCGGCATCAGGAGGATCGGCCCAGCATAACCCGCAGCCGGTAGTCGCGCAGCTGGTAGACACAGCAATCCTGCCGAACAAATACCGTTACGACGTGAAGAGCTGTTTCGTGGTGGGCGCTGGATATGGAGATATTTCAGCAGAAAGGGCCTACGTACGTCTCGAAAGCCTTTCGTGTGTTTTGCGAGACCACACGGTCGTTGACGTCCAAGTCAAGGGTGCACTATTTGATGAAACGGGTAAAGCAGGTTTGCGAGGTAGGGTCGTAACAAAAACAGGCCAAATCCTCGCAAATGCCTTGCTGGCCGGTATCGCTTCCGGCATCGGCAAGGCGTTCCAGCAGACGGCACAAGTCCAATCCATTTCACCGCTTGGCACAACGAGCACGATCGACAGCGGCAAGATCGGCCAAGCGGCGCTTGGCTCTGGCATTTCAACGTCTATGGACAAATTGGCTGACTACTATATCAAACTCGCTGACCAGGTTTTCCCGATCATCGAGGTGGACAGTGGCCGTAAGGTCGATGTCGTGTTCACCCAAGGCGTGGACCTCGGGAAGTTCGATGCCCAGCAGGCCGACGTCGTTCCGAGCAGCGCGCCGTCCGCGACCCCGAACATTAGCAAACAGACCTCCGTTCGAAATGTCGGGTACCCCATCAAGGAGAATAGATAATGCACGGCCAATCGACACCTATTTTGCTACTCGCTGGTGCCATACTCGCTGGTTGCGCCGCCATCCAGCCCGCTGCCGCACCCAGCACCGCCGATGTGGAGGCACGATTTCGACAGGCCATGCCGAAAACACAGGTCACAGAAGTGCGTGTCGCGCCGGTCTCCGGCCTGTACGAGGTAGCGGCCGGACGCAACGTGTTTTATGTTGATTCAGAAGTGAAGTATATCGTCATGGGTTCGATCTATGACATTGCCAACCAACTCGATCTCACGACAGTCCGAGCTGGCGAACTCAACCGAATCGACTTTGCCCAGCTTCCCGAGAAGGCAGCGATCGTGATCAAGCAGGGCACTGGCCAGCACAAGGTCGCCGTGTTCTCGGACCCGGACTGCCCGTTCTGTAAAAAGATCGAGCCGGAACTCGCCAAGCTACAGGACACAACCATCTACGTGTACCTCATGCCGCTTCCAATGCACACCGATGCCGCCCGCAAATCAGCAGCCGTGTGGTGTGACAAGGATCCAGCTGCCGCCTGGAGAAGTCTCATGATCAGCGGCAAGGAGCCGGGCGGCGGTGCAAAATGTGGCCTGCCAATCGCTGACGTCGCCAAGGTTGCCAAAGCCTACGGTATCAAGGCTACGCCAACACTGGTCAGTGGCGACGGCAAAATACACGCCGGCTTCATGCCGGCCGAGAAGATTCACCAGTGGATCAGTGGAGGAAAATCATGAACTACACACGCATTGGCGTAGCGGCAACACTCGCGGCTTCCCTTGCCGGTTGCGGGACATTCAGTGGCATCAGTGGGAGTAGCTCGTTTGCTTGCAAGGCGCCGGACGGTGTGACGTGTACATCAATGTCAGGCATCTATGCCAATGCGGATCAACTGGCAGGCAAGAACAAAACCGGCAAGGTTGATTCAACGGCGGAAGCCCGTGGTGCGCGCTTTAGCGGCTTCCTGCCGGTCACTACCGGTACACCGATTATGAGTGAGACGGAGGTCATGCGCGTCTGGTTTGCACCGTGGCGTGATTCAGAAAACGACATGCATGATGAGTCGTTCGTCTATACGGTCAAGTCGAACGGGCACTGGCTAATCGAAGAGCACCGGGGTCGTCTCGAAAAGAGCAAAACCGTATTCTCGATTCAGAACCTGAAGTCACAAGATGAGCCGGGACGCAAGGTCAACTACGAGTCGGAAAAATAACAGAGGGGTGACGTCATGGGGTACATGGATAATCTGATCACCAAGGTCCGCGCCACGCTGCAGGTTGAAAAGCCTGGTAATGAGCACTACCGTCCGACCCCGTTGCGCAAGCTTGAAGCGATCGTCCGCGAGCAGCCACGCCTGGCCGGGTTCCTCCCTTACGAAGCATATGATCCGGAAACCAAGCTGTTCTTCAATGAAGACAGTGTGGGCTTTACGCTTGAGGCAGCCCCGGTCACCGGGGCGGACGAAAACATTGCCAGGACGCTCGCCGGCATGTTCGTCAATACACCATCCTATGCCGGTATTCAGACCATTCTCTACCGCTCACCCAATATGGTACGGGATTTCAAGCGTTACGGGGACAGCCGTGTCGTCGACCCAGACCATCAAGAGTACGAACTGAGCGAAGGACGCCCAAAGCGCAATGGAAACATGTTCCGGACGATGGCCAGGAAGCGAATCGACTACTACCAGAAAGGCACAAGAGAGAGCATCTTCTCGCATACCTCATACCTGCTCGCTAACTTCCGTCTTATTGTGAGCATCTGCCTACCGCGAAAAGACGAAGATGAGGCGATCCAAACACTCCTGCAGTTGCGCGACAGCGTGATGCAGAGCATGACGGCGGCATACCTACCTCCCTACGTGTGGAAAGCCGAAGATCTCATTCAGTACTGCCGCGAGGTGCTCAACCCCCATCATGATTACCACGATCACGAGATCGCCTACGACGATGGCAAGCTGCTCAAGGAGCAGATGATATCGTCAGACACGGTGGTCCGGACCATGGAAAAGGGCCTGTTGTTCAGCAACCAGAGCCGCACGACCGAGATGCGTTTTCTGTCAGTCAATAACTACCCACGCAACATGGCGTTGTGGGATATGGGAACCATCATCGGCGACCCAATCCAGAACGCCCTGCAGTATCCCTGCCCGTTCATCCTCACCATGAACGTACACATGCTGGAGTACGAAGCCGCCAAGTCCCAGGCGACCATGAAATCAGCGCGCGCCACGCAGAACTCCGAATCAGTGATGGCTAAATTTATGCCGGATCTCAAGGAGAAGAAAGCAGACTGGGATATTGTCATGGCATCACTGTCAGAAGGTCAGCGCCTGGTTGCCATCAGCCATCAGCTCGCTCTGATCTCTTCGCCCAATCGGGCAGAGATGGGTGAACAGCAGGCGCGATCCATTTTCCGCACAAAAGCATTTGATCTGGCGAATGACGTGTACATGCAGCCGCAGGCGCTTTTCTCGGTCTTGCCGATGACCCTGTCGCGCGACATGTTCCAAGACCTCAAGATCACCAAACGCATCAGCACGAAGACCGGTGACAACGCCGCGCATATGATGCCAATCGTCGGGGAGTGGGCCGGAACCAAGTCACCGACTCTGCTGCTGTTCGGGCGGCGCGGACAGGTCATGTATCTCGACCTGTTTGATAACGACAAGGGGAACTATAACGCGGCTGTGGCCGGCGCCTCCGGCACAGGCAAGTCGGTGTTCTTGAACGACCTAACCATGGCGCACCACGCTCGTGGCGCCATCGTACGTATTATCGACGCCGGTCATTCTTATGAAAACACGTGCAACCTGTTAGGAGGCCAGTATATAGAATTCAAGCCGGAGCTCGACATCATCGTCAATCCGTTCCCGATGGTGGTCAACATCGAGGAGGAGATCGAGCTGTTGCGCCCACTGCTCCTGCAGATGGCCTTTCCGAACGAGAAACCAGGAGACTATGAAAGCCAGCTAATGGGCCGCGCCATTCTTGACACCTATGCCGAGTACGGTCACGACACGACTGTGACCAAGGTCGCCGAGCAGCTCAAGAAGATGTCGAACACCGAAAACGGGTTTGATGCCCGTCTGAACGATCTTGGTGACATGCTGTATCGCTATTGCGAAGGCGGTGAATACGGGCGCTACTTCGCCGGCAGTCCGAACGTCAGCTTCAAGAAGCCGTATGTAGTGCTCGAATTGGAGGACTTGAATAAGAAAAAGGATCTCCAGGCCGTCGTGCTACTGATCATGATCTTCTTCATCCAGCAAGATCTATTCCTGGGGTCACGCGACAGCAAGAAAATCATTCTAATTGATGAGGCATGGGCCATGATCGGGTCCGGTGGCACAACCGCGGAGTTCATTGAGAAGGCGTATCGTCGGGCTAGAAAGCACGGCGGGGCCATCATCTGCGCCTCGCAGTCCGTCAACGACTTCTACATGCCAGACGGCCGCTCACCGATCCTCGACAACTCCGACTGGCTGTTCCTGCTGCGCCAGAAACCAGAGGCCTTGGAACAGCTCGGCAAGTCCGGTCGTATTTCAATGAACGACGGGTTACGGCGTCTGCTCGCGACCGTCAAGACAGAGGGCGGCAAGTATAGTGAAATCTTCATTCATTCGGCAGCCGGAACCGGTATAGGCCGCCTTCTGCTCGATCCATTTTCACTGCTCTGCTATTCGACCAAGGCCGAAGACTACGAAGCCGTGCGCCGTTACACGGATAAGGGGATGGAAACGGTAGAGGCCATCAACCAAGTACTGACAGATCGAGGGATAAAGACATGACGCTGTCTCCGTGGATCACACGCCGGCGTGTCCTGATTACCGGTGCCGTTCTGGCGACCAATCTACTCACTTTAACTGGCTATCACCTGGTCGTCGGTAGCGGACCTTCGGTACGCGTTGGAATTATCGATGTCGCGGAAGTCAGCGCCGCACGCCGCGGCGAGTACTTGCGCCGTCTGGTGGACAGCAACGACAACAAAGACAAAGTCAGTGGCACCGAGCATTACGTGGAGGAGTCTGAGAAAAAACTGACCGAGGCCATGCTGCAGATTGAGCGCGAATGTGCGTGCGTTCTGCTGACCAGGACATCGGTGGTCTGGAGTGCCGGCATGCGGGATTACACCAATCGCCTAATCGAAGTTATCGGAAAAATCGAAGGATGAACACGCTGGCACGCAGTCGCACGCTTTTCACAGAATGCGTAACGATTGTCGCGCGACACAAGTATGCCTGGGCGGCGACGATCGTGCTGCCACTCCTGCTGGCGCAATTTGTATCAATCTCCGTCAACGTAACCGAGAGCCTGCCGCAACGCTTCTTCATCATCTTAAAGGGGGCATCCGTTGACCGTGGTGACTATGCGGCGTTTCGATGGCACGGCGGTGGGCCGTACCGGGAAGGAGTGACGTTCGTGAAGATTGTCGCCGGTGTAGGCGGGGACAACGTTGAAGCGGCGAATCGTGAATACCGGGTGAATGGTGGTCTGGTCGGCAAGGCCAAGACACATGCTCGTACAGGTTCACCACTCGACCTCGGACCCACCGGGATCATCCCACCAGGATCCTACTACATGATGGCCACACACAAAGACAGCCTCGACTCACGCTATGCGCTGACGGGGTGGATTCGTGAGGAAGAGCTGATAGGAAGGGCCTATGCGATTTTCTAGGATGCTGGTGCTCATGATGGGCACACTATCCGTGATCACCGCCAGGGCAGACGCCTTCGAGCGTGTCGGACCGGTTTATGGGGTCAGCGAGGAAGATTTCGCGGTATACATGAAGCGCCGCGCTTATGAGGCGAAGGCCGATGGCTCGATTGAGAAGGCACGCCAGAAGGTGCTCGCCAAGGCACGCAAGGCGTTCGTCGACCCTGACGCAATCCCAGGAGTGTCACCGGCGTCGGAGCGCAAAACCTATCACGTGGATCCTGGCATGATCATCGCCGAAGACGTGGTCGATCACGAGAATCGAACCATCGCGCCAGCCGGAACCTACGTAAACGCACTCGACCACATTACCCTGTCACACGGTTTCCTGTTCTTCAATGCCAACGATCCACGCCAGAAGGCGATGGGAAAGGAAATTGTCGATCACTACGGCAAGCGAAAGGTCAAGGTTATTTTGGTCGGTGGCGGGCCTGCGCCGCTCGAGAAAGAATGGAAGATGCCAATCTATTACGATCAGAACGGTACCTTGGTACGAAAACTCAGGATCGAGAACACCCCGGCATTCGTCACGCAGGACGACAGGAGGCTACGTGTCGATGTACTCCCGGTGTATTGAACTGTTTCGGTGTTTACCGGCCATCGCCATGGTGCTGTGCACGGTGGCCACTCCGGTGTGGGCGGAAGAGGCAAATTGTCCAGGGGCAGGCAATACCGCCACGTCAGGGGGCAGCAGCACAGGATCGGATCCAATCGAATACCTGATTGAAGGTACCTGTTGGAATTGCATCCTGCCGATCTCCATTGGAGTGACCGAAATCGGGTCAGGCTGGGATTATCCGGATTCGTACAACCCGGGTGGCTCATACATCTGCCATTGCGGGTTCAGCTACTTCGCTTACTACGGTTTGGAGTTCGGATGGTGGGCACCGAGTTATATAGTTGATGTGGTAAGGCAGAAGGGATGCGCACCAGGTCTCAACGGCGAGAAACTGGATATCGACACTGCCAGCTCTGCAAGCGGTTCGACCAGTAGCGGTGCGGCATCAACTCTGTCATCGCTTTACGATGAGTTACGAAAATTCGGTCTGCACGTTCCGAACGAAGGGCCCGCAGAGTCCGTCATGAAGGATGGATTCTACAACGCGCACATCTATGAAAATTTTGTAATGTTCTGGTTCAACGATGAAATGGATGATGAATGCGTCATCCAAGACTCGGAGTACACATCGTTTTTTACCGAGCTCGATGATGGCTGGAATAACGATGTAGACGCGGCTCTTTGGGCACCAGACTCGTTGCTGTTCGGGAATCTGGGAGCGCAGATGGCCTGCGCCGCCGACTGCGCGGTAGCCAGTGTTTCCACTTCGGTCGATGTTCTTTATTGGTGTGCAGGCTGCCAGGGAAGTATTTTTCCCCTATCAGGACACGTCTCAGCGCAGGTCGGAGCGGTGCAAGGCACAGTTCTGCTTGCAGAACGCCTTCTGTTCAAACAGGCACGTTCGATGGACCTCCAGGCCAAGCATGCGCACTTCGGCGAATACGGCCTGATTCACGGGTATTGTTACCAAGGAAATGAATTTGTTCTTCATAAGCAGCACTACAAGTACCAGACGTACTGGCCGATTAAGGGGACAGACGACCCATACATTGGGGGGTGCTGCTATCCATATGGACGTTCAACCACCTTCATGGAAATGATGAGAGAGTACCCAAGTGGTGAAGATTATATACACGGAATATGGGAAAAACGGCACTGTTGCATCGATTGAGGAAATGTAATGGCTACGGCTAAACACGTCAGCGCAGCATTCATTCGTCCATGCATACGGGCGATGATCCTGGCATTGGCCTGCGCCGTACCCGCGTACGCGGAAGACGATGCTGTTGATCGCGCGGTGGATCACATTTTGAACCGTGAACTCGTGCTCGAACAGCCGCAAGGCATCTATCAGCCCACGGACCAGGACTCCCGTGCCCTGCTCGATAAGCACGGCGTCGATATACAGGCATTACAGCGTGAAGCGTCCCAACGTCGCAGAGAGACGGAGGAATCTCTCGGATTCAAGACCAAGCAGAAACAGGCATCGAACAACAACAGCCGACTCTTGATTTTCGTCAGCACCACCATGCCGGAGGCCAGCATCGACCGGATACTCACAGACGCTCAACGTGCCGGCGCCGTGGTCATGATCAATGGCATGGTCGGCAATTCGATGCGCAACACGAAAAACACGATCCTTAACCTGAATAAGGGCCGCAGGGTGGGGTGGCAGATAGACCCGCCCACATTCCGCAAATTCGGAGTCACCGTGGTGCCCACCGTGGTCCTGGCGATGAACCCGGTTCGTCGCACGGCCTGCGAGGAAAAAAACGACAACAAATGCATCGACGAGAAATTCTATGGTGTGGAGGGAGATGTTCCACTTGACTATGCCCTGCAGAAAATAGTCCAGAAATCACCAGACAGTGAGCAAGAAGCCCGGGTATACTTGAAACGGCTGCGCGAGGGGCCACGGAGGAGCGATGAAAAAAAATAACCAGATGTCCATGATAGTCCTGGTTTCTGGACTATTGATTGCAGGCAGTCTTCTACAGGTGGCAAACGCCGTTGACCCGAACGCCACGACTGGCTACAACGCCGGTATCGAGGTAGGCCAGCAGGAGTTCAACCAGGAGCTTGCCAAAGACCAGGCCGCTGCCGAAGATCTCCCTGGCTACAACAGCAATCCACCGGAAACTGCCTACTACAACAGTGATACTCCTAATACTGCAATCTCCTCTGGGCAAAGCATGGCACCGACCTCGGACGCCGCCCAGGTTACTGACCAGTCTATGCAGGCGGCGGAACAGCAGGGATCCCTGCTCGATGGGACAGACCCGATATTCCGGGTGGGTGGACCGCAGTCGGCGCTTGTCTCCGCGTACCCTGGCTGCGTAGACACAATCGGGGTTGGACCTGACACCTTGACAAGCGAGGTGTGTACAGTGACACCAACGCCAACAAAGCACACATGCAATAAATCGTTAACAGTCAGCGTGTCGGAAGTCAAAAGTTGTGTATTAGGCACGCAGCAGGCGAGCAGTAGTCTGTATGCCCTTATTAATCCAAAAAAAGGTTGGTTTTGCAATGCGACGGTCACGGTTACCTGTGGCCCCGCATACGACGGCATACATCAAGTGCACATAGACACACAATTCCAAGGAAACAAGTACAGCACATACTCGTTTGATTACTCGCACAACA
>Ga0105106_10004335_pt1 | contig 10131 bp, 6 predicted proteins | sample PPLLaktember2015_5_FD_79109 | JGI IMG/M metagenome (GOLD analysis project Ga0105106, IMG submission 79109) | Freshwater sediment microbial communities from Prairie Pothole Lake near Jamestown, North Dakota, USA - PPLs Lake P8 Core (1) Depth... | ecosystem: Environmental > Aquatic > Freshwater >... | reverse complement strand
TAATTCAACTCTTGCAAACATTGTTCCTGCAGTTTCAGCTTTTTCGGTCATGGTTAATTCTACTGCCAGGAATGTAAATTCTGTTACAGTTTCCGGGACAAAGGTCCTGCTAACCCTCGCGAGTCCCGTTGTCAACGGGAATGCTGTGACCGTTGCATATACCAAACCGGCGACAAACCCTTTGCAGACCGCTGCCGGAGGACAGGCAGCGACGATCACTGCCCAGGCTGTGACAAACAGAGTAAATCCTGTCATCGTTAATCCGGTTTTTGTCAGCGCCGCAATAGGAGAAACTACTCCTTCAAGAATCGACCTTTCATATAATTTAAGCCTGGCGAATATTATCCCTGCAGCATCATCATTTGCGGTAAGGGTCAATTCGGTTGCCAGGGCCGTCAACTCTGTGACCATTTCCGGAACTGTTGTCCTGCTTACGCTTGCCAGTCCTGTTGTTTACGGCGATGTGGTGACTGTGGCATATACCAAACCGGCAAGTAACCCTTTACAGACTTCCTCCGGCGGTCAGGCTGCAACGATTTCTGCCCAGCCGGTAACTAATAAAATTGCTCCCCCGGTTCCGGTATATGTAAGTTCTGCCATTGAGAATGCTGCACCTGCCATTATAACGATGACTTATAATCTGAGCCTGGCAGCAAAAGTTCCGGCTGCTTCTGCATTTTCGGTCCTGGTTAATTCAGTGGCAAGGAATATAAGCTCTGTCTCTGTTTCAGGCGCAAAAGTCTTGCTGACGCTTGCTTCTCCGGTCATTTATGGTGATGTTGTAACCGTTGCATACACCAGGCCGTCGACAAACCCCCTGCAGACTAACTCAGGTGCGCAGGCGGCAACTATTAGCGCAAAAGCTGTGACAAACGGGGTCGCAAAGGTGGCAACGCCTGTGGTAAATACGGCTCCGGTGGTTGTTATAAATTCCCCGCCAAGCACTTTGTCGGGATTTGTAGCGGAACTTGATGCAACCGGCAGCTTCGATGCAAACAAAGATAATCTGACCTATAACTGGGTGGTGCCGGCTAATATAGCTGTCTCCTCCACGACCGGGTCAAAAATCGAATTCCTCAGTCCTGTTGTAAATTCAGCCCAGACAGTGGAATTCAAATTAAATATCAGCGATGGGAAAGTGGTTCAGTCCAAATCGGTAAAAGTTGAAATATTGCCGTACGAACCGGATCTGGAGGTTGCAGAAGTGGTTAATATAGAGGCAAGCGACTTTCAGTCACCCAATTACCCGTATAATATAATTGACGGAAACATCGGTACCATGTGGTCGGCCAATGGCGATAACCAGTGGCTTGTCCTTGAACTGAAGGAACCCTTTTCAGTTGAGCATGTAATGGTATCCTTTCAACCCGGACAAAAGAAGGAATCCTATTTTGATGTTATGGGATCGGCCGACAGTGTGACCTGGGAACCAATCCTGACAAAGTCGGCCTCGTGTGCTTTTTCCGGAGATCTCCAGGTATTTGATTTCCCGCCCTCGAAAGCCGGGGTGGAATTTAATTTTGTCAAATTTGTCGGACACAAAAATTCGGTTGACTCATGGAATCATATTTCGGAGTTTAAGATTTTCGGGTATAAACACCGGAATCCGACTAGCTATGAAGAACAGGTGGTGAAATTATATCCCAATCCTGCACGGGAATTTGTCAATATCCGTATAGACGACAGCACGCTTAATCCTGATTTTATAAGGGTTATAAGCCTTTCGGGCAGGGTCCTTTTCGAGCAGAAGGTGGATCCGGGCATCCTTGAGCTCAGGCTCCCCATCGATCTGGAAAGAGGCGTTTATATAGTCCAGTTAGGTACCGGCGATCTGACCCTCTTCACCCAGAAACTGGTCGTAAATATCTGACCGGAAAATTCAACAACTTATCGGAATTTATCAGATCGTGGTTCAACCATTGATCTGTCATTAATCAGATGCCATAAGCAGGCCTGAAATGCAATTTGATTTATTCAAAACAAAGTAATCTGTATTTTGTTTAAGAATAAATATTAAACTATTAAGCGATTTAAACTAAAATACAATGAAAAAAATGTTTCCTGTAGTTCATTTTGAAATGCCTGCAGAAGACAGGCAAAGAAAGGCGGTTCCTTTACGTCATTATTTTTTCTCGTTTTAATATTCTTAGAAATTGTGGGAAGCCATCGTTTGATAACTTTCGTTAAATATGCTGCAATTGCCGGCAATTGTCTTTTTGTATTGTGGATTTTATACAACGGCATAAATGAGGGGTTCACCGGAACAACATTTGAAATATTATCCTATATCGGACTGCTTGCGCTTCTGACAGTCAATAGTTTTCTCATTATTTTTTCAATACGGCCCAAAGGGTAAAAACTATCACATTCAGATCTGCCTGATTGACTAATTATTGTACCTTGCAATAATAAAAGGTCATTTACACTTACCAGGGAGATTGGAATTGAAACCTCGGATTAAAATCTGTTGTATCGAAAGCATCAATGAAGCAAGAACTGCCATTGAAGCAGGAGCTTCGGCAATCGGATTAGTGGGAAGGATGCCCAGCGGACCCGGACCGATCCGTGATGATCTTATCAGGCAGATCGCAATGAAAATCCCCCCTCCCATCGCCACCTTCCTGCTGACCAGTGAAACTTCTGTGAACGGGATAATAAAACATCACGGGCGGACCAATACCAACACCATTCAGATTGTTGATATGCTGTCGTCCGGAACTTATTCAGAACTTAAGGCTGCCCTTCCTTCGGTCAGGATTGTGCAGGTAATCCATGTTATTGATGAAGATTCGGTTGATGTGGCCCTTGAAATATCACGGCAGGTGGATGCCATACTTCTTGACAGCGGTAATCCCCGCTTAAAAATAAAGGAGCTTGGAGGAACAGGCAGGGTCCATGACTGGAAGTTAAGCAGACAAATTTGCGAGGGCTCCGGATGCCCGGTTTTTCTTGCCGGCGGACTTAAACCTGACAACGTAAAACAGGCCATAGAAGAGGTCCAACCGTTTGGAGTTGATGTATGCAGCGGGGTGAGAACCGACGGCAAACTGGACAGAAAGAAACTGTATGATTTTATTCAACAGGTTCTATCTCAGGAATAATCGTTCGCAGGAGTTATGTTATAAATGGAATCCAGATAGATACCGAAATGAAGACTAAAATCCTTGCACTTTCCTTACTGATCCTGACCGGGTGCAATCCCGCCACCATTCCAGGTAAGTCTGATACCCAAAATATAAATGACTGGGCTTTGCTTGATTTTGTCAAGACTGACAGTATAAACCCGATAATGGAACCCTCAGCCGGCCAGAAATTTTTTTGTCCGCTTACTAAGAAGGAGATCAAATGGGAAGAGAGAAATGTCCTCAATCCTTCGGCAATTGTTAAGGATGACAAAGTTTATATGATTTACAGGGCGCAGGACAGGGAAATGACTTCAAGGCTTGGATTGGCGGAAAGCGATGATGGATTGCATTTTAAAAAACTCCCTGCTCCCGTTCTATACCCTGACAGCGACGACATGTATAAGTATGAATGGAAAGGCGGCGTTGAAGATCCGCGGGTTGTGGAAGGAGAAAACGGGACCTACATTCTGACCTATACTTCTTACGATGGAAAAACCGCCAGGCTCTGCCTTGCAAGCTCGAAGGATCTGGTGAACTGGACAAAACACGGACTGGTTCTGGGTGATGGGAAATACAGGGACACATGGTCGAAGTCGGGAGCCATAGTTTCGACGCTGGATCAGGGACACATAAGAGCCGTGAAGATCAAAAATAAATACTGGATGTATTTTGGGGATACCGATTTGTTTATTGCAACTTCGGAAGACCTGATTCACTGGGAGGTGGCAGAAAATGAAGAAAGCAGGGAAATGATCGCGGTCCTGCATCCGCGCCCGGGATATTTTGACAGCCGTCTGGTTGAACCCGGACCGTACGCCTTATTGCGGGATGAGGGGATCCTGCTGATCTATAACAGCAGCAATGCAGCCAGCTACAACAACCCGGGTCTGCCCAAATTTGCATATGCTGCCGGGCAGGCCTTGTTTGACCGCGACAATCCCTTCAGGCTGATCGACAGGATGGATGATTACTTCATTTACCCCGACAAGCCGTATGAGAAAACCGGGGAAGTGAACAATGTTTGTTTTGTGGAGGGATTAGTCTTTTTCAGGAATCGTTGGTTCCTTTACTACGGGACGGCTGATTCAAAAATTGCGGTGGCTGTTAAAGAGTGACCGATGACCGATGACCGATGACGGAAGTAAAACCACTAATCACTAATTACTATTTACAATTTACCAAAATAAATCCGAAATCCGAAATCTCTAATCAACCTGGCCCGTATCAGGGGGGAACAGAAAAGCAGCCATCTCCGGACCGCTTCGTGGGGCGTACTGGAATCGAACCAGTGACCTCTTGCCTGTCAAGCAAGCGCTCTGAACCAACTGAGCTAACGTCCCTTTTATGTTCCCAAAAATAGCAAAATTATTTTTCAATCGGGAAGTTGTGATGAGATTGTTATTTTCTGATTAAATTGCGTCAGAAAATCATTGAACCAAACCTTATCTTCTCATCCTATGAAATCAATTTCCGGCTTAAGCAGGGTAAGCATCTGGCTTCTCACAATTATCAGGATAGCAATTGGATGGCATTTTCTTTATGAAGGAATAGCCAAGCTCCCTGCCGGTACCTGGAGCTCGGCAGCCTATCTTGCAGGGTCGAGATGGATCTTTGCTCCCATGTTTCAATGGATGGCTGACAGTTCAGGCATCATTGCCGTCGTTGATTTCCTGAATATCTGGGGAATGATCCTCATCGGCCTCGGACTGATGCTGGGTTTGTTTACGCGGTGGGCAAGTGCGGGCGGAGCTTTGATGCTCATTTTCTATCTCCTGGCATATCCTCCGATACCGGGCTTTATGTTTGGTGTTCCTACTGAAGGCAGCTATTTATGGGTTAACAGGAACCTCATTGAACTATTGGTGCTTGTGGCTTTCATATTTCTCTCGTCCGTTGACCATTTCAGTATCGACCGGCTCTTTTCCCGGTGGAGGGAGGAGAAAGCAAGGAAGCCTGTTTCTGACCTTCCCTCCGATGCCGGCAGGGGATCGGGCCGCCGGGAAGTAATCAGAGACCTTATTTCAATTCCTGCCCTCGGCGCTTTCGCTTACGCACTTTACAGAAAAAATAAATGGGATAGTATTGAAGAAAGATTCCTGAATGTCAAGGGAATGGATGCCAACTCGGGCGCAACACTGCTGAAGTTCAACTATTCAACGCTCAAGGATCTGAAGGGAAAAGTTCCCACAACTTTCATCAATTACACTGACAAATCAGGACAACCGGCAAAATTCGAACTCAGCCGGCTCATAATGGGAGGAAACCTGATCGGCGGTTGGGCTCATGCACGCGACCTGATTTATGTTTCGAAACTTGTAAAGACATATCATTCCGATGAAAAAGTGATTCAGACATTGGCGCTGGCTGAAAAGTGCGGCATCAATGCAATTATTACCAACCCCCAGCTTGGAAGGATCCACCAGAAATTCAAGCATGAATTCAAGAGCAACATGAAATTCATTTCGGATTGCGGGATAGCTCTCGACTTTCAGAAGGGAATTGAAATGTCGCTTGCCACCGATTCGGATGCCCTCTATTGCCAGGGTGAAATAACCGACCGTTGGACAAATCCTGAATACGATGATGGCACGGGCAGGACTGTTCCGCAACGCATGGAGCTGATCAGGCAGGGTCTTGAAGAGATCCGAAGTCATGGAAAACCCGCCGGAATAGGGGCACACAGGATTGAAGCCATTAAAGTTTGTGTTGAATATGGATTAAAGCCTGATTTCTGGGTTAAGACCTGTCACAGCCACAATTACTGGTCGGCCCTGCCCGGAAATGAATGGAAGGATAATATGTTCGATTATGATCCGGAAGAGACAGTCAGGTTTATGGCTACGCTGAAGGAACCCTGGATCGCATTCAAGGTGCTGGCTGCCGGAGCTATAATGCCTGAGGAAGGATTAAAATATGCGTTCAATAACGGAGCCGATTTTGTCTGCCTCGGGATGTATGATTTTCAGATAGTTGAGGATGTGAATATTGCACTTGAAGCTTATGCCGGTTCAAAAGACAGATCCAGACCCTGGATGGCCTGAACCCCATTTCGCCCCTTAAACCCTGAAGAGGACTTTTAAAATCCCTTTAGAGGGAAGGGAGAAAGGAACAGTTAAGAAAAATCGAATCCGGAGATATATGCCGGAGCATCATAAAAACATTCCTTTTCCTCGTCGGTAAGGTTTATAAACCTTGTGTAGACGAGTCCCGGTTTAGCATTCAGCATACGGTTAAGGGCTCCCATTTTGACTCCCGATCTCAGACTGTCGTACAATTCGCTACGGTCGTCGAGCCACGTAAGGCCGGTATAGTACCCTTCGGAAGCACATACCGATTCAAGAAGCACGGCAAGATCCTTCTCCCTCCCCTTCCTGCAATAAATTGCATCAAAAACCAGGTGCCTGAACTCTTCGGGATGAAACAATCTTTTGAACCAGGGTGCTCCCGGCAGAATTTTCATTATCACCCATCCCCATATCCCTGGCATATCGTAGATCTTGTAGACGGAAGGAATGGCATTGACCCCGGCAATGATCTCATTACCCTCCTTCAGAACATAATATTTATCTCCGTAAAATGCATAGTCGGTACTGAAAAATGCATAATCCCTGTAGTAATCAAGCAGCAGGGATTCCATCTTTTTCTTCTCCTCCGGTAAAATGATCCTCGAAACTCTTTCATCAGGTTTCGGTGAAAACCTGCTGAATGCGACTGTCAAAAAAGATCTGATATATTCATATCCGGCCTGGCTTACCAGATTTTTTGACCGTTCGTTCATGCTTTCAAGAAAGGCATACATAATATGCTTTTCACCTTCTTCCGTTTTCTTATAGTCGAGAAGATGAGGCTTGCTGAATATTTCAAGCGTTTTTTGCTTGAAGGAATCATCTTTTTCAGGCCTGATGACTGCTTTTCTTTTCTTTTCCCAGATTATTTCCGACTGGTAAGTTGACTGGAATGCAAGATATCTTAAATAGGAAGATGGATAACGGAGCTTTCCCTGACCGGTCAGCCTGTAACACGAACCGACGGTACCCATGATCTGATTCTTCTTGTAAAGGGAAACGAATCTTATCTGATCATTGTATGCGGCTATCCTTGAAGCCACGTTCTGGAGCTGGAATCTTAAACCGCCCTCGGATCCCTGGACGGAATGGTTCAGTATCTCAAGGATCCCCTGATTTGCATAATCAGAAATCCTGACCTCAAGTCCTTCCTGTGTTACTAAATTGCGTTCAAACATCTTTTCCCCGTTCAGTCGGTTTACTTGTTATCAAGAGATCCGAAGACCCTTTTCAACAATGGGGTAATCCTTGCTGAAACCTCTGTCCTGATCTTCAACTCTTCAGCCTCCACCTTCAAAAACATCCCGTCAAGGGCTTTTGTCGTAAGGAAATCATCAAGATTGGTGTTAACTGCTTTAACGCCAGCAAGCTTTCCTGCAACCGAATTGGCAAAGCTGTTCCATTTTCCCGTCAGTGCAAGCCAGGAATCCTTTGCTGAAACGCTGCCGATTATATCTTTTTCAGTGGAGCCCTGGATCTTTGGCTTGTACAAAGTGTACAATTCATTGTAGGTTGTGCCTCTCAGATAACTTGTTGCAGCATTTTTTTCTCCGTTGAGTATATTAAAGGCTTCCCTGATCGTCATCTGCCTTATGCTTCCGATAAATATCGGTGCAACTTCCCTGGCGGCATCTTCGGCAGCCCTGTTGATGCTCAGGATAACATCCTCCATCAGTTGTTGTCCGCCCGGTATTTTGGAAATGTTATCAACTATTATCTTTGCTTCTCCTGGCAAAAGGATCTTTACAAGGGCATCGCCATAGTATCCATTTTCAGCTGACAGGCGGTCAGCAGAATTTTTTGCGCCGGTGGAAAGAGCCTCTTTCAGACCGTTTATCACTTCATCCTCCGTAAGCGGGATATTGACCGGTGACTGAAGGACGGTCATTAGTTCGGCACATCCTGCCAGGAATACAATTATAGCTGCCAATAGAAGATACCTGACTTTCATATCTAAACCTTTTAAAATTCCCTGCAAGATACAAATTAGAATGAAAGTCAGGAAATGGTGGGCAAAAGTGCGGCGGAAATGATAAGATCTTCAGGATTCGTGATCTTTATGTTCTCCCTGTTGCCCTCAACCAGATGAATTGCATGGCCTGTCTTTTCCAGGACAGTTGCATCGTCCGTAAAATCGGGATTGTACTCCTGAAGATATGCCTGCCTGATAAGTGCGGTATTAAAGACCTGCGGTGTTTGTATAATTTTAATATCCTGCCTGTTAACGGGTTTATTGGTCTCACCGGTAACCATCCTCAGTGAATCGGCCGGACTGATAACCGGGACCGCATTCCCATATTTTTCAGCTGCTTCAAAGCATCTGCGTATTGTTTCGCTGCTCACAAGGGGTCTTACACCATCGTGAATTGCAACAAGACCGGTTTCGCGGATAAGATTAAGGCCGTTCTTTACCGAAAGGAATCTTGAATCACCGCCTGTTACAAGGGTATGGGGGATGCAAAATGAATACTCCTTTTGCAGGAAGTTCCAGTATTCTATTTGAATTTCAGGCAGGACTGCAATTATTTCAATTGAATTATCAAAGGACCAGAATCTTTCAATCGTATGCATGAGTACCGGTTTACCGGCCAGGTCAAGAAACTGCTTGGCAACCTCTGTTCCCATCCTGCTCCCTGAACCCCCGGCGACTATCAGTACATATCGTTTCATTTTAATGGTCCTTCGATCTCTTTCACCTCTTTTCCCGGTTTTTGCTCCCGTCCCAACCTTCCTATTCTTTAGTATACAGAAACCTCTTTATACTCCTCTTCGGTGTTTTTGCGAATTCCTCGGGATGTATCCTGAATTTATGAACAGCCATGAATTCAGGCAGCTTTTCATTTACTGCTTTCCTTGCTTCATCAAAGATGGCAAGCATCTGATCCTCGGAGATATTATTCTTTTTCATCATTTCAAAATCAGGATAAATGAGTCCTATCAGCTTATTATCCTCCGAGATTACAAGTGATTCCGAAATATAATCCATGTTGTTTATCACGGCTTCGATTTCCTCAGGATATACGTTCTTTCCCGACGGGCCAAGCAGCATGCTTTTGCTCCGGCCTCTGATGAAAATGTTTCCTTCCTTATCCATTATCCCGAGATCGCCTGTATGCATCCAGCCCTTTTCGTCGATTATTTCACGGGTGGCTTTCTCATTCTTGAAGTACCCCACCATAACATTTTCGCCTCTAAGTATGATCTCTCCAACCTGTTTCAGGGGATCGGGTGAATCTATTGTTACTTCGAGAGTATCAACTGGTCTTCCTGAAGCGCCTATTTTGGTAGTATCCCATGATGCGTAACTTATCAGGGGTCCGCATTCGGTCATACCGTAACCAACACTGAACCTGAAGCCAATTTTTGCAAAGAACTTCTCAGCTTCGGGATTAAATGCTGCACCTCCAATGACTATCTCATGGAACTTGCCACCGAAAGTTTCAACCAGTTTCTCCCTGATCTTTTTATGAAGTATCTTGTTCACTCCGGGAATTGCCAGGAGGACTTTCATATGCGGTTTGCTGATCACGGGAAGCAGCTGTTTTTTGAATATTTTTTCAATCACCAGCGGAACCGAAAGAATCAACGTGGGTCTTATATCCTTAAATGCCTGGAGAATAACCTGCGGTGAGGGTGTTTTTGACAGTATTGTTATATGGCATCCTATTGTAAACGGGAACAGGAATTCAAAAGCACATCCGTAAGTATGGGCCAGGGGTAAAAATGATACAATGGGATCACCTGATTTAAGGGGCATATTATTCTGGGCATATCTTACATTGGCAGCAAGACTGTTATGTGATATCATAACCCCTTTTGAGAATCCGGTCGTTCCACCCGTATAACTTATTACAGCCAGTTTTTCGTTTGTGATGTCAGAGAATTTTATGTCTTCAGGCTTAAGTTGGGTCCACATTTTTGAATGTTTCTCCTCAAGTGAG
>Ga0105106_10004332_pt1 | contig 10135 bp, 10 predicted proteins | sample PPLLaktember2015_5_FD_79109 | JGI IMG/M metagenome (GOLD analysis project Ga0105106, IMG submission 79109) | Freshwater sediment microbial communities from Prairie Pothole Lake near Jamestown, North Dakota, USA - PPLs Lake P8 Core (1) Depth... | ecosystem: Environmental > Aquatic > Freshwater >... | reverse complement strand
GGGCCCGCCCACTTGGCCCTGAGCATGCCGTCGAAATATTGCATGCGGGCGGCATCCCAGTTGGGCCCGCGCCCTGTCCCGGACGTGCCTAGGTCGGGCCGGTAGTTGAAGGTCACGATGGGGATGAAAACAAAGTCCCCATGCTCGGCTATCTGGTTGAGGAAATCCCGGTCCTCGCAAATTTCCATGTCCTCATCGAACCGGCAACCCAGATCCCGCACCTTGCGCGCGATCAACGAGGCCTGCCAATAGAAGAGCGGACCGTAATACATCATTGCCCGATTGAATGGGGCCCCGAATATCCTTTCAACGCGCCCATCCGGCCCAAGCATGTTGGATTGCCCGTAGACCACCAGCGCATCGGGGTTTTCGAGGGTGGCCTTGATCAAGGTGGAGACGTGGTGAGGTTCATAGACATCGTCATCGTCCAGAAAGCTGAACCAGTCTCCATGAACCGCATCAAGACCAACATTGCATGCCAGGGGACGCGGCAAACGCCGGTCCCCTCCCACCTTGCGCAACACATGACCCGGCCGCCATCCGATATCAGGCAATGGGGGATGCGTGCCGCCGGTCGCGTCGACGAGGACAATTTCGATCGAGGGATAGTCCTGTGCCGCAATGGATTCCAAGGCCAGACGCAGTTCGGGGCGGCCCATGCTGCGCACGACAATCGAAACCAGTGGCATGCACGCGTCTTTATCCATTTCGCGATTTCCTTGATGGGTTTTCTCCCCGCGTTGTTCTGCCATGAGGCTGGCCGAGCGGCTGGGGTTGATTTTGAGGGCTGAATCAGGGGGGAATTGTAATGCTGAAGCCGGAACGGCTGCACTGCCGCGTCATCGCAAGTGGCGGCCGGCGTGACGATCGCACTGCCAGGAACCCGATTTTCATATCCGTCCGCAAGCGCAGAGACTTCGTCGCCACGGAACTGCTTATACTGCTGATCTTTCCCGTACCGAAAGCGGACGTTGCGGGTTGTGCGTCCGTCATGCCTGCCATGACTTTCCTCGAACGCGACGCAGCAACACGTTTCAACTGGCTGCGCGATCACACCCCGCCTCGTACCTGAGTTTTCACACTTCGTCATGACCCCACACCCCTGGCTCGCCGCCCTCAAGGTCTACACCCACCCCCGTGTCGTCGGCATGTTGTTCCTCGGCTTTTCCGCCGGTCTGCCGCTGCTGCTGGTGCTCGGCACGCTGTCGTTCTGGCTGTCGGAGGCGGGCATTGCGCGCGCGACCATCGGGCATCTCTCCTGGGTGGGACTGGCCTATGGCTTCAAGTTCCTCTGGTCGCCGCTTGTTGACCGCTTGCCGCTGCCCTACCTGACTGCGCGGCTGGGCAAGCGGCGGGCGTGGTTGCTGTTGTCGCAGGTCTGCATCGCGGCCGCATTGCTGGGGATGGCGAGTACCGACCCGGTGCTGAACCTGACGCATACGGTGTTACTTGCCCTGGCAGTGGCATTTTCCTCGGCAACGCAGGACATTGCGCTCGACGCCTACCGCATCGAAGCGGTGGAAATCGAAAAGCAGGGCGCGATGGCGGCCACCTATCAGGCGGGCTATCGCATCGCGATGATCACGGCCGGCGCCGGCGCGCTGTGGATTGCCGCGAGCGTCGACCCGTCCGAGTCGACCTACGACTTTCGCCCCTGGCAGGTGGCCTATACGGTGATGGCGGCGCTGATGGCGGTTGGCATCCTCACCACGCTGATCATCCGCGAGCCGGTGCATCATATTTCCCGCGAAACCAGCGAGCGCGAAGCCCATGCCCGGGAAAAATTCGCAGCCTTCGGCCTGTCGGGCCGTCTGCTGAATGCGACGGCGTGGTTCTACAGCGCCGTGCTGTCCCCCTTCATCGACTTCATCCAGCGCTACAAATGGCAGGCCCTGCTGATGCTGGCGCTGATCGCCGTGTATCGGATTTCCGACGTGGTGATGGGGGTGATGAGCAATCCCTTCTATCAGGAGATGGGCTTCACCAAGGACGAGGTCGCCACCGTGTCCAAGGTCTACGGCGTGATCATGACCATCGTCGGCGCCGGACTGGGCGGCCTGCTGACCCTGCGGCTCGGCGTGATGCGCACCCTGTTTCTCGGCGCGGTGCTGTCGGCTGCAACCAATCTGCTGTTTGTGTGGCTGGCAGGGCGTGGACATGATGTCGGCGCCCTGGTGTTCACGGTATCGGCGGACAACCTGTCGGCAGGCATCGCATCAAGCGCTTTCGTCGCCTATCTCTCCAGCCTGGTGAATCAGGCGTATTCGGCCACGCAATACGCGCTGTTCACCTCGGTGATGCTGCTGTTGCCCAAGTTCATCGCCGGCTTTTCCGGCGAGTTCGTCGACGCCTGGGGTTGGTCGAACTTCTTCACCGGCACCGCGCTGATCGGGGTGCCGGTGCTGCTGCTGGTGTGGCTGGTTTCCAGGGGTCAGGGGCCAGGGGTCAGGGGCCAGGAAAAGCCATGATCGAGTTTTCATTATTGACTGCTCTCCTCGCCGGCCTGCTCGGCGGCGTGCACTGCGTCGGCATGTGCGGCGGCATCGTCGCCGCCTTCTCGTTCCGCGCCGACGGCAGCCACCCGCCGTTCCGCCTGCACCTGGCCTACAACCTCGGGCGGGTGATGTCGTACGTGATGTTCGGTGCACTGGCCGGCACGCTCGGTGCCTCGCTCAAGCTGGCCGCTTTCCTGCCGGTGCAGACCCTGCTTTACGTGCTGGCGCAGGGGGTGATGATCCTGCTCGGCCTGTATCTGGCCGGGTTCAATCGCTGGGTGCTGATTTTCGAGCGCGCCGGCGGTGCCCTGTGGCGCAGGGTCAAGCCGCTGTTCCAGAAATTGCTGCCGGTGAAGTCGGTGCCGCAGGCGCTGCTGGCGGGCATGGCCTGGGGCTGGCTGCCGTGCGGCCTGGTGTATTCGGTGCTGGTCTCCGCGCTGGCAGCGGGCAGCGCCACCTCGGGCGCGGCACTGATGCTGGCGTTCGGCATCGGCACCCTGCCGAATCTGTTGGGAATGGGCCTGTTCGCCCGCCAGATCCAGCCCTTCATGCAGCAGGTGTGGGTGCGCCGCGCGGCAGGTCTGACGGTGGCAGGTTTTGGCGTGTGGGGGCTGCTGGTGCTGGCTTATTCTGCGTTCACCAGGAGCTGATGTCCGGTTGGCCGTGTCCAAACGGCAGCAATGAAACAGCCCCGGTTCGGGGGCTGCAGATGTCGCGGGTCTACTTGTAGAACTTCTGGTTGAAGACCATTTCACGCTTGGGCTCGCCGGCCACTTCGATGGTGGCGGTGAATTTAAGCGTATCAGGCGGGGTGACACGGAATTCGCCCAGGTAGTAGATGGCGGTGCCCTCCTTGATCTCGCGCATCTCGATATTGGCCAGTTGCTGGTTGAGATTGGTGACATAAACCGTAAGCTTGGCCGGCACCGGCGTCGGCACGCCCACCTTGTTCTGCTTCAGCACCGACATGGTGACCAGGCCACGCGTCTTGCTGCGCTCGATTTTGTAGGCGCGCGCGACTTCAGGCGAGAGTTCGTCGGTGGTGAGCGCGTTGTAGTGGATCTCGAGCGGGCCGAATTTCTGTGATATCTCGGCGTGGGCACCCGCAGCGGCGGTACACAGGCACAGGGCGGCAAGCAGTCGTTTCATGATCTCTCCTCTTGTTGTGGGGTCAGCCGTCTGAATTGTAAGCGCTTATTGGAGCGTGGCGAGCCAGGCAGCCAGTTCGTCGAGCACCCGGCCGACCGCAACGTTCGATGCCTGCGCGGCACCTGCGGCATCGAAGGTCTGCAACGGCACCTGTTGCTCGAACGCCTTGCGTCCCAGCAGGGAACGCCGTTTCAGGTCCACCAGTTCGGCATGCAGTTCGAGCCGGATTTCGCCCGGATTGCTGGAAGCATCGTGGTAGAACTCGATCAGTTTGGTGTCCAGCAGCACATCGCCCCGCACATAGCCGCCAGCGGCACTGACATGCCAGATGCCCTGGCTGTCGAGACGGGCGCGCATGAGGTCGGCAAAGCGCTTGCTCGGACGCTCGGTCCAACGGGCGAACTGATACTGGCCCCGGGTGCCGGGGCTACGGCTGAAGATGAGTTGGTCGGTGTCGTAAAACCCGCCCGTGGTGGTGTCGAGCACCAGCAGGGTGGGGGCATACGACTCCACACGCGCTTTAGCGCGTAGTGGATCGGAGTCCTTTAGGGCATACGATCTTTCACGGGCTTCAGCCCGTAGAAAGTCGGAGTCCCCTTGTGGGGCATACGACTCCACACGCACTTCAGCACGTAGTGGATCGGAGTCCTTCAGGGCGACTGCGGCAGCTTGCCTGGCCGGTGTGCCCGGCGCAGGATCCTCCAGCACGAAGTACACCACGGCAGGCATATCGGGCTGTTCGGCCAAATTGACGCAGCCCGCGAGCGCCAGAATGAGCGTCGTCAGTAGAAAGCTCTTTCTCATGGCAGTTTTTCTCCGGGACCCAACTGCTGTTCACCCGGCCCGAACAGGATGGCGCGCGGATCGGACAGGCGCTTCCCGGCGGTTGTCAGCGAATCCACGCCGGTACGCACGTCGCGGCTCACGTTGGTCAATTCCAGGGCGCCGGTTTCGGCGAGATGCTGGACCCGGTCGGTGATCAGGTTGGCATCGAGCTGCAGCCTGTTCATCGTGACGACGGCCTGTTTCAGCGCGGCATCGGCATTCTTGCCGACATCGGCGACCGTGCCTTCGGCTTGGGTCGCCGCCTGGCTGATGCTGGCACTGGCATTGCGGAATTCGTCCGAAGCGTCGCGTATGCCCTGCACCACGGTTTCCAGGCTGTGCTTGTTGGCTGCCAGGTGGCTGGAAAGTTCGTCGAGGCTCGCGAGCGTGCGGCTGAAGGCGAGCTGGTTCTCGTCCGACAACAGCGTGTTCATTTTTTCCAGCACCTGCGCCCCGTTGACCGCCAGGCGCGAAACCGCGGTCGCCACCTTGTCGATGTCGGACCGGCCCTCGGCAATGACCGGATAGCGCTCGCCCTTCGGAGGCTCGGTCAGCAGGGCCGCTTCACTCGGGCCGTTGTTGATTTCGATGGTTGCGATGCCGGTGACCAGATTGCGCTTGATGTAGGCCTCGGCGCCGGCATGCACCGGTACGCCGTCGCTGATGCGAGCGGTCACGCTCACCGCCTCGTCGCCGCCTTTCGCAAAAAGATAACTGTCGACGACGCCGACCTTGATGCCACGCATCTTGACCGGGCTGCCCACCGCCAGACCGTCGAGCGACTGCTGCTTGAAGTAGATGGTGTAGGTCTGGTAGGCGAACCGGTCCGCAGCCCCCGCCAGCCATACGATCGCCAGCGTCATCAATGCGACCACCGCCACCACCAGGGTGCCCACCAGGGTATAGCGGCCTTCAGTTTCCATGTACGGTTTCTCCCTCTGTCGGCCGCGCGGCAAAGTATTCGCGAAGCCACGGGTCGTCGATCTGTTTCAGTTCGGCAACGGTGCCGCTGCCGAGTACCCGACCATCCGACAGCACGATGACACGGTCGATAATCGAAAACAGTGTATCCAAGTCGTGGGTAACGAGGAATACGGTCAGGCCGAGGCTGTCGGCCAACAGGCGAATCAGGTCGTCGAAGGCGCGCCCCGAAATCGGGTCGAGTCCTGATGTCGGCTCGTCGAGAAACAGCAATTCGGGATCGAGCGCCAGCGCGCGCGCCAGTGCGACACGCTTCCTCATGCCGCCGGAGAGTTCGCTCGGGCGCTTCCTCGCGGCATCGGGTGGCAAGCCGACCATGGCAAGCTTCAGCCTGGCCAGCTGGCGGCAGGTCACCCGGGGCAGTTCGGTGTGCTCGAACAGCGGGGTGGCCACATTGTCCTCGACCGAAAGCGAAGAAAACAGCGCGCCATCCTGAAACAGCACGCCGAAGCGCCGGCGCAACAGGCTCATCTGTTCGGCCGAGCTGTTCCACACCGACTGCCCGAAAATCTTGATGCTACCGCTCTGGGGCTTCATGAGCCCGATGATCTCGCGCAACAGCACCGACTTGCCACTGCCGCTGCCGCCGATCAGCGCGATGACTTCGCCGCGTGCAACCGACAGGCTCAAGCCGCGATGCACCGGGCGACCGCCCAGCGAGATGGACACGTTGCTGACGTCGATCACGGTTTCGCTCATCAGATCCCCAGCCGCACGAACATCACGGCAAAAATCGCGTTGAGAATGATGATCGCGACCAGGCTCTGCACCACGGTGGAGGTGGTGTTCGCGCCCACGCTGCGCGAGTCGCGGGTAACCGACAGGCCCATGCGGCAGGCGATGAGCGCGATGAAAATGGCAAACACCGGCGCCTTGCACACGCCCACCAGCAGGGTTTTCAGGTCCATCACGTCAACCACCCGATCCGTGAACATGTGAAACGAAATATCCAGTTGTTCCTTCGTCACCACCATGCCGCCCAGAATCCCGGCGATGTCGCCGATGAATACCAGCAGAGGCATCGCAAGCAGCAACGCCATCACGCGCGGGATCACCAGCACCGCCAGCGGCGACAGCCCCAGGGTGGTGATGGCGTCGATTTCCTCGGTGACCTTCATGGTCCCGATCTGCGCGGTGATGGCGGCGCCGGTGCGTCCGGCCACCAGGACGGCGACGATGACCGGCGAAACCTCGCGCAGGATCGCCAGCAGCAGGCCGTCGACCACGAAGATGCTGGCCCCGTATTGCTGTGCCTGCGAACCCAGCAGATAGGCAAACACCACGCCGAGCAGGAACAGCATGCCCGCCACGATGGGGATCGCGCCGACGAACACCGCATTGATCTGGGCACCCAGTTCACGCCAGCGCCAGCGACCCGGATAGGCCATCAGCGCCATCAGTTCGAGAAACAGGTGGCCGATGAAATTGACCAGGCCGAAAAAATGACCCCATACCACCAGCGTGCCGCGCCCGGCGAGCTCCAGCGCACCGCCGCGGGGCGGCTTGGGCTTGTCGGCAGTCACCGCGCAGTGCGGCGCCACCAGATCCAGCATTGCCAGGTGGCGCGGCTGGAATGACCGCAACTCGGGCATCGGGTCGCTGGCCCGCGGGCGGGCCGCGGCGAGCAGCAGCCACGCGCCATTGGTATCGAGTTCGGTGACGCCGGCTCCGTCGATGATACGCACCTGCTTGCCGGCAAGGTTCGGCAGTGCGCCAACGGAGTCGGCACGCCAGACGCCGCTGGCAACCAGTGCGCCCTGCGCTTCGTCGAATTGCGCGCGAGCTGCGGTCACGCCAGGCCCAGCGGGTTGTCGGGGTCGATGCCCGGCATGAAGGGCAGGCCGCGCTCGCGGTGGGTAACCTGGTAGACGCAGCCGATCCAGTTGCCGACCACCGCTTCGGCGGTGTCGTGCCAGGTGTTGTCGAGCAGTGGCAGCAAGTGCGATTCCGGGAAGGCCAGCATCTCGCCCGTGCGGGTGCGGCTGCCGAATTCGGCCAGCAGGGCCTGCGCCTGGCGGTTGAAGTAACGCTGCGGGAAAGGTGGCCAGGCCGCCAGCTTGCCGGAAGCGGCGAGCAGCAGGTCGCGCTTGTATTCCTTCAAGAGCGACACCGTATCGTATTCGGGATGGCCCTGGAAGAACACGGTGCGCAGGCCGTCGGGGCTGACCGCCAGATGTACGCCCGCTTCGGCACTTTCGACCAGCACCTTGACTCCGGCTGCCTCGAACTGTGAGGGCGAAACGTCGTTCCAGCGCGAATGCGGCACGTCGAAGCGGGTGTTGACGTCGGCCACCAGCGGATGACGGCCGTCGGTGACGCGATGCTCGAACACGCCCCAGATCTTGTGCGGCTGCTTCACCCGCGTCTGCCCGTGGCGAAACTGCATCACCGCATGGGTGGCGAGGCACGAGCACAGGGTCGAAGTGACATTGTCCCGGGCCCAGTCGATCACCTCGATCAGCGGCTGCCAGAACGGCTCGTCCGCCAGGTTGGGATGGCTGACGTTGGCGCCGGTGATGATCAGCGCATCCAGCCCCTTCTCGCGGATGGCGTCGAAGCTTTCGTAAAACTGCGCGATATGCGCCTGCGCCGCCGCGCCGCGCGGCAGCGTCGGCAAGGTAAAGGGGTGCATGTAGAACTGTGCGATCGGGTTGGATTCGCCGACCAGCCGGTAGAACTGTCGCTCGGTCGCCTCCAGTGCCGCGTCGGGCATCATGTTCAGCAGGCCGACGTGCAGCTCGCGGATCACCTGGTTGGCAGCGCGCTCGGTCGACAGCACCGTGATGCCGTCGCGGCGCAAACGGTCGAAAGTAGGCAGGGCGTTATGCGCGACCAGCGGCATGACAACCTCCGTGCTTGATTCGATTCACATGACGAACATGAAAGAAAGGCATGAACAGGGCGGTAAGACAGGCGAGGGAGGTTTGTGCTTTCCCTTCCTTACCTCTCTTGCTTCCCTGTCGAATTCGATCTGGTTTTTTCATGACGGAAGTCACCCCTTGCGCGCGATCGCCGTCTCGATCAGCGTGACGAAATCGCGCTCGTCGCGCACCCGGGCGATTTCCTGCGAGGTGACGGTGTAGCCGTGAGGACCGGCGATTGCCTCGTAACGCGGGATGCGCGAATGAAACAGGCGCGGGAACACCCAGCGCGCGAAATCGTCGGGCTCGATCTGCGCCACGTATTCGATACCCCTTTCCTTGAGATAGACCGGCAGGTTCTCGGCGAGGAAGGCCGGGCGGAAATACAGCGGCTTGGGGTCGGATTGCGCGCGTTTGATCAACGTGTCCTCTTCCTCGCGGGTGGTGGTCTGGATGTAGAGGATCAGCGTGTGTTCGGCCAGCAACTCGACCACGCCGGGTTCGTCCAGCTCGCACAGGCTGCCGCCGACGTCGTTGACGAAGTGCGGGTAGCCGTAAATCTCCTGGCCCTTGCGGATGAAGCCCGGCACGTCGCGCATGGCGGCGATCTCGCCGTCACGGTACGCGGCCTGGCGGCGCGAGAACTCGTCCAGCGACAGACCGCCCCACTCCGGCCCGCCGAGCTTGCCGACGAAGGTCAGCACCGGGCCGAGGTCGTGGATCTTGATGTTGTTCTTGATGTCGATCCAGTCGTTGCGCAGCAGTTCGCGCAGGAACGGCACGCGCATCGCCTGCTGCTTGATCAGGTCGAGGATCGGCTCGTCGAGGTAGCGCGTGCCGATACGGTAGTCGCCGGAAAAATGGAACCAGTCGTGGCCGCGCAGCATGGAGGAGATGTGCGTCTTGCCGACGCCGGACATGCCGAGCAGGGTGATGCGCTTGGTCGGCCAGGCGCGGAAGGAGTCGGGGGTGAAATGCATGGGATCGATTTTCGCAGGGTTTGCCCGAAGCCTACCGAAAAGCCATGCAATTAAAAAGGGCGCGGGCGGATTCCGCGCTGCACGCTACCCGGCAAATTCGACGATCAAGTGTTCGCCGGAGGTGACGTCCGCTCGATCAGTTCGCGGAAGGCGTCGATCTCGCAGCGGGCACCGATGACCACCAGCACGTCGTCGTAGTCGAGCCTGTGGTCGATGCCGCGGGTGCTGAGGATGAGGTCCCTGCCGCGTTCCAGGTCCACCACCCCGAGCAGGATGAGGTTCTGCGTCATGACCTTCCTGAGCGCCGAGAGATGCACGCCGTGCAGCCAGGAGTGGCGCGGGATGGTGATTTCGGCGGCGTTGAGGTCCTGCTGGCCGAACACGGTCTGTTCCAGCAGGTCCACCACTTCCGGCCGCTCGATCAGTTCGTGCACCCGGGCGCCGCTGATCTCGTAGGGATCCACCACCTTGTCGGCACCGGCGGCCAGCAGCTTGGGGGCAGCCTCGGGTGCCTGGCACACGGCGACGATGCGCAAGTGCGGATCGAGCGCGCGGGCCGAAATGGCGAGGAAAACGTTTTCCGAGTCTTCGGTAAACAGGCCGAACATGCCCTCGATGTAGCCGCCGATCCCCACCGAACGCAAGGCCTCGTCGTCCGTATAGTCGATCAGCTCGGCAGCCAGGCCCTCCTTGTTGGCCGCGTCGACCAGCGCCGCGTCGCTGTCGACCATGACGAAGGGCGTCTTGGCCATGGACAGGCGCCAGGCCACTTCGATGGCGAGGGGATTGCAGCCGAACACGGCAAATCTCGGTTTCATCCGCGCTGCCTCCTGCTTTTCCAGGC
>Ga0105106_10004331_pt1 | contig 10135 bp, 8 predicted proteins | sample PPLLaktember2015_5_FD_79109 | JGI IMG/M metagenome (GOLD analysis project Ga0105106, IMG submission 79109) | Freshwater sediment microbial communities from Prairie Pothole Lake near Jamestown, North Dakota, USA - PPLs Lake P8 Core (1) Depth... | ecosystem: Environmental > Aquatic > Freshwater >... | reverse complement strand
GGTCACGAAGATGTTTCCCGGCTTGATATCGCGGTGGATGATCCCTTCGGTGTGCGCCGCCTGCAGCGCGTCGGCGGTTTCGATGCCGATATCCACCAGTTGGTGAACCTTGAGCGCGCCGGCGGACAGGCAATCGCGCAGCGTCCGGCCCTTCATCAGCTCCATGACGATGAAGGGATGGCCGTCGTGCTCGTCGATGTCGTAAATCGTACAGATGTTCGCGTGGTTCAGAGACGAGGCGGCGCGGGCCTCCGAACGAAGCCGCTGCACCGCTTGAGGATCATGCGCAAGATCTTCGGAAACGAACTTGAGCGCAACAGAACGTCCCAGCCGGACGTCCTCGGCGCGATAGACCACGCCCATCCCGCCGGCCCCGAGTTGGCCGACCACCCGGTAATGCGAAATCGTCTGTCCGACCATCACCTTCAGTGGCACGGGAGGTCTAACCGGCAGATCATACTCTCTCCCTCGCAAGCCGACGCGTGTGCTGTTGCCTGAAACAACGCTCACTGTCAGCTCCTGAGTAAACGAGAGAGGCACGAAAGACTACAAGCTGCGCAGGAAGGCAAGTAGCGCACCCTTCTCGGTCGCGTTCAACCGAAGACCGAATTCGTGTCCTTTCACCGCGCGCGTTTTCTGTCCAGGAGGCAGGAAGCCCGTCGGTACGAAATCGTCCTGTAGTCGCGCCGCATTGAACATCTCCTCGAGAGAGGTTACAGCGCCGTCGTGAAGGTACCGCCCTCGGTACCACACCCCCTTCAGCGATGGAACCTTGTAGTAACCGGTACCTTTGCGCGTCTTGAGTGCGAGACCCGGATCGGTGCCAACCGACACATGCGCGATGTCGAGCATGCGCGCGTGCTCGGCCAGCGGTGTGAAGCCTTCAGCGAGCGTCACCTTGTTGTTGGTGTAGCGCGGCGGCGTGTGACAGCTGCCACAGCCTTCGCGGCTGAAGATCTGCTGTCCGGTCGAAATACGCGGATCGGACAGGTTCGGATTGGGTGGCGGCTGGAGCGAGTACAGATACAGCGCCAGCGCGTAGAGCGCTTCGTCGGGCGCGCGGAAGGGAATGCGGCGCTGCGTATCGCTGAGCATGCGGTACGGGCCGAAGTCGGACGCATCGCTGTAGGTGACGAGCGCCGCGTAGCGCATCAGATCCGCCGGCCCGCGATGCTGGTGTGTCGCGGTGTGATCGATGTACTTGCGATCCTTGATGCCGATGAGATCGGGAATCTTCGTCGGATAGTAAGAACTGCCATTCCACCGCGGAAAGAGCCCGACAGCGAACCCCGGTCGAATGAGCGGGCCCACCTCCTGCGGCGCCAGCGTCTTGAATCGCTCGTGGACATCGTCTGCGACCCAAGGCACGCCGAACGACCGCCAGTACATCATCCCCGGAGCCTCGCCGGCGAGCTCCACGGGCGAGACGGCCCACGGCGCGATTCGGAATGCTCCTATCGGGCTCGCCTCTTCGTTGGGTGGCGCGCCGTGGAGCAACGTGCCGTCGTTCATGGCGCGCGTGTGACAGGCCGAGCAGTTCGCGAGGCCGAGCGACAATCCGTCTGGCGTCGGAACCCAGCGCAGGTCTGGCAGCGTGCCATCAGGACGGGCGCGGACGCGCGAGCGCGCAAAGCTGTCGGGCCGCCGGGCAGCGGCAAGCGCCTTCGGATCGCGCACGCGAAGCGCCGGCACGTCGTACTCCTCGAAAACACGCTTGCCCGCACGCACCCAGTCGGCCTCGGTGTGCAGCATGCGAGGCTCGATGAGCGGCTTCGGCCCCACGGTCTGGAGCATGTCCCAGTAACCGGCCGGCTCGCGTCCCGGGTAATACACAGGATAGGTGCGCAGGTTATCGATTGGCGCGCGGTCGTATTCAGCCTGAGAGAAATGTCCGGGCCTGACGTTCAAGCCGGCAACCGGGGTAGCCCAGTCCTTTAATTCATGCTCGTCCCAGGTTCGAGGGACGGCGTTGGACTGTGCAAGCGCGGCAGCCGAAAATACCAGGCAGGCGAAGATTGGGGCAAAACGCATGGTCAGCTCCCGTTTCTGAATCAGTACAGAACGCGCCATCTACATAACGCGCCATCCACGCCAAAACCCCGCAATCGTCGATTACGGACTTGACGTGCGGTTTTCGTCATTCGCCGCGACCATCCCTCACGTTCGCCCAATAGCGCCGGAAATCTGGTGGCGCTGCTCTTGCTCCCCCGAGGTCGAGTCACCGCTCCTTGCTGGTGAAAAAAGGGCGAAGTTCCATGATGAGTGCAGCCGCCGCGGGGCGGAATCGTCACATTCAGTTGTTCGCGTTGGCCGTCACGCTGGCGGTCTCCGAGGGGTGCGTCAACGCCAGTTCGATCCTGGGACCGACGGGCCCTCACGAGATCGAAGGACCGGTGCTCGATGACTCGGGGCTACTGCCTGGCGGACGACGTGCGGGGCTCGCAGGCGCGCGAATAGAAGTGCTGGACGGCCCGAAGGCGGGCAGCGTCGTGCTTACGGACAGCGCCGGAACCTACCGGCTCCCGAAGGACATAGGCGAGGGTCCCATTACGCTGAGAGCGACGAAGGACGGGTTCGACCCTCACACAGAGCAGTTCTTCCCGGAATATCTGGCGGGCCCGCTTTTCATCCTGGGCCAGGCTCCCCACACTCTGTGGGGCGACGTCGTCCTCGCTGGGTCGGCGCCCTCAGTACTCGTGCCAGACATCCGGTTGGAGATTCTCGACGGCCCTAATGCCGGTAAGGTCGCGCTCGGCGATCACACCGGGCGGTACCGATTCGACGATCTCATTGCCTCGCCGAGTTACGCGCTGCGTCTCTCCAGGACCGGGCACCGGACCCGCACCTACACGATGCCCGAATTCCGGCACAACCAGCAGCACAACGTCCAGATCGAAGGCGAATAGCCAGAAGATCTGTTCGACACAACGACGCCCCCTCGTCGCGCCAGAATTACGGCGCCAAATAGTGCTTCCGCGCCCGGATCTTCATGTTGGGGCGCCGTACGGTCACTTCGAGTGAATGAAGGCGTCCGTCTGCATGAGCAGGAGTGAACCCAAGTATGTACTGTTGATGGAGTTCCTCAATCATCGACCCAAATATTCGAGAGAAATTTCGGCCACTCCCGGCATACACGTACCCCCCGCCGGTGTCCTCCGCGATCTCTCGAAGGGTGGGATCGGGTCCCCGGACCATTGACTTTCCACGTTCGTTGTAGCGGCTGTTGAGACCGATCGCATAAATCGCCACGTTGGCCTCGGCCGCTCGCTGCATGACGATGCGCGCCGAGGCGGAGCTCGCGGTGTCCGTCCCATCACTGACCACGAAGATGGCGCGACGGTCCATCTCACTGGTGAAGACGCCGCATCCTTCCACGAGTGCGTCGTAGAGAATCGTCATGTTTGCGCCGGGCACCAGCGGTAGACGCGCCGCCAGCTGATTGTCCTCGGCCGAAAAAGGAGGACTCAAGCGGAGGAAGCTGCTGAAGGTCCCGACCCGGACCGTGTCATCTGGTGCAAGTTGTGCGATCACTGCACTGGCAGCGGACCTGACGTTCGACAGCGATTGCCTCATGCTTGCGCTGGTATCGAGCAGCAGGAGAACGTGGACGGATTGACGAATTTTCCCGAATGACACAATCGGCACCGGCCGGCCATCGTCAAATACACGGAAGTCGTCTGGTCGTAAGTCGATTGCCTGCTCGTTCGAGTCGCGCTGGATCGTTACGGGGACCGCTACCTGGTCAACGGCGGATTTGAACGTCTGGGCATGAAGTACGGTGCAAAGACCGACGGTCACGAACAGGGATCGCATCAACGATGAACGGACCGTGCGAACCGGGCCGGCACAACTCGAGGTTTTGCCATCCTCGACTCGATCAGATCGATCAGCGCCTGGGCGCGCAAGAGCACACTCTTCAGCTCGAGCAAAGCCTGCCGTTCGGCAGAGCCGAGCGGTATGTGCTGCGCAATCATGTTGACCATCTCGGCGTCTTGCATTTCCGGCGGGACCTTCGAGCTCCCTCCCCGGGTCACGAGGTCTTCGAGGTGCTGTCGCTTCGTGCGAAGAGCCGCCTTTTCCGCGTCGTCCAGCACCTCGGGCATCGCATCGACGCGCGCAAGTCTATAGGGCCGGCTCTCATCTTCGGCGGTGACGCGAAACTTCACGAGCCCGCGCACGACGATGTTGAATCGCCCACCCGACAGCTCTTCGAAATCGGTAATCACTCCGGCGCAGCCGATCTCGTAGACGGGCGGCCGTCCTTGATAGTCCGCCTCGAATCCTGGCTTCAGCGTCGTCATTCCGATGATGCGGTCGCCCTTCAGCGCATCAGCGACCATCGCGCGATACCGCGGTTCGAAGATGTATAGCGGCCGAGAGACACCCGGGAAGAGCATCGTCACTTCGAGCGGAAAGATTGGAATCACCGCCGGAAGCTCGTCAGCACCTGGCGGCTTGTCCGACGGTGCCGATTGGGCCCGGACAAGGCCGCCACCCCACAAGAGACTGGCTGTTACTACCGCGCACGCGAGTCTCTTGTATGGCATTCGCTACTCCGCCGATCCGCCGGCCGATCTTTTCACCACTGTGTGCTTCTTGATGAAGGCCGGATCGATCTCGATGCCCGATCCCGGGCCCGTCGGCACCGTGACGACGCCGTTCTCGGTCTTCAGCGAGGACGTCTTGCATTCGAACGGCACTTCGTCATCGAGCCCTTTGAATTCGTGGTACGGCCCCGCATTCGGAATCGCAGAGACGAAATGAATCATGTAGAGGTAGCCCAGACCGCCGGAAATGTGCGGCGTGTGCACCTTCCCCATCGCGGCTGCCATGCGCGCCACCTTCATCGATCGGATGAATCCGCCGAAGTAATAGAGGTCGGCCTGCACGATGTCCAGCCCATTGTTGGCAATCAGCCAGCGGAAGGCATGCATGCTCGCTTCCTGTTCTCCACCAGCCACCGGGATGTTCACCGCATCGGTTACCGCCTTCGTTTCCTCGTACCAATCGAAGGGCACCGGCTCTTCGTAGAACGCAAATTTGTACTCCTCGAGCAACTTGCCGAACCTGATCCCCTCGGCGACATCGTACGAGCCGTTCGAGTCGGCGTAGCAGACCATCTGGTCGCCGAATTCCTTTCGTACCATCGGGATGAGCTTCTCCGAGCGCCCGGCCGGGTATTCAACATGGCTCATGCGGCCGCCAATCTTGATCTTCAGCGCCTTGGCCTCGGATTCGGCCACCTGCCGTTTGAGGTTCTCCATGACAGCTTCCGCGCTGACGTCGCGTTCGCCGTTGGCGCGGTAAACAGACACTTTGGGATTGTGAATGTCGCCGACCAGTTGCCCCATGGATTTCTTCGCGATGCGGCCGAGCATGTCGAGGATCGCAAACTCGATCGTCGCAAGCGGCACCCACAATGCCAGGCTCTGCAGCTTGTAGTTGCTCTGGTAGACGTACACCTCTTCGAGCAAGGCCTCGAGATCGCGCGCGTCCTTGCCGAGGAAGAATGGCTGCAGCCGGTTGACCTGGATCGGATAGAGCGAGCGCTGCTGCGAGTTGTTGGCTACCGAGATGCCTTCTGCGCCGTCCTTCGAGCGGACGCGGCAGAGGAAGCTGTTATTCAGGCGGAGCAATTCGAGCGTCTCGATGATGACCGGCGTCGAAAAGAGCTCTCGCTTGAGCACCGGCTGTTTCAAAACGGCGTCGAGCTTCGCGTAATTGGGGTTGGAAGTGGGGCTGGCCGCAGCCGCGGCAGGTGCGGGCGGCGCGGCACATGCGGGAAGCGCAGCACCTGCGCCGCCGACGAGCGCGCTGGCAACGAATCCGCGTCGGCTGGTCTTCTTCGCCATGGCGTGAACCCTCTTTGATGAACCGGGTTTCCGTTTGGTCTTCCGGGACTGGCACCGTTATACACCGAGCCGACCGAAGGTGGACGATCGATCTAGAATGGTTGGGAAGGCGTGAGACTCGTTGAACGACTGAACGGCAAGCTGCTGGCGTTAGGGCTGGTTTTTATCGCGGGAACGGCGACCATCGCGCAGGTGCTCACCACTCTCGAAGGCTCCTATATCCTGCCAGGCGATCATCCTGCCATCCGCTATCGCGATCTGGGGCAGCGGAATGCCGTGGCACGCCTCCAGGAGCAACTGGCAACCGATAAAGTCCGTCTGGCCTACGATGAGACGTCGGGTTACCTGCCGGCTGTCCTGAACGCGCTCGACATTCCCGTCTCGTCGCAAGTCATGGTCTTCTCGAAAACGAGCTTCCAGGCTGCACGCATCTATCCGCACAGCCCGCGGGCGATCTACTTCAACGACTCGGTGGCCGTCGGCCACGTTCGCACCGGCGATCTCCTGGAGTTGATGGCAACCGACCCGGATGCCGGCGTGGTGTTCTTCACGCTCAATCAGACGGAGCAGACCCGTCCGACGATCACTCGGCACAACGACGAATGCCTGCAGTGCCACGCCAGCCCGCGAACGCTGGGCGTCCCTGGATGGGTCGTCCGTTCGGTCACCCCCGATCGCAGCGGCATGCCCCTGTCACGCGCGAACTCGTTCTTTACGGATCACCGCAGCCCGCTCGAAGAGCGTTGGGGAGGTTGGTACGTCACCGGCACGCACGGCACCTCGCGTCACATGGGCAACCAGGTGTCCCTCGACGACGTCGGGACGCTCGACGCCGAGGCTGGCGCGAATGTGACCGATCTGAAACGCTTCCTCAACCCAACGGTTCATCTCACACCGCACAGCGATCTGGTGGCGCTGATGGTGCTCGAACATCAGGTGCGCATCGCGAACCTCATCACGAGAGTCGGGTGGGAAACGCGACTCGCGCTGGCCGACCACGAGAGCCTCACCCGCCTGGGCGAACCGGCTGGCGAATGGAGCGAGTCGACCCGCCGGCGCATCGAGCGGCCGGCCGAAGTTCTCGTCCGTTCGCTCTTCATGCTCGACGAGCATGCATTGGCGGCGCCGGTCAAAGGCACGTCAGGGTTTGCCGAACAATATTCAGCCCGCGGTCCGCACGACAAACAGCAGCGATCGTTTTACGAGCTCGATCTGAAAGGTCGGCTGTATCGCTATCGGTTCAGCCCGCTCATCTACTCCGAGCAGTTCGCGGGGCTGCCACGTGAAGTGCGCAACTACATCTACCGGCGTCTGCAAGACGTGTTGACGGGACGAGATCGCAGCCCAGACTTCGCGACCGTCACCAACGACGAGCGCGCGGCGATTCTCGGCATCCTTCGCGATACGCTGCCCGACATGCAGGGACATCCCTGAATAGCGCAAACCTGAAGGCGTGAGTGCAGCAGGGTGCTGCGCGGCGGTGTTCAGGCGAGCGTGAGAACCATCAACGTGCCGACGTAACCGATGCCGACATACGCGGCAACCATCAGCGATCGCCCCGACATCGAGAGACGCCGCCAGGCGGCATATGGATGGACGCACATTGCGAGCGCTCGACCGAGCGCGACTTCAACGCCTGAATGCGGAATCATGTCTGTCCCTCTCACTCGACATCCACGTCGACCCAACCACATCTGGAGAGCGAGCTCTTGACGATTTCGGCGCGGTTCATGAGCCCGGCGATGTCCGGGTGCCGCTCGTGGATCAGGTACGGGCGCGGCCCTTCGGGATCTTCGTCGACCACGAGGTGAAAGCCGTCTGCAAGCTCAAAAACCAGGCACCAGAGATCGGCGCGCCCGGCAGTCGAGAAGCGCCAGAGGATCAACCCATTGGCAGTCGGGCCGGAGAACTCGTCTCGAGGAGCCTGCGAGCTCCCGTTCATCTCTTCCACAATGTGTCCAGCGCGTGACGCTAAGGCAAACACGGTGCCCGCGACACCTCTCGCCATCCCGCCCCCGACATCGCGGTTTCGTTAACGATTTGTGCAGTAACGATTTCCGCAGGTTCTACGAACCCAACATTTTGTCTGCCGCCGGAATGACTTCTTGCATCGTGTTCTTGATGGCGAGGAATGGCCCGAGCGGATTGCTCGTCTAGAAGAGTGCCTGTGGATGACTGAGGCTAGGCTGGACGAGCCGCTAAAGGGGCATGGTGGGAACCGGGCTCGCGCACGGCTCCCTTCAACGCTAACTAGTAGATCCCGTTGTAAACATGCGTGAGCAGGCGAAGCAGACCCAGATGTCTGAGCACCGGCTTCGAGTATGCCTTTCGTCTCATCAAGCCCTCCCTCTCTACGCCGTCTGCAGTTTTCGTCCGATCACTCGGACGCAGGCCGATGGTAGCTCGTTCCTTTCTGTCGTGCTAGAGAAAACGAGCCGTTCGGTACGAAAGAAAACCACCAGACACTCGCAAGCTACATGAAAGGATTTGCGGGATACACATGGGTGAGCAAGCGAAGCACACCCACACACTTACGCTCGACGCTTGTTCGCGACTCGGTGCGCAACGCGGAAGGGGTGTGCGACACGCGCAACCAGGCGAGCACCCCGCTTGACTGGCCACTCGAGGCGGTCCTTGACCGACGGTGCCGTCAGCGCATCGAAGAGCGCGAACCCGTAACGAATCCTGTCGTGCATCCGTTCTCGTACGCGCAAGTTATTGACGACGCCAACGTGGTGGCTGCTCTGTTCGTCGAAGAGTCGCAGGCGGAAGGTTTCGGTAAGCTCGCGCACGACAGGATCGGCTTCGATGCGTTCGGCAATCGGCAGCGGCAAGGCTGTGGCGAAGGTCGCGCGGGCGAGCGCGCACCCAAGCAACAGGATGCGCAGACCGCCCGCGCGCGCGGCTTGCGTGATGGCACGATCCCAGTCGAACGACGGGTACCTGTCGACGAGCTCGGCCACATCACAAAGCCACTTCAGGCTTCTCCAGCCGTGCTTGAAGCCATGCACGCAAAGAACGAGCAGCAGATCGTCCGGCGCGAAGTGAGGCACGTCACGATCCAGCAGCCGCACCGCCGTGCGTCGAAGCCAGAAGCTCTGATCGAGGCGGAAGGTGGCAGGAATGCGCCAGTGCAGCTCGAAGGCGACACTTCCGGCCGCGAGCGATCGATCGAACCGGCGAAAATAGCCCGCGCGCGTCTGCAGCAGCGCGTGCTCCTCGACCGGACTGAGCGCCAGCTCCGGTTCGTAACCATTCCTGACCATGACCTCGCCGGCATTCCTGACGTCGTTTGGGCGCACGAGCAGATCCAGATCTGTGAATTCGCGAAGCGCCAGATTGCCGTAAAGTGAGGCCGCGAGGGCGGGGCCTTTGTAGGCGATGGCCGGAATTCGTTCCCGTTCGAACAACGTCAGCACGTCGAGCAGCTGACGCGCAAGCATGAGGCTGTTTCCAGCGTTCACGGCGAACCGCTCCCACAGCGCCGCCGCCCTGGGATCTGTCTGGCTCATCGCTCCAGTTGTGCTGAGCGTGTGGAACACCAGCGGTGCCACGCCGTGGCGCACCGCCGTGCGCGAGACAAGGCTCCAGTCGAGATCGCGCACGGCGAGCTCCTGCAGTCGCACCGTCTGCGAATCGTCCAGCCGCGTGCGTGCCGCCACGAGCAGCAGTTGATGCTCAGGAAGCAGATCGACACCCTCATCGGGGCGTGCGCGCGGGCGGCGAGCAGTGGTCATCACGACAGGTCCATCATGCACGCACTCGATTCGAGGCGGCCTCGAAGCATCGCGGCCACAGATTCGAGATCGCGGCCGGTATCGAGCCGGTAGCACGAACAGGACCGAACAAGCACTCCGAAGACATCGACGTGTTCCTGCGCAAGCTCGGGCTGCGTGTATTGGATATTCGCGACGAGCTGGCTCATCGCTTCCGGCGCGCTCATTGGCGCGATCTGGCTCGTTGCCGTATTCGCAACGGCCGGGAAAACGACGACTGCGGGCGTTCCTTCCCATGCCAGGCTCGTCTGCCAGTAGTCCTCTGCTCGAACCTGGTGCTTCCACCAGCCCGACGGATTCGTGCTGTCGAGTAATGGTTTGAGCTCCGGAATCAGAACGCCTGTTTCCTCGCGCATCTCGAGCTCTTCGGGAAACGCCATCACACGCAGTCCGTCCGGCCGTCGCGTGAGGAACACGTAGTCGTCGGCCATGAACGCGAACCCCGCGCGGCAGAGGGCCGCCGCAAGCGTCGACTTGCCGGCTCCACTGTGGCCCGCCAGAAGCAGC